>Ga0265314_10000384_pt1 | contig 60231 bp, 44 predicted proteins | sample 4126metaG_FD_203106 | JGI IMG/M metagenome (GOLD analysis project Ga0265314, IMG submission 203106) | Rhizosphere microbial communities from Carex aquatilis grown in University of Washington, Seatle, WA, United States - 4-1-26 metaG | ecosystem: Host-associated > Plants > Roots > Rhizosphere >... | reverse complement strand
ATTTCATAGTGTCGCATCTACTAAACTCCTTGTGGATTAAGCCTCCCGCTATGCGTGCACGGTGAGGCAAGGATTATGGCCGGAACCGCCTTCAGGGCGGCGACCGAGGCGCGGATTCTACAGAAGTTTCAGCGGGATAGCAATGCCGGCGAGACCCGGCTCAAAACGGCATTGCGAGCGTCCCTTGCAGCATCTGGTCGTTCCTGGCCTGGGAACCGGCGGCGTCCACGACCTGGGCGAAATCGAGCCGCAGGTTGACATGCTTGCCGTACGTCATGCGCAAGCCGATGCCGACGCTGCCGCCGGATTGCCCGAAGCTTTCCCCGGGCTGAATACTGTTGCGACCGGTCGTGCCCGCATCGTAAAAAGCCAGCAACCGAATTTTAGTGTCCTTCCAGCCGAATTTTGTCCCCAACTCGGGCGTGTAGAGTTCAACGCTGCCCGCATAGCCCTTGTCATTGGCGACTTCGCGAATGTTGAAGCCGCGCACCGAGTCGGGACCGCCGAACCCGAACTGTTCGCCGGGCACGAGCGCGTCGGTGGTGTATTGCCCATTGACGACCCCGCGGAACTGCCATTCGCCAAAGAGAGTGCGGCTGTACGATGCTCCCCAGCGCCAGATGTGGTAGTTCGCGGTCGAATCCGTGCGCACGGCCTTGAAGCTGTTGTCCCCGCCGTCATTCATGCCTGGAATGTTGGACGAGTAACTCACGTAATAGCCAAGTTCGGAATTGCTCATGCGCCACAGGCCGTTGTAAGCGATACTGGCCGGTGAAACCGTCACGTCAGGCACCAGATTGTTGCCGCCGCCGACAGGATTCACCTGGTTCTGGAATGCGCGATAATCGAGGCCCAACGCAAGCTTGTGTTCGTATTCGCCGATCTTGGGCAGATAGAAGTTGTAACGCCCGCCCATGATCGTGCCGCTGCCGCTAACGTTAAAAAGCCCCTGCAGCGTGCCCGAACTCACGTCGGAATAACCCGCGAAAAACTCAATCGAGCTGTATTTTTCATAGAGCGGAATGCGATAGCCCATGCCGTAAATCTGGACCTTGCTCGGATTCTCCGGGTTGGTCACGTATTGCAGGCTCAATACATGATCGCGGTTGAACACGTTTGAGTGCTGCATCGCGATGCCGGTACGGAAGCGGCCGGTATCACTGGTCCCCGAATTGTCAAAGGTCGCGACAAACTTGAGCGGCTTTTCGTCGACCACTTTGATTGCCGCGTCGACCAGCGACTCGGTGTCGCCCGCCCGCAACAACACGGTGGTCTGCTTGGCCGGATGTTCGGCCAGCAACTGCAGGTTCTGGGCGAGCAATTGCGAGTTGGGTGTAGCGCCGGGCTGCAAGCCCGGCAAGCTCGCGCGCACGTTGGCATCGTTGAAGAATTGGTTGCCCTCGATGGTGACCTTGCCAATTTTCGGTTCGATAACACGCAACCGCACCACGCCCTTCGTGATGTCCTGCTCAGGCAACAGCACTTGCACAACGCCAAAGCCGCGATCGCGGTATACCTGCTCCAGCGTCTCGAGCGCGCGCTGGATGTCGGAAAAATCCCTTTGCTTGCCGGTGTATGTCGCAACCGCCGCATCGATGTCGCTCGCTTTGAGCAACGTATTGCCGATCACGTCGAAGCGCAGGATTTCGAACTGCGGCGCGGCAGCATCCGCCTGCGGCGATTGTGCCCACACGGTGCCCGCGAACGCACCGACGTACGTGCACGCGATTAGCACCAGCAAAATGCGGCAGCGGTCGGCTAACTTTCCCAAACGGGCGACTTTCACATGTTGTTATTGAGTGCAACCATACCGAAAAATACGCTAAAATTCAATACTTTCAAGCGCATTCCCCACAAACTACTCAAGCACTGTATGCGGAACGCAACACGCAACTGCAGACGGCGACTAAAAAAGGGCGCTTAGCCGGCCCTTAATGATTAATTTCAGACAGGAATTCCTCGAATTTGCCGCCTGCCCCGCGGCGAATCTCGCCGACTTGTTCGATTTCCATCTCAAACGGGTAACCGAGGCACGCTTGGAGCGCTTCGACCAATTTTCCCCGCTCTGCGGGTTTCAACCCTTGCGGCGCGACGACGCGCACTAAAATGACAGCGCGGCTTTTTTGCACCATCTGCAACTGCGTGACCGGTGCGGCGCTAGCCCATTTCGAACTGGGAATGCTCGCCCAGTGCTGCCGTCCATCGGGCAACGTCACCATGTTTCGCACGCGCCCCACGATGCGTTTAAGCACCGGCAACCGGCGTCCGCACCCGCATTCCGCGCCCGCTTCGGCATAATCCCCGATGTCGTAACGGACCAGCGGCATCGCGAAATTATGCAGGTTGGTGACCACCACCCGCCCGATTTCCCCCGGTTCGCACGGCTCGTTTCGATCGTCGAGAATTTCGACGAGCAGATTTTCAGCCTGCACATGGTAATGCTCGTAGCGCGGGCACTGTAAAGCGATATAGCCGACCTCCTGCGCGCTGTACATGTCCGCCAGCGGAACGTTCCAGGCGCGTCCGCACAGCTCGCGCAAATCGGCCGGCAGCGCTTCGCCATAAGTTCGCACCTGCTGCAGGCGCGGCAAACGCACGCCGAGTACCGGCGCGCGCGCGGCCAGCGCGCGCAAATTGGATGAATAGGTGATCAGATAATCCGGGTTTTCGGCTTGCAGCCATTCAAGCTGCGCGTCGATATCGGTGCGTATGTTCAATGTGACGCTGGTGCCCGTTTCAAACGCCAGGTCAGTCGCCGCACCCCATCCCGGCATGGACGATGGCTCGACGGCGGTGCGGATAGCGGCCAGTTTGCCGGTCAAGTCGCGCCGGTGCCACACGTGGTCGCGCAGCGTAAACGCGCGCCAGAATAATTGCGTCACGTCATTTCCATAAGAGACCAGGGGGCGGCCAGTCGAGCCGGAAGTTTGGCTTGTGTTCAATGCACCATGCTCGCGCGGTATGGCGCGTCCCATCAATGCGGCACCGTGCGACTGCACTTCGGCGCGCGTCAACAGCGGTAGCGAACGGAACCACTCCGGCGTAATGTCTTGCTGCGGCTTGTAGCCTGCCGCCTTGAGCCGGCCGCGCCAAAAATGCAGCGTGTCATAAGCATAGTTCAGCATCACTTGCAGTTGCCGAAACTGGTGGCGCTGAAGTTCGGCGACCGGCCACCACTGCGTTTGCTCGAGCTGGTACTGCAACGCGAGCGCAATGGCGGCGCCGGGTCCCGGCACCGCGGGCCATTCTACGGATGGAATTGCGCTGCGAAACGTCCATGTCAGTGACATACTTGTTCAGCGCCCGGCCAGAATTCGCACATGCCAATAGTTGATTATAATCATTGCATGCGGCAGACGCGGGAAAAAGCAGCAATGGCACACTTGATCATACGCCCCACCCGCGCCGCCGTGATCAAATGGTGCTCGTCTCACGCAGTATCAATGGGCCATGAATAAATCAGATGCGAACCGCGGCTTGAACGGACTCGCCATCTTGCTGACCGGTCTGCCGGGCGCCGGCAAAACGACGATTGCCCGCGCGTTGTCACAGGCGATCCAATTGCATCATCGGCGTGACGTCACGCTCCTCGATGGCGACGAAGTCCGGCAGCTTTTGTCGAGCGAACTCGGTTACTCGAAGGAACACCGGCGCCTGAACGTCCTGCGCCACGCGTTCATCGCCGCCGAACTATGCCGCTACGGCGCCGTGGTGATATCTGCATTGATTGCGCCGTACGCCGCGGATCGCCGGGAAATGCGCTACATGGCGTCGGCCCGGGGTCGCTTCGTCGAGATCTATCTGTCCACGCCGCTGGCGGTGTGCGAGCAACGCGATCCCAAGGGCCTCTATGCGCGAGCCCGCGCCGGCAAGCTCGCGCACATGACCGGGGTGGACGATCCTTATGAGGCGCCGCAACTACCGGAACTCGAACTCGACACGAGCAAGTTCGGCGTAGAGGAATGCGTAAGCCGGATTACGGAGTATCTGGGACTCGCTCCGAGGTAGCCTGGAATATACGGCGCGCTACATGACGCCGGGCGCGGGTTCGCGAAGTCTCGATCACCAGCGCTCCATGATTTCGTCAACCGGAAACTTGAGCCCGACGCTGCGCCACACTTCCGCGACCCGGTGTATGGCCTGCTCTGCCTTCTTGCTCCATTCGGGGTGCCGCTTGCGGTTGTCAAAAACCTTGAACTCCTCGGCGCCGGCCTTGCTTTTGAAGCGTTTGAAAAAGCCCTGCGCCACGCTCATCATGCGCTCGCGCCCGTAGACGACGACGGTCCAGTTCTTGTTTGCATTGAGTCCGGTCAGCGCCAGATTGTAGTGATACTGCTCCCAGTAGCGTAAATAGACGTCGAAGTAATCGCGCTGGAAAATTCCCTGCGCGTCCTCACCGGTGAACACGTTGTCGCGCCGCGCCCACTCCTCGATGTTGCCGCGCACCTTGAACTTCCCGTCCGGCGGCAGCCCCGTCGATTTCTCGTAGGTCGAAATGCATGCTGCGAGCGGGTGGCGCAGCGTGATGATGTATTCCGTATTGGGGCCGAAAACCGTGTTGAAGAATGCCCCGTGATAAGCCGCCTTGGTGGCTTTCTTGGGCACCATGATGAAATTGTTGAGCAGCCGCGAATTCGAGAAAAAAATCTCGACCATGGCGAGGTATTCCGCCATGTTATGCGCCATGTTGGTGTGCGCGTTGTAGCCTTCCCCTAGCTCGAACGGCGACGCGTCCGGAAACCCGTCATGGGCGATGACATTCGGCACTTCGTCGGCATCAATGCCCAGCGCCAGAAACAACTGCTTCGCAAGATACGAGCCGCCATGACGCGGACAACCGACGACGCAGATGAAGCGGTAGCGGTCCTGGAACAGCTTGAGCTTCTCGGGAACTCCGGTCAGGATCGCCGTCAGCAGTTCATAGCTGCGGTAGATCACCTGCTGTCCGGCCGGATTCTCCAGCACCTGGGTGGCGACGGCAGTCGCTTTTTCCTGGAAATTGTCCTGGGGTGTGACCAGTTCTTCGCTCAACTGGTCGTGCCAGGACGTCTCGAACGGAAGCTCCAGCAGATAACGGTGCAGAAAGTCGATGAATACGGGGGAAACGGGAAATTCTTTGTCGGTCAGCTTTATTTCGACGCCCATGGCGATTCCTGCTCCTCGAACTGAGCCAGCATGATGACATAAATAGGGTTAGCGATGAATCGGCGGGCGTTACGAAATGCTATTTACAACCGGCCGCGTCCTTGAGGCCGCCGCCGGCCGGCAGGTGCAGATCCACTTTTCCGCCGCCGATGCCGCCGATCGTGATTTTGATGTCGAGGCCGTTCGAATATCCCGAGTGCCCCTCTTCGATCACCGTCATCTTATCGCCGGTCTGCATCGTGTAGACGCCGGAAATGGTCTCATGGTGCGTGCCCGGTTCCAGCACCTCGCCGCCTTTAACGACACCTTCACAGCTTGGCGCGCATGCCATCGTGTCGCCGATCGAACCGCGTATGCCGATGGTCGCAGTCGCCGTGCCTATGCGATAGGCATCCTGGTTGCCGCGCTTGCCGATCAAGCCGGTGACGGTCCGCATGCCGCCTTTGATCAACCGGAAAAATGCATTGTCCGCCGCGGGTTTGTCGGGGACATAAGAGTAGGCATCGAGCTTGATCTGCGTCAGCGGACGCATGGTCAGCGAACTGCCGTCGGTAAAGTTGATCTGGGCGTAGCTGTCTTTCTGCGTCAACAATACGTCCCCTGGAAAAACCTCCGATTTCTGGCCCAGAACCAGCATCGCGCCATCGGGCCGCATCACGGACAGCGTGCCGCTCAGGTGCATTACTTCACCCGACGCCGTCGCCGCCAGTGCGGTCGCGCTGGTCAAAGCAGCGAGCATCAAAGCGACAATTGCGCCGGCCCATGCGCAGCGGGCATTGCGCTTTATACGGGACGCATCGTTTGGAGCGCAAGTCATAAGGTTAACTGTCATCCAATGCTGCACGATCACTCGCATACCAGCTTGAGCTTGGTGCTGAGCGACTTCTGGTTATCGTTTTTCGCTTCCTTGTCGTCTTTATCTTTCTTATCCTTCTCCACTGGAGACGTTACGCTCTGATCGACCGCGGCGACGGTCGAATTGATGGCCAAGATCACGTCCCCGGGCAAGCCGGGAAATCCATAATAAATTTTAAGACTTCCGCCCAGCACTGCCGGCTGCCCGCCTGCGTAGAAGCCTGTAAGGGTCGAGGCATCCCAAACCTGGCCCGTCATGGAGCCGTTGACGGAGAAGCCGCCGGTGGTGCTGCCCGTAAGCAACGGAAACCATATGCTGATGGAATGCGCCGACCCGGCCTCGATCCTGGAGCCCGGGTCGCTGATGAATATCTTTCCGCCTACGGCCAGCGCCTTGATCGTCGGGTCAAAGCCGGTCGGCGGACCGGAAACATCCGGATTGCCATAAATGATACCGCCGTTGGTCACGTTAATATCTTTCGTGACATAGCCGGAGAAACTTCCGCCGTTGGACATGAGTCTGCCGGCAGCGCCATCCACGTTAAGGTTGTTGCCCACGGTCACGCTGACCGCGCCCGCTGATTGAACGGTCACGTTGTTGACATTGAGATTGCCTGCTGCAATCACACCGAGCGCGCCGCTGATCGTGGTCGGGCCGCCGCTGAATGTGACATCGCTGCCCGTCATCAGCACGCCAAGCCCGCTCATGTTGGCATAACCGTTGACGGTCAGAAGATTGCCGGCGCCGAACGTTTCGGATTTGCTGTTGCCGGTCGGCCCATTGACCGTCATGTCGTTGACCGCCGTAATGTAGTAACGACCGCTGGGCGCATTATTGGTCAAATTCGCGCCAACAGTGAAGAGTGGCGCACTGCTGGTCAGGACAAGGTTACCACTTGCGTTATTTGTCGCCGTCAGATTGGTGCCGTCGCTATTGACCAGCACGGACATTCCGGTTGCCGATGTCAGGTTGATCGTCCCGCCCGCCGCGGAAATTGCACCGGCGCTGAATAGCTGGTCGCCCGTATTAACAATAACATTGCCGGCGATACTCGTCAGGCCGCCGTTGCCGATGTCGATAAAATTCGCCGCTTTAAGGGTAATGTTGGAGCCGGCGGTGATTGGTCCTCCAACGCTGATCGACGCGTTAACCGGACCGCCGACGTTATTGTCGATCAAAACATTGTGGCCCGCGCTGGACGCCGAAATCGAATCGTTCAAGTCGAGGAACGACGTTCCCGGGCCGCCAGTGCCGAGCAGCGCGATGTGCACGTCACCATTGATGGCCTGGATCGGGCCCCTCATCGACCCCGGCGAAAAGCCGCCCATGCTCGTGCCCGCCGTTACGTTTACGTTGCCGTTGGTAGCCTTCAGGCCGTGACCTGTCACCGCACCAAGGTTGACGAACGTGCCGGCATTGAGATTCACGTTAGAGCCCCACACTTCCATCCACGCAGTCGAGGGCGTCATGCCGGACGCAGTAATCGCCGTCCCGGCCGTGATATTTGCATCTCCGGTGGCATGTATGATCCCGCCGTTCGACGCCGCATCCATTTCGACAAAACCCGACGCATTGAGCGACACGCCGCCGCTTACGGTCGTCATGCTGGCAGGCGCGTAGATATTTCCTACCGTGGACGCCAGCGTGATCGCTGGCGTACCGTTCGGCAGTCCGGCCTGGGTTGCGTTCACCGTCACGTCTTCCAGGTAAATGCTGCCCACCGCCTGCATGTTGACTGTGCCGCCGATGATCGTTGCGGCGTTGTACAGGTAGATTACATCGTCCACGGTGCTCAGGGTGACGTCCGTGCTGTTGAGCGAAATCGCTTTGGCGCTCATGTTGCCGCCCGCATAGATGCCCGACGCGGTCACGCTGATCGTGCCGGTCGTGGGACTCGCCGTCACCGGCCCGTCGAACTCCGCAAACCCGCCGGCGGTGACCGTCACGTTGCCCAGAGGCGCGGAAATGCTGCCGGTCGATCCGCCGCCGCTAAAACTGCTCGCGGTGGTGACAACGACGTTGCCAGTCGTCGCGGTGAGGTTGCCCTGCCCCGGCACGCCGCCCAGGTAAATGAAATTGCCCGCGTTCAGGTTGACATCGCTGCCCGTGATATTTACGTACGAGTTCGCAGAAGTAAGGTTGGTTTCGTCGTACGCATTGATGACCCCGCCAGACTGTATATTGACCAGACCCGCTGCGTTGATCGTGCTGCCGCCGTTACCGTTGTCGAGATTAATGTTGCCGTTGAGTCCGGCCGCGCCGGTGAACATATGAACGCCGCCCGCAGCGGTGATATCTGCGGAACTCTTGATCGGCCCGGTATTGGAGATGAAATCGACGGAATTCACCGCGTTTCCGGTCGCAACCAGATTGATCTGGCCGACCGCAATGCCGAGATTGCTGCCGCTCGACAACACTACTTGACCGCCGCGCAGATCGGCAAAATTGTTGACCACCAGCCATTCGGACGAATTGATGGTCAGTATCCCGGAGCCCGATGGGCCGGTGTCGATCGCATAACCGGCAAACGTTGGCTGCACGAATATGCCGTGTCCCGCGCCCGTCGACGTGAGGGTTATGTCGCCGCCGTTGGTGGTGACCCCGGTGATGCCATTGATGGCAGCAGCGCCGGCGACATTGAAGGGCGCCGCGTTGGTAAAACTGAACGCGCCCGTGCCGCCGTTGATCGTCAGGTCGGCAACTACATTGAGCGCCGAGTTGGGCCCGTTCAACGTCACGGTTCCGCCGCTCGCAACCGCGAGATTGCCCGTATTGATTGCCCCTGCGCCGCCTTCGGTAATGTTGCCGGTTGGCGCGGTGAGGTAGACCGAGGTTGCGCTGAGCGGATTGTTGATCGCGAGGTTCCCGGCCGCCTGGGTAATGTCGATCAAGTCGAAGCCTGCGCCGATAGTTCCGCCCGTCTGGCTATAGCTATTGCCGATGACGAGATTGCCCAGACCGTTCAGCGCGCCGGCCGTCAAGTTGAGCGTATTGACGGTAAGTCCGCCGTTGGCGTTTACGGTGCCGCCGTTGATCGCCAGGGTCGTCGTAATCGTCGACGGATTGCTCATGGTGAGCACGGCACCGCCGCCGCTGAGTATGATATTGGTATCGCTGACGAGCGATTTGATATTTGCCGCGCCGGTCAAGGTGATGGGCGCGAACGAGCCGATGACCACCGACTGCGTGAAGCCTGGTATTGAATTCCCGCTCCAATTCAGGGCGTCAAGCCACAGGTGATCGCCCGCCTCGTCGTCCCAGAAAACCGTTCCCGGGGGCGGCGGCAGGAATGCCGCCGGCAAACCGAATAAATTAGTAAGATTTTTTATCGATCCGCCAAAAGATATGATGAGTGGATCGCTCGATACAACCGACGACACTATCGGCGACGACTGGCCGAAATTCACGCCGGGGGCGCCCGGGAAACCGGCGAATCCGCCCGGCACGGGGACCACCGAATCTACGAAAAATCCACCCGGCGCGGTAATGCTGATCGATCCCGATGCCGACAAAATAACCCCGCCGGTGTTCGTCGTCAGGTTGACGTCATTCGCCGTGACATTGAGCGCCGACATCATCGCCGGATCGAGCATCGCAAATGCCGACGCCGCTCCGCTCCCCGACACGAATCCGCCAATCAGATTTACACTGCCTGTGACAACTACGGTATTCGTGCCCAATGACAGAATGCCGGCGTTGGCATTCGCGTTCGCGATATTCGCACCCGAACCGCTGGTAGTCGCGGTTGCGCTGCTCGCCTGCACCGTCAGGCTGCCGCCGGTGATGGTCATGTCGCCGCCGGTTGCAACCAGCGTGTTCGCGTGAGCAGTTGCGGTATTATTGCCCGCACCCGGTGCGGTGAAATTGCTGGCGTTGGCTTGTGCGTTACGGGCGCCAAGATATACGCTGCCGGCGCCCGCATCGAGCGAGAGACTGGTGAGGCCGGCCACGATTCTGACGTTGCCGTCTCCCAGCGCGATGTTCGCGCCGCCGGTATTGACGCCCCCCGTAAACGAGTTCGAGGCGCGCGCATTCGCCGAACCCGCCTGTACGCTTATATTGCCGGCCTGGATCGACAGCGTATTCGCGGCCGACAGAATGATATTGGAAACTCCGTTCGCGGTATTGACGCCGCTCAGATTGTTGCCGTTGCCGTTGATGTGGTGGTATGCCTGCGCGCCGCCTTCCGCGCCGTCGGCCGTGAATCCTCCGGTTGCCAGATTCAGCGCGACGCTCGTGCCGCCAAGGTTGACGCTGCTGTTGGCGGTCGCCGTATTGTTGCCGGAAACGGTATGACTGTTGCCCGACACCGATTTGTAGGCCTGGCCGTACGCGCTGCCGACGTAGAACGACGCGCCGCCGCCGGCGTCAATCGTGAGCGCGCCGGTCGCCGTGAGACTGATATTGCTGCTCGCGGTGGCCATGTTGTCGCCGCTCAATGTGTGCCCGAACCCGTTGGCCGAGTGATACGCGCGCGCCGAGGCGGAACTGCCGGATATGTACAAACTCCCCGTGCCGAGATTCAACGCTACGCTCGCGCCGCTCAGGGTGATATTGCTGGTGGCCGTCGCACTGTTGTTTCCGGAAACGATGTGGCCGCTGCCGGAGACGCGCTTGTAAGCCTGCGCCGACGCGCTGTTGCCATAGATATTCACTCCACCGGCCGCATTGACCGTCAGCGGACCGCTCGTCGCCGTCAAGCTGATATTGCTGGTGGCCGTGGCGGTTTGGTTGCCGTTCAATGTATTCGCGCTTCCACTGCCTATGGAGTGCACCGCTGTCGCGGTTGCACGCGCCCCCGATATCGTCAAGCCGCCGGTGAGATTGAGCTGTATGCTGCCGCCGCTCAAGCTGGTCGAGCGATCGGCGAGCGCATTGTTGAATGCGGGTCCGATCGAATTGTTGTAACCGCTTCCGAACATATGCGCGTTCGCGAAAGCACCGCCGCCGCCCTCGCCGCCGTCGGCGAGCGACATGTTCAGGGCCGTGACCATCAGCGGCTGTCCGCGGGCGTCGAGAGAAATATTGCCGGTAGCGTTGGCGACATGATTCCCGCCCACGGCGTTCCCGCTGCCGCTGACGCTATGGAAAGCACCCGCGGACGCGTTCCCGCCAATCACGTTGAAATTGCCCGTCGCGCCGAGGGCCAGCGTGATGCCCGTTCCATTCAGCGCGATTGTGGCGTTGGCAGTCGCGGTGTTGTTGCCAAAAACGGAGTGATTGGGTGACCCGTCGGCGCTCCCGGATACATTCTTATACGCGGAAGCCAGCGATCTTGTGTTGCTCGCATTGATCGTCACCCCGCCCGTAGCGTCGATCGCCAACAAGCCGGCGCCGGCATCGAGAGTGATGTTGCTGTTTGCGGTCGCTGAATGATTGCCGCTTACGGTGTTTCCGCTGCCGTTAACTACGTCGTGATACGCCAGGGCCCGCGCGGAGCTGCCGCGTATCAACACGTTCCCCGCACCAGCATTCAACTGAATGCCGTTAGCGCCGTTCAGGGTAATGTTGCTGTTGGCGATTGCCGTGTTATTTCCTGACAGCGTGTTATGGTTGCCGTTATAGGTGTACTTGTATGCTGACGCCACGGCGCTGCTGCCGTAAATGCTGATGCCTCCGGTCGCGCCGATTTGCAGAGTACCGCCGGTTGCCGCAAGAGTTATGACGCTGTTGGCAGTCGCGCTGTGATCGCCGGCGCTGAAGCTGTTTCCCTGGCCATTTACGTAATGATACGCGTAAGCCCGTGCAGAACTGCCGGAGATGGATAGGCTGCCCGCACCGAGGTTCAATGCAACATTCGCGCCGCCCAGGCTGATGTTGCTGTTGGCGACTGCCGTGTTGTTGCCGGCGATAATGTGGCTGCTGTTGTATGCGGTTTTGTACGCGCTGGCCTGCGCGCCACCGCCGGAGATGTTAATGCCGCTTGGAGCAGTCACCGTCAGTGTGCCGCTGCCGCCGGTCGCCGTCAGGGCGATATTGCCGTTGGCGGTTACGCTCTGGTCAACGTTAAGGTTGGTACCATTGCCGTTAACGGAATGATACGCGGACGCAGTGGTACGCAATCCGGATACGGTTAGTCCGCCAGTGAGCGTAAGGGTAACGTCAGGACCGCTCAGGCTGATATTGTCGGTGGCTGTCGCGGTATTGGATGCAACCCCGGCGCCGCCGCCGATGGTATTTAAGTTGCCGCCGGCGTCCATATGGGCGTTCGCATTACCGCCCTCGCCGCCGTCGCCCAAAGATACGCTTGCCGCAGTGACCAACAACGTTCCGCCGGTGGCCGCGAGCGTCACATTGGCGGTCGCATTAGCGACATGGTTGCCGCTCACGGCATTGTTGCTGCCGCCGACATTATCGTAGGCAGAAACTAACGCGCGCCCCCCGGAAATCGTGACGCCGCCAGTGCCCAAACTCAGCGTGATGCCCGCTGTTCCGCTCAACAAGATGTTGCTGTTCGCGCTCGCGGTATTGTCGCCGGAAACCGTGTGGCCGCTCCCGGCAACATTCTTGTTCGCCGAAGCAGATGCGCCGCCACCGCCGATCGATATGCCGCCCGTCGCAGCGACGGTCAAAGTACCACCCGTCGCGGCCAACGTGATATTGCTGGCGGCATTCGCGATATGGCTGCCGCTCAGGTTGTCCGAGTAATTATTGTTATTGTTTACCATGTGATACGCACGCGCGTCGGCGGAGCTCCCGGAGATATGCAGGCTCCCTGTGCCGAGCGTCAATGCAAGGCTCGCGCCGCTCAGGGTAATGCCGCTGGCACCATTCGCGGTATTGTTGCCTGATACTGCGTTGTTGAAATTGCTGGAGAAAGATGAGCCGGTGACCTGCTTGAACGCCCTTGCCTGACCTCTGCCGCCGTTGATGGTCACGTTGCCGGCGTTGATGGTCAATGCGGCGCCGGCGGTGAAACCGGTATTTGCGGTGGCGGTCGCGTTGTTGTTGCCGCTGAGGGTATTGCTGACGAAGCCTTCCCCGCCATCGATTGTATGATAGGCATATGCATTAGCAGATGCGCCGTGTACCGAAAGCGGCCCCACGCCCACACCGAGGTTGATGGTTAGATTATTGCCGGCGGTGAAGCCGATGTTCGCAGTGGCATTGGTCGTGTTGATGCCGCCAAGCCGGTTGAAACTCGCAAAAGACCCCGTGGCCGTCTTGTCCGCGGAAGCCGCTGCGCCACCGCCGCTGTTAACGGTCAGGCTGCCGGCGGTGACGGCGATGTCGTGACCCGCGGTGAACTTGACTTCGGCCAGCCCGGTGGCGTTGTTGTTGCCGCCCGACAGGTCGTGATTGTCGCCGCCGTTAACGTGCTTGAACGCGCGCGTGGCATCGCTCGGAAGACTGGTGGTCGGGCCGGTTACCGTCACCGGCCCGCTGTTGACATTGATGGTCAGGTCGCCGCTCGCGTGTGTCGCGTTAAAGCTGACCTCGGAATTCGCGATCGCAGTATTGTCGCCGGCAAGCGTGTTCGTGTTGCCGTTGTCCACCAGGTGAAATGCCTGCGCGAATGCTTGTCCGCCGCGCACCCGCAATTCACCTGCGGTAACAGTGAGCCCGCCCGCGCCGGCGGCATTGAAAATAAGGTTGGCGTTCGCGGTAGACTGGTTGGTGCCTGCGAGACTGTTGCTTGAGCCCCAATTGGTCTTCTGATACGCGGCGGCTACGGCGGTAGGTTGCTGCGCAAAAAATGGCGCCGCATCGCTGCCGATCCGCACGATCGACGTCGGCGTTCCGCTGACGGTCAGCGTACCGGCCGCATTGAAAGTGATGTTGGCGTTCGCCGTAGCCGTATTGTCCCCATTCAGCACGCCGTTCCGGGCCGACGACGCAGAATGGTAAGCATTGGCAACCGCATGATTGCCGCCGACCTGCATGACCGAACCGGCGCCGCCGAGTGTGAGCGTCAGGTTGCCGCCGGTGCCCGTCGTTTCAAGCTTGACGTTGGCATCGGCCGTCGCGTTGTTCGTTCCGCTCAGCGGATCGGCGCTGCCGAAGATGACTTTCTGATAGGCGCTCGCCGTCGCATTGCCGCCCGCGACGATCAGGTTCCCGCTGGTAACGGTGACGTTCAGATGCCTGCCGGCGGATAGCGTTGCATTCGCGCTTGCAGCAGCAGTGTTGGCGCCGCTGAGCGAGGACGAAGCAGATCCCCAATGGTAAGCGGCTGCAGTCGCGTGTCCACCGCTTATGGTGAGGTCGCCGCTACTTACTGTGATCGAAATATCCTTGCCGGCGCCGGCTGAAATCAGCGTATTCGCGTTTGCCGTAGCAACCGTTGCGCTTCCCGACTGCGCGACCGCGCTCGCGACGCCACCGGCAACCATCAAGCCGCCGCCCGCGACGGTCATCGTCAGGGTGCCGCCAGCCGTCAGCCTGGCGTTCGCACTTGCATCGTAGACGTCACCGAATTCGGCGTTGACCTGCGCGTGTCCAGCCGCAATGCTCGCGCCCAGCGCGCCTATCGTCAGCGTCATGTTGTTGCCGGCTGAAAGCTCCGCATCGGCGTTTGCGCTCGTAGCCGAAAGCGAGCCAGTGGCACTTGCCGTGCCGGCAACTATGTTGAAGCCTGCGGCGCTTATCGTAACGTTGTTGTTAGCATGCACCGTGGCCGATGCGTCACGAGTCGGTCCGCTGCCCAAGGTAGTGTCACCGCCGCGGACCGTCATTGCTCCGGTCAACGCCGGATTCGAATGATCGCCGGGATCGCCCACGATCAAGTCGTGCCCGGCTGTAACCATGGTTGCCTGTGTCGCGCCGGAACTGCCGACCTGGAAGTTGACGCCAGAGACCTTGATATCGTTGCCCGCGCTAACAATGATCGGATTCGCCTGGGCAACGATGTTGACATTCCCGCCGGCGCCAAGCGTCAGGTCACCCAGAGCGGTAATGGAATTGCTGATCGAAATATCGCCGCCAGCCCGTGCGACAAAATTGCCACCCGTGGATATGGGCGCGGTAACGTTAACGCTGCCTACTCCCAACTGTACGGTTGGCGCAGCCGCCGAAACGCCATCCCAGCCGGCGTACATTTTGATGTCGCCAGTTCCAGAATTCGTGATAGAGCCGTTAACATTGATATTGTTATGAGCGACAAGCTGGAACGTATTAGCCGTATTTAGATCGGGCGAATCATTAGAAATGGTAATCGTGCCTCCGTTCGACGCGCCACTCCCGGATGTCGTGATTATCACGTTCGCCGTACCACTCAGATTACCCTGAATCGTCGACCACCCAATTGTGGTGGAACCGGTTCCACCGCTAAAGATATTATTAGAACTGCCGCCGTCAAACGAGCCGTCCGAAACGCCCGACCCGCTCACGATCGTCACGTCGCTGGGATCTAGCAGGAGTGTGCCAACATGCCCTGATGGCGCGTCGAGACTTACCCGACCGTTAAAGACAAGGAAATTCTTACTCGATACTTCTGAGAACCCGCCATTACCATCTTCCACGCCACCCTTGGCGCTAATCGATCCAAACATGCGCGTGGCATCGTCCGACCAGACAATCACCCGTCCGCCATCGCCATGGGTTAACGCATCGGCGCGTATCGTTGCGTCCTGACCGATGAACGTTGCGTACGCGTTCTGAATATCCGGATTGCGACCCTGATAATCTCCACCTACAAGCACTATTCCGCCGCCGGTCTCGCCGGAAACATCGACCACAGCGCGATTCAGCAACGCTACACGCGGCGCGAGCAAATAGACAAGCCCGCCGGGGCCGCCGCTGCCCTGGCCGTCGATCAATCCGGAAGCGAGCAACGTGCCGCTGGTCGATTCGACCCGCACTTCGCCGCCCGCGCGACCGCGCGCAAGAATGCGGCTCGTAATGTCGAGTGTGATGTCGCTGCCCGCGGCGATACTGACGACGCCGCCATCGAGGTCCGTGGCGGAAACGTCGATTGTTCCCTGGCCGATGAACCCGCCTTGAAGAGCTTGCGCGCTCACCGTACCGCCCACTGCACCGCTCGCCTGTACGAGGCTGCCGGTTTGGAACGTAACTCCGGTCCTGCCGTAGGCGGTGATTGCGCCGCCACCTAGTCCGCCGCTGGCGCTCAATTGTCCACCCGTTGCAAGCGTGAGCGACGCGGCAGCGTTGACTGCGAGTTGCCCGGCACTGCCTGCGGTCGCATTCGCTGTCACCGGCGCTGCGATAGTAACGTTACCAGCCGAAGATGCGAGCGACACGCTGCCGCCCTGCGTTCCGTCGGCCGATATCCGCGCCGTAGACGCAACGCCCACGCCCTGCGCGCCCGCAATGTTCACCGTCCCGCCCGCACCTTGCGTAGCATTCGCCGCGACGGTGCCCGCGACTGTTACGGTACCGGAATCCGCTTGTATCGTGACTTTGCCCGCAGTCGGTCCCGACGCGCTGACCACGCTGCCTTTGTCGAGCGTAACGCTGTTGGTCGCCTTGAGCAGGATCTCGCCGTTCTGCCCGATCACCACACCATCCGCTCTGATCTCACCGCTGTTCTTGATCAGCCCGGCGTAAATTCCTATCTTGCCGCTGCTCGCGACGATCTGACCGATGTTGACCGCCTGCGTATCCGGCGCAGTGATCTCGATCCGCAGATTCGGCGTGCCCGCGTCTACGAGTTCGACTGTGTGCCCCGCCGCGAGTATCACCTCGCCTTTGGGGCTCGTGATGATGCCGCTGTTCTGCACGTTCGGCGCGATCAGGTAAACCTGACCACCGCTCGGTGTCGTCACGGCCCCCTGGTTGTTGACGGTTCCCGCGCCCGGCGTATCGGTGAACCGCAATTTTCCCGCAGCGAAATCGGCATTGGACAGGTTGAGCGTAGAAGCAACGAGCCCCGCTACATCGATTTGCGCGCCCGCGCCGAACAGGATGCCGTTGGGATTGATCAGGAAAACGCGGCCGTTCGATTGCAGCGCCCCGAGTATCACGGACGGGTCGACGCCTACGACGCGGTTTAGAACGGAACTGGCGGACGACTGCTGGATAAACCGAGTGATCTCGTTGGTGCCGATCGAGAATGCACGCCAGTTGATGATGGCGCCCGGCGAATTGGTGATCGCGAGAGAATTGCCCTGCTGGCTGAAGGTTGCGGTCCCGCTGGCCACTACGGCACCGGTCGGATTGGCGAGCGCCGTCTCCGCCGTAACCGAGAAACACGAGGCGACCGCCAGCGAAATCGCCTTGAACCTGATTTGACGCGGCCGGCGAATACGTTTAGCAGCCATGTTTCCGATTAATCTCCCCGAGGAGAATCTAGGCAGAATTTTACACTGCCGACCGCGGAACATTATGTGACTTTTCACACATCTGACGGGTGTATTGCCTTAGCACTAGCGGGTATTGCGACCTATTCAGGACTTCAACTGCGCGCCCCCGATTCGACGCTGGCGAAACGTTTCCCCCAGACAAACGCCGCTGGCGACCGAAACATTGAGGCTTTCCACCCTGCCGCTCATCGGAATTCGCACAAGTTCGTCGCAATGCTCGCGTGTAAGCCGCCGCATGCCCTCGCCTTCCGCCCCCATTACCCATGCCATCGGCCCTGATAGCTTGGCATCATAGAGATCCGTCGCGCCCGTTTCGTCCGCGCCGACGATCCAGATGCCGGATTCCTTGAGATCCCGCAACGTGCGGGCCAGATTGGTGACTGAAACATAAGGAATGATTTCGGCCGCGCCGCTCGCGACCTTGGACACAACCGGCGTTATGCCGACGGCACGGTCCTTGGGCGCGATGACGGCGTGCACTCCGAAGGCATCGGCGACGCGCAGACATGCACCGAGATTGTGCGGATCCTGCACGCCATCGAGCACTAGCAGCAAAGCCGGACCGCTGATGTTCTCAAGGACGTCGTCAATATCGTGCTTGAGCGGCATTGCGTCCACGCGCGCGGCAACGCCTTGATGCCGCGCATGCCCGGTCAATCCGTCGAGGCGCTGCGCATCGACAGCGATGATCCGCACAGCGTGGCCGTCGGCAAGCTTGGTCAGATCCTGGGCGCGAGCGTCGTTGCGTGTAGCGTCGAGGTAAATTTCGCGCATACCCGCTGCGTGTTGTCGCAAGCGGCTGATCACCGCATGAAACCCGTACACGATGCGCCCTTCAGCCATGGGCCACCAATGAAAAACGGGTAGTCAGCCGCAAAATAAAATTACCGGCAACAATTTGCCGCATTATTTTTTTCTCGCTTTCATCACCGGACGGGCGGACTTGGTGGAAGTGCTTTCTTCCAGCACGAAATCGATCTTGCTCGATTCGATGTCGACGCGCACCACTCTCACGCGCACGCGGTCGCCCAGCCGGTAGCGTTTGGCCGTGCGCTCGCCGATCAACTGGTGCTTTGCGGCATCGAAATGGAAATAATCGCTGCCCAGATCGGACACGTGCACGAGTCCCTCGACATAAACGCCATCGAGCGCAACGAAAATGCCGAATGCAACCGCCGAACTGATCGTGCCGTCGAAAACGTCGCCCACGCGATCGCGCATGTAATAGCATTTGAGCCACGCTTCAACGTCGCGGGTCGCCTCGTCGGCACGCCGCTCGGTCAACGAGCATTGCATGCCCAGCTCTGCCCAGTTGCCCGGCACGTAGCGCTTTTTCTTGATGACCGCCTTGATCGCGCGGTGGATCAGCAAATCCGGATAACGCCGGATCGGTGACGTGAAATGAGTGTAGGCCTCGTAGGCAAGACCGAAATGCCCGAGATTGTCCGGACTGTAAACCGCCTGGCGCAGCGAGCGCAGCATCGCGGTCTGCAACAGCTGGGCGTCCGGACGGTCTTTTACGCGCTCGAGCACCTTGGCGTAATCCTTGGCATGCGGCGTTTCTCCACCGCCGAGTTCGAGGCCGAACCCCTTGAGAAATTCGCGCAAACCGAGCAGGCGTTCAGGCGTCGGCCCCTGGTGAACGCGATACAGCGCCGGGTGCTCATTCTTGCGCAAAATGTCGGACGCGCAGACGTTGGCCGCCAGCATGCATTCCTCAATGATACGGTGCGCGTCGTTGCGCTGCACCGGCACGATGCGTTCGATCTTGCCGTGCGCGTCGAACATCATTTGCGTTTCAATCGTCTCGAAATCAATCGCACCGCGCTTGGCGCGCGATTTCGCGAGAACCTGATAGAGCCGGTTCAGATTGGTCAGATGCGGCACCAGCACGCGATGCTGCGCTGCCGCCGGGCCCTGCGGATTTTGGAGAATCTCGGCGACCACGGTATACGTGAAGCGCGCATGCGACCACATCACCGACGGATAGAACCGGTAATCGGTGACGTCGCCGTGCGCATCGATATTCATGTCGCAAACCATGCACAACCGGTCGACCTGCGGATTGAGCGAGCACAAGCCGTTCGACAGCACCTCGGGCAGCATCGGAATCACGCGCCGCGGGAAATACACGGAGTTGCCGCGATTGAGCGCTTCGCGATCGAGCGCATCGCCGTGCTCGACGTAATGGCTGACGTCGGCGATCGCGACAATCAGACGAAATCCCTTGCCGCGCGGCTCGCAATACACCGCGTCGTCGAAGTCGCGTGCGGTTTCACCGTCTATCGTCACGAGCGGCAGCTTGCGCACGTCTTCCCGGCCGGCCGTATCTTGTGCCGTGACCTTGCCGTTGAAGCCGCTGCAGGCTTTATCAACCGCGGGCGGAAACTCATAGGGCAAATCGTGCTTGCGCAAGGCGATTTCGATTTCCATGCCGGCATCGGCGTAGTTGCCGAGAATCTCGACCACCCGCGCGATCGGCTGCGCGTGACGCGCCGGTTGCGCGATGATTTCGGCAACGACTACCTGTCCGGGTTTCGCGTCTAGACTGTCTCCGGGCGGCACCAGCAGTTCCTGACTGATGCGCCGGTTCTCGGGCACCACGAAAAATACACCCTGCTCGTTGCGCAGCCGCCCGACGATGCGATGGTTGACGTGCTCGAGCACTTCGACGATTTTCGCCTCGGGACGGCCGCGGCGGTCGAGCCCGATCTCGCGCGCGGCAACGCGGTCCCCGTGCAGGATCTTGTGCATCTCCTGCGGCCCCAGAAACATGTCGGGACCAGCGTCATCGCGGATCAGGAAACCAAAACCGTCAGGATGTCCCTGCACTTTGCCCGTTATCAGATCGAGCTTGGTGACGACGCAAATCGCGTCGCGCCGGTTGCGCATGATCTGGCCGTCGCGCTGCATGGCGCCCAGGCGGCGTTCGAAACCCTCGCGTTCGCTGTCGGTGATGCCCAGCAGTTTTTCGAGCTGCTCATTGCTGACCGGCACGCCTTGCGCGTTGAGCGTCTCCAGTATCATTTCACGGCTCGGCACCGGCTCGTCATAATTGCTGCTTTCGCGCGCATGCTGCGGATCGTTGCCGCGAACCGGTGCGCGCAGAAGCGATGCGGCCCCCGGCGTCTGGCGGCGTTGACCTGCCGCGTCCGGCGCAGAATGTTTCGCACGCGCAGGTTGTACCGGCGATGTGCGGTGCGTTTTCGCTGCGTTGCTGCCGCCTCGCACGCGTGTGTCATCGCGCGCGCGCGTGCGGGATTTTCGCGTTTTCATTGACAAAAGTGCCCTTAATGATTAAATTTGCCCGCCTTGCATGCCCGGGTGGCGGAATTGGTAGACGCACATGGTTCAGGTCCATGCGGTGGTAACACTGTGGGGGTTCGAGTCCCTTCCCGGGCACCAAGAATCAGGATTGTGGGCAAGGATACAGGATTGAGCACGCAGCCTGATTCTGCGCGAATCCGCTAGCTATCCGCCGGCGCACAAATCGCGCCCAATAGGCCGGCATTATTCAAACGGATGGCGCCTCACGATGGTTTCGGCGCGCTCGGCACCTGTAGAAATCATGTCCACCGGCACTTCGCAGATCTCCTCGATGCGCTTCAGATAGTGCCGAGCTTCCGCCGGCAATTGCTCATAGCGCGTCAAGCCGACGGTGCTGCCCGACCAGCCGGGTATTTCCTCGTAAATCGGCTCGCACCCGGCCAGCGCTTCGGCACCTGACGGAAGCAGGTCGAGCCGCTCGCCGTTGAGCCGGTAGCCTACGCCCAGCTGCAGCGCCTCGACGCCATCCAGCACGTCGAGCTTCGTCACGCACAAGCCGGAAATCCCGTTGATCTGGATCGATCGCTTGAGCGCCGCCGCGTCGAACCAGCCGCAGCGCCGCGGCCGGCCGGTGACCGAACCGAACTCGTTGCCGCGGGAGGCCAAGTGCTTGCCGATATCGTCTTCGAGCTCCGTTGGAAACGGCCCCGAGCCTACACGCGTCGTATATGCCTTGGTGATGCCCAGCACGTAATGCAGCAAGTGCGGCCCGACACCGGCGCCGGCGCAGGCGGCGCCGGCGACGCAGTTGCTCGAAGTCACGTAAGGATACGTGCCGTGATCGACGTCCAGCAGAGTGCCCTGCGCACCTTCAAACAACAGGTTCTTGCCCGCCTTCTGCGCTTCGTAAAGCATGCGCGGGACGTCGGCGACCATCGGTTTGATGCGATCGGCAAGCGCGAGAGTATCGTCGAGCGTTTTTTGAAAATCGACGATCGGCGCGCGGAAATAATTCTTGAGCACGAAGTTATGGTAGTCGAGCACTTCGCCCAACTTGGCGGCAAACCGCTCGCGGTGCAGCAGGTCCTGCAGGCGGATCGCGCGCCGCGCGACCTTGTCTTCGTAAGCTGGACCGATGCCGCGGCCGGTGGTACCGATTTTGCCTGCGCCCTTCGCCGCTTCGCGCGCATGGTCGATCGCAACGTGGTGCGGCAATATCAGCGGACAGGCTTCGCTGATGCGCAGGCGGCGCATCACATCCACCCCCGCGCCTTCGAGCTCGCCGATCTCCTTGAGCAGCGCGTCCGGCGACAAAACGACTCCGTTGCCGATATAACACGCGACGCCGTCGCGCAATATGCCCGACGGAATCAGGCGCAGGATGGTTTTCTTCCCGCCGATGACGAGCGTATGCCCGGCGTTGTGACCGCCTTGGAAGCGCACCACGCCCTGGGCATGATCCGTAAGCCAGTCGACGATTTTGCCTTTGCCTTCGTCGCCCCACTGACTGCCGATTACGACTACATTTTTGGCCATTGCTCTCTCTGTTCTGTGTTCGTGCGTAACGCCGTTCGCGCCGCCGTGTGAATCAAAGCGGCTCGACTATCCATTTACCGTTGCGCAACGCCAGCCGGCGGCTGCAGCCGAGTTCGTCGCGCGCTTTATCGTGTCCCGGCAAATCGACGATTACCGCATCGCCTGCCTTGCGCAGAGTTGCGATGCGCCGCTGCAGCGCGGCGTCGGCCGGCAAATACGGCGCAAGTATGGCGGTGCGCGACTCCGCAGCCGGCGCGATTGCCACGATTTCTCGCAAATCCATGCTGAAACCGGTGGCCGGTCGCGCGCGTCCGAACGCCAGGCCGACTTCGTCGTAGCGTCCGCCGAGCGCTATTGCATTCGACCAACCCTCAACATACACGGCAAAAACCACGCCGCTGTGATAGTGCAGCCCGCGCAGTTCGCCGAGATCGAAACAGATTTCGGCCCCGGTGTCGTGGATCGAGGTGGCGATTGCGCGCAACTGTGCAAGCGCCTGCTTGATTTCGCCGTCATCCGGAAGCAGCTTCTTGGCGCGTGTCAGCACCTCGATGCCGCCGGAGAGTTCCGGCAACGCCTCCAGCGCCGCGCCCGTCTTGCGGTCGAGCTTTCTCGCCAGTTTCGCCAGCGCCGGCACATCCTTCGCCTGCACCGCGCGAAACAATTCGGCCTCGACGTCCGCGCCGACGGCCGCTTTCTTGACGAGCGTGCGAAATACGGCGACGTGCCCGATGTCGAGATGCAGCTTGCCGATGCCGGCCAGCCGCAGCGCATCGAGCATCAGGCGCTGCACCTCGAGATCGCTTTCGATCCCGGCGTGCCCGTAAATCTCGGCCCCGATCTGCAACGGTTCGCGGGTGCGGTTGAGTCCCGCCGGCAGCGTATGCAATATGCTGCCGGCGTAGCAGAGCCGGTTTACGCCTTTGCGGTTCATCAGGTGTGCATCTATCCTTGCCACCTGCGGCGTAATGTCGGCCCGCACGCCGAGCGTGCGCCCGGATAGCTGGTCGACGAGCTTGAACGTCCGCAAGTCGAGATCGTGTCCGGTACCGGTGAGCAGCGATTCCACGTATTCGAGCATCGGCGGCACGACGAGCTGATAGCCGTGCAGCGCAAAGAGGTCGAGCATGCCCCGCCGCAACGCCTCAATACGGCGCGCGGGCTCCGGCAGGACATCCTCGATATACTCAGGCAACAGCCATTTACGCATGGTGGCTCAAGACGTTACAAATAAAGGCATCACAAAAAACAACCCGCAAGGATACACGCGTACGGCGGTATTTCCCATCTTGCGTGCGGTACATGCGCCAGCCTCGCGGCTTACCGCGTCACCATCAGCAACAGCAGCATTCCGCTCAGCATGGAAGCGAGCCCGATGAACCTCAGCTGGCCGTCGGACATTGCGGTGATGCGGCGGAAAGTGTCGCGCCACAGGCCGGGCGCCAGAAACGGCAGCACGCCCTCGATGACCAGCATCAGCGCAAGCGCGGTCAACAGGTATTTTCCCACGCGCTGCCCGGCGCCGCGCTACTTCGATGGCTTGCTGTTCTTCAGGTACTTGAAAAACTCCGAAGTCGGCTCGAGCACCAGGACGTCGCTCTTGTTCTTGAAGCTTTTCACGTACGCGTCCAGGCTGCGGTAAAACGCGTAAAACTCCGGGTTCTGCTCGTAGGCCCTCGCGTAGATCGCCGACGCCTTGGCGTCGCCCTCGCCCTTCAGGCGCTGCGCATCGCGATACGCCTTCGCCAGGATGATTTCGCGCTGGCGGTCCGCGTCGGCGCGGATTTTTTCCGATTCCGCCGCGCCTTCCGAGCGCAGCGTGTTGGCGGCACGCGTGCGTTCGGCGCGCATGCGGCCATAGACGGACTCGCTCACTTCCTGCGGCAGATCGACGCGTTTCAACCGCACGTCGCGCACCACGACGCCGATCTTCACCGCATCCTCGTTGGCCTTGTCGCGCATTCGCTCCATGATGACATCGCGCTCTCCCGACACCACCTCATGAACGTCGCGCTTGCCGAATTCCGCGCGCAGCCCGTCGTTGATCGTTTGCGACAACCGGATCGCCGCGCGCGTCTCGTCGCCGTTTACGCTGATGTAATAAAGCTGCACGTCGGAAATCTGCCACTTCACGAAGAGATCGACCAGTACGTTCTTCTTCTCTTTGGTGAGGAAGCGCTCCGGTTCCGCGCTGTCTATGGTCAACAGCCGCGCGTCGAAAAACCGCACGTTGTCGATCATCGGCACCTTCAGATAAAGGCCCGGCTGGTTGATCACGTACACGATCTCGCCGAAGCGGAACACAATGGCTTTCTGCCGGGTGTCGACGACAAACACCGACATCGAAACGACGATCAGCAATACGACCCCTACGATGAGCGACATGCCGAGTTTCTGGTTCATCAGCGTGGCTCCCGTTCGCGGCTGCGCAGCGCGTCGCGCGATCGCGATGCCGATGGCAAGACCTCCGAGCCGGGGCTCGGCTCTGCCGGTTTGCTCATTGCGTCGACAGGTGCCGCCGCGTTGGCCCCCGTCATCTGCATCAACTTGTCAAGCGGCAGATACAAGAGATTGTTGCCGCCTTTCTGATCGACGAGCACCTTGCTCGTGTTGCTCATGATTTCCTGCATGGCGTCAAGATACAGGCGGTCGCGCGTCACGCCCGGCGCCTTGAGGTACTCAGCGACGATCTGGCGAAACCGGCTCGCATCGCCCTCCGCGCGTTCCATCACGCGCTGCTTGTAGCCTTCGGCCTCCTGCGTCAGGCGCGCAGCGGCGCCCTCGGCCTTGGGCACGACGTCGTTGGAATAGGCCTGCCCTTCGTTTTTCTGGCGCTCCCCGTCCTGGCCGGCCTTGACCGCGTCGTCGAACGCCGCCTGCACCTGCTCGGGCGGCTGCGCATTCTGCATCGTCACCTTGCTGATGCTGATGCCCGTCTGATAACGGTCGAGTATCTCCTGCATCAGTTTCTGCGCGTCGCTCGTAATTTGTGCGCGGCCCTTGTACAGCACGAAATCCATCGTATTCTTGCCGACGATTTCACGGATTGCCGTCTCAGCCGCCTGCAGCACGCTGTCCTCGGGCGCGCGATTCGCAAACAGGAATTCCCGGGGATCCTTGACGACATATTGCACGGCAAACTGGATGTCGATGATGTTGGCATCATCGGTCAGCATCAACGATTCTTTAGGCACCTTGCTCTTGCCCCCGTTGCGCGAGCCGATCTCGATCGTGCGCACCTGCGACAGGTTGACGATTTCCGCGGCCTCGATCGGGAACGGCAAATGCCAGTGCGGTCCGGGCAGCGTTTCCTCGACGAACTTGCCGAACCGCAGGACCATGCCGCGCTGACTTGCGTCGACGATATAAAAACCGCTTGCGAGCCACACGAGAAACACCAGCGCCGCCAGGATGCCGGCGCCGCCGCCGAACTGCGCGAATCCCGGTCCGCCCGGCGTGCGGCCTTCGCCGCCGCCCTTGCGGCCGAACAATGCGCCGATTTTCTGGTTGAAATTGCGCATCAATTCGTCTAGATCCGGCGGCCCCGAGTTCTTGCCTCCGCCGCGGCCCCATTGCGGGTCATTGAGCGACATCAAGACGATGCCGATCAGACGTCGCCAGCGCTCGGCAATACCGCCGCGAAATGACTGCCAGTAGGTACTCATGATGATTTGATCCGTGTCATGCTGCCGCGGGACGCGCCGCCGTATGACGGTTCGCCGCGGCAGCGTATTCTTCGAACGCCGCCCGCGCCAGATCGAGTCCCGAACCCTGTCTGGCGCTGATCCAGATGCGGCCGATTTTACCATACTCATCGCGCTCGACCCGCGCATCGCCGCCGCTCAAATCGATCTTGTTATACACGAGCACCTGCGGTATGTGATCGGCGCCGATTTCCGCCAGCACCGAATTGACGGCCGCGATCTGGGCATCGCGCGTCGGGCTGCCGGCGTCGACCACGTGCAGCAGAAGGTCCGCCTGGATCGCTTCTTCCAAAGTGGCGCGAAACGCGGCCACCAGCGCATGGGGCAACTGGCGGATGAAGCCGACCGTGTCCGACAGGACCACCGCCGCGCCGTTGGGCAGGAAAACCCGCCGCGTCGTCGTATCGAGCGTTGCGAACAGTTGATCGGCGGCATAGGCATTCGCGCGCGTCAGTGCGTTGAACAAGGTGCTCTTGCCGGCGTTGGTATAACCCACGAGGGAAACCGACAGCACGTTCGCGCGGCGGCGCGCGCGACGCTGCACCTCGCGCTGGCTGGCGAGTCGCGCGAGTTTGTCTTTCAAAAGCTTTACGCGTTTGCCGAGCAGGCGGCGATCGGTTTCGAGCTGGGTTTCACCCGGTCCGCGCAGGCCGATACCGCCCTTCTGCCGTTCGAGGTGGGTCCATCCGCGCACGAGCCGCGTCGACAGGTGCTCGAGTTGCGCGAGCTCGACCTGCAATTTACCTTCGTGACTGTGCGCGCGTTGCGCAAAGATATCAAGGATCAGGCTCACGCGATCGATGACGCGGCAACCGAGTTTCTTTTCCAGGTTGCGTTCCTGCGCGGGCGACAGTTCATGATTAAAAACTACAAGCCCGGCACCGCTATCCGCAAGCAATGCGGCCAGTTCTTCGACTTTGCCGGTGCCGGCGAAAAATGCGGAATCGGGCCGCGCGCGCTTGCCGCGCAATATACCGGCGATGCGGATGCGGGCGCTTAACGCAAGTTGCGCGAGCTCGTCGGTCGATTCCGCGTAATCCGCTTCGCCGAAATCGAGACTGACGAGCACCGCCTGGGAGTCGCTCCCGGGACGTTCAAACATTCAGGGGGAAGAAGTTGGAAATCAGCTGTCGGCCGAATGATCGAGGGCCAGATTGACCGCGCGCGCAGGCACGACGGTCGAAATCGCGTGTTTATAAACCATCTGCGTAACTGTGTTCTTCAACAACACGACGTACTGATCGAACGACTCGATCTGCCCCTGCAGCTTGATGCCGTTGACGAGATAGATGGAAACCGGCACATGCTCTTTACGCAGTGCATTAAGAAACGGGTCTTGTAGCAGCTGCCCTTTCGTACTCATCTTGGCCCCATCGTTTTTAGTATTGATAACAGCACTCTACTGTATTTCCCCCGTCAGCGCCATAGGACGGCGCCTAACGTTTGCCGCGGCGTTTGTCATACGGATTAACCCCTTGCCGGAATTCTATTTTTAGCGGCGTTCCCAGCAATTCAAAGGCGTCGCGGAAATAATGTTCAAGGTAGCGGCGATAGCTGTCGGACACGCGGTTCAACCCCGTGCCGTGGATGATTATGCGCGGAGGATTGCTGCCGCCCTGGTGCGCATACCGCATTTTGGGCCGGAAGATGCCGCCCCGCGGCGGCGCCTGGCGGGCAACCGCGGCTTCCAGCGCGCGCGTAAGTTTGGGCGTAGGCAGCTTGATCATGGCCGCGCGGTAGGCACGCTCGACGGCATCGAGCAACGCCTTGATGCCGGTCCCCGCCAGCGCGGAAATGTAGTGCACCGGCGCGTAGTCGATGAAAGTCAGCGTGCGCTCGAGCGAATGCTTGGCGCTTTCGCGTTGTTCCGGGCGCAAACCGTCCCACTTGTTCACGGCGACAACCAGCGCGCGCCCGGCTTCCACGATATACCCCGCGATATGCGCATCCTGGTCGACTATCTGGTCGCGCGCATCGAGTACGAGCACCACCACGTTGGCGTCCTCGATCGCCTGCAGCGTCTTGATCACCGAAAACTTCTCGACCGCGTCGGTGACGTTCGCGCGCTTGCGCACTCCGGCCGTATCGATCAAAGTGTAACGCTGGCCGGCACGCTCGAAATCGATGTAGATGCTGTCGCGTGTAGTGCCCGGCTGGTCGAACACCACCACGCGTTCCTCGCCAAGCAGGGAATTGACCAGCGTGGATTTGCCCACGTTGGGGCGGCCGACGATTGCAATGCGCGGTCTTGTCTCGGGCGCCGCATCCTCATCGACTTCCTCGCGCTCGGAAAAATCCGCGGTGATCAGTTCGGCGAGATCGCTGACGCCCTCGCCGTGGGCGGCGGAGATTGCGAGCGGATCCCCCAATGCGAGTTCGTGGAATTCCGCGCTGACCGTCGCCGGCTGCATGCCTTCGGCCTTATTGACGACGAGCCAGATCTTGCGGCCGGTCTTGCGCAATTGGTCCGCGATCGCGCGATCCTGGGGGGTCAGGCCCTGGCGACCGTCGACCAGCAGGATGACCGCATCCGCTTCGTCGATCGCGAGCAGCGTCTGCTGCGCCATGACCTGCATCACGCCTTCATGTGCCACCGGCTCGAGTCCGCCGGTATCGACCACGATGTACGACTTCGAACCGACCCGCCCGCGCCCGTAGTGGCGGTCGCGCGTCAGTCCCGGTATGTCGTGGACAATCGCATCGCGGCTGCGCGTGAAGCGGTTAAACAGGGTCGACTTGCCGACATTCGGGCGGCCGGCGATGACGATGGTTGGTATCACGGCGCGGCTAGCGGAATAAGCATGGCAAATCGACCACCGGCAAACTTGGCGTACTCAAGCGCTGACGTGTCGGCAGTCACTGGATGGCGATCGCGAAAACTCCGCCCTTGACCGTCTGCACGAGTATGCCGTTATTGAGCACCTGCGGCTGCGCAACGATGGGGCTGCCATCGGTCGCGATGCGCGCGACAAATGAACCGTCGTCGCGCGAAACGAAATGAACGTACCCCTGAAAATCCCCTACCGCGACGTAGCGGCCGGTCACGACCGGCCCGCTGACGTAGCGACCGTATAACTTGTCCTGCTTCCATAAGCTCGCGCCACCCGTCAATTCGTAGGCCAGGAGCGCGCTCTTGTCATCCGCGATGTACAGACTCTCGCGATCGTTGGCGAGGCCTGCGATGCTCGACACGTCGCGGCCCCAGTTCGACGTACCCTTGATCAGATCGAAACACGCGGCGCGGCCCTGAAACGCCACCGCACAGACCTGCCGCCCGTCGGTGACCGGCAGGCTGGACACGTCGGCAACCCGTTCGAGTTCGGTCGCGCCTTTGGGCAGCGCCACCGTCGCTTCCCAGCCCACGTTGCCGCTATCGATCGCCAATGCCACCAATCGGCCGCCGGGAAATCCCGCAAAGACGCCGCCGCGATACACCAGCACGCTGACCGACGTGCGCACTGTCAACGGCGGCAACGCGCGCTGATAAATCCATTTGCGCGTTCCGGTCGCCGCATCGAGGCCGAACAACCGGCCATCGCCGGTGCGCACGACCACTATGCCTTGCGCAATTTGCGGCGCGCTCAGCACCTCGCTCGTAAGCTGGACTTTCCATAACTGCTTGCCGCTTTTGTCGAACGCGACGACTTCGCCTTTTGCACTTCCGACCAGCACCAGGTTGCCGTCGGCGCCGACACCGCCTGACAACGGGATCTTGGCGTCAATCCGGCCGAGCAGTTTCCCCGTCGCCGCGTCGAGCCGCAGGACCTGGCCCGAGGCGCCTGCGGCGTACACCACGCCGTCGCTGATTGCCGGACTGAAAACGTGCCTTTCGCTCGAACCGACACTCGTCTGCCACACGACCTTCGGCGTGGCCGTCGGCTTGAACACGACGAGATCCGCCGGCTTTTGCACGGGCCCGCTGCCGAACCATTTGTCGATGACGTCGCCGGGCGCAGCACAGCCTGCCGCGATCAGAAGCAGGGCGGCCAGTACCGCGAGCGTTCTTGCCGGATAGGTCATCGGACCGCGCCGAGCGCGTCTAGCTTGACCTGGATCAGCGCCCGGTAGCCGCTTTTGCTCTCGGTCTTGTCCAATGCAGTCTGATACGCGGCGCTCGCATCCGCGGGTTTGCCCTGAGCGACCAGGATGTCGCCTTTCAAATCGGCGTACAACGCACTGAAGGAATCGACATGCTGGGTTTCGACCAGCTTCAGCGCCTCGTCGTATTTCTTTTCATCCAGCAGGACCGCTGCCATGCGCAGGCGCGCAATGTCGCGGGTTTCGGTATCGCGTCCGTTATCGACGACCCATTGCAGCCGCGCTTTTGCCGCCGTTGAATCGCCGCTGTCGTATGCCGCCTTCGCCGCAGCGAGCGCGGCAAATGCCGCATAGCCGGTACGCTTGTAGCGGTCGATGATAACGCCGGCGATGTCCTGGACTCTTTTCGGTTCATTGGCGCCGACCGCGCCCTGCAATTGCGCATACAGCTCGCCGGCCTCCAGTCCCTGCTTGGATTGATAATAGCTCCAGCCGCGAATTCCGCCGACGGTCAGCACGGCCGCGACGGCGACCAGGATCACGAGGTTGCCGTACTGTCTCCACCACGCTTTGATTTCGTCTATCTGTTCCTGCTCTTCCAGATCATATACCGCCATGTTCAACCTCTTTTGCTGTCAACCGTGTTTATCAACATGGCCGCCGCGTCGGCCAGCGTGCAACGGGTCTGCTCGGCGGCCTCGCGCAACGGCTTCACGCTAACCTGCTGCGCCGCGACTTCATCGACGCCGATGATGACCGCGTAGTGCGCGCCGCTGCCGTCCGCCTTCTTCATCTGGGATTTGAATCCGCCGCCGCTGCAATCGAGCGTTACCGCGAGCCCCTGATCGCGCAACAATTCCGCCGCTTGCATCGCGAATTGCGCGGCGCCCTCGCCGTTATGCGCAATATAGGCATCGGGCGCGCTGCGGAGTTCAATTTTACTCTCTTCGAGCAACAACAACGTGCGCTCCACGCCGATGCCGAATCCGCAGCCGGGCGTCGGTTTGCCGCCGAGTTGCTCGAACAGCCCGTCATAGCGACCGCCCGAACAGATCGCGCTTTGCGCGCCCAGCCGGTCGTTCAGCCATTCGAAAACCGTCAGATTGTAGTAATCCAGGCCGCGCACCAGGCGCGGATTTACCGTATACGGGACGCCGGCCTCGCGCAGGCCAGCCTGCACGGCCTCGAAGTTTGTCCGCGAAGCTTCCCCCAGCGCGTCGATCAGGCGCGGCGCCGCCTCGATCATCTCCTGCATTTGCGGGTTCTTGCTGTCGAGTATGCGCAACGGATTGGTATGCAGCCGCCGCGTCGCGTCTTCATCCAGAAGCTCCGCGTGCGACTCGAAGTAATGGATCAACTGCTCGCGAAACGCGCGCCGCTCGTTCGCGCTTCCAATCGTATTGATCTGGAGTTGCACCCCGCCGATGCCCAGTTCCTGCCACAGACGGCGCGCCATCAGCAACAGTTCGATATCGACGTCGGGCCCGGCCAGACCCAGCACTTCCGCGCCGAAAGTATGGTACTGGCGATAGCGCCCCTTCTGCGGGCGTTCGTGGCGAAACAGCGGTCCGCTGTACCACAAGCGTTGCGGGCCGTTGTAGAGGAGATTGTGTTCCAGCGCGGCGCGCACCGTTGGCGCCGTGCCTTCGGGCCGCAACGACAGCTGGTCGCCGTTCATCGCGTCGGTGAACGAGTACATCTCCTTTTCAACGATGTCGGTCACCTCGCCGACGCCGCGCACGAAAAGTTCGGTGCGCTCGACGATCGGCGTGCGAATATTACGGTAACCGTAGCGCCGGAACACGTCGCGCACAGTGTCTTCGAAAAACTCCCACAACGGAGACTTGTCCGGCAGGACGTCGTTCATCCCGCGTATGGCTTGGATTTTATTCGACATCGATTCGGCGTGTTTGAGGGTATCAATGCACGTGCGCAGCGGCGTCCGCCGGCGCGTAGTGCTCGTGCACGTAATGCTCGACCAGCGTCTGAAACTCCGCCGCGATGTTATCGCCTTTCAGGGTCACGGCCTTGACGCCGTCGATATAAACCGGCGCCACCGGATTTTCGCCGGAACCCGGCAGGCTGATGCCGATGTTCGCATGCTTGCTTTCGCCGGGACCATTGACGACGCAGCCCATCACCGCGACGTGCATGTTTTCGACGCCGGGGTAGTGGCCGCGCCAAACCGGCATTTGCGCGCGCAAATACGTTTGAATGCTGTCTGCGAGTTCCTGAAAAAACGTGCTGGTCGTGCGTCCGCAGCCCGGACACGCGATCACCAGAGGCGTGAAAGAACGCAGTCCCATTGTCTGCAACATCTCCTGCGCCACCACCACTTCGCGCGTGCGGTCGCCGCCGGGTTCGGGTGTCAACGAGACGCGGATCGTGTCGCCGATGCCTTCCTGCAGCAGCACGCTCATCGCTGCAGTAGATGCCACGATGCCCTTCGAGCCCATGCCCGCTTCGGTGAGCCCGAGGTGCAGCGGATAATCGCACTGCGCGGCGATGTCGCGGTAGACCGCAATCAGGTCCTGCACGCCGCTTACCTTGCACGACAAAATGATCTTGTCACCGGGCAGGCCCAGGCTCTCGGCCTGCCGCGCGCTGTCGAGCGCAGACGCCACGAGCGCCCTGCGCGTCACCACAGCAGCTTCCTGTGGCTCGGAATTGCGCGCGTTGTCGTCCATCATGCGCGCAATCAATTCGGCATCGAGGCTGCCCCAGTTGACGCCGATGCGCACGGGCTTGCCGTATTTGCACGCGAATTCAATCATCGTCGCGAATTGTTCGTCGCGTTTCGAACCGCGCCCGACGTTACCGGGATTGATGCGCAGCTTGGCGAGCGCCTCGGCGCACGCCGGATGCTGCGTGAGCAGACGATGCCCGTTGAAATGAAAATCGCCGACCAGCGGCACGTCCACGCCCTTCGCCGCCAGGCGTTCGCGGATATGCGGTACCGCGGCGGCGGCCTCGGCGCTGTTGACGGTGATGCGCACGACTTCCGAACCCGCGCGCGCCAGCGCCGCGACCTGCGCGACGGTGGCGTCGATGTCGGCGGTATCGGTATTGGTCATCGACTGCACGACGATGGGCGCGCCACCGCCCACTGCGATGCCGCCCACGAGGACGCGCCGCGCCGACCGCCGCTGCAGGACTCCGTACACGACGCCTATTCCAGCGTCAGCCGCGCGACGTCGACCTTGGTGTATGGACCAAGATTGACCGGCTGTTCGTTATGAGTCAGTTGCACGCCGTTGGCATTGCCGACAATCAGCGTCAGCGGCGGCAACCCGCTGACCACCTGTTCGGTGCCGGGTGCGTTCAACTGCGAGAATATCTTGCGTCCGTTGCGGTCGCGTATCTCGACCCAGGACTCGCGCGCGAAACGCAACCGGACAACCTGTTCGCCGGACGCGCGCCGCACGTCAGCGGCCGTATCGGGCGTGCTCGGCGCGGCGCGTTTCTGGACACGTTCGGGCTTTGCTTCGTTAATTACCGGCGCTACCGCAGCCGGTACGGCAACAACCGCTGCTACCGGCGCGGGCGATGTTTCGGCAACCACCTGCCCTTGCGGCGCCGGCAATTCAATCTGCCCCGACTTGACGGCTTCGGCAGGCGTGTCGTCCGGATAAAACTCGTAAATCGCCAGCGGCACCAATAAAATCGCCGCGGCGATTGCATATTTGTACCAATTCACGCGGCGTGCCGTCGGAAACGGAATCTCCGCCGATGGCGTCACGACGGCACCAGCCAGTGGCGCAGCTTGCGGCAACTGAGGTTCTGCGGTCGCGAGCAGTTCCGCCGCGTCGAGTTTTACCAGGCGCGCATAGTTGCGGATGAAACCGCGCACGAATACCGGACTCGGCAACCGTTTGTGGTCGCCCGACTCCAGCGCTTCAACCTGCCATGGCGACAACTTCAGTTGTTGGGCGATTTCCACGATACTCAGGCCGCGACTCTCGCGTGCCGCGGCCAGCTGTTCGCCGGCTGACGGCAGCGCGGACAGAGCGGACTGCGCCGGAAGTTCGGCCGCGTTCATTCGTACAGGCCGGCCGCCAATGCGCGCGCCTCGCGCGAATCGGGAAAGTTTTTACGCAACTGGAAACCAAGGCTCGCCTCGGCATTGCGATCGCCGGTCGCCCGTTCGACCCGCAGCGACAGCCACAGATATTCGGCCGTCGGTTCGACGTCGCGCTGGATGCGCGATAGAAAAGACTTCGCCTCTGCGTAGCTCTTGCGCTTGTAGGCCATATCCGCCAGTTGCAGCAATGCCTGCGGCTGTCCTGGGCGGACTTTGAGCGCCTTCTGAAAGTAATCGTCTGCCGCCGTGATATCACCCATCTGGCGCGCGCAAACGCCGGCATTGACCCAGGATTTGTCGGGCGTCGGGTAGAGCGGGTTGCGCAATGCAACCAGAAAATATTTAATCGATTCCTGTTCGCGCTTGCGCTGGCACAGAAACCAGCCGAAATTGTTGTTGACGTCGGAATCCTGGGGGCTGATGCGCAATGCGCGCTGGAAATTCGCCTCTGCCGCCTTGTCGTCGCGCAGTTCCATGTAGACGAGACCCAATATGCTGTACGCCGGCGCGTAATTCGGATCCGCTTTGAGCGCCTCGCCGGCCTCCTGGAGCGAGACGCCGTAGTTGCCGAGCTCCATATAACCTGCTGCAAGTTCGGTGTGGATGCGCGCGCGGGACAATTCATCCGTATCGACGACGGTCTTGGGCGCGTAGCTCGTCGAGTCCGCGCCGGTGCTGACGCAGCCGTAAACCGCCAGCAACAAAACCGCCGCGATCAGTCGTTCGATCAATCTTGTCATCAAGCCCTCACGCCGTTGCGATTGCAGGCCGCCGGTCGCGGCGCCGCGTCTTGTCCTGCACCTGCCCTGCCAGTTGCCCGCACGCGGCATCGATGTCGTCGCCACGGGTCTTGCGCACCATAACCGTAAAATCCTTCTGCATCAAAACATCGCGAAAATTGGCCACCGCGACGGCGTCCGACCGCGCGTAACCCGACTGTGGAAAGGGATTGAACGGAATCAGGTTGAGCTTCGACGGAACCGATTTCAACAGTTTGGCGAGCTGGCGCGCATGCTCGGTACTGTCGTTGACGCCGGCGAGCATCACATATTCGAAAGTGATGAAATCGCGCGGCGCGCGGTCGAGGTAGCGCACGCAGGCGGCAAGCAACTCTTTCAGCGGATATTTCTTGTTGATCGGCACCAGTTCGCTGCGCAATTCGTCGGTCGGCGCGTGCAGCGAAACCGCCAGCGCCACGGGGCACGCGTCGCGCAGGCGGTCGATGGCGGGGACCAGCCCCGACGTACTGAGCGTAACGCGCCGGCGCGACAGGCCGTACGCGTCGTCGTCGAGCATCAACTGCAGCGCGGCGACGACATTGTCGAAATTGGCGAGCGGCTCGCCCATGCCCATCATCACGACATTGGTGATGGGACGCGGCGTATCCACCCCGCGCCCGAGCTGGCGATTGGCGAGCCACAATTGGCCGATGATCTCGGCGACCGTCAGGTTGCGGTTGAAACCCTGCCGCCCCGTCGAGCAGAACGTGCACGCCAGCGCGCAACCGGCCTGCGACGAAACGCACAGCGTGCCGCGATTGCGCTCGGGAATGAACACGGTTTCAATCGCATTGCCGGTACCCACGTCGAGCAGCCATTTGCGCGTGCCGTCAGCGGCAGTCGTGTCGCGCACGACTTCGGGCGCGCGAATCACCGCCAGCGTCTTCATTGCCTCGCGCGACGCCTTGGAAATGTCCGTCATCGCATCGAAATCATCGGCGCCGGCTTGATGTATCCAGCGCATCAACTGCCGTGCGCGAAACGGCTTCTCGCCTAATTCCGCACAAAACTGCGCGAACCCGGTGCGTTCAAATTCGAGCAGGTTGACCGTCATGGTCGCGGCACTAACGCGAATAGATATTGAGCGACGGGAAGAAGTAGGCGATCTCGACGCCGGCGGTTTCCGTGCCGTCGGACCCATGTACGGCGTTGGCGTCTATGCTTTGCGCGAAATCGGCGCGGATCGTGCCTTTCGCCGCCTTCTTGGGATCGGTGGCGCCCATCAGGTCGCGATTTTTCTGAATCGCGTTCTCGCCTTCCAGCACCTGCACGACCACCGGCCCGGAAATCATGAAATCAACCAGGTCCTTGAAAAACGGGCGCGCACGGTGCACCGCGTAAAAACCTTCGGCATCCTCGCGCGACAGCCGCAACATGCGCGCGGCGACGATCTTGAGACCGGCGCCTTCGAACCGCGCCATGATTTGACCGACTACGTTCTTCGCCACCGCATCCGGCTTGATAATTGAAAGTGTACGTTCTACTGCCATGCATCTTCCTTTGTGTCTGAATTTTAAGGCTAATTCGAGAGAATACCACGTTAAGGCCGGCTTATAAAGCCGTTCGACGCGATTTTAGGCGGCGATTTTCCCGCGCTCCGGCTCCCATTCTGGTGCCACGGCCGGTTCGCCGCGCCGCGCCTGGAACCCGGCGTCGATGCCGATACCCGGCACATAAACCAATGCATCGCCGCAAAACAGCAGCGGCACGCGGCCGCGCAGCCACGGGGCCAAACGAGCTTCCTGCAACAAGTTCTTCAAACTTCGCCGCGGCCGCGTGACGTCCGGACGCAGCCGTTCGCCCCCCTCGCGCACCCGCACGGTCACCGGCGCCGTTCCCAGTTTTTCCAGACTGATGCCCGAGCCGCGACATTTCTTCATGACCAGCGTGGCGCCGAGTTCCGGCACCCGCATACGGGCTTCACCTTGCCACTCGCGGCAAAAATCGGCTGCCGGGGGCGCCAACGCCTTGGCAACAACCCGCAGTTCGCCGCTGAAGCCGCGCAATTCATGCGTTCCAAGGTCGATCACGATGCGCGCGGCGCGCGGCTGCTGAGCCTGGCGCACGCACTCGATGAGCCTTGATTCGTTCGGCATCGTCACGCCGTGCGCCGCCAGAAAAAACCTGACCGCATTCCCGGCCCGCGCCGGCGTGATGGCGCGCAACATTGCGATGCTCAGGCCATGCAACCCGGCTGGCGTATCGATGCGCGCCAATTCGTCGAGCAATGCGGCGGCCTCGCCAAAATTCCTGCTCGAGCGCGCGAGCGTCTTGCGATAGGCGGGATAACGCTCTGCGACGACGGGCAGCAACCGGTGGCGCAGAAAATTGCGGTCAAACCGGATGTCCGCATTGCTGTCGTCCTCGACCCACTTAAGCTGGCGGCTGCGTGCGTAGACTTCGATTTCGCTGCGCGGAATATCGAGCAGCGGACGCAATATCGCTGGATTGCGGCCTGCGCCCGATTCGGAGGCATTATTTTTTTCGCGTCCTGATTCTTGATGCCCCGCCCGCAGTTCCGGCATCGCGCTCAGGCCTTTGACGCCCGCACCGCGCAATAGCTGCAGCAACATCGTTTCCGCCTGGTCATCGAGATTGTGCGCGAGCACGATGAAGTCCGCGGGCAGCGCGGCAAAAGCCGCGTAGCGCGCCTTGCGCGCCGCGGCCTCGAGGCTCGCCTCGCGCGGCACTGTCACCTTGACGACCGTCAACGGGATGTCCAGTCGCCGGCAATACTCGCGGCAAAACCGTGCCCACTTGGCGGCGGCCGGGTTGATTTGATGGTTGACATGCAGCGCGACAAGCTCGTACCCGATTTTCGTCGCCGCGCGGCGCAGCACGTCGAGCATGACCACCGAATCGATGCCGCCGCTCAAGCCCGCCACCAGACGGTCGCCGCGACGGACGTGCCGGCCGAGTACCGCGGAAACGCGCGCGAGCAGCGTGTTACTTGGCGGCGACTTCCTTGTACTTGCCATAGCCCATCAGCCTTTCGAACCGCGCGTGAAGAAGTTCGTCGACCGACTGATTCTGCACCTGGCGCCACGTGTCCTGCAGCGCCTTCTTGAGGGTCTGCATCATGGCATCGTAGTCCCGATGCGCCCCGCCCAACGGCTCGGTGATGATCTTGTCGATGAGGCCCAGCGTTTTCAGGCGCGTGGCCGTGATGCCGAGGGTTTCCGCGGCTTCTGCGGCGTAATCGGCGCTTTTCCACAGGATTGAAGCGCATCCCTCCGGCGAAATGACGGAGTATGTCGCGTACTGCAGCATCAGCAACGTGTCCCCGACCGCGATCGCCAGTGCGCCGCCCGAGCCGCCCTCGCCTATCACCGTGCAGATGATGGGCACACGCAGTTCGGCCATCACGTAGAGATTGCGCCCGATGGCTTCCGACTGCCCGCGTTCCTCGGCGCCGACCCCCGGATAAGCGCCAGGTGTGTCGATGAATGTAAATACAGGCACTCCGAATTTTTCGGCGAGCTTCATCAGGCGCAGCGCCTTGCGATAACCCTCGGGCTTGGGCATACCGAAATTGCGGTAGATCTTGTCCTTGGTGTCGCGCCCTTTCTGGTGCCCGATCACCATCACCGACTGGTCGTTGAAGCGCGCCAGCCCGCCGACGATCGCTGCGTCGTCGGCAAACGCGCGATCGCCGTGCAGTTCTTCGAAGTCGGTAAAAATGCCCTGCATGTAATCGAGCGCGTAGGGCCGCTGCGGATGGCGCGCGACCTGGGATATCTGCCACGCCGACAACTTCGCGTAGATTTCCCTGGTCAACTGCTGGCTTTTCTTCTGCAGGCGCGAAATTTCCTCGGAGATGTCGAGGGCAGAGTCGTCCTGGACAAACCGCAGTTCGTCGATTTTCGCTTCGAGCTCGGCGATCGGCTGCTCGAATTCAAGAAAAGTGGTCTTCATGCGATTATGAAAAGATGGCGCGCGCCGCATGATACCGCAGATCGCACCGCCATCGTCATCCCGCTCGCGCCCGCCCGCCGCGCCGCGATCTCAAAACAAATGCACCGACAACGGCGCAAAGAATGCAATCCCGCAAAAAATCATCCCGATCACGCCGAGACCGACGCTTATCCATGCGAGCGCCATCGTACTGGTAATGATGGCCGCCGACGCGAGCACGATCGCAATCTGCAGCGCCCCCGAAGCGGTCTCGAAATGATGGTATGCGGCGAGCGAACGATCGCGCACCTTCTCCGCGTCCTTGGCGCGCGCCGCGAGTTCCTTGCGGCCTTCCTGCGTCTCCGGCTCGCTATCGTACCGTTCCGCGGTCTTGCGCCAGGCGGCTACGCGCTGCGCGATCGCCTCCTTTGACTTCGGCAGCCCCATTTGATTGAGTTCAAGCTCGGCGGCCTCGGCCGCGGTGCGCACCACCGTCATGCGGATGGTTTTGGCCTGAAAAAAAGACCACAAATTCGACGCTTCGATGTTCTTGTCGATAGCCGTGGTCTGCGCGCCCTTGCCCAGCGTCTCGGTAACCGAGAGTACCAATGCGAGGATCGAAATCAGCAGCGCAATCCGTTTGTTTTCCGGCCCGTCGTGTCCGGCATCGTGTCCATGCCCTGCTCCCGACATAATCTCCCCCTAAACGCTAATGACTAATACCCGCCCATGTCGAAGCCGCGCGGGTCGCTCGCCGCCTGCGCTGCGCCGTTCGCGCTGGATTTGAAAACCGCCTGCATATTGCCCCATTTTCGACTGACCAGACGCAAATGATGCCCTTTCTCCTCGAGGGCAGTGCGCCACGCCGCCGAAAAACTGTCGGGCTCGATTTCGACCTCGTCGGGCCAGCATTGATGGTGATAACGCGGCGCCGTGACGATGCTCAACAGATCGACATTATCCTGATTCACGTAATCGATGATGCCGAACAGGACCATGCTGATGATGCGCGAACCGCCCGGCGCGCCGATGACCAGCGCGCCCTTGCGGTCCTCGACGAACGTGGGGCTCATGCTCGACAGAGGCCGCTTGCGCGGCGCGATGAAATTGGCTTTGCTCCCGAGCAGATGGTAATTGTTCGGCAGCCCGGCGCCCAGCGAGAAATCATCGATTTCATTGTTGAGCAATACGCCGGTATCCCCCGCCACCAAGCCGCCTCCGAACCATGAATTGATGCTCAACGTCGCACCGACCCGGTTGCCGTCGGCGTCGATCACCGAATAGTGCGTCGTGTTATAGCTCTCGGTGACGGCCGCCAGCGGCGTAATCGTCAGGGCGTCGATCGGCGTTGCGAGGTTCGGATTGATCGTGGCGGCGCGGCTGTGCGCGTACGCCTTGTCGATCAATTTGGCGACCGGCACTTTCACGAAGTCGCTGTCGCCCAGGTAGCGCAGGCGATCCTGAAAACCGCGGCGCAGCGCTTCGATCACGAGGTGCGCGTCGGCCGGGTCGCGCGCATCGGCGATTTTGTAGCCCTCAAGGATGTTGAGCGTCTGCGCGAGGGTCACGCCGCCCGACGAAGGCAGCGCGGCGGAAACGACCGTTGCGCCGCGGTAACTGAAACGCACGGGCGCGCGCTCCACGATCCTGTAGCCGGCAAGGTCGGACGCCTGCCACACGCCGCCGGCCGCATTGACGCCGTTCACGAGCGATTGCGCGACCGGACCGCGGTAAAACCCGTCGCGCCCCTGCCCGGCCATCCGCTCCAGCGTCGCGGCAAGTTCCGGCTGCCGCAGCAGATATCCCTGCTGCGGCGCATTGCCATTGTCGAGGAAAGTTCGCGCGGTGTTGGTGCCGCCGCGCAACAACTGCTCGCGGACTTTGGCGATGCGCGCGAACCGTGAATCGATATTGAAGCCGTTGCGTGCCAGCGCGATTGCCGGCGCCAACAACTGGCGCATGCGCAGCTTGCCATATCTTTGGACAAGATGCGCCATTCCCGCCGGCACGCCAGGAATACCCGCTGCCTTGCCGCCAAGCAAGGTCGCGCCTGGAATCGGTACGCCTTCGTCGTCGACATACATGGAAAGCGTTACCGCGGCAGGCGCCGTTTCGCGCGCATCGACCATGACCTGCTTGCCATCGACGGCCCGGTGCAGCAGCCAGAACCCGCCACCGCCCAGTCCCGCCGAATAAGGCTCGACCACTGCCAGTACGGCCGCGACCGTTACCGCCGCGTCAAACGCGTTGCCGCCCTGCTGCAGAATCCGGTAACCGGCCTCGGTCGCGAGCGGATGGGCGCTCGCAATCCCCGCGCGCGCCGGCACATCCGCCGCGCCCGCAGACATCGCTGCGCACGCGAGCGCCAGTATCAGGACGCGCCGCCAGTTCAAGGCACGGGCGCGCGCGCGGCTTACCGCCTCGACCCCAAACCATGCCCGCAGCGCCGTGCCGGCCGACTGTCTCGCCAATGTTATCCTCGTAAAAACGGTTTGCTTGCTGAGCGGATTACCGACGCCGGTGCACGACCACTCAACTCCGACTCACGCCGCCAGTATACCAGCGTGATTCCGCCGGCCGTGCGGTCGATAAACGCCCCGCGTTCAGTCGAGCGTTTCGCGGTATCGATTCAGGGCGATGGTGCCCGCGATCAGCAAAAACAATCCAATCGGCCACACGTTCGGAAAAATTTCCGCCGCGCCGTTGCCTTTGAGCAGGATGCCGCGCACGATGCGCAGGAAATGGGTGAGCGGCAGCACCTCGCCCAGCCATTGCGCCCATTGCGGCATGCCGCGAAACGGAAACATGAAGCCCGACAGCAGCATCGACGGCAGGAAAAAAAAGAACGTCATCTGCATCGCCTGCATCTGGCTCTTGGCCAGCGTGGAGAACGTATAGCCGATCGAGAGATTGGCCGCGATAAAAAGTATCAGTACGAGCGACAGCAAAGCGAGATTGCCCAGCATGGGCACCGCGAACAGGACCTTGGCGGCGCCCAGTATCACCGTGACCTGAATGTAGCCGACGATGATGTAGGGGACGATCTTGCCGACCATCACCTCGATCGGGCGCACCGGAGTGGCAAGCAGATTTTCCATGGTTCCGCGTTCGTATTCCCGCGTGACCGCGAGCGAGGTCATCATCACCATGGTCATCGTCAATACGACGCCGATCAGGCCCGGCACGATGTTGTACTGGGTGATGCCTTCAGGATTGTAACGGCGCTGCACGCGCAGTTCGAACGCCGGCGCCTGGTATTGCAGGTTTTGCAGGACGCCGCTGAGATCGCGACTCAGCGCAGTCTGGTTGATCGACAGCAGCGCCGCGAGCGCATTGCTGGTCGCCGCCGGATCCGTCGCGTCGGCTTCCACCAGCAGCACCGGGCGCTCGCCGCGCTCGAGCTTGCGCGAAAAATTTTCCGGTATCGTCACCACGAACTGCACCGAACCCAAAGCGAGCGCGCGGTCCGCCTCGGCCTCGCTCGTCAACTCGTGCACGACACGGAAATAGCCGCTGTTTTCGATCGCCCGCAAGAGCGTCCTCGAATAAATACTGTTGTCGGCCGCCAGCACCGCGGTCGGCAGCGCCTTGGGATCGGAATTGATCGCGAACCCGAACAGGATCAACTGCATGATGGGCACGCCCACCATCATCGCGAAGGTCAGGCGGTCGCGCCGCATCTGCACGAATTCCTTGGTGAGCACGGCCCAGAACCGCGCCAGCGAAAATCCGTAGTTCATGCGTCGAAGTTGTCCGGTGCCTCATCCATCATGCGGATGAACACGTCTTCGAGGCTGGGCTGTGCGCGCGTCCACACCGTGCCGGCGCGCGCGCGAAAAGGCGCGAGCGCCGCATCGAGCGCCTGTGCGTCGGTGCCGCTGACGTGCAGCGTGGTGCCGAACGGCACCACCATCGTAATGGCGGGAACGTCCCGCAGTTCGGCCGCCAGGCCGAAGAGGTCGGGACCGGTGACCGCCCACGTGGTAAGCAACGAATGCGCGATCACTTCCGCGGCGGTGCCGGTGATCAGCAGCTTTCCGTAAGCGATGTAGGCCAGCCGGTGACAGCGCTCGGCCTCGTCCATGTAATGCGTGCTCACCAGTACCGTGATGCCCTCGGCGGCGAGCATGTGGATCTGGCCCCAGAATTCGCGCCGCGCTTTGGGATCGACGCCGGCCGTAGGCTCGTCGAGCAGCAGGAGCTGCGGCTCATGCAGCAGGCATGCCGCAAGCGCCAGCCGCTGCTTCCAGCCGCCCGACAATTGCCCGGCGAGCTGCCCGCTGCGATTCGTTAGCCCCAAGCGGTCGAGCGCCGCGTTGACGGCTTGTTCGCGTGCGGGAACTGCGTAAACCCGCGCGATGAAATCGAGGTTTTCCCGGATGCTGAGATCCTCGTAAAGGCTGAAACGCTGCGTCATATAGCCGACTTCGCGTTTGATCAGCGCCGACTCGCGGATGATGTCGTGCCCGAGACAGGTGCCGCTGCCGCCGTCGGGCGTCAAGAGGCCGCACAGCATCCGTATCGTGGTGGTCTTGCCGCTGCCGTTCGGCCCCAGAAAGCCGAAGATCTGCCCGCGTTCGACGCGGATGCTGAAATCGTCGACGACGCGCCGGCCGCCGAAACTCTTGGTGAGCCCTTCGACGTCGATAACCGCGGCATCGCTCATTCTAGAGTCCGTAACACCATGAAACGCGTGATGCGCTGTCACGATTTTGGCTCAGGGCTAGAAGAAAGTCTCGCGGCTTAGTCATTCTAAGCAAGAGACCTTTCGACAACGCCATGGGCCAAAACTCGGCCAGCCCGAAGGGTTGCAGCCAGAATCGGCGGCGCACCGCAGCGTGGAACAGGGGCCCCGTTCATGGGAATGCGACCGTGGAGGTGCGCGTGAATCGCGTGGAATCGGTGCGCTTCTTGTCGCGCTGCGGGGTCGCATCCAAGCATGAAGCGCTTGGAACCTGCTCCGCCCTCCACGCGACGCCGCGCTGCTCGTCTTGGCAATAGAACGACTATTGCCTTCACCGGGCGCCTTGCCCTCACCAATTCTGGCTGCAACGCACACGTGTTTCATGGTGTTACGGACTCTTTACGAAAGTCACATCGACCGGCTGTCCTGGATGCAGCTTCACCGCATCCTCCGGCGTCGTGCGCGCCTCGATCAGGTAGACGAGCTTCGTGCGCGTCTCCCGGCTGTAGATAACCGGCGGCGTATATTCAGCCTGCGGCGAGATGAACGTCACCTGCGCCGCGAGCGGCGCAGCGCAGCCGTCGCAGCGCACGTTGACGGCCTGTCCGATCTTGAGCGCACCCAGCGCGGATTCGGCGATGAAAAACCGCACCTTGATATTCTGCGCCGGCAACAACGAAACCACCGGAGAACCGGCCGGCACCCATTCGCCCGCGACATAATTCGTGTCGTTCACGAGACCCGCGAGCGGCGCGGTCACGGACTTCTGCGCAAGCTTCCAGTCCGCCTGCGCGAGTGCCGCGCGCGCCGCCTGCGCGTTGAATTCGGCGGCGCGTATTTCATCCTGGCGCGCAGCAAGCTGCGCGGTCGCGACCTGCGCTTCCAGTTCGCCGACGCGCGCGCGGTCGCGCTCGGCCGCGGCGCGGGCCTCGTCCACTGCGCTCTTCGACACGAAATTCGATGCGACCAGTTGCTCCTGGCGCGACAGATTGACCGTGGAGAGCTTGAGACTCGCGCGGGCCTGCGCGAGTTGCGCGCGCACCGCGTCGATTTCCGAAGGCCGCCGGCTTTTCCTGAGATCGGCGAGTTGCGCTTCCGCATTGCGCGCGCGCTCTTCCGCTTCGCGGCGCGCCGCCGCTTCGTTCACCTGCTCGAGCGTGAACAACGGCTCGCCGGCTTTCACCGCGCTGCCGCGTTTGACCTGCAGCGTCTGCAGGCTGCCCGCAAACGGCGCCGCGACTCTCACGTATTCGCCTTCGGCATAGCCCTGAAACACGCCGTCGCTTTTGCTGCCGCAGGCGCCCAGCGCCGCGACAAGCACGGGCAACCATAAAGAGCGAATAATTCTCATGCGCGATGCTATCATTTTCGCATGCTCAATGCCGCCGCCCGCCGCCCGACGCTGCTGCAACTATCCACGTGGCAATGGCTCTGGCTGGCGCTCGCCGTCGTAACTCTGGTGCCGGCTGCCTATTTCGCGTATGCCGATACGCTCGAAGTCGCGCGCGTGGCCCGTGTGCAGTTGATCGAACACTACCGCCTGTGGGAAACGGCGCCCGACTATGCGGGAACCCCGCAGGCGTGGACCCGGTTCGCCGCATGGCTGCTCGATACCGACCAGTTGATGGAACGCGTGCGCATGCAGCAAGGCACGCTGGCCGAACAAATCGAAATCGACTTCCGGCGCGATCTCCTGCTTGCGTGCGGCAGGACCGCCGGTGCGTATCTTTTGCTGTGGTTGACGCCGCTTGCGCTCTTGTACGGCGCGGGCCGGTTTTATCGGCGCCGCAAGCGGCGTTAGTGAGTTTCCGTGCGCGGTGTGCCGGCGCGCTGCGTTGCGTCGGCCTTCATGATGAATGCGCCGGCGCCCAGCAGCATCGCGTCCATCCAGAACGCGGCGCCGATCCCGAATGCGCTGCCGACCGTGCCGAATATCAAGGGCACCAGCACCTCGGTGAATTTATTGAAGCTCTGGCGCAATCCCATTGCCTCGCCGCTGCGCCCCGCGGGCGCGCGATTGTAGGTGATCACCATCGACAGCGGCCCGCAACAGCCGAGTCCGACGCCGAGCACGAACGAAATCGCGGCCAGCATGTAGACGTTCTTGACGAACGGAAACAACATGCAAGCCACCGCCGCCAATGCCAGCGATCCGTACAATACGGTTTCCTCGCTGCTGCGTTTGACCAGCGCCGTCATCACCAGCCGCGTCCCTATTATGCCCACGGCGTAAGTGCCGATCACGATACCGATCAGCGAAGCGGACAATCCGATCGAGTGCCCGTAAATCGGCATGTAAAAATTGTAAAGCTCGCCGCCGGTCTCGATAATTCCCGCCGCGATGAACGCGCGCCGCAGCGGCGGGTTGCGGATGAGGTCCATCGTGCGCTGCCCGCGGCGCTTCCCGTCTTCGGCGACACGCGGCAAGCGGTGCGCGAAAAACAGCAGGAACAGTACCGGGCCGACGGGCAGCAGCGAGAGCACGAGATAAGTCGATTGATGACCGATAGAATCGATTAAAAAACCGGTCAGCGTCGGCCCGAGCAACGCCGTCAATGCAACCCCGAGGCTGAATGTCGCGTAATTGCGCGTGCGCTTGTGCCCGGCGCCGAACGCGCCGATCAGATGCTGCGCCGAAACCGTGTAAAAAATATAGAGCGTGCCGATCAGCGTCGCCGACAGAAAAAGCGCGGCAAACCCGCGCCACAGATAAGGCAGCACGAGCCCGCAGCCTAGCGCCAGCGATCCCATCAGCATGGGCACGCGCGGGCCCAGCCGGTCGGACACGCGGCCGGCGTAAAGCGCGAGAAACAGGGAGAAGAACGAATACAGCGAATACAGGATGCCGATGACGAGCGGCGTCGCCCCGAGGTCTATCGCGTACAGGGAAATCAGCATTTTGCTGCCCTTGTAGGCGATATGATTGAGCACCGTCAGGGCGACGATGACGTAAAACCCCATGGCATCCCGGGCGCGGCGGCGTGGCGCGCAAGTTGAAGATAAGGCGCGATTGTAATGCATGCGCGCGAGCGCAGCCTCCGCCGCGCGGCGCGTATCCGGTTAAAATCGACTCTTACGCGCGCCGCGATGATTCGCGCGCCAAACATGGAGATCAGCGCATGAAAATCGAAACCATCGGTGTAATGAGTCCCGGCGACATGGGCCAGGCGATTGCGCAGCAACTGAAGAACAAGGGATACGAGGTCTGTACCGCGCTCGATAACCGCAGCGCGCGCAGCAAAGCTCTCGCGCGGGAGGCCGGCCTCACCGACGTGGGTTCGATTGCAAAACTGACCGAGCAGTGCGACCTCATCCTGTCCGTGATGAATCCGGGCGCGGCGCCCGCCTTCGCTGCGGAAATTGCGCAGGCACTGAAGGTGAATAAACGCAGCCCCCTCGTCGTCGACTGCAACGCGATCGCGCCGGTCACGATGCAGGGGATTGCCGCGCAAATCACCGCCGCGGGCGGGCTCTGCGCCGACGGCGGCATCATCGGGCCGCCGCCGCGCGGCACGGCCAAGACCAGGCTGTATGTTTCAGGGCCCGAAGCGCACATGCTCGAACAAATCACGACACCTCAAATCACGGTGACGGTGATGAGCGAACGCATCGGCGACGCCAGCGCGATCAAGATGTGCTACGCCGCGATGACCAAAGGCGTGCAGGCGCTGGGGGTCGAACTGCTGGTGGCGGCACGCCGCCTGGGCGTCGACGCCGCGCTGGAAGCGCAGTTCAAGGCGTCGCGCAGCGATGTCTACAACTGGGTGCTGGGCGCGCTGCCGGTGATGCCGCCCAAGGCGTACCGCTGGGTCCCGGAGATGCTGGAAATCGCCAGGACTTTCGAAGCCGCGGGCATGACGCCGCGCATTTTCGAAGGCGCGGCCGATATGTATACGTTCATCGCGGCCACCGCGCTCGGCCGCGAAACTCCGGAGAACCGCGACAAATCGCGCGATGGTCAGGCGGTCGTAAAGGCGCTGGCCGACGAACCGCGCGCCTAGCAGCGCACGCGCGTGCTACTGCACGCGGTACATCGAGCGGCGGTCGCGGGTGAACGATATGACGTCGACCGCGCCGTCGCGCACGCTGCGTCCAAGGGTGAGCTTGCCCGATCCGTCGAGCAGCAGTTCCTTGCGCAGCACGTGAACTTCGTCGCCGCTTTCAAGCGAAACGAAAGTGCCGTTCAGGCTGTGATCGACGAGGTAAAAATGCGTGCGCATCAGACGGATGCTCACGTGCTTGCGCGACGCGAGCTTTTCGTGCACGACCAGATCGCAATCATCGCCGCGGCCGATCGTGACGTTGGGCCGCGACTGGTCGAGCCGCAGGGAAAGGTTGCGATGCGCGACGATCAGGCTGCCCTGGTCGCCGGGAATGATCTTGTGCGAACGCATGTTGACGTCCGTCAGGTCGCCGATGTCCTTGTGCCAGACGACCTGGTACACGGTAGATTCATCGGCGCTGCCTTTCAAAACCGCCTTGAAAACCGGCCGCACCGTGCTGCGCAATTCCGGCGACAGGTTGCGCTCGGTGGCCTCGGTCGTGAGGATTTGCTCCGCGGCGGCGACCGCGGTCAGGTAGGCGGCGGCGTTCACCGTGTCGCCGAATACGTCGGTGTCCTCGACCAGCACCGGTCCGTAATGCAAGCCGATGTGGAGCTGCACGTGGTACTTGCCCGGCCGCTTGGCCTCGACCGCCGACTGCATTTCGCTCGCGGCCATCACTGCATCGTCGGCGCGCCTGAATACGCACATGACTTCGTCGCCGATGGTTTTCACGACGCGCCCCCTGAAACGCTCGACCACGCCGGAAACCAGCGACAGGCACGCGTTCACGACGACGCGCGCCGCGTTGTCGCCTAGCGTGCTGTAGAGCTTGGTACTGTCGCTGATGTCAGCGAACAATACGGCCAGGTTCTGGGTTTGCCGCGGCATATGCCATTTGTTTGTTCAAACGCCCGCCATTATCCCACACGGCGCCGCCGCCTACGCGAATTCGTGGCGGCGCCCCCGACATTTCCCGCGGTATCGCTATTTCAGCGCCTGATCAATCCAGTGTGCGCCCGCGAGTGTTTCAACATCTCTGCCGAATGCGCCTATCACCTGCAACCCGACCGGCAGTCCGTTCGCAGCGGTCGCCACGGGCAAAGTCACGCAGGGCGTGCGCAACAGCGTCCACATGCGGTTGAAGACCGGGTCGCCCGTCTGGTCGAGTCCGGCGGGAGCAGCGCCCGGCGCGCTGGGCGCGAGCAGCACGTCGCAATCAGCGAACACGTCCGCGAGCGTGCGGCGGCAGTTGCGCGCGAGCGTCTGCGCCGCATCGTAACGTTCCGCCGTAATGGCAAGGCCCGCCTCGAGCAGCGCACGCAGCGGTTTGCTCAGTGACGCGCCATGCGCGAGCCGTTCATAAGCGAGCGACTGCGCCTCTTCGACGAACATGATGTCGGTTTGCGCCTGCACCAGGTTCGCATAAGTCGGCGGCAGATTGATTTCGCCGACCGCCGCGCCGGCGGCCGCGAGCTTCAACGCGGCCGACTCGAGCGCGGCGACGGTTTCCGGCAACGCGTGCCTCCATTCATACGTGCGGCAAATGCCGATGCGCAACCGCCCGGCCGGCGGCTTGTCCACGATCAGTTCGTGGCGCCCGCTGATGGCCGCCGCGAAATACGCGGCATCGGGAACGTTCCGTGCAATCGTTCCCACCGTGTCTAGCGTATCCGACAGCGCTTTCACGCCGACGCGGCTCAAGAGACCGAAACTCGGTTTGTAGCCGACTACGCCGCAATAGGACGAGGGCCGGATGATGGAGCCCGCGGTTTGCGTCCCGAACGCGAGCGGCACCATGTAATCGGCAACGGCCGCCGTCGAACCCGATGACGATCCGCCGGGGGTATGCGCGGGATTGTGCGGATTGCGCGTCTTGCCCGGATACATGTTCGCGAATTCGGTGGTCACGGTCTTGCCAAGCACGATCCCGCCCGCCGCCCGCGCCAGCGCGACGCACGGCGCGTCCCACGCAGGCCGATGGCCGGCGTAAACCGGCGAGCCGTACGCGGTCGGCATGTCGATGGTGTCGATCAAATCCTTGACGGCGATCGGCACACCGTGGAGCAAGCCGCGCGCCGGCGCGGCATCCGCGGCCCGCGCCTGCGCGATTGCGGCGTCGCGATCGAGATGCGCCCAGGCGAGCACTTCGCTCTCGCGCGCCGCGATGCGGTCGAGACAATCGCGCACCAGCGCCTCCGACTTGATTTTGCCGGCGGCGATCCGGCGTGCCGCCTCCACCGCCGACAGCGCATTCAATGCACCCATTACGCGCTCCAGTCCCTGATGAGTTCGCTGTAAATATCGACTGCCTGCTCGATGCGGTCAACCAGGCAGTATTCGTCGGTCTGGTGCGCGAGCTGCGCCTCGCCGGGCCCCAACACGACCATCGGGATACCGCGATACGCATCCTTTAGTACCGCGGCATCGGTAAAGTAGGTTGCCGTCGTCGCCTGCGGCCGCGCATTCAGATGCGGCTGCGTCACATCGAACACGCGCTGGATCCAGGGCTGCGCGGGATCCGAATAAATCGCGCCGACGTCTATCGTCGGCGTGATCTCGACCGTTTCGCCCAGCAACCGCTCCAGGCGCGTGCGTATTTGCGAGTGATCCTGGCCCGGTATCGTGCGGATATCCACGCCGATGACCGTCGAATCCGGCACCGAATTGATGTTGAGCCCGCCGTGCACCGTGCCCACGTTAAGCGTCGGGCTGCCCATCAACGCGTGCGCCGGCGTTTCGAAATCGAATTCACGCAGCTTTTGAATTGCGGCGGCCGCTTTGTAAATTGCGTTGTCGCCGCGTTCCGGCATCGAACCGTGTGCGGTAATGCCGCGCGTCATCACGTCCAGCCACAATGCGCCTTTGTGCCCGACCAGCGGATAATTCGCGGTCGGCTCGCCGATGACCAGTGCGCCGACTTCACCGAGCAGGGAACCCTCCCTGACGAGGTGCGCAGCCCCGCCGCACCCGCATTCCTCGTCGGCCGTGATCACGAGCGTGACGCCCGGACCGGACTTGAGTCGGTCCGCCATTTTGAGCGCGGCGACCACGAACGCCGCGACGCCGCTTTTCATGTCGCTCGACCCGCGTCCATACAGCCTGCCGCCTTCGAGGCTCGCGCCGAAGGCGTCCGCTTTCCAGGCCGCCGCGCCGAGCGGCACGGTATCGATGTGCCCGGTAAACCCGAGCGGCCGGCGTCCCTTTACGCCGCCAAGCTTGGCGACGAGGCTCGTGCGCGTCGGCGCGAATTCCGCGTAATCCACCGTGAACCCCGCGCGCTTCAGGAGTTCGCCCAAATGCTGCGCGCACGCCTGCTCCGCGCCCGGGGGATTGATGGTGTCGAACTTGAGCAAATCACGCGTAAGCTGCACCGCGTCCGGCATTGCCGCCATAAAACTCCTCCTTAAGCGCTGTCGCGCAGATGACACGCGACAAAATGCCCCGGCCGCACTTCCTGCGTCAATGGCTCCTCGACACGGCAGCGCTCGAACGCGTACGGGCAGCGCGTGTGAAAGCGGCAGCCCGGCGGCGGATTGATCGGACTCGGCACGTCGCCACCGAGGATGATGCGCTTTTTTTGCGCGCGCGGGTCGGGTGTCGGCACCGCCGACAGCAATGCCTCGGTATAGGGATGTTGCGGATGCGCGAACAGCGAGCGCTTGTCCGTGAGTTCGACGATCTTGCCGAGATACATGACCGCGACGCGGTGGCTGATGTGCTCGACCACCGCCAGATCGTGGGCGACGAACAAATACGACAGCTGCATCTCGTTTTGCAGATCCATCAATAGGTTGATGACCTGCGCCTGCACCGACACGTCGAGCGCCGACACCGGCTCGTCGCACACGATCAGCTTGGGCCTTAACGCAAGCGCGCGCGCGATACCCAGCCGCTGACGCTGGCCGCCCGAGAACTCGTACGGATACTTGATCAGCTGGTCCTGGCGCAATCCCACCTTGTCGAACAACGAAGCGACACGCTCGCGAATTTCCGCGCGGCCCGCGTCTTCGAAATTGCGGATCGGCTCGCCGACGATATCTTCGGCGCGCATGCGCGGGTTGAGCGATGAGTAAGGATCCTGGAATACCGCTTGCAGTTCGCGCCGGTACGGCCGCATATTGGCAGCGGACAACCCGTCGATGCGGCGCCCGCGCCAGTCGATCGAGCCGCTCGTCGGTTCCACGAGCTTCAGCACCGCCTTGCCCGTCGTCGACTTGCCGCACCCGCTTTCACCGACCAGCCCCAACGTTTCGCCGCTGGCAATCGCAAAGCTGACGTCGTCCACCGCGTGCACCTGCCCGGTCACCCGTCCGAACACGCCCTTGCGTACCGGGTAATGCTTGACGAGGTTCCTGACCTCGAGCAGCAGGTTGCCCGCGCTCATACACCGCCTCCCACGCGCGCGGATTCCCAGCACGCCGCGAAATGGCCCGGCGCGTGCAGCTCGAGCGGCGGATATTCGCGGCGGCAGCGCTCCGTGGCATAGGAGCAGCGCGGCGCGAACAGGCAGCCCGCGATGTCTTCCTTCAGCGACGGCACCATGCCGGGAATTTCGGCAAGGCGCGCACGGTCCGTTGCCTGCGCATCCTCGAGGCGCGGAATCGACTTGAGCAGCCCTTCCGTGTACGGGTGGCGCGGCGTCGCGAACAATTCGTCGACCGGCGCCTCTTCGACCTTGCGTCCCGCATACATCACGACGACGCGCTGCGCCATTTCGGCGACGACGCCGAGATCGTGCGTAATCAACACGATCGCCGCGCCGGTTTTCTCCTTGAGTCCGCGCATCAAATCGAGAATCTGCGCCTGTATCGTCACGTCGAGCGCGGTCGTCGGCTCGTCCGCTATCAAGAGGCGCGGATTGCATGCGAGCGCCATTGCGATCATCACGCGCTGGCGCATGCCGCCCGACAGTTGATGCGGATACTGCTCGATGCGCCGCGCGCCATCTGGAATATTGACGAGCGTCAGCATTTCCACTGCGCGTGCCAGCGCTTCTTTGCGCGTCATCCCGCGATGGAGCACGAGCGCTTCCGCGATCTGCCTGCCGATGGTCAGCACCGGATTGAGCGAAGTCATCGGCTCCTGGAATATCATCGAGATCTCATTGCCGCGCACGTCGCGCATCTCGTCTTCCGTGAGGCCCAGCAGGTCGCGCCCCTGGAACATGAGGCGCCCCTCGACGATTTTCCCCGGCGGCGAGGCGATCAGCCGCAGGATCGACAGCGACGTCACGCTTTTGCCGCAGCCGGATTCACCGACCACCGCCAGCGTTTCGCCCGGATAGACGGCGAACGACACGCCGTCGACCGCGCGCACGATGCCGTCGCGCGTATAGAAATACGTCTTCAGTCCGTCGACTTCGAGCAGCGGCCGGGTCGCCATATCCATTACATTCTCCGCGCGAGACGCGGGTCGAGCGCGTCGCGCATGCCGTCGCCCAGCAGGTTCACCGCGAGCACGGTCAGCGACAGAAAAATCCCCGGAAACAGAATCAGGTAGCCCGCGATCTGAAAGAGGCTCCTCGCTTCCGCCATGATATTGCCCCAGCTCGGAATGTTCGGCGGCGTGCCGGCGCCGATGAACGACAGGAGGGCTTCCGTGATCATTGCCGACGCGCATACGAAGGTCGCCTGCACCAATAACGGCGCTACCGTATTGGGCAGGATGTGCCGCAGCAGAATGCGCGGCATCGTAGTGCCCGCCGCCACCGCCGCCTCGACGTACGGCTGCTCGCGCAATGTAAGCACCAGGCTGCGCACGAGCCGCACCACGCGCGGCACTTCCGCCAGCGTGATTGCGGCGATCACGTTCTCGACGCTCGCGCGGGTCAAAGCCATCAGCGCAATCGCCAGCAACACCGGCGGGATCGACATCAGGCCGTCCATTATGCGCATCACGATGGCATCGAGCCAGCGGATGAACCCGGTGACAAGCCCGATCGCAAGACCGATGAGCGTGCTCAACAATGCAACCGCGATACCCACCGCGAGCGACACGCGCGCGCCGTACAGCACGCGGCTGTACACATCGCGGCCCAGCATGTCGCTGCCAAACCAGAATTCCCCCGACGGCGGCTTCAGGCGGCGGATCGGCGACACCGCCTGCGGATCGATGGTGCCAAGCCACGGCGCGAAAATCGCAATCAGGATCATGAGCAGCAGCACCACGCCGCCGACGATCGCAGTCGGATGGCGGCGGAAAGAATCCCGAAACCGCAGCCGGGTCGGCGACACCGACTTCGGCTGGCTGTCGATTGCAATCGCCGTCATGTCAGTACCGGATGCGCGGGTCGAAGTACATATAGCTCAGATCGACCGCGAGGTTGATCAGCACGTAGGCACCGGAAAAAATCAGAATCACACCCTGGATAATCGGGTAATCGCGCCGCAGTATCGCATCCACCGTAAGCCGCCCGACGCCGGGAATTGCAAATACAGTCTCGGTGACGATCGCGCCGCCGATCAGCAATGCGATGCCGATGCCGATGATGGTCACGATGGGCACCGCGGCGTTTTTTAACGCATGACCGAGCAGCACGGCGCGCGACGACAGGCCCTTCGCCTGCGCCGTGCGCACATAATCCTGCGCGAGCACGTCCAGTATGGACGCGCGGGTGATGCGCGCGATCAGTGCAATGTATTCGATGCCCAGAACGGTGCTCGGCAGCACCATGTGGCGGAACCACTCCCACACGCCTTCGCGCAGCGGCCGGTAACCCTGCACCGGCAGCCAGTCGAGACTGATCGAAAAAGTCCCGATCAACACGTAAGCCAGGACGAACACCGGCACCGAAAAACCGAGCACCGAAAACGCCATCACCGCGCGGTCCACCCACGTGCCGACTTTCGCCGCCGCGATCACGCCGAGCGGCACTGCAACTGCGACCGATATCAGCAGCGTGCAAACGGTCAATGCGACGGTCGGCTCGATGCGCTGGCCGATCAGGTGCGCAACGGGCAGATTGGTGAATATCGAAGTGCCGAGGTCACCGTGCAAGAGCGCCCACACCCAGCCGCCGAAGCGCACGAAGAACGGCTCGTCGAGGCCCAGTTTGGCGCGGATGCGCAGGATGTCATCATCGGTCGCCGCATCGCCCGCGAGGATCGCGGCGGGGTCGCCCGGCGTCAGGTACAGCAGCGAGAAAACGACGAACGCGACGACTGCCATGACGACAATTGTCGCGCCCAGTCTGCGTACTACATAAGCGAACACCGATAAAGCCTGTTCCCGGTTGCGTTATTTCTTCTCGACGTTCCACAACAGGTTGATCGGCGCAATGATGAGCCCGCTGATGTTCGAGCGGTACGCGGTCGGCAGGATGAAGCGGCCCGTGGGAATGATGGGTACGAATTCGAAAGCTTCCTTCTGCACCGCGTCCGCCGCCTTCTTCGAACTTGCCGCATCGGGCGCGTTGAACCAGGCTTCGCGCAATTCTTCCATCTTCGGATCGGTCGGCCAGCCGAACCAGGCTTTTTCGCCGGTGCCGCGGATCGGGAAATTCACCGCCGGATTGACCATGTCGGGACCCACCAGCCACGTATGGAATATCGACCAGCCGCCTTTTTCAACCGGTTCCTTGACCGCGCGGCGCGTGATCAAAGTGCCCCAGTCGCCGGCCTGGATTTCCGCATTGAGCCCGATCTTCTTGAGCATTTCGAGAGTAAGCAGCGATTGCGCGTGCACGATCGGCTGGTCGGTCGCGTCGATGATCACGATCTTCTCGCCTTTATAGCCTGCTTCTTTGACCAGTTGCTTCGCCTTCTCGACGTCGCGCTTGCCCTTCATCGGCTCCGCGCCGATTTCGGACGACAGCGGCGTGCCGCACGTGAAATACGACAGGCACGGATAACCGTTCTTCGGATCGCCCGCAATGCCGATCACGTAATCCTGCTGGTTCACCATGTAGAGCAGCGCCTGGCGCATTTTCTGGTTGTTGAACGGCGGCTGCAGGAAATTGAAACGGATCATTCCCATCGAGCCCAGCAGATCGATGTTCTTGACCGTGATGTCCTTGTTCTTCGCGAGCACCGGTATCAGGTCGGGCGGCAATTGTTCCCAGATGTCGGCTTCGCCGGCGTTGAGCGCGGCGGCCGCGGTGGCCGAATCCGGAATGTAAATCCACTCGACGCGATCGACCTTGACGACCTTGCCGCCGGACGCCCACGACGGCGGTTCCTTGCGCGGCACGTAATCGGTGTTCTTCACGTACACGACCTTGCTGCCGGGGACCCATTCTTCCTTGACCATCTTGAACGGGCCGGAGCCGGTCGCGTCTTCGATGTTCTTGAACGCGTCCGTTTTCGCCACGCGCTCGGGCATGATGAACGGCACGTTGGACGACGGCTTGCCGAGCGCTTCAAGCGTCAGCGGGAACGGCTTCTTGAGTTTCAGCTTGAACGTCTTGTCGTTGACCGCGCTCCAGCTTTCGGTCGCTTCGGCGAGCTTCTGGCCCAACGCATCGCGTTTGGCCCAGCGGTCGATCGAGGCAATGCAATCGGCCGAGCGCACCGGCTGGCCGTCGTGAAACTTCAAACCGTCGCGCAAAGTGAATGTATAAGTAAGCCGGTCTTTCGAAAGCTCCCACTTGTCGACCATCTGCGGCTTGACCTGGAACTTGGCGTCCATCGCAAACAGCGTGTCGTACACCATGTAGCCATGATTGCGCGTGATGTAAGCCGTCGTCGCGATCGGATCGAGTATGCGCAAATCCGCCTGCGGTATGAACTTCAGGACTTTTTGCTGTGCCAGCGCAGCGCCCGACACCAGCACGGCGGCGAGCACGGCTGCCGTGAAGGCAAGGCCGGTCGAACGAAATAGCTTGATCATCGAAATCCCCTCTTTCATCAGAAAATGAAACGGATCCATCGGTGTTAGCAATTTGAGTGCCCGCCGTTGCCCCGGCGCGCTTATTGTATTACAAGCTTCCCGGCAGACAGACAACTATCGATTTATCATCTCGCGGCGCACAGGACGGGGGCGGGTGGCGCCGCGATGGTGCGCCATCGCGTCGTAATCAGCGGTCCAGCGGATAGATCGGCCGCCGCACCCGTCGATAGTCGAACAGCGAAAAATCCGACGAACACACGCCGCCGCTCGCGCATTCGATGATGGTGGTCGCGAGCGGCGCGAAGACCGGGCGGTAATACATGCGCGACTTGAGGATCAGGTAACGCTCGCGCGTCGCGTCGAAGCCCGTGCACGTGAAGACACCCAGGTCCCACGGCTCCTGCGTCTGCTCGGTGACGACGATGCGCGCAGCACCCGTGTCGAACAAGACCGTGCGACCCATGTAGCAGCGCGTGCCGGTGTAAATCGGGCCGCTGATCGTGTATTCGCCGTTGCTGATGGCGCTCACCCGACCGGTCAGCCGCAATGGCGTGCGCACGCCTTGCGCGATTTTCGGCATCGGCACCTTGTTGCCAAGCTCCAGCGTTACGGTCGCGCCCACGCCGGCGGCGATTAGCTGCGCCACCGCCTGCGGATCGCAGACCGGTCCGACGCCGATATGCGTCATGCCGTGACACAGGCATTCCTCCAATACGTCCATCGTGTCGCAGGTGCCGCCCGACATGCAGTTGTCGCCGTGGTCGAGCAGCAACGTGAGGCCGTGTTTGACCAAGCGGGCGCGCGAGATCGAATTCGCCAAGGGCGATTGCCTGAAGATGAACTCGTCTTTGCGCGCTGAGAGCACCGCGCTGCAATCGTCCGCCCACTGCTGCGCCTTCGCCGCATCACCATCGGTCACGACCACGACGCTCATGCCGGCGTCCTCGATGTCGGCGAGATAGAAACCGCCGAATACGCTGGCGGCCAGTGCACCGTGGCGTTCGAGGCCTCGCGCGAATTCGACGCCCTCGCGCATGGGCCCCGGGATTTCCGTGTTCTGGCATAACGTCTGCGCCAGTATGCCGGGACGCGCGACCGCAACCGCCGGTTTTATTTTTCCGGCCAGCATGTCGAACAACAGGCGCGCCGCGTGCGCTCCCGTGTCGTACATGTCGACGTGCGGATAAGTCTTGAAGCCGACGACGATGTCCGCGTGCCCGATCATGCGGTCGGACAGGTTGCCATGCAAGTCGAGCGCCAGCGCGAGCGGCGTGGCCGGCGCGACCGCACGGATGCGCTCCAGCAAGGCGCCCTCGCCGTCGCCGTTGCCCTCGATCACCATCGCGCCGTGCAGATCGAGCATGATCGCATCGCAGCCCGCGGCGACCGCAGCGACGATCGCGTCGCACATCACGCCATAAGCGGCGGCGTCGACGGGACCGCTCGGATTCGCCATCGCAAACAGCGGAGTGACGATCTCGCAATTCTTGCGCTCCGCCATGTCGATGAACGCGCCCATCGCGGTGGCGGACCCGCGCGCCACCGTATACGCATCGGCGCCGAACGCCGGCCCGTGCGGATCTCCCGCGCCGAATGCGGCGAGCGGCGTCGGCAGCGGCGAAAACGTATTGGTCTCGTGGTTCAGGCGCGCGATCACGACTTTCATGGCCGCGATTCTAGCGCGAACCGCTGGTTCTGATCCCGCATTGCCAGCCGAATCGCCGCCATGCTCTAATCGCTCCCTATATGCCAGATTCCATTTCGCGTTCAATCGTCCACAGCACCTGCCCGCACGACTGCCCGAGCACGTGCGCGCTCGAGGTCGAGAAACTCGACCGCCATCACATCGGCCGCATCCGCGGCGCGTCCGCCAATTCGTACACATCCGGCGTAGTCTGCGAGAAAGTCGCGCGCTACGCGGAGCGCGTGCATCATCCGGATCGACTCGCCCAGCCTCTAAAACGCACAGGCGCCAAGGGCAGCGGCGAGTTCGCACCCATTTCATGGGAAACAGCGCTCGACGAAGTTGCCGAACAATTCATGCGTGCAGCGCAGCGCCTCGGCACTGAGACCGTGTGGCCTCTTTTCTACGCCGGCACCATGGGCCTCGTGCAGCGTGACGGGATCGAGCGCCTGCGCCACGTGATGCGCTACTCGCGCCAGCACTCGACGATATGCAATACGCTGGTCGACGCCGGCTGGGTCGCCGGCGTAGGCGCGAAAATGGGCCCCAATCCGCACGAGATCGGCGAAGCGGACGTGATCATCGTGTGGGGCAGCAACCCGGCGTCCACCCAGGTCAACGTCATGACCCACATCGCGCGCGCGCGGCGCGAGCGCAAGGCTCACCTGTTCGTGGTCGATCCCTATCGCACGCCGACCGCGAAAGTCGCCGACACCCATCTCATGTTGAAGCCGGGCACGGACGGCGCGCTCGCGTGCGCCATCATGCATATTTTATTTCGCGACGGCTATGCGGACCGCGAATACATGCGCACTCACGCCGACGTTCCCGCCGAACTCGAAGCGCATCTCGCGCCGCGCACGCCGCAGTGGGCCGCCGCCATCACGGGGCTGCCCGTCGCGCAAATCGAGCACGTCGCCAAACTCTACGGCACGACGCAGCGCGCCTTCATCCGCGTCGGTTACGGTTTCTCGCGCTCACGCAACGGCGCGGCCAGTGTGCACGCCGTTTCCTGTATCGCCACCGTGGGCGGCAAGTGGAAGTACCGCGGCGGCGGCACGTTCTACAGCAACGGCGACATTTACAAGATCAACGACAGTTTGATCAAAGGCACGGATCGCCTCGACAAAAACATCCGGATCCTCGATCAGTCGCGCGCCGGTCCCGTGCTGACGGGCGACAAAACCGATCTCGGCGACGGCCCGCCGGTGACCGCGATGCTGGTGCAGAACATGAATCCGGCGGTCGTGTGTCCGGATTCGCACGCGGTGCGCGCGGGGTTCATGCGCGACGATCTGTTCGTCTGCGTGCACGAGCAGTTCATGACCGACACGGCGAAGCTCGCCGACATCGTGCTGCCGGCGACCACGTTTCTCGAGCACGACGACATGTACCGCGCCGGCGGGCATTCATACTTCCAGGTGACGCGCAAAGTGATCGAGCCCTATGCCGAAGCGCGCGAAAACCATGTCGTGATCTGCGAACTCGCCAAGCGCCTCGGCGCCGAGCATCGCGGCTTCAACATGACCGCGTGGGAGATCATGGACGAATCGCTGAAGATGTCCGGTTATCCCGACGCTGCGACCCTGCACCGCGACCACTGGTTCGACCGCCAGCCCGATTTCGACCGGGCGCATTTCATCAAAGGTTTTCCGACGCACGACGGCAAGTTCCACTTCATGCCCGACTGGTCGGCCCGCGGGAAATACCACGCCAAAATGCCTGCGCTTCCCGACTACATGGGCAGCGAAGAGCGTGCCGACGCAACCCACCCGTTCCGCATGGTCACTGCGCCCGCGCGCAGCTATCTCAACAGCACGTTCACCGAAACGCCCGGCTCGCGCAAGCGCGAAGTGCGGCCGACTGCATTGATACACCCGGAAGACTGCACGCGACTAGGCATCGCAACCGGCGAACGCATCGAAATCGGCAACGCGCGCGGCGCGATCACTTTGCATGCCAAAGCGTTCGACGGCCTGCAACCCGGCGTCATCGTCGTCGAATCGATCTGGCCCAACTCCGCATTCGAAGGCGGCATCGGCATCAACTCCCTCGTCGGCGCCGATCCCGGCGCGCCAAATGGCGGCGCCGCATTTCACGATAGTGCGGTTTGGGTTAGACCAGCAAACTAAAGCAAAAAGCTTTGCCGCGAAGGACGCAAAGGACGCAAAGGAAAATCGAAAAGAAGTTTGATTAATAGCCCATTGTCATACACGAATAACATGAATTTTTATTGCATGTCCGTTTACAACGTTATGATTCTGGACAGAATGGAAACAAAAGGTGCAGCACATGACGGAATGCAAACCGGCTTTTAGGCAATCTACTACACGTTAAGTCCGCGATAGATGCCATCAGCATATGCGAAACTATAAAACGTCCGGTTGCAATAGACCGTAAGTTGTACAGACCATCGAGCCAAAAAATGCT
>Ga0265314_10000383_pt1 | contig 60688 bp, 42 predicted proteins | sample 4126metaG_FD_203106 | JGI IMG/M metagenome (GOLD analysis project Ga0265314, IMG submission 203106) | Rhizosphere microbial communities from Carex aquatilis grown in University of Washington, Seatle, WA, United States - 4-1-26 metaG | ecosystem: Host-associated > Plants > Roots > Rhizosphere >... | reverse complement strand
GTTAGCTTGGGGCGCCGGCCTCGCTATGATCGCCCTGCTCCTTCTGGTCCGGGTCAAGGGAAAACCAAAGGCGAGTGTGTCAAGCGATATTTGACCGCGGTGCGTCGACGGCATACAATCCGGGCATGGATTTACTTCGCAAGGTTGTCACGGTTTTGACCTTGCTAGCGGTGGCCGCAAACCCAGCCGCCGCTGCATTGAGGGCATGTTGTTGCCTCAGGGCGGCTAAAAAGCCAACGCACGAATGCTGTGCCAAAGCGGAATCTCAGCCTTCGCACCTTGAGCCAGCTTCATGTTGTAAGGAAACTGTTCCGAAATTCTCTTCGGATCGTGTCGAGCCAACCGTTGGCGATAAACCCTGCTGTTGCGTCAAACTTCTGCCTGGACCGCCACCGGCTCAAAAGGCGTTCGGTTCTCGGCTGACTCCAGACGACCAATCGGCGAAGCGCTTGTTCTCGCGGATTTCCCGTCTGCGTGGAATCGCATCCGCCAGCATCAGCCGGGGCTGCTCGTTCCCTCTGCGCCGCCGCTTTCAGTTCTTTATTGTGTTTGGTTGAAATGAATCGCCGATCGGGAGTTCTCCTGTCTGCGTTGGTTTCAACTTTTTCAATAAGGAATTGAACATGAAGCGATTATCTATTTTGACGCTGCTTTTGGCAGTCGTCATCGTCGTGGCCTATTCGTTCGCCTCTGCCAAGAGTTCGACCGCTCAGGCCAAATCGTCCTGTGGTTGTGGAGGCTGCGTCGGTGAAAACTGTTCTTGCGACCTTTGCGACTGCGAAGGTTGCGGATGCGGGGAGGCTCTACGAACCACAACCGCTGTGGCGCTTGCACAAAACAAGTCCTGTGCCGCTTGTGGGAAGGCCGACGCAACCAGTTGCGGTTGTGGCGGCTGCATTGGCACAAGCTGCGATTGCGACGTTTGCGATTGCAATAGTTGTGCGTGTGCGAACTAAGCAACCTCGGCACAAGGACGACAACAAGACGTTGATGCCGTTAGGCGACACAGGCTCGGCGAAGTGCCGAGCCTGTGTCCTTGGCGAAGTGCTGTTTTGAACGAGAAGAATTGCTTATGCTGGGCCTGGTGGAAGCAAACTTAGGGAGCTGAAACTCATGAGGCGGATACAACTTTTCCTGACCTTTTGGCTGCTGTCGATCGCGGGAACTTGCGGACATCATGAGGTCGCCAAGCATCCGACTCCCAAAACGGAAACCCAGCCGGCGACAGGCGCGGCATCGGCTCCGGCAGTTCACGCCCTTGAAGATTCGACCGAGGCGCGAGACGACACAAATCATCGTCCACAGAACGCTAAAAAGACAGATCATGAGACCTCCACCCAAGCGCAACCATCGCATCGTCGAACAGAGCATTCGCCCGCAATCGTCGAAAATAACCGGGTGACGACCGTGCCCGTCCCTGATGGTGGCCGGCCCATCGCGGCGAAGACCGGCGCTGATGAAACCGTTCACCTGCTCTTCGACTCGGCGGACGGTCCCCAGTACGCAACATCGGCCGACAACGGCCGGACGTTTGGCTCGACGATCGCCGTAGTCGATCGAGCATCGCGCAAGCCGGGTCTGGAATTTGGCGCGTGGGACATGGCAGTGGGTCAGGGGGGCATGGTCCACGTGGCCCTCGGCACCAACGCCTGGAAACTGAAACTGCCCCAGGAAGAGTGGGGCTTTTATTACGCGCGTCTCGAACCCGGCGCGAATGCCTTTTCGAAATTGCGAAATATCAACCACACGCCCAGCGAGGGTTTCTCCCTGGCCTGCGACGAAAATGGAAGGGTCACGGCTTGCTGGTTGAAGGACAAGTTGTATGCCAACGTCTCTCGCGACAATGGAGAAACATTCGCCGACAGCGTCGAAATCGATCCTTCCCTCGATCCGTGCAACTGTTGTACGACAAGCTCCATTTACAGAGCCGACGGCAAGTTGGAAGTGCTGTACCGGGAAGAAACGAACAACGAACGAGACATGTTCCTGGTTTCATGGGACCAGGATCGAAACCAGGTCTCGCGGACGCGGGTCAGCGGCACGCCATGGAAAATCGAAGCTTGCCCCATGAGTTACTACTCGATCTCTCGTCTACAGGACGGTTTTGCGGCCGTCTGGCCCACCAAAGACGAGATTTATTTCGCTCGGCTCGACAGCCACGGTAAGTACTTGCCGCCGGCGGAAATCAAGACGCCCGGCAGATCGGGCATGCGCACCGGAATCATCGCTTTGAGCACCACGGACGGAAGCACGCTGGTGGCGTGGAAGAAAGATGAGCAACTCGGCTGGCAGCTCTACGATGTCCAAGGCCGGCCCTCGGGATCGCCCGGATCCGCCAGCAGCTCCGGTAACGGTGTCGCAGGTATCGCAGACAATGACGGCAACTTCGTCCTCTTTCGTTAGCGCTCCGACTCAACGTTGCGTCGAAGTGCGGACACGTCGGGCGAAAGCACTTCGGCCTCCAGCCGAACGGCGGGTTTCCGCTTGAGGGTCGGCGTGATCATAGACAGGCCCGTTGCTCCGATCGCGCGACGCGTTCCAACTCCACCGGGTAGTTGTCGAACGATACGGTGTAATACTGCTGAAACAAGGGCCGCAGGAACTCTTCGATGCCTTCGTCGTATGCCGGCTGCACGACGAACGTGCGCCCCAGGGGCGTCTCGCGAATTTCACCGTCTTCGACCACGATCTCGCCCGCCTTGATGCAATATCGTGGGGAGCCGAACATGCGGGCTACGTCCTGGTCGTGGTCGTAAATGACGACGTCGGCATCGGCGCCCACGCCGAGGTGTCCCTTTTGCGTTAGACCTAGCGCCCGGGCCGGCCCCGCCGAAATGATGATGGCGATTTCGGACAACGTGTATTGCCGGTCGAGGTCGGCCAAAACCGTCCGCTCGCGGGCTTTGGCCGGTAGTTTGGCCAATCGCTCGCGGCGGTGATCGAGGTCCATCAGCAGCCGGATGATTTCGGGGTAACGCCAGAACGAACCGCCGTTGGGATGGTCGGTAGTCAGGAAGATCCGCCAGGGATCGTTGATGAGCAGCAACAATTCCAGCCCCACGGCCCACTGCACGGCGTTGACCAGGTTGCTGGCCTTGTACGCATAGGGGACGATCCCGCAGCCGGTCTCGTTCTCGATGTCGAGGTTTCCCCATTTCCGGCCGGTGAGCTTGTAAAGCAGGTGCTGCCAGGGGCCGTCGGCGGTGATCGTTACGGTTTCGCCGAACAGCACCGCGCCGGCGTCCGCGGTAAGATTCGGATGGGTGTTGAAGTACTCGGCGATCGCGGACGCCTCGGAACGGATCGTGTGCCAATCGTCACCACCGTAGGCGTGATACTGCAAGTGCGCCATGTGGGCCCGGTTCCCCTCCAGGACCTTCATGGTTTCGAGTGTGGTGCTGATGTTGCCCGGCGCGCCCAGGTTGTTGCAGTGCAAATGGAGCGGGTGCGGCAAGCCGAGGTCGTCGACGATCTGGGCCAGGCTGGAGATGATCTTCGCTGGGGTCACTTTGTCGTAGCCTTCCACCGAACCGGCGAGCGTCTTGGCGTCCTTGCCCCACTTCCAGGACGCGACGCCGCCTGGGTTGACCGCCTTGACCCCGTAGCATTTCGAGGCCCAGATGTGCCAGGCCACGAGGTCCTTGGCGCGCTCCATTTCGCCGGCCTCCAGTTGATCGAAAAGGATTTCGTTGTTGGCCATCAAGACGCAACAACCTTTGTCGACGATCGGAGTGTCGCGCAGTTCTTCGTGCGTGTGCTTGGCGGTGAGCACCGGCACGGCGGCTTCGAAGACCGTGGTCCAGCCCATTGCGGCGTACAGGTACCCGGTGGCAAAAGTGCTGGGCGTCGCCCCGCCGACCCCCGCGCGAAGTAACGGCGTGTGCAGAAATGGGTGGGCGCGGCGGTGATCTTCGGGTGTCATGGCGCGGGCGAAGTTGATCGCGGCGCCGGCGATGTGGGTGTGGATATCGACGCCGCCGGGAAAGACCAGCATGCCCGCCGCGTCGATCGTGCGTCCGCCGTCGACGGAGGCGACGATTCGACCTTCCGAAATACAGACATCCTGAACCACGCCATCGATGCCATTGGTCGGATCGTAAACCTTGCCCCCCGTGATTCGCAACATCGCACCTCCCAAGTTTCAACGAGTATAAGGCGGCGTCACGAACAAGAGAACCCGTCGTGGTATGCACCCGCGGCAAGTGGCTGGCGGGCGCAGGCAACCCATCGCGACAGGGTTTCGCTGGAAATTCCCGCTTTTGGGAATAGGGATGGAAATCAAGCCCACCGGCAGCCTGTCGCGACTGACGGCGAACACTGCCCTGAGCGAAACAACTGCGTTTCAAATCATCTGGAAGTAAACGATGAAGTTCCATCCATTTGCGAACGGACGGCGAGCTCAACGAGTTGGCGGCCGACATCGAGGCCCACGGCCAAAGCGAACCGATCTACGCGTTCGAGGGACAAATCCTCGACGGAAGGAATCGTTTCAAAGCCTGCAGGATGGCGAAGCGCCAACCTTGGTTTGAACCGTGGGAGGGGAGCGATCGCGTGGCATTCGTCGTTTCCATCAACCTGCGCCGCCGGCGCCCCAATGAATCGCAGCGCGCCATCGTCGCCGCGAAACTAGCCGTATTGAAACAGGGCCGGAAGCCCATCTATAGCGGGGGTGGCACAGCGCAAGTCGTTACCAGTAAGGCAAGTCCAAAGGCGCCAATTGGCAGCTTTGATCGTGAAGCGGCCCCTCGTTGCACTAATGTGTATCAAAACCGGGCGCTTTTGCCAAAATCGAGCGCATTTTTTGGGAAATTATACCTGCCCATGGTTATACCTAACGCATGGAGGAACTAGCCGGTCGATCTCAACTATTTGCATGAGTCTGAAGTGGTGCCCATGACAAGCTAATGCTTGGCGTCGCCACTTTGGGCCGGCCGCAATCAATGGCAGCCGCTTGACCGTACATCCGAAGGTGACGGTGGTCGTCAGCGAACGGGACCAACCTCGCCCGTCAACCGCCAATCGGCCTCGGTTAACCCAGTGGTGACGACTTCGACGGCGCTGCTTCCCTTGCCTGGCACAAGCATCAAAAGGCCCAGGTCGCTTCGGCCGCCGCAGAGCGCGAGTGCCTGTTCCGCGCCGAGCACATAACAGGCCGTGGCCAGTGCATCGGCTTCGGCGGCGGTGGGGGCCAGCACAGTGGCGGAGAACACTCCCTCAGCGGGCTGGCCGGTGCGGGGATCGATGATATGCCCGTACCGTTTGCCGCGGTGGCGGAAGAACTGCGTGCCGGAACCCGACGTGCCCAATGCCCGGTCGCGGAGCCTGATTTCCGCCAATTTGCGCTCGGGTCGTAGCGGGTGGCCCAGGCTGACGAGCCAACCCTCCTCGCCGCCGGCCCGCGAGCCGCGCGCCAGCACGCTGCTCTGCCCACCATGCCAGAGGAAATCGTTGACGCCGGCCGCCAGCATGAGCTCGGCCACGCGATCGAGCGCGAAGCCTTTTCCGATCGCGCCCAGGTTCAGCTCCATACCCGGCGCCAAGAAGTGCATGGTGTCGGCGTCGGCGTCGAGCTTGAGCTTATCGCAGCCGACTTTGGCCAAGGCGGCGGTCAGGTCGGCGTCGCCGGGCAACGCTCCCTGGCGCCGGAAGAAGCCCCAGACTTTTGTCAACGGACCGGAAGTGATATCGAACGCGCCGCATGTCTGCCGGTGCAATTCAGCTGCCAACGTGAACAACTCGAACAGTCGCCGCTCGACGCGAACCGGCTCTTGGGCGGCCAGGCGGTTGATGTTCGCCAGCTCGCTCGAATCGCGGTAGACGGTCATTTGCGCTTCGAGTTGGTCGACCAGGTCGAGCGCATCGAGCACCGTTTGGGTCGCATGCGGGTATTGGCCTGCGTTGAGATAGGCTTCGAACCGGCAGGCCATCGCGCGCCGTCCAAGCTGCACCAGGTAAGGTTCGGCGGCCGGATTGGCGGTTGGGGGTGATAATTCTCCCATTTCGCCGCGAGTCGCCAGGTCGGCCAGGGCCTCGCTGGCGGCCTGACCGGTGAGAAACTGGCGGCGGTTGGTGGCGCGGTCGGCGTCCATTCATTCCATCATACACGCCGAAAGGCGGAAGACAGAGGTCGGAGGTCGTCCGGCCCGAGCCGACGGAAATCGCGCGAGTCGGGATCGTGCTCACGGAGTTTTGAGCAGCGATGGCATCAGTCTGCCACGTGGCCGCGGAGTGGCCGAAATCGAATTCCCGCGCGGAGCGTGGGAACGAGTGGGCTGAATCGTGGAGCCGGCCGAGTGCATGGCAGGTTGGAAACCTACCCCACGATGGGCGCTAAAAGATGCCCAACTGGTCGCGGGCGTCCTCGGTCATCCGATCGGGCGTCCAGGGGGGGATCATGACGAGCTTCACCTCGACCTGCCCCACCCCCTCGATCCGGCCGATCGCGTCTTTCGAGTTCTGAATCAACTGCGGGCCGGCCGGGCAGGCGGGGCTGGTCATCGTCATCTCGATCGAGACGTTCGATTTCCCTTCTTCCGCGTCCGTTACCGTCACCGTATAGATCAGGCCTAGGTCGACGATATTCACGAACAGCTCCGGGTCCACGACCTGCTTGAGCGCCTCGCGGACCGTGTCTTCGGCAATCGCCATGCGGAAAACCTCCAGGTGTGACGGCCAATAAATCTGTGATTCACGAGGTCGAGAATGAGACATTCAGGGTGGTTGGGGCCGAGTTCAACCGATACCCCAATGGCTATTTAGCCGGGGCATCGCTTAGGCTCTGCCACCAGCCACCACTTTCTTTCTCGTGCCAAAATATCTCATTCTCGGCCTCGTGAAATCTACTCATTAAGCTTCACGAAAACGTCGTCGCCCTCGATCTTTACCTGATGGGCGACCGTCGGGCGCGTGGCGGGCATGGTCAAGGCGCGGCCGTCGCGGATGTCGAATTTGGCACCGTGCCGCGGGCAGGCGATCGTGTGGTCGACCAGCTCCCCCTCGCCCAACGGACCATCGTCGTGCGTGCAAACGTCATCGAGCGCGAACAACTCGCCGCCGACCTTGAACAATACGATCAATCGCTCATCCAGCTCAACCACTTGTCGCCCAGGGTCGGGTATTTCGGACAGCCTGGCGACGCGAACGAAATCGGACATGCTAATCATACTCGCGAATCCGCCGCCCGATCGCCTCGCCGAGCGCCTCGCGCACGCTGTCGATCGTGATCCGGTCGAAAACCTGCTGGAAGAACCCGGCGACGATCATTCGCACGGCCTCTTTCCGTGTCAGCCCGCGACAGCGAGCGTAGAACACCTGGCTGTCGTCGACTCGGCCGGCCGTGGCGCCGTGCGTGCAAATCACGTCGTCGGCCTCGATTTCCAAGCCTGGTATCGAGTCGGCGCGGGCCTCTTCTGAAAGCATCAGGTTGTCGTCGCGCTGGTAGCCGTTGGTCTTTTGTGCCCCCGGATCCACCTTGATCATCCCCCGCCAGACGATCCGCGAATGGTCCTGCAAGGCCCCCTTGTACAATAGATCGCTCTTGCAGTTCGCCGCCTTGTGGTGCTGGAGCGTGTGGTACGAGAGGTGCTGTTTCGCCTCGGTGAACATCACACCATTCACCTGGACGTCGGCCCCCTCGCCGACCAGCGCCACGTGCTGGTTGACCTTGGCCAACTTGCTGCCAAGCGCACTGATCGTCCATTGCAACGCGCCGTCGCGATGCACCAGCCCTCGCTGGTGGGCGAAGTGCCAGGTGCCTCCGCCCCAGTTCTGCAAATTGACGTACCGCAGCCGCGCCTCTTTGCCGACCACCACCTCGATCGAGCCGCAGTGCAAGGCCGGCTGCTCGTCGCCCGCCGTTTCCGCCAACAAAGTCGCCTCGGAACCTTCTTCGAGCACGATCAGCGAATGCCCCAAATCGACGCCGCCGGCCAGCGCCGAGAACATGTGCAGCGGCTTTTCGATTCGCACACCGCGGGGAACGTAGAGCAGCGTTCCGCCCGTCCAGAAGGCGGCGTGCAGGGCGGCGAATTTGTCGGCCCGCGAGTTGACGACCTGGAACAGGTGCGGACGCAGTTTGTCGCCGTGCTCGGCAACCAACGCGTCGAGGCTGCCGAACAGCACGCCCCGCCGAGCCAGGTCGTCGTCGAGCCGTGTTTCGAGGTAAGCGCCGTTGAGCACCGTCGTTCGGCCGGCCAGGTCGACGCCGGTGGTCAAAAGTGCCGAGGGGGCAGCCAGGCCGGTGGCCGGCTCGCCGGGCAAGCCAAAGCGATCGAGCTTGAAGGTGCGGATGTCGGTCCGCATCCACTCCTCGTCATGCCGTGAAGGGAGTCGAAGCTCTTCGAATGCTTTCCAGGCCGATTGCCGCAAATCGCCGACCCAATGCGGCTCCTGGCGAGAAGCCAGAAACGCTTCGAAAGCGGCGGGTGTGAATCCGAGCGCGGGTGCGGTTTGGGGCATGGGTCACCCCACCGAGCCTTCCATCTGCAGCTCGATCAGCCGGTTCATTTCGACCGCGTATTCCATCGGCAGTTCTTTGACCAATGGCTCGATGAAGCCGCTGACGATCATCGTGCTGGCCTCGGGTTCTGAAAGCCCGCGGCTGGTGAGGTAGAACAACTGCTCCTCGCCGATCCGCGAGACGCTCGCCTCATGGCCGATCGAGACGTCTTGCTCGTCGATTTCGATGTAGGGGTAAGTGTCGCTGCGGCTCTTGGAATCGAGGATCAGCGCGTCGCAGACGACCGTCGATTTCGACTTCCTCGCACCCGGCTCGACCTTGACCAGGCCGCGGTAACTCGCCCGGCCGCCGTTTTTGGAGATCGACTTTGAGATGATGCGGCCCGAAGTGTGGGGAGCGCAATGCACCAGCTTGGCGCCGGCGTCCTGGTGCTGACCTGCGGAGGCGAAGGCGATCGAAAGGATCTCGCCGCGAGCACCCGGCTCCATCATGTAGACGGCCGGGTACTTCATCGTCAGCTTGCTGCCCAGGTTGCCGTCGACCCACTCCATCACCGAGTTTTCGTAGGCCATGGCCCGCTTCGTGACCAGGTTAAAGATGTTGTTCGCCCAGTTCTGGATCGTGGTATAGCGGCAACGCGCGTGCTTATGCACGCTGATCTCGACCACGGCCGAGTGCAGGCTCTCGGTGGTGTACATCGGGGCGGTGCAACCTTCGACGTAGTGGATTTGCGCCCCTTCGTCGACGATGATCAAGGTCCGTTCGAATTGCCCCATGTTCTCGGCATTGATGCGGAAGTAGGCTTGCAGCGGGAACTCGATCTTCACGCCCTTGGGCACGTAGATAAACGAGCCGCCCGACCAGACCGCCGAGTTCAAGGCGGCGAATTTATTATCGGTGGGAGGGATGATCGTGGCGAAGTACTTCCGCACCAGGTCGGGGTACTCACGGATGGCCGAATCGGTATCGGTGAAAATCACGCCCTGGTTTGATAGTTCCTCGCGAAGCGAGCCGTAGACGACTTCGCTTTCGTACTGCGCCTTCACGCCCGAAAGAAACTTCTTCTCGGCCTCGGGAATGCCCAGGCGGTCGAACGTGTTCTTGATGTCGTCGGGCACGTCGTCCCAAGTGCGGCCCTGATGGTCGGAGGGCTTGATGTAGTAGAAGATGTCCTGGAAATTGAGGTCGATCTTGCCGCCCCAATTGGGCATCGGCTTGGAGTTGAAGATTTCCAGGCTCTTGAGGCGGAAGTCGCGCATCCACTCCGGCTCGCTCTTCATGTCCGAGATTTGATGGACGATCTCGGCGTCGAGCCCTTTGCGGCTTTTGAAAATGTAGTTTTCCGTGGAGCGGAAATCGTACTTGTTGATTTCGTCGAAACCGACTTCACTGGTTTCGGTTTTCAGGTCGGTAGCCATGATCCTTTTCTTCCTTGGTTCCACATCGCGTGGAAACTAAAACGCATGTTCCAGGGGTTCGGCTTGCTTCATCGCTTCCTCGTCGGCCGCGGCCTCGGGATGGGCGGCGCGGATGCGGTCGTAGCCTTGTTGGTGCAGCTCGGCGGCCAGCTCGGGGCCGCTCCGCTCGTGGCCGGGCCCGCCCGTCTCGACGATCCGCCCTCCCAGCATCACGTGGGTAAAGTCGGGCGTGTTGTGTTCCAGCAGTTTGTCGTGGTGGGTGATAATCAGGATGCCCATCTCGGCGCCACCGATTTCAGCGATGCTCTGGCTGGCAAGCCGCACCGCGTCGACATCCAGGCCGCTGTCGGTCTCGTCGAGGATCGCGAACTTGGGCCGCAACATCGCCATCTGCAAGATTTCCGCCCGCTTCATTTCCCCGCCGGAAAAACCGTCGTTCACGTAACGGCGGGCAAACTCAGTGTCCATCCGCAACTGTTCCATCTTGGCCTTCAATTCCTTGCGGAATTCGCGCATTGGAATCAGCTCTTCCCCCTCCTTGCGATCGGGACGCCGGACATTCGTCGTGGCGTGCCGCAGGAAGTCGGCCATCTTCACCCCGGGAATCGCCATCGGACGCTGGAAAGCCAGGAAAATGCCGGCCCGGGCTCGCTGGTTCGGTTCCATCGCCAACACGTCGGCGCCGTTAAGCTCGATTGAGCCGCCCGTCACCTCGTAGCCCGGATGCCCCATGATGGCGAAGCCTAGCGTGCTTTTGCCCGAGCCGTTGGGGCCCATCAACGCGTGCGTTTCCCCACGACGGATCAAAAGGTTGACGCCGCGCAGGATGGGTTTGCCGTCGACGGAGACGTGCAGGTCGGTGATTTTGAGCGTATCAGTCATTATCCGGTGATTTTCTGGTGATCGAAAACGGGTTGGTGTTCTTCGACGTCGACATAACCCGAGTGGTGCGGGATGGGCAGTTCGTCGTCTACCTGCACAGCGCCGCTTTCGGTCTGCCGCTTGGCAATCTTGTGTCCGCGAATTTTATCCTGAATCCGCATCAACCCCTCGAGCAACGCCTCCGGCCTGGGAGGGCAACCGGGCACGTACACGTCGACCGGCACCACAAGATCGACTCCTTTGCAAACATGATAACCCCACTTGAAATACGGTCCGCCGCCGACGGTACAGGCGCCCATGGCAATCACGAACTTAGGGTCGGGCATCAGGTTGTAAAGCCGGCGAACGCGGCTCGCCATTTTGTAGGTAACTGTCCCGGCCACGATCATCAGGTCGGCCTGCCGCGGCGTGGCACGGAAGGCGCCCGCACCAAAACGGTCCATGTCGTACCGGCTCGCTCCGGCGGCCATCATCTCGATGGCACAACAGGCCAGGCCAAAGGTCATGGGCCAGATACTCGCCTGCCGAGCCCAGTTGATGGCCTGCTCGACCGAGGTGGTGATGACGTTCTCTTCAAATCGACCTTCGATCCAGGGTTTGGTCATGTTGGTGTCGCCTGAGTTCAATTGGTTTCGAATTGACAGCAATTATGCCCTTCGAGCCTGCATTGCGAAAGCCGCACTGGAGCGTCGAGCAATTCGGCAAACATCATCTTCTCTACCGCGCAAATCCCGCGGTCTTTTTCGGCCAGCTCAGGGTACGGGCAATCGAGCACCGTCAGCACGGGCAGCTCGCCATCGGCACTAACGTTCAGCGGAACCCGACGTTCGGCGAATAACTCTTTGAGCGATTCCATCCGAGCGGCCGTGGTCGCCCCATGAACCTGGCTACGGTACATGCCGGCCATGGCTTCTGCAATCCTCTGCAACAGCCCTCGGCGAACCTCGATGTCTTTCACCGAGCGAATCTGCTCCCAGAGCAGAATCGCCAGATCGCCGTAGTTGGTGCCTACCTGACGGCGGGCCTTTTCACTTACCGAGTAGCGGTGGCTCGGACGCCCGCGACGTGAACGGTCGACATCACGCGCGATCATTCCCTGGCTCATCAGCCGGGTCAATCGTTGCCGCACCGCAGTCGCAGTAACATCCGTCGCCCTAGCGACTTCCGACACGCTCATCGGCCCTTGCCGTCGCAGGAGATCGAGTAACGTCGAGTCGGAGGTTTCGGTTACTGTGCTCATCGCTTCGATACCACCTGTTTCTTCGTTCCCAAACTTGGAACTCTCTAATGAATGATACCGATTACCGCAATTATAGCAACCGATTATGTCAAAAATATCATAAGTCGCTTATGGAGCATGCTTTATGGCATGATCGCGCAGGTTGTAGGTTTGGCTTTGTTGTAGGTTTGGCTTTCCAGGTTGATTCGGCCGCGCGTTGCGCAGTCAGGCTGGAACCACGCCACGTAGAACGGGATTTATTCCGTTTGAAGGCGGGAAACGGAATGAATTCCGTTCTACAATGCAGGCACTGATTCACTTTACAGCCTGGGCATCGCTGACGCTCTGCCACCAGCCACCACCTCGCGACAAAACGTCTCATCGTCGGCCGCGCGTTGTGTATCTGAAGTCACAGCAGAGTTGATTGACTGTGCCTAAGCCGAGAAGCGGCCGCAGAGCCTTCCACCAATTCCATCGCCAGAACGGGCCAGCGCGGATATGATGGACGATTATCCCTTTCGTCGGAGCCACGGTGGTCGAGTCGAATGGCAGCCGCGCCCCAAGAGTTTCCGCATCTTTCGCCGAACGACGTGACCCTCGATGCGCCGGCCGTTGCCCTGGCCGACGAGAACGTGGCGGCCGGACCCAAGGTCCAATTGGTCGAGGGAAGCGGTCCCGGCTTGACCGGCGACACCGAGTCGTTGCTGCGCGTGCGGCTGCGGGCCGCCGCCCTGGTGCTATTGATCGGTTCCGCGGCGTTTTTGGTGCGCAACACCTTCGACATCGAGCTCGGAGAAACGAAAACGGCCCGTGTCGAAGAGAGCGGGCGCCTGCTTTACTGGTTCCATTGGGCCCACGTCGTGGCGCTGGCGATCGTGAACGCCGTCCTTTGGCGCCGTTCTCAGCAGTTTTCGATGCGGCACTTGCGGTGGGCTGAATTCGTGATTTTCGTCTGGACGGCGGCCTTTTTTCTGCGCGTACAGCACTTCCAGATGGTCTTCAGCGCGGCGAACTTCGACACGCTCTGGAGCCCGGCGGCGATTTGGCTTTCGCTGATATTCATCTACGCGATTTTCATCCCCAACACCTGGCGCCGCGCCGCCGTTTGCCTTGGACTGCTGGCGATCGCACCGATCGCCTGGATGTCGTTCGACATCGCGTACGAATTCGCCATCCACAAAGCCTGGTTGAAGGATCCTGAGCCCTATTCCACCACTGCGATCATGTTGCTGGTGGGCTTCGGCGCGGGAGTCTACGGCACCCACGTGATCGGGACGCTGCGCCGAGAAGCCTATGAAGCGCGCCAGCTAGGGCAGTACCATTTGAAGCACCTGATCGGCGCGGGGGGCATGGGCGAGGTCTACCTGGCCGAGCACCGGCTGCTGAAGCGGCCTTGCGCAATCAAGATCATCCGCCCGGGCAAAGCCGATGATCCTACCGTCATGGCGCGGTTCGAGCGCGAGGTGCGCGCGACCGCGGCGCTGTCGCACTGGAACACGGTCGAAATTTTCGACTACGGCCACGCCGACGACGGGACATTCTTCTACGTCATGGAGTACCTCCCCGGATTGAGCCTGGCCGAGCTGGTCGAGCGCTATGGTCCCTTGCCGCCGGAGCGCGTCGTTCACTTGTTGCGGCAAGTCTGCGACGCTTTGCGCGAGGCGCATTCGGCCGGGCTGATCCATCGCGACATCAAGCCCGGCAACATTTTCGCCGCGCAGCGGGGAGGCGTCTACGACGTGGCAAAGCTGCTCGACTTCGGCCTGGTCAAGCCGCTGGGCGTCCACGAATCGCTGCAGCTCACTCAGGACGGCGCGATCACCGGCTCGCCGCTGTACATGTCTCCCGAACAAGTGGTCGGCGAAGGGGAGTCGGACCCCCGCGGCGACATCTATTCGGTTGGCGCGGTGGCTTATTTCCTGCTCACGGGCCGGCCCCCCTTCGAGAGCGACAAGGCGATCAAGATCCTGATGGCCCACGTCAACGACGAAGTCGTCCCCCCTTCGCGATTGCGGCCCGATGTTCCGACCGACCTGGAGCATGTCGTCCTGCGCTGCCTTGCCAAGCGCCCTGAGGACCGCTTTCAGGACGTTGTCGGTCTGGAACGCGCGCTGGGAGAGTGTGAATGCGCAGACGAATGGACCCGACAGCGCGCGGCAGGTTGGTGGTTCAAAGCCGACTACGCCTTGGCCGTCGCGGCGAGTTAATGTGGAGCGACGACGACCGGGTCAACTCTTGAAATCCAATCCCGGATCATCCTCCGGCGCTCCAAATAATTTGAAGTTGAAACCGTCGTTGTCCATCGTCACCAATCCCGGCATCGTGGCCTTGTCGCTACGTTCCAGAACGAGCACCGCTCCGTCGATCGAATAGGTGCCGCCGAATTCCTGCTTCTTCCCCCCGCGCTCATAGGCCCACGTAAACTTGTCGTCGGCGGTCAAGTTGAGCGTGAAGGAGGTCCCGTCGGCACGCCTGGCCGTCCGTCGACCTACGACCGCCGCCGCATCGATGTCGGGTGGCTGGGGTTGGTCGTCACCGGCGACTTGAGGATCTTGGGCCGCCGGAGCGGGCCTGGTCCCGGGATCGTCCCCGCCCAGTCCCTGGAGCAGTTGCATCGAAAGCTGATCGTCTGGAAATAGCCGGACGACTTCCTGAAGCTGGCGGACCGCCGCCTTTTTATTACTGGCCGTGATGTAGTGGTAGGCCAGAACGAACCTTGCGTCGGCCGCTTCCGGCTCGTCTTTCACGTATTTTTCCAACGCCCGGAGTTGAGTTGAGTAGGTTGCAATACTGGAATAGAGACCGCTCATCGTGGTCCAATCCCATCCGGGACCGGCGGAAAGCACGGCATAGAGCGCTCCCGCCGCTTTCGTATAGTCCGCGGTGGCGAAGTAGACCAGTGCGCGGAATTCGTGCAGGGCCGCGTCTGTCGGAAGTTCCTTGATCGCCAGATCGATCTCCTTGCCGGCGATTGCATAATTGCCCGCCGCGAAGGAATCTCGCGCAACATCGACGTGCGATTGGCTGGCCAGCACCTCGGGAGGCGGTGCGGCGTCGTCAGCCGTAAGGTCGACCTGCGCCGTGTTTTGCGCGACGACTTGGATCGGCTGTGAATAGTCGTAGTAACCTGCACCGCTTGTGTAATAGGGGTTGCCATATACGCCGTATCCGCTGTCGTAAAACACCGAACCGAGCGCCCAGGCGCCCATTCCGTACATCGCACTCGCCGCGAACCAGGGCCGGTTGTAAAAGCCATTCCAGTACCCGCGCCGATAGCCCATTCCGTAGCCAAGGCCCCAACCCGCGGCACCGCCCCAGCCGGCTCCCCAGTGGCTTCCTCCCCAGTAGCCATGGTGCCAGCCATTGTTCCAGCGGTTCCCGTTGGCGACGGCAAAATTATTCCTGTTGTTATTAATGTTTACGTTATTTCCGATGTTACCACGGTTCCAGGCCCCCGCCCGGTTGACATTTCCCAGTCCGTTGCCGACGCCCGGTCGATTGATACCGCCAACTCCTGGACGATTGACAGCACCCAAACCGGGGCGATTCCCCTCACCGATGCCGGGGCGATTACCAACACCCAAACCGGGACGATTGTCGTCGCCGATACCTGGACGATTACCGCTGCCAAGGTTGGGGCGATTGCCGCCACCGACATTAGGTCGGCTTCCGCCGCCGATATTGGGGCGGCTGGCTGCACCGGCGTTCGGCCGTCCCGCGCCGCCGCCTGGACGACTCGCCGCGGCGCGACCTCCGCCGCCAGATCGCGTCGGTGCCGCACGTCCACCACCACCGCCGCCCCCTCCCCTCCCTCGCGCCAAGATATCCTCATGGGATATGAGCCATACGAGGGGAATGAGCAGGACAATCAGTGTTTTTACTCGCATCGGAGGAAGACTCCCTGGAGAGATGGCTGTGTACAATCAATCGGCCTGATGAAATGTTTTCGAGGCGATCCCGTATTACTCCTCGGGAAGCGGGGCCTGACGCTTGACGACGAACTCGGCGACGTCGGCGGCCGGCTCTCCATCAACGACCCGGTCGTACGATCGCCACGTCATCGTGTCCTCGTCGACAAAGCGATAGACATTGGTCGATGATGTGACCTTCCCCTCACCGTTCACTCCGTGCGCCTTCACGACCCATTCGTCGCCCGCCTTGGTCCATAGGCCTTCGGAATAGCCGCTGTCGGCATCGAACGTCCACGACTTGATCTGGCCTGACAGAGGATCCTTTCCGATGCGCATGGAACCGCTGGAAGCGGCCCCACCGGCAAGGTGCAAGACGAATTCGTGCAACAGGTAGTTACCGCTGTCGTCCCAGCGACAGGACGACTTGACGACCGAATCGGAGCTCTCGTCGATCCAGTCGCCGACCATCCAGGCCAGTTCCTGCAATTGCTCATTCGCCGTGGGTGCTTCGGGTTCAGCTTCGAAATCGCGGACCGATGCGATCAGCCAGCGCCCTTCGACCTTCACGTGGATCGCGATATAACTGCTTACGTTCTCCCCTTCGTCGGGCTCCGGCCGGCCGTGGACGGTCCCTTCCTCGATGGCGATATTCGGCGTCAGGAAACGGATCGAGTCGATCGCGACCTCGATCGCCGTTTGAGGGTGCTCCGTGAACATCTGGCCGAAGTCTTGTTCGATCGCCTTGCGGCCCTTGATCAGGTTGCCGGCTTCGTCGGTGAATTCGGCCTTGAGTGCGTACAGCTCCGAAACCGCCTCTGCGTCGTGGGCGTTGTACGCCGTAACAAACGCTTCGGCGCCTTGTCGAATCGCCGCCTCATCGGCGCCTTTGGCCTCGGAAGAGGGTGTGTCGGCCGTGGCCGGCTTCTTCTTCTCCTTCACCGGAGGCTTTTTCGTCGCCGGAGGCTTGTCCTGTGCTTCGGCGACGCCGGCCGAAGCGACGAACAAGGCCGCGGCGGCGACGATCGCCGCGACGGTTCTCAGGGAGAATCGCATGGTATCCCTTTCACGATTAGAGCCGATGTTCGCATGGCAATCGACATATCGCCGCGCGGGCCGGATCGCGCGATATCTCAATGAAATGAACAGCTACCACCACAGCCCGTCAAGTCGATCTTGAATCCAATCCAGGAACTTGCCTCCCAAGGCGGCACCGATCATAAAGCCGGCGCCCGCCAGCACGGCCACGACCGACCAATTCAATGGCGCCTCGCTCGGGATCGCAGCGTCGGCACCCATCACCGCGCCAACCGCGCCACAAAGGGCCACTTCGATCAGATCGATTTCACGTCGCACGATGGGGATCCTCTGTCGGCCGAACCACTTCGAAGTGTGAAGCTTAACCCGCCCTCCGCGATTTGCCAACCCAAGCCGTGGCGGGGTAGTGGGCTAAATGTAGCCACGGTGCATCTGATGTCTACTGTCTACTACCGCGTGGTAGAAGTCCAAGCAGTTGAGTGGGCCTTCGGGTTATGGCAATCCCTTGAGCAGGAACGCCAGAATGTCCCGCAACTCATCCGGCTTCTTAAGTAGACCCTGTGGCATTGGCGATATGTCTTGCAACGAACGCTCTTCGATTTCCAGCTTCTCGAGCGTGACGCGCTTCGTATCGGTCAGGAGCAACTCCAGCTTCTCAGCCGTTTCACCCACGACCAGGCCGGTATATTGGTTGCCGTCGCTCATGACGACCTGTGTGGCGCGGAAGACAGGCGACAATTGCTTACTGGGCAACAACACCGATTCCACGAGGTAGGCAACGGTAAATCGCTTCGCGGCGTCGGCCAGGCTCGGTCCGCCGATCGTCGTGGCGTCGCCGCCGAGCGAATGGCACTTGATGCAACCCGCCGCCTCGAATAGCTTGCGTCCCTCGACCGGGTCGCCTTCGATCGCGGCGCGGGCCCAATCGACTTCCAGAAATTCGCCAGGGACAACCGACTGGCCGCCAGTGCCGGTGGCGTTAGCCAAGCGCTCGGCGAGGCCCACCACATCGAGCTTCTCTGGAAGCACCGGCACCACGTCGGCCAGCGAGCGGAAGTGGACGTAGAGACCGCTGGGACCGGTGCGATTGACGACGCGAAACAGAAAGTCGTTGCTTCCCGGCTGGAGCACGACAAATAATGCGTCCTGAAACGGCAACGCGCCGCGGACGATGTCGTTGGTCCAGATCGGCCGGCCATTATGCCAGACACGGATGCCGTCGTCGGAACCGACGAGCAGCTGAATCTTCTGTTGCGAACTGCTTTCGAGCCGCGCGCAGGCATAATATGAAACGTGCTCGCCGGGCCCATAGGCCTTGGTCAGGTCGTAATGGCTGCCGGTCGGAGCGAGCGGTGACCACGCCAACGCCTTGCCCGCCTCGTCGTAGGTTGAAGCAACGTCGATGGGGCCCTGCTCCACCGAGTGGACGCGGTCGAAGCCTTCGTCGCTGTCGGCGAAGGGACCGATTGTCCAGATTTTGCCGAGCGGCTTGAAGGTCGCAGCCAAGAGACGCTGCTCGTGGGTATTGGCGACCACCGCGACCACCCCGGGCTCGCTGCGGGGATCGTTGAGCAGCGAAAGGAAGTGTGCCGCCTGCAAGCGGACCGGTTCCGTCTCGTCGGCCAAGCGGTCGTTGAGCAAGTCGAACAGCGCTTCCTGCTCGCGATTATGTCGCCCGACGCGCCAGTGGTCTGCCACCGTGTAATTGCCGACACGCCCCAGCGTGCGCAGATCGACCTTGGCGTCGTCGAACTGAATGACGTAGGCTGCGTCACTTTGCAGCTTGTCGAGCGGTAATTCGGCGGGAACTTCATCCGTGGCGCCAGGCAACGTCAGCCGAAAACCGGCCGCCAAGGTTCCGGCCAGCCGGGTCGCCGCATCTTGGTTTTGGCAAAGCGAACGCAACTCGTCGCAAGAAGCCTTTTCGGCCAGCAGCAACGTCGCGGCCTGGCGGAGATACGTGTCGTTGCCGCGGGCCGCTCCCTTGACTACCGCCTCGGACACCGGGCCGTCGAAATTGAACAACCCCAACACGGCCGCGTGCTGCACTTGAGGGTCGGCATCATCGAGTAGCGAGACGAATTCCTCCCGCGTCGCCGCGAGCGCCGGAAACTCAGCCAGCACACGAGCGGCCTGAAGCCTGCGGTTCGCGTCTGCGCTGTGAAGCGCCGTGCGAACAACGTCGCCGGCACTGGCGATTCCGCTCGCACCGGCTAGCCAGATACAGTGCTCGACCGCCGGACCGGCGTCATTGGCCAGCGCCAGTTGCGCCACCGCATTCCCGAGTAACTCGCCACCGCGGCGAAGCAGCTCCTCGTGCGCCTGAATGCGTCGCGACCACGATATATCGGATAGCTCGGCCCACAACTTCTCCGGCGTTGCCGTGACAGCGTCGTAGGCCTCAAAGGGATGCGTCGCGGGATCGCCGCGGCGGGTGATCATCACCAGCTCGCTACGGTAGACCGGCGAACCTTCGTTCTGTGCCATGTACGCGATGGTCGTGAAAATCCGCCCGCCGCGCCCCACGGCCACACCCACCGGCCGAGCCTCATTCTCCCCGTCAAGCATGTGCCGCTCGGTGACTTTGAAGCTTGCGCCGCGATGTTCCAGCGGGTATCGGGTCACGGCGCGGATGCACCAGCGAGCGACGAGCAGATTGTCGCGATACGCTTCCGGCAAGTGCGCGTCGTGATAATAGGCCTGCCCGACCGGCACCGCGCGGCCCATCCCCTCGAACATCGTTTCGAGCAAATCGGCCCGGTCGGGCGTCTTGCTCAACATCCAACCCCGCGGCCAACTGAAATAGGTGTGCGGTGTGACGTGGTTCAAGCGGCCAGGCACGTATTGCGCCGGCATTTGCTCGTGGTCATTGTCATTGGTGAACAAGTTCCAATGCTGGTCGAAACAGAGGCCACAACTGTTACGCAGGCCGCGAGCGACGATTCGAAACCCACTGCCATCGGGCCGGCAGCGGAAGACGCCGCCCACGCCGTTGTACGGCGTGCGCGTCCCCGCCGGCTGACTAAAGAACGTCCAGTGGCCCCAATGATCGGGGCGGTTGAAGTCGCCGTAATACCACAATGGATCGCCCATCGCGAAGTAGATATCTCCCTCCGGCCCCAGCGTCATGCCGTGCAGACACTGGTGAACGTGCCCCAGCGGAACGCCCCAGATCAGCCGCCGCGGTTTCAATCCTTCGCGCCGGGTCACGGCGCCGGGAATGACATACAGCGCGCTGACGGTAAGCAGATAGACGTCGTCGCCGCGGATGGCGATGTCGTAAATCCACGTATGGTTGGGGAAACGGTGCAATTCCCGCCGCGGCTGGTATCCGCCACGGTCGTCCGGCTCGTAGACAAACAGCGCTTCGCGCCCACCGACGAAGAGCCGTCCTCGCGTGTCGGCCTGGACCGCCAGGAACGATTCGTTCGGCGACGAATCCACCAGCACCAGCTCAAGATCGTCATCGGCCACCTGGAAATCAAGCGGTTCGGCCGCGCAGGCCCCATCGGTCGAGAATACCGTGGCGGCGCAAGCAATCGCAAAATACCAGATCGCGTGACCGCCTCGCCTGGTCTTGCGGAACGGACAAAAGAAGGAGATCATGGCCAACACCTTCCACTCGCGTTGAGTTTGTCCGTCGCGTCCGTCCGCGCAGCATTACGCCGGGCCGCGAAAGACCGTATTCGGTGATCATAGTCAGGCCCAAAAGGCGCGAAAAGTCCCCTGCCGTGTTCTTCTGGTCGAAAAAAAGTCGTCGCCGGCGGCTCCTGGCGGAACCCTTTCCCGACGATTGGCTGCGAATCCTCGATTGCAACGTCCGGCAATATGCGCTTTTGCCCACGGCCCAACAGACACGGCTCCGCGATCGCTTGCGCGTCTTCGTCGCGGAAAAGGAGTGGACAGGCTGTGACGGGCTGGAAGTCACCGACGAAATGAAGGTCACGATCGCCGCCCAGGCGTGTCTCTTGGTGTTAGGAATCGACTACGAGTACCATTACGACCGCATCCAGACGGTGCTGATCTATCCGGGCACTTATCTCCATTCGCTGCAGACGCGCGGCGGACTGGTCCAAGGCCAGAAGGCGATTCACGGCGAATACTGGCACCGAGGGCCGGTGATAATCTCCTGGAAGAACACCGGCTCCGATGAAACGCGCGGGGGGAATCTGGTGTTTCATGAGTTCGCCCACCACCTCGACGATCTCGACGGCGCCATGGACGGGACGCCGCCTTTGGAGAGCGGCGAGCCGATGCGCCGCTGGCACCAGGTGGTCGATGCCGAGTACCGGCGGTTGGTTCGCGATTCGAACCGCGGCGAGCCGACGCTGTTGGATGAATACGGAGCCCAAAGCCCGGCCGAGTTCTTTGCCGTGGCGACCGAGTGCTTCTTCGAGCGGCCGATTGCCCTGCGAGCTCGTCACAACGACTTGTACAGCGTGTTACGCGATTTCTACCATCAAGATCCGGCTGACTGGCCCTGGCCGCCGTCAGATCGCTTTCAGGCTCAAGGGCACTAATTTGCGGCAGGCGGCGCCGGCTCGGCCAGCAGCAACGATACGATGGCTTCCAGCTTGGCCATGGGATGATAGCCGACGACCTTAAGCCGTACTTTGCCCGTACGGTCGATGAACAACGTCGTGGGGAAACCCTCCAAGTTGGGAACCTTCTGTTGCGTTGCCGGGTCGCCGACCGCGCAGCGGTAGTTGATGCTATTCTCGACCGCGAATCGCTTGATGGTCTCCTTGACGAGCGCCGCGTCGACGCGCTCGTAATTGAGACCCACGATCTCCAATCCGTCCTTGCCATACTTGTTCTTGAGCTCGACGAAGTGCGGGATCTCCATGCGACAAGGCGGGCACCAGGTGCCCCAGAAATCGACGATCAGCACTTTGCCCTTGAAGTCCGCCAACTTCACGGGCTGGTCATCGAGGTCGGTAAGCTGGAAATCGAAAGCAAACGATTCTCCTTTCGCAAGTAACTCCTTGACCTCGGCTTGGGCGAGTTTGCCGGCCTCTTCCGCCGCCACCACGGCGCTCTTGGCCATGTCGTCGCGGATTGCCTTGAACTCGGGCCGGTCGTGCAACGACGCCAGGTCCTTGTCTTGATCCAGGTTCTTCACGTCGCTGAAACCGGCGTCCGCCGATTCGCGAAGCGAAGCCAGGGATTTATCGGCCTGGCCTTGCAGGTTAAAGGCGCAGGCCTCGTTGTACAAAGCGTTTGCCAACGCCTGTTTTTCGCCGAGATTGAGGTCGGGATGCGCGGTACGCAGCTTGCGCATGAACCCGGCGGCTTCAATGAACATCGCGATGGCGCCTTGAGTGTCACCCCGTTGCGAAGATTGGCCCCCGACCTGCTGGAGCAAACCGGAAAGGGCAACCAGCGCGTTGCGGTGTGTTGGCTCCGCGGCCACCGCCTCCCTGAGCGACGTGACACAGCCATTGATGTCCCCACGCCTGGCCTGTCCCTGCGCTTTTTCCAGCAATTGGTCGGCCGTCACCGTGGGTGCGCCCGTAGCCGGAGCGGCAGGTGCAGCAGCACCAGCGGCCGGTGTCGCGCCTGCTGCTGGGGTACCCGCCCCCGCGCCTGGGATTCCGCCTGCCGAGGGTGCCGTAGTAGTTGTAGCCCCCGGCGTATACGTGGTGGCAATCCCCGGTGTATATGCGTTGGGAGCGGACGCGCCTTCCGAAATACCAGGCGCGCCTGCGCCAGCCGTCGCCGGGACATTGGTCGCGGAACTCGACGGGGCCACCGACGCATTGGAAGCCGGCACCGTCGCACCAGTCGCGGGCACCTGCGCCACCGGAAGGGGCGCACTTTGATTGCATCCACACACGATCCCGACCAAGGACACCAAGGACACCATCGGGCGCAGCATGGGATTCTCCAAGTAAGAAGCGCTGAGGGGACAACGACGATGCGTGATTATCCTGCGCTCAGCGGCCATCGTCAAGCAAGTGCTGGTGGGCGTTCCTTGACCGCCACAGGTTTGTCGTTCAAACTGGCTTCCATGCTCATCGCGCGACTGCTCTCCGTTTGCTGCCTCTCCACCGCCATCTGTTTGACGACTGCCGCCACCAGAGAATGCCGGGCCGAGCCGGCGGAGCTTTGGTCGCTCGCGCAGGTTGCCCGAGTGACGATACCCCAGGTCAAACGGCGCGAGTGGCCGGCCAACCCGATCGACTGCTTCATCCTGGCCGCGCTGGAAGCTCATGGCATGGAGCCGGCGCCCGCCGTCACTCCCCAGCAACTTGTGAGGCGCGTGTACTTCGACCTCACGGGGCTTCCTCCCTCGCCCGACGAAGTGCGCGAGTTCACGGCCGATCCCTCGGCTGCGGCCTATGAGCGGCTTGTCGATCGCTTGCTTGCCAGTCCGCTGTACGGCGAGCGCTGGGCGCGATTCTGGCTCGATATCGCGCGGTTCGCCGAGACCAACGGCTATGAGCGCGACGCCCTTAAACCGAATGCCTGGAAATACCGCGACTGGGTCGTTCGTTCGCTCAACACCGACAAGGCCTACGACCGTTTCGTGTTGGAGCAACTGGCGGGCGACGAACTGCCCGACGCCAGTGAAGAGACGCGTACTGCCACGGGCTTCCTGCGGGTAGGCACCTTCGACGACGAGCCGAATGACCCCTTGAAGTATAAGTACGAACAGCTCGACGACCTGATCCACGCCACCGGCACGGCGTTCTTGGCGCTCACGCTCAAGTGTGCCCGCTGTCACGACCACAAGTTCGATCCCGTACCGCAGACCGATTACTACGCGGTGCTCAACTTCTTCATCGGCGGCCGCGCCTCCGAGGGAGAACTGTTGGGGTTCACCGACCAGGGGCGCGACGCGCCGCCGGTCAAGTTGCTCGCTGGCGGCGATCCGACGCACGAGGCCGATGTCGTGCCGCCGGGCTTTCCCTCGCTTGTGCCTGCGTTGGCTCGAGCGGTCGAGCCGCCGCCGCCCGGTGCTCTGACAACCACCCGGCGACTGCAGTTTGCACGCTGGATCGTCGACCCGCGCAATCCGCTCACGCCTCGTGTGCTGGTCAACCGGCTCTGGCAGCATCACTTCGGCGAGGGGCTGGTACGCACCCCCGACAACTTCGGCACGCTCTCAGATCCGCCAACCCATCCCGAGCTGCTCGATTGGTTGGCCGGCGAGCTGATCGAGGGGGGTTGGCGGGTTAAACGGTTGCACAAGATGATCGTGCTCTCGAGTGCCTACCACATGGACTCGAATCATCCGCGCGAAGAGGAATTTAACGAACATGATTTCGCCAACCGGCGCCTTTGGCGGGCTAACCGCCGCCGGCTGGAGGCCGAGGCGCTGCGCGACGCGATTTTGGCCACGAGCGGCGAATTGAACCCGCGCCCCGGCGGGCCGAGTTTCTTCCCGTCGGTCGGCAAGGAGGCGCTCGAAGGACTTTCGAAAAAGGACGCCGCCTGGGGCACGTCACCCTTGGACGAACAGAATCGACGCACGATTTATATGATGACCAAGAGGTCGCTGCTCTTGCCGCTGGTCACGACATTTGACTTTGCCGACACGACCCAGCCTTGCTGTCGGCGGAGCGTATCGACCGTCGCCCCGCAGGCGCTCGCGCTGTTGAACAACGATTTCGTCCATCAACAAAGCGAGCGTTTCGCCGAGCGGGTCGCACATGAGGCTGGGATCGAGTCGGACGCGAGGATCGACCGGGCCTGGTGGCTCGCCCTGTCGCGCGAACCTGTCGGCGCCGAGCGCGCGGCGGCGCTGGCTCACCTTGCCTCGCAACACGAGCGGTTTGTTGCCGCTGGAAACGACGCGGCGCGCGCCGAGAAACTCGCGCTGGCGTCGTTGTGTCACGTGCTGCTGAACACCAACGAGTTCATTTACATCGATTAGTGGTCGTTGCCGGAATTCTGGCGCGGCGGAATTCGCAAGCATTCCGATTGCAAAAGGTAAATTATGACGCCAGCGAACGAGAGAACTTCCTGTCGAGCGCGTCTCTTTCCCTGCGGTCTATCGCGCCGTGAGCTGGTATGGGAAATGGGGAGCGGCTTCGTGGGCCTGGCTCTATCGAGCTTGCTGGCCGAGGACGGATTCTTTGAGCGACACGCTCAGGCAGCCGAAGTGACGGCTGCCACCGATCCGCTGATCCCCAAACCGCAACACTTTCCGGCACCGGCCAAGGCCTGCATCTTCTTGATGATGAATGGCGGCCCAAGCCATGTCGACACGTTCGATTTTAAGCCCAATCTCAAGAAATACGCCGGGCAAACGCTCCCGGCCGAGAAGCGATTTACCAACTCGGGCAATCGCAAGATGGGCTTTCTCACTCCGGCCTGGCGCGAATTCCGCCCCGGTGGCCGGAGCGGCTTGATGATCTCCGATTACTTCCCAAGGGTCCGTGAGCATGCCGACAAGCTGGCTCTGATCCGCTCTTGCCACACCGACAGCCACGCGCACGGCTCGGCGCTGGTAGCCATGAACACCGGCAGCACGTTGATCGGCCGGCCATCGCTGGGGAGTTGGGCGGTTTACGGTTTGGGGACGGAAAACCGTAACTTGCCCGGCTATGTGACGATCATGGACCATCGCGGCGGGCCGATCAGCGGTCAGCCGAATTGGTCGAGCGGCTTCATGCCGGCGACCTACCAGGGTACGCTGTTTCGGCCGCTCGGCGATCCGGTCCTCGACCTGCGTGGCCCGGCCCACGTGGCGGGCGCCGTGCAGCGCGAACAGCTCGACCTCCTGGCCCGGCTCAACCAGCAGCATCTCGACGCCCGACCGGGCGGAGCCGAGCTGGCGGCGCGGATCGCTAGTTACGAGCTTGCGTTTCGCATGCAGGCCGAGGCGCCAGAAGCGGTGGACCTGACCCGCGAGACACAAACGACTCTGGCGATGTACGGCGTCGGAACGGAACCCACCGACGAGTTCGGCCGCAACTGCCTGATTGCCCGGCGGTTGGTCGAGCGAGGCGTGCGGTTCGTGCAACTTTATTCCGGCGGCGGCCACTTGGAGGAGACCTGGGACGCCCATGAAAGCGTCGAAAAGAACCATGGCCGGCATGCGGCCGAGGTCGATCAACCGATTGCCGCGCTCTTGGCCGACCTGGCCCAGCGGGGCCTTTTGGAGAGCACGTTGGTCTTCTGGGGCGGTGAGTTCGGGCGGATGCCCTTCGCCGAAGGAGAGGGCGCCCCCGGGCGCAACCACAACCCCTACGGCTTCACCATGTGGCTGGCCGGTGGCGGCGTTAAGGGGGGAATTTCGTACGGCGAGACCGACGAATTCGGCTTCGCGGCCGAGGTCGACAAAGCGCACCTTCACGACCTGCACGCCACCGTGCTGGCACTGATGGGCCTCGATCACGAGAAGCTCACCTACTTCCACCAGGGCCGCAACGAGCGGCTCACCGATGTTTTCGGGAGCGTGATCCGAGAAGTGATCGCGTAAGGGTGGATGGCAAGCACGTGCCCCATGCACTCGGGCATGGTATGCTGGGCCTGCGTTTCCCGCCTGCCCAGAGACCCCACCGATGCCCGACACGCCCACCAAAGACACCCGCTCCGAACAATTCCTCGCTTTCATACGCCACCAGGCCGCGGAGCAGCGCAAAGATGAAACAGTGCCAAAGACGCTGGCCGCTTGGCAAACGCGGAAGCTGATGATTCGCCGGCAGCTTGAACGTTCGTGGGGAGCGCTGCCTAAGAAGCATTGCCCGCTCGAACCCAAGGTGCTCGGTGAGCTCAAACGCGATGGCTACCGCGTCGAGAAGCTCGTATTCCAGACGCGGCCCGGCGTCTTGATGACCGCCAACGCCTACGTGCCGGAGGGCGAAGGACGCCGGCCGGCCGTGCTCTGCGTTCACGGCCACTGGCGAGGTGCCAAGCAAGACCCGGTCGTCCAGTCGCGCTGCCTGGGACTGGTAAAGCTGGGCTTCTTCGTGCTGGTGGTCGATGCCTTTGGGGCGGGCGAACGGGGCGTCGGCAAGCCCCTGGGCGAATACCACGGTGAAATGACCGCTGCCACGCTCTGGCCAACCGGGCTGGCGCTGTCGGGACTGCAAGTCTATGAAAACATGCGGGCCGTCGATTACTTGCAGTCGCGGCCGGAAGTCGATCCACAATCGATCGGCATCACCGGAGCCAGCGGCGGCGGCAACCAGACGATGTATGCCGGGGCCTACGACGAACGCTTCGGCTGTGTCGTGCCGACCTGCTCGGTGGGCACGTACCAGGCCTACCTGGGTGCCGCCTGTTGCATGTGCGAGGTCGTGCCGGGCGCGCTAGCCTACACCGAGGAGTGGGGGCTTTTGGCAATGGTCGCCCCGCGCGGTCTGATGATCATTAGCGCGACCAAAGACGCATTTCAGTTTTCGGTCGGCGAAGCGGCCAAGTCGATCGCGACGGCAAAGGAAATCTTTCAGTTGTACGATCGGTCCGAGCACGCGCGGCACGCTATTTTCGAATCGGGGCACGACTATAGCCGGCCGATGCGCGAGGCGATGTACGGCTGGATGACGCTGCACCTCAAGCGTGAAGGCGACGGCGAACCGATCGCCGAGCCGGAATTCCAAACCGAGGATCCCGAGGATCTCCGCTGCTATCCAGGCGAGACTCGGCCCGACACGTTCGTGACCATTCCCCGTTTCGCCGCCGCCGAGGCGCGAAGGCTCATCGGCAGTGGCACGGCGCCCGACCACAGGGAACACTGGGAAAGCGAACAGCAGATGATGATCGAGGGGCTCGATCGCGTGTTGGGTGGGCGCCCGGAATCAGGACCGATCGAGGTCGAGGAGGAAGTCGACGATGACCCTGCAGTTGACGGCCGGGTACGCTCGTTGCGGTTCGAGAGCGAGCCGGGCGTGACGATCGCCGCCAAGCATTTTCAGGGTCGCGGCAAGCGGCTGGCCGTATTGCTCGACCTCGAAGGTATGGAGCACGCGGCGGAAAGCGCGATCGCCCACGGACTTCGCGACGCCGCTTGGGACCTGGTGATTGCCGATTTGCGAGCGACCGGCGCTTTGGCCCAGGCGGGTGATGTGGTCGGCCACGCGCCCGATCACAATACTGCCGAGTGGTCGCTCTGGATCGGTCTGCCGCTCTTGGGGCAATGGGCTTGGGATGTATCGCGGCTGTTGGATGCGATCAAGGCCTCGAACAGTTCGCTGCCTGAAGAAGTGGCTGTCGTCGGCGTTGGCCCGGCGGGCCTGGTGGCGCTGGTCGCGGCGGCGCAGGATCAGCGGATCAAAAAGCTGGCGACGGTTGGTACCCTTGCCAGCTTCGTCAGCGATGAGCCCTACCGCGAGCAACGGTTGGGGACGCTCGCGCCTGGCATGCTGCGGTACGTCGGCGATATCGGCCGGTTGGCTGCACTCTTCGCTCCGCGGCGGCTGGTAGTCGCCGGCGGGGTCCACGGCGGCGGCCAGGAGCTCGCGCCCGACGAACTGGTTCGTTCGTTCGCGTACGCCGGGCGGATCTACGAATTGCTCAGCGCCGAGGAAGAGCTCTCGGTTTTTGTTCCCGCCAGTCCAGCCGACATGATCGAGCGGCTAGCGTAGGTTGGCCTTTCCAGGCTGACAGGACGTTACTCGTTCCCACGCTCCGCCGACTCGCTGCACCGACTCGCTGCGCAGGTGCCCCGAACCGCTCCGCGTCTATTGCGCAACGGCGCTCGGACGTCGCGGGGCCGCGCAGTGGCCGATGAAGTGTCCCCACGCGGAGCGTGGGAATAAGTAGAACGGCTCGGATACCTGCGCCACGATCACCGCCCTTTGACTTTATTCCAATCCACGGGGTTGCCGTCGGCCCGCAGAAAAAAACGGCGCAATTGCTCCTGGTCGGAATCGACATGCAACGTTTGTACGCTGCCGTCAGCAATGGCGGCCAGAAACTGACCGTCGAGAAGTCCGCCCAAGCCGGCTTGCGGATGGTCGAGGTCAAGCGGCAGGTCATCGGGCTGGGTCCAGATCACCACCTGGTCGTCGTCGGCCTCGACGATCAGAATCGTATTGCTCGTGCCATCCGTAATGTCCTTGAGGGATACTGCCTCGCCGCCGTCGAGAATCGTTCCCTCGGCGCGGGGCGCCAGGTAAGACGTATGCCCCGGCGTCTTGAGTTTCGCGAGCGGCGAGCTGAACACGTCGGGCATCCGTTCAATCAGCGCCCGGTTGTGTTCGCTGTCCCACGGCTCATCGAGGTGAAACTCGCGGTACAATGGCTCCTGATCAAGGTGGGGCAGAAGCAGGACGCGCCAGCTCAAGAGCGGTTTCCCATCGGGGCCCAAACTGGCCGCGGGCGGGAAGTGCTTGTGAATGTCGTGATAAATGTGCATCGCCAGCGCGATTTGCTTCAGGTTGTTGACCGACCGGGCCCGTTGGCTCGCGGCCTGCGCCGACCGCAAGCCTGGCTCGACCGCCGCCCGCAATAGTTCGGCGCCTTGGTTGCGCTCATTGACCGACAAAAGCAGCTTGTCGCCTTTGACCTCGGGCACCAGCTTAGAGGCGATCCGATCGAATTCGGGCAGCGCGACCGCGACATCCCGGTTTCCCCCCAGGAGCTTGTAGACATCGAGCCAGCTTTGGCGCAACGCCCCGGCCGCCTCGCGATCTTGCGATTGCAGTACGAGGGATGCAGACCATGGGGGCGACGTGTTCACACCCATTGCGACCCAGAGCGCGCCGCGAGTGAGCGTTTTGCTGGCGCCTCCGCCAATCTCGGTCGGCAAGGTAGGGAACAGTTCTTCGATCACTCGGCGCGCGTCGGCGGTTGGTACAAGCAGGGCTTGCGCCGCCGTGTCGCCCGCCGCCTCGAATGCTCGCGCCACCTCGGGCCGCGCGGCGGGTCGCTGGCTTGAGAGCCGGTCGAGCGTCGCCTCGGCGCCCAACACCAGCGCGCCATTAAGCCTACGGTGCGATCCCAAGGGAAGTCTTTGGAGCGCACCCCTGACGGCATCGTCCTCGACGCCATTGGCCACCGGCACGACGACAAAGGGTGTCGACTCGGGCACGTCGGCCAGGCTGACCACGACGAATAGTTCATGCCCGCCGGCCTCGCGGAATTGCTTCAGTATGTTACTTCCCGCCGCTCGCGCCTTGTCAATCGCTTCCTTCATGTCGGGCCTGACCTTTGCCAGGTAGTCGAATGACGGTGCCACTTCGAAGCGAGAGACGTCGACATGGACGATGGCGACGGTCCGTTCGTCGATGAAAGGCGCGATCGTTTTGGCCGTCGCAGCGGGGTCGAATCGGTCGGCGGCGAGCAGCACACCGGTTTGGAAAAACAAAGCGGCCAGGGTGGCGGTTCGGAGCTTGGTTTGCATGAGAGTGTTTCCTACTTGTTGAACTTGATTTCGAATTTCGCGCCAATGGTTCGTGGTATCAGCCCTTGTGGCAAGGGTGCTTCGAGCACGGCCGTGTCTCCCTGGAGCTGATAGAGGAACGGTTCGCCGGTGAGCGGATCGACCGGCAACGGCACTTCGGTCACGTCCGCCAGTTTGGCGGGTAACTGGCCATCGTGTGCCGCGCCATAGAGCCGCAGCGCCTCGATCACCCGCAGCATGGCGATCGTCCGCTCCGAGCGGGCCGAAGCCATCCTGACGTTGGAAATGGCCGGTAGGATGAGACTGGCGATGGGCACGATTTCCCGGCTCGAAACACGTTTCAGCGCCTCGTTCGCCTGTTCCAGTCCTGGCCTGGCCTGCCAGTAGGGGAGCGGGAACCACTTGAACACCTCGTCGCGGTATTCGTCAAAGGTGCGCATCGTGTAGATTGCCACGACTTGGGCCACCGGCATCGCCTCGACCTCGTCGGAAGTGCGGCCGGCATCGATCAGGCGCTGTTTGGCGAGCGGATAGCCCTTGATTGCCCGGGCCATGAACAACAGGCGGTCGGATTGCTTAAGTTCACCCTCGCCCCAGCGTGCGGTGTTGGTCAGAAGTCGGTCCAGAACGCGCTGCCAATGTTCCGGCCCAAAATCGCGGTTTTCGAGATCGGCCAATTCAGGATATGAGAGGTACACCATTTGCGATTCAGCTTCGATCCCAGGCTGCATGTCCGCAAGCGGGCGCGGCAGCGCCGTCAATGCCCAGTAGAGGTTGGGAGCGCCAGGCTGCTGAATCAGTTCTTCGAGTTCTTTGGACATCACGGCACAGATCGCAATTCCAACCAGGCCACTGATTAATGTCGGCGCGCGGGCGGCATGCTGGCCCACCGCGTAGCCGGTTGCAAGCGTGTGAAGCGCCTCGTCGAGTTGTCCCTCGGCGATTTGCAGCCTCGCTTGAAGTCTCAAGAGGCGGGCAAAGCTGCGCAGCCGCTGTGCTTCAGGGAGGAGCAAGGTGACGAAATCTCGCTCGCGGATGGGCAACTCCCAATCGCACGTCTCGCGGCGCGCAGCCAGGTCGATGTCGTCGAGCACCGTGCGATGGGAATCGAGAAACGCGCGTACTTCGTCGCGTGGCAGATCGGACAGCGATAATTCAGGCCAGTCCGATTCGACAAGGTTCAACTCGGGTTCCGTGCCGGGATAACGCAAGCCAAGCTTGTTGTAGTGTACGGCGGCGTTGCCGGGGCGACGGTCGCGGATGTTGGGCAGTAACTGGTACTTCAGTGCCGGCTGTGGCAGTGCCGCCGGGCGCACGTTCAATCGAACGGTGGGGGGAGTGTTTTCGTCGGTCGGTTCGGCCGCACCATCCTGGGCGAGCGCGATTGGTATGCTGGCGGGCAAAATGCCCCAGACGAGGGTCATGGCCCAAGCGATCGAGCGAACGCGTTGCATCGATTGGTTCCTTTGGAAAGGGGATAGGCGGATACGGAGCAGATATGGCGATGATTTTTTTTGATGTCGAGTTGGATTGTTTGCAAGCAGTTTTGGTTGGGGGTCGTGATCTCAGCCCGTCTTGATCTCAGCCCCAAGGGGGCACGATCCCACAGCCTAGGGCGTAGCCCTAGGAACCATGTCGCAACCAACACATTCCAAGCCCCAACGGGGCGTGACCCCTGCCCCTTGGGAACCAGGCCCATGCTAGAGCGATTCCAATACGCTCTCCAATAACTCCCGATGGTTGTGCGTCTTCTCCGGCAGTGCGGCGTTGCTTGCCGAGCGGCCCGAGGTCCAAGAATCAATGCCCCGCGCCAACACGCGGTCGCGCAGACTCAGGTAGTCACCGTCGCCCGTGCGACGATCGTGGGCCGGGCGCTCGGCCCCGCCCCGCTCAGCCTCCTCTAGCCGCTCCGACGCGTTCGTAGGTGCCACGACCGCGCCGGCAGGCGTGCCCACGACTACCTGCGGCTCGGCCGGCAGACGCACGATTCGCTCGATGACCCGCGGTTCGGGCCGCGCCACGAGCACGACCAAGAGTGTGGCCGCGACGGCCGACATCGTCCAAAAAGCCACGGGCCAGGCCCAACGGCGGGCGGCCATGCGTGGTGGCAACTCGTGTGCCATTGCGGAATTCGACGCTGCCGAATGCAACGGTACCAATCGTGGCATCGCCAGGTTAGACCTTGCCGCGGCCTCGCCGGCCAGGAACATCAAGCGGTCGCGATCGAGCCGGCCGGTCGAGGGTGACAGCGACGACAGTGCCGCCGCGATGGCGTTCAGGTCGCCAGTTTCGATTTCTTCTTGGGACATTCCACACCTAACCTTTGTCTCAGGGCCACCAACCCCGCCTCGTACCAGCGATGGGCGCTGCTCGACGACGAGCCGGTGAGTTCCGCGATTTCATCGAACGTCAGTCCGCCCCAGAGCCGAGCCACGATTGTTTCCCGTTGTTCCAACGGTAATTGCGCCAGTGCCGCTTGAGCCGCCTCCGCGTCCAAGCGATCTCCATCGGACATGGTGAACCAAGGTGTCTCCCTCGCGGCGGCGTCCGTTTCATGGTGCCGCCGCCGTTGTTCGGCGCGCGCGGCGCTGATCGCTCCGTTGCGCACCACACGGTAGAGCCAGGCGACGATCCGCTCCGGCGTCCGTTCCTGCCGCACCAATTGCACCAGCGCGTCCTGGACGACGTCCTCGGCCGACGAGCACCATTGCCGCGCGTAAAGCACCAGCGCCCCGCCGTGCTCGTCGAGGAGCCTTGCCAACTGCTGCGGTCCGACGTCGCTCATCGCGTCTCGTTTCCGGCTCGGCGTTTCATTTGATATGACGCCGGCCAGGGACGATTATCCCAGAAAAATCGGCGATCCGCCAAAACGCGGCGGAAATCGCCATGAAGACCCGAGAGCTGCCCGGTAAAAGTTACCCTGATTACCGTTTACGGCGTCTACTCGACGCGGGACCGTTTGGGAGAATTTCAAGGTCCGTGACCAGCAAGGGATCGATGATATTGAGAGTTTCGTCGGGTTGTTGAACGACGACTGTTCGTCCGCTGGGACCCAACATCATGAATTCGTGATGCACGACCGGAACCTGCCGGCCATCCGCGAGGTGAATTGTGAAAGGCTTAAACGGCCGAGCCTGGTAAAGACTGCGTATCCGCTCGGTTGTCATCGGGGTGATCTCCGCGAACAGTAGATCATTGTCGGCTCATTTTATCTCGCGCGACGTCGGGATTCCACCCCGTCGCTCCCGCTCGCCAATCTGGGTTCATCGGCCCAAGGAAGATTGCGCCCATCGCCGGTCAGGGCGGCCGGGCGGCCGAATTCCATTTCCATGCTACCGAGCGGTGTGCGGCGCACTCGAATCGAGCGTCAGGCTGGAAAGCCTAACCTACGACCCCGCCTCGTATCCCAAGTTCGGCCCGAGCCAACGCTCGACCTCGGCCACGGTCATTCCCTTCCGCCGCGCGTAGTCTTCAACCTGGTCGCGGGTGATGCGGTCGACGGAAAAGTAGCGGGCGTCGGGGTGGGCGAAGTACAGGCCGCTGACGCTCGCCGCCGGGTACATGGCGAAGTGCTCGGTCAGTGTGATACCCGTTGCCTCTTCGGCGCCAAGCAGGTCGAAGAGAATGCGTTTTTCGGTGTGATCGGGGCAGGCCGGGTAGCCCGGCGCCGGGCGGATGCCACGGTACTTTTCGTCGATCAGATCGTCACTCGTGAGTTGTTCGTTCCGACCGTAGCCCCAGTCGATTCGGGCGAGCTGGTGCAACCGCTCGGCGAAGGCCTCGGCCAGCCGGTCGGCCAGGGCCTTGGACATGATCGAATGGTAGTCGTCGTGGTCGGCCTCGAAGCGATTCACCAATTCGTCGCAACCATGCCCCGTGGTCACGGCGAAGCCGCCCAGGTAATCGGGCCGGCCGCTTTCGACCGGGGCCAGGAAATCGGCCAGGGCGTGGTAACACTTCACCCCTTTGCGCTCCCATTGCTGCCGCAGCGTGTGGAACCGCGTCAGCTCGCGCGCCCGGTCGTCGCCGGCGAAGACGGCGATGTCATCGCCCACCGCCGCCGCGGGCCAGAAGCCGTATACGCCGCGCGCTCTCAGTAGTTTCCGCGAGACGATCTCATCCAACAGCCGCCGGGCGTCGTCGTACAGCTTGCGGGCTTCACCACCGACCGTCGCGTCGTCGAAGATTTTCGGGTACTTGCCGCGCAGCTCCCAGGCCGCGAAAAACGGCGACCAGTCGATGTAGGGAACCAACTCGGCCAGCGGAAAATCGTCCAGCACTCGTCGACCAAGAAAGCAAGGTTTGTCGATGACAGCGGCGTTCCAGTCAGTCGCGAACCGCAGTGCGCGGGCTTGTTCGTAGCTTACGAGGGTCGCTTGCTGCCGATCCTGGTAGGCCGCGACCAGTTTCGCCTGCTCTACTCGATTCTTCAGGCCGAACTCCGGCCGGCTCTTGGGATTAAGCAGTTGTTCGACGACGCCGGCCGAGCGCGAGGCATCGAGCACGTGGACCGTTTCCCGCTGGTAACCCGGGGCGATCTTGACCGCCGTGTGTTTGGCGCTGGTCGTCGCGCCGCCGATCAAGAGCGGTACCTGGAACCCTTGCCGCTGCATTTCTTTGGCCACATGCACCATCTCGTCGAGGCTGGGCGTGATCAGCCCCGACAGACCGATCATGTCGCAGCCTTCCTTGACGGCCGTTTCCAGAATCCGTTCGCAGGGGACCATCACGCCCAGATCGATGACGCGGTAATTGTTGCAGCCCAGCACGACGCCGACGATGTTCTTGCCGATGTCGTGAACGTCTCCCTTGACCGTGGCCAACAGGATCTTGCCTCGCGGCCGGTCGACCTGGCCGCTCTTGGCCTTCTCGGCTTCCATGAACGGCAGCAGGTAGGCCACCGCCTTTTTCATCACCCGCGCGCTCTTCACCACCTGCGGCAGGAACATTTTCCCCGCTCCGAACAGGTCGCCCACCACCTGCATGCCGGCCATCAGCGGCCCCTCGATGATCGAAAGCCCGGTCGGGTAACTCTGCCGGGCCTGCTCGATGTCGGCTTCGATAAAATCGGCGATGCCGCGGACCAGCGCGTGCGACAACCGTTCTTCCAAGGTACCGCTGCGCCATGCGAGTTCGGCGCCGGCGGCCTTGTCACCTTGCCGTTTGACGGTTTCGGCGAACTCGACGAGCCGCTCGGTGGCGTCGGGCCGGCGGTCGAAGAGCACGTCTTCGACCCGTTCCAGGAGATCCTTGGGAATATCTTCGTAAACCGCCAATTGGCCGGCGTTCACGATTCCCATGTCGAGCCCGGCCCGGATTGCGTGGTAAAGGAAGGCGGAGTGCATCGCTTCGCGGACCGTGTCATTGCCGCGGAACGAAAACGAGATGTTGCTCACGCCTCCGGAGACCTTGGCCCCAGGGCAGGTCCGTTTGATCTCGCGGGTGGCCTCAATGAAATTGATCGCGTAGCGGTTGTGCTCGTCGATGCCTGTGGCCACTGTGAGGATGTTGGGGTCGAAGATGATGTCGGTTGCCGGCATGCCGACCTCTTCGGTCAAAAGCGTGTACACCCGCCGGCAAATGCGGACCTTGTCTTCGATCGTGGTCGCCTGACCCTGCTCGTCGAAGGCCATCACCACCACCGCCGCGCCAAAACGCCGTACGAGCCGGGCGTAGTTCAGAAAGGCCTCTTCCCCCTCTTTGAGGCTGATTGAATTGACGATCGCCTTGCCTTGGACGCATTTGAGGCCTGCTTCGATGATCGACCACTTCGAGCTGTCGATCATGATCGGCACGCGGCAGATGTCGGTCTCGGCGGCCAACAGGTTCAAGAACCGCGTCATCGCCGCGGCGCCGTCGAGCATGCCTTCGTCCATGTTGACGTCGAGCACATTGGCCCCGGCGTCGACTTGTCCGCGTGCGACGCTTACCGCCTCCTCGAAGTTACCTGCCAGTACCAGCTTGGCGAATTTCCGCGAGCCGGTGACGTTGGTCCGCTCGCCGATCATGGTGAAATTGCTCTCGGGACGCAGCGTGAGCGGCTCCAGGCCGCTGAGTCGCGTCAAGGGCGCGATCTTCGGCCGCAGGCGCGGCTGCGCGCCTTCGACGGCGTCGGCGATGGCGCGAATGTGTGCCGGAGTCGTGCCGCAGCAGCCGCCGACAAGGTTCAGCCAGCCGTTCTCGACGAATTCGGACAGCGTGCGGGCCATCATCTCCGGCGTTTCGTCGAAACCGCCGAAGGCGTTGGGCAGGCCGGCGTTGGGGTAGCAACTCACGAAAACTGGAGCGATCTGCGAAAGTTCCTCCAGGTAGGGGCGCATGTGTCCCGGCCCCAACGCGCAGTTCATTCCCACGCTGAGCAAGTCGGCGTGCGAGATCGAGTTCCAGCAGGCTTCGACCGTCTGCGCCGACAGCGTCCGGCCACCTTGAAAAATCGTGAACGAGGCCATGACCGGCAATCGGATGCCGTGATCGTCAAAGTACTTGTCGATCGCAAACAAGCAAGCCTTCAATACCAAAGTATCGAACGCGGTTTCGGGCAACAGAATGTCGACTCCGCCTTCCACCAGCGCGTCGACCTGTTCGTAGTAAGTCTCGACCATTTCGTCGAAGGTCACGGCGCGGTAGCCGGGATCGTTGACGTTGCCCGCGATCGAAAGTTGGCGATTCGTCGGACCGATCGAACCGGCGACAAAACGGGGCTTCTCAGGTGTAAGCAAGCTGAACGTGTCGGCCGCCCGGCGGGCAATTTGAGTCGCGGCCAGGTTCAATTCGCGAACCTGGCCCTCAAGCTGAAAGTCGGCCATCGCCACCGAGGTCGCGCCGAATGTGTTCGTTTCGATGATGTCGGCGCCGGCTTCCAGGTACTGCCGGTGGATGTTTTCAATCGCCTCAGGGTGGGTGATCGAGAGAATATCGATGAAATTCTTGAGGTCCTTGCCGTGCCCGGCAAACCTGCTACCGCGGAAGGCCTGTTCGTCAAAATGGAGCTCATGCACCATCGTCCCCATCGCGCCGTCGAGAACTAAAACTCTTTCGGCTAACAGGCTTTCCAGAATTTCGCGGGTTTCTTTGCAGTGGACGATCGACATCATTCACCTAGCATCGTAGAACGGAATTCATTCCGTTTTGAAGTCAACGCGGACCGAATTCATTCCGGCAGGCCAACTGAAACGCTTACCCATCAAGCACTTACACGTTCCTGAACATCCTACTATCGCAGACCTCCACGGTGGTTGCAAGACGGGAGTTGCCGCGATATTTGAAGCAGCGGTGATCTGGTGGCATCTCGCGTCGCGTATCGTTATTCTAACTTCAACAAGGTCTTCACCCTCAATGTCAACCGCCATGAAACACCGCACGCACTCGATCGCCGTCCTTTCGGCCATTGCACTGCTCGTCGTCCTGCCGCCGTCGGCCGTGCCGTTGAACCCGGCTACGGCACATGCCGCCGAGCCGCTTCGCTTACATCTCCGTAGCCGCGAGGAAACGGCCAGTGGAAGCGGCGACTTCCAAGTCGTGGCCGGCGAGGCCGAATGGGACCCGGCCAGAACGGCGATCGTAGTCTGCGACATGTGGGACCAGCACTGGTGCCGCGGGGCGACAGAGCGCGTCGTCGAAATGGCGCCTCGGATGAATGAGGTACTCAACGAGGCCCGCCGCCGCGGCGTGCTCATCATCCACTGCCCGAGCGGCACGATGGATTTTTACAAAGACGCTCCACAGCGGAAGCTCGCCCAGCAAGCGCCGCCGGTGAAACTCAAACCGCTCACCGGCGGATGGTGCGCGTTGGCCGGTGGCAAAGAGCCGGCGCTGCCATTCGACAACGCGCGCGACCGCTGCGACTGCACTCCCCAATGCCCGCACGGCAATCCCTGGAGGCGGCAGATCGATACCCTGGAAATCGCCGACGCCGACGCGATCACCGACAGCGCCGAGGCGCTTTACCTGATGCGCCAGCGCGGAATCGACCATGTGATTCTGTTGGGCGTGCATGCCAACATGTGTGTGCTCGGTCGGCCCTTCGCGATCCGCCAGTTGTGCGCGCAAGGGCTGAACGTGGTATTGATGCGCGACATGACAGACAGCGTTCACGATTCGGGCTCGCCGCCGGAGGGATTGGACCATTTTCGCGCCACAGAGCGGGTGATCGAGCATATTGAGAAATATTGGTGTCCGAGCATCACCAGCCAGGACTTCCTCGGCGGCGCGGCCTTCTCGTTCCACGAAGACCCGCGTCCGCACGTCGTGCTTTTGATTGGCGAGGACGAGTACCAGACCGACCGCACGCTGCCGGCCTTCGCCGACGCCGAATTGGCCGACCGGGGTTTGCGGCTGACGGTGATCCACGCGAATCCCCGCGACCTGAATGATTTTCCCGGACTGGAGGCGCTCGACTCGGCCGAAATGCTCCTGGTTAGCGTTCGCCGCCGCACGCCGCCGGCGGAACAGCTCGCCCGCATCAGGGCGTTCGTCGAGTCGGGCAAACCGGTGGCCGGCATCCGCACCGCGAGCCACGCCTTTTCGCTGCGTAACAACCAGCCGCCGCCGTCGGGGCACGCGGCCTGGCCTGAGTTCGACGCCCAGGTGCTGGGCGGTCACTACGTGGGCCACCACGATGCCCCAGGCGCTGGCGTTCCGCGGACGTTGGTTTGGGTCGTACCGAATGAAACAGATCACCCCGTGCTGGCACACGTGCCCTCGGACGAGATCGCGGTCGGTTCGTCGCTCTACAAGACGAGTCCCTTGTCGTCATCGGCCACGGCATTGATGATGGGACGCGTCGAAGGAATCGAGCCACAAGAACCGGTGGCCTGGACGAACACACATGCCATGGGGGGCCGAGTGTTCTACACCTCGCTGGGCCATATCGACGATTTTCGCTTGCCCGCCTTCCGCCGGTTGTTGCTCAACGGGGTATTCTGGGCACTCGACAAGCCGGTGCCAGAATAGTCGTATTTAACCGATTTGCCAAAGAACTCCCCGCGACGATCTACCGCCTGAGACCGATCGCCACGAGCCTTCTCATTTTCTTTTTCTCTTTCCGCTTCATGCGCCTTGCCTTGGCCGCGGCCCGGTCGTGCCCTGGGCCTCCGGAAACCGCCGGCCTGCCATTTTCGCACTCGTGGTGAGCCGACCCACTGCGCGGGTACCCCGGCGTCAGCCGTCCGATGATTTCTTGCTCCGGGCGAGCGGCCGGTGTTAGCCGGCTGTTGTTTTCTCGCGTCAGTTGAGCGCCTTGCCCCGCCAGTTGAGCACCTTGATCCTGGCAAGCGGCCGGCGTCAGCCGTCCGATGTTTTCTTGCTCCGGGCGAGCGGCCGGTGTTAGCCGGTCGGTGACATGGCGCGCCAGTTGAGCGCCTTGCTCCGCCAGTTGAGCGCCTTGCTCCGCCAGTTGAGCACCTTGCGGCGCTGTCGCCAGGTTGACAGTTGCCGGGTTGATGGTTGCCAGGTTGACGACCTGAACCTCGGGCAAGGGTTTCTTCTTCGCCGCGACGCGGCTTTCCCCGGCGAGCCAGGCTTCGGCCCCCATTTGCCAGAACCAGTGTCCATCACAACCGTTGTATTCGCGATAAGCACGGACGGGCAATTCCTGCCGCGCGCGGCGGACCGTGCCCCACGAGTAGCCAGCGTCTCTGGCCTCGCGCTGGATCTCGGTGACGGGCAGCCCGCCGCCGCGCAGCAGCGACTTGAGCCAACGCATGGCATCGATTCGCACCGCGCGGCGGCTGGCCGCGGCGCCGCCGAAAGCTCGAGATGCCCCATCGGCGGTTGCCAGAACTTCGGAGCGCCATTCGACCCGCGCCGCGGCGCGTGTCCCGCACGACCGGTCTTGGCGGATGCGAAAAGCCATCGCCGTCTGATCGTCGGCTTCGGGCGAACGGGCTGCAACCAGGTACCGCAACTCGGGCGATGCCTCGTCGCGCAGCGCGGCCCAAACGGACATGGCCGCACCACACGACGCCAGCGCGCCCAATTGCCGTTTGGATACGGGTGCGGAAAAGTCATGTCGCAGGCCCACAACCGCCAGCACCGCCACCTTGCGGCGCGCGGCGAGATCGGCCAGCGACTGAAAAAACGTCACGCACTCGAGGTCGAGCTCCGCCCCCCGCGAGGCGAACGCGATGGGCGGAGGCTCGAAAATCACCAGCTTGCAATCGCCGGCGCGCGCCAGGGCCTTTTCGATCGCCCCGACGATCTCGTCATTTGAGATCCTCATCTGTTCCACCACGACGACGCGCTCCAGGTCGGCGCCGGCCGCCTCGAGGCGCGGCCGCAACCTGCCTGCTCTCGACGGGTTGGCTGGCATGATCAGCACGCGTGCCGGTTTCGCGCTGGGCGCGATTTCGCCGTTGCCGACGTCAGGCCGCTCGCCAAGCGCGCCGGGCCAGCCGAATCCGTTAGTAGCCCTGGCCGCCAAATCGGCCGAGAGGAAGCTTTTCCCCGACATCGTTCCGCCCGCCAGAATGGTGAGGTGGCCCGGGGCCAAACGGCCAGGCCACAGCCATTCGACACGTTCCGTTCCTTCCGCCCCATTCTTCCCATTAGAGCGCCGCTTCCCATCGGAGCAAGGCTCCACGTTGGATGCTGGACGCTCATCAAGCGACGGACATTCGCGGTGGACTGGCATGATTGTACCTCCTGAAAATCGCTATTCAGACTCTGAATCAGAACCAATAGTTCTAAGTATAGTGATCGTGCGTATACGTGTCAAGCGTATTCTCAATGGGAAAGCGTCCTCACGGCTCCTGTTGGGATACTACCCTCAATGGAGTGATGGGAACGGGCATACGTGTTGCCCACCTATGGACATCGTAGCGCAGGAGGCTACTGAGCACCGAAGGTGCGGCGCTGCAAAAGCCAGGGGCAACACCCCTGGTAGAGATCCCAGACGCGCCTACGCCAATTGATCGATCGGCTTGCCGATTTCGGTGAGTCGAATGATCTCGCGAGGCACTTCCGGCTGTAGCCTCAAGGTACCGACGTCGAACAGCGTGTGCATGAGGGTCGAGATCAGGTGTTCGGGTCGATACGGCTCCGACGCGGACCGGGCAGCCTGTCGGTCTGATTGTCCGATCACCTGCCCCATCTTCCATCCGCCGCCGAAAAGCAACAGCGGCGTCAGCTCGCCGTAATGGTCGCGCCCGCCGTCGCGATTCAGCCGCGGTGTGCGCCCCATTTCGCCTGTGACGGCTAGCAGGATCTTGTCTTCCAGGCCGCGCTCGCGCACGTCGTCGATGAAGGCGCTCACCGCATGGTCCACCTGGCCGCCCATGGCATAGATGCCGGCCATGTTCTTGGGGCTGTTGCCGTTGGCGTGATAATCCCAGCCGCAATCGGAGACGGTCACGAAGCCGCAGCCCGCCTCGCACAACCGCCGCGCCATAAGCATCTGCCGCCCGAGCAGGTTCGAGGCCCGCCGCATGTCGTACCAACGCGTCAGCTCTTCCATGCGGAACAGCCCGCTCGTGTCGTACCGTGCGATCGTGGCGGGACTCTCGCGCGAAAGGTCAAAGGCGGCGGCCACACCGCGCGTCACGACGTCGAATGCCTGCTGCTGGTAAAACGATACGCTCTCGATCGACCGCGACTGGTCGGCGTGGCGACGGAGACGATCGAGCTGGCGCAGCAAGCCCGCGCGGTCTTCCAGCCGCGCGGCGGGCATGCGCAGCTCCATATCGGCCTTCAGCTCGCCGCCGCCGCTGGGGTTGAACGCCGCGTAGCTATCGCCCAGCGATCCGGCTTGCGTCAGGGTCGGTAGTGCGCCCGTCTCGAAATTACCCTCGAGCTTCAATCCGTCCTGGACCGCCTCGGGCAGGACGAGAACGTTGGTGGGCAATCCCGTCTCGGGATGGTTCGTGCCGCGAACCCGGGCGTAGACCGTGCTGATGGCGGGTCCCTTTTCGTCGCCGCCGGCGACGACCTGGCCGTAAGTGTGGCCGCTGTTGCCCGAGCCGTACGAGCGAACAACTGCGAACCGGTCGGCCAGCGCCGCCAATTTCGGAAAGGTGGCCCCGAAGGAGATGCCTGGAATGCTGGTCTGCACCTCGCCCGTCACGCAGCGGATCTCCGCGGGCGCGCTCATTTTCGGATCGAAGAATTCAATGTGCGGCGGTCCGCCCTGCAGGAACAGGAGCACGACCGATTTTCCCGTAAGCACCGGTGAATTGCCGGCGGCTCGTGCTTGTGCTTCGAGCAAACCTGCCAGAGATAGCCCGCCAAAGCCCATCGCTCCAATGCGCAGAAAGTCGCGGCGGGAGTAGCCCTGGCAATCGTGCGTGGGCCGTGGATCAGCAATCGCGAGCACTGGCTGTTTCCTTATTACTAACCGAGCAAGGCGTGGATCGGCTCGCCCGTGCAGATCGCCAGCGGGCGGTTTTGCTGATCGGCCATGTGCGCGTGGGGGTCGATACCAAGGCAATGATAGATGGTCGCCGCGATATCGGCGGGGCCGACCGGCTGCGTGGCGGGATACGCCGCGCTGCGATCGGACGAACCGTACACCTGGCCCGGGTGAATTCCGCCGCCCGCCATCACGATCGAATAGCAGAACGACCAGTGGTCGCGCCCCGCGCCCTTGTTGACCATCGGTGTGCGGCCCATATCGCCCATCCAGACGACGAGCGTTTCGTCCAGAAGTCCGCGGCCTTCCAGATCGTCGAGCAGCGCCGACAGCGCCCGGTCGGTGGAGGGGAGCAACGTGTTCTTCAGGGCCGAGAAATTTCCGCCATGCGTGTCCCAGTCGCGGTTGCCGATCGAATAGACTGTGATCAGCGGCACGCCCGCCTCGACGAGCCGCCGTGACAACAGGCAATTCTGGGCAAAGGGATTCGGACCATACGTGTCGCGAAGCGATTGCGGCTCTTTCGTCAAATCGAAGGCGTCGCGGCTGGCCGGAGAGGCCAGCAATTCGTAGGCCCTGCGCCGGAAACCGTCGATCTCTCGCGAACTTGCGATCGATTCCAAGGCCGGTACCGCTTGGTTCATCTGTTCCAGCAACGGCCGCCGCCGAGCCAACTGCTGGCCCACCGTCGCCACCTCGCCAAACATCGAATCGACCACGCGCATGTCGAGACGCACATCGGGCGCACCAAATGGTTGCACGAAAGGCACGGCAAACGGATCGTAGGCGCGGCCCAGACAACCGGCATTCTGGCCCATGGTGTCTTTGTGGCCGAAATGGCGCAACTCGCCCAACGTCACATAAGGAAACATGCGCTGATCGGCGGGACGCACTTTGCTGATCACCGATCCCATCGACGGCATATCCTGCGGGGTTGCCGCCGGCTCGGTGCCCAACGGCCGCGACCGCGGGTGCGGGTAGCCCGTCAGCGCCAGATAGGCACCGACCGCATGGTCGTTATCGGGGTGGTTCACCGACCGCAGGATGGTAAAGCGATCCGCCCTGGCGGCAAGCAGAGGCAAATGTTCGACGATGGATGTTCCGGGTACGTTGGTGCCGATGGTTTTGAATTCGCCCCGGATTTCCACCGGAGCGTCGGGCTTCAGGTCGAACGTATCCAGATGCGACGGCCCGCCGTAATTGAAGATCAAGATACACGACTTGGCCTTGCCGAAGCTGCTGCCCGGTTGCCGGCCGCCCGGCGCGCCTTGGCTGGCGGCCGCGGCACGGGCGCGCAAGCGGTCGGACCACATCAGCCCTGTGAAGCCTAGTCCGCCGATCCGAAGTGCCTCGCGGCGGTTGATCCCGCCACGCCGCCGATCGTTGTTGCCGAAAAACGAGAGCATTGTCGAGTCCTTCCGGTCGTAGCTCGAATCCGAGCGATGCAGACGTTATCATAATCGTTTTCGCGGTAGAACGGGAGGTTTTTCAGGTGACCTGCATCGCAATTCAATCGCTCGCGCTGGTCGTGGCCGCCATCGGCCAATTGCCGCCGGACAACACTTTTCCCGCGCACCGCGTCATCGGCAACGTCTATTACGTCGGCTCGAAGAACCTGGCGACCTACCTGATCACGACGCCCGAGGGGCACATCCTGATCAACAGCGGTTTCGAGGAGACCGTGCCGTTGATCGGCGCCGCGATCGAGTCGCTCGGTTTCAAGGTGCGCGACGTCAAAATCCTGTTGGAAAGCCACGCCCACTCCGACCATGTCGCAGGCCACGCCCGCGCGCAACAAATGACCGGCGCCAAGGTCTACGTGATGCGCGGCGACGACGAAGTGATCGCCTCGGGGGGCGAGGGTCAGTACTTATATACCGACAGCCGCTGGACGCCTTGCAGGGTCGACCGCGTGCTCAAGGACGGCGACGAAGTCACGCTCGGCGGCGTGACGTTGGTGGCGAGGCGGACACCGGGCCACACCCGCGGCTGCACGACGTGGACATGGCGCGTCGCCGACGGCGGCAAGTACTACGACGTGGTCGTCATCGGCAGCCCCAACGTCAACCCTGGATATCGACTGGTCGACAACGACGACTACCCCGAGATCGCCGACGATTTCGCCAGGTGCTTCGAGATCCTGAAGGAACTCCCCTGCGACATATTCCTCGGCGCCCACGGCGAGTACTATGGCATGGCCGCCAAGCACGAACGAATAGCGAAAAAGCCCGAGAAGAACCCGTTCATCGACCCCGACGGCTACCGGAAGTACGTCGAACAGAAAGAAAGAGCTTTTCGCAAGACGCTGGCCGATCAAAAGCGGGCGAAAGCACCGGACGGCGACACCTCGGCCACGGCGGAAACCAAGGATGAAGTTCTGAGTTACCTCGATTTGATTCAAAGCGACCTGGTATCGGCCAATCAGGAGATCTGGGGCTTCGCCGAGTTGGGATTGCAAGAATATCGTTCGGCGGCGCGCCTCGCAGGCATGCTTGAGAAAGCCGGTTTCAGCGTCAAGGAAGGGGTCAGCGGCATGCGCACGGCCTTTGTGGCGGAGATTGGCTCAGGCAAACCGGTGATCGGCATCCTCGCCGAATACGACGCCTTGCCGGAACTTTCGCAGGAGTCAGTCGGAGTACGCCGGCTGGCCGAGGGCCGCTCGACCGGCCACGGTTGCGGACATTGCGCCCTGGGAACGGCCGCGGTCGGGGCCGCTTTGGCCGTCAAGCATGTGTATGACGAACGCAAGTTGAAAGGCACCATTCGCGTTTACGGTACCCCCGCCGAGGAGACACTCATCGGCAAGGTCTACATGACCCTGGACGGGCAATTCAGCGACCTCGACGCTTGCCTGCACTGGCACCCCGGCACGCGCAACCGAGCCTATTTTGGATCGTCGAAAGCCATGGTCTCGGCCAAGTTCACATTCACCGGGTTGCCGGCGCATGCTTCGGTAAGCCCCGACAAGGGCCGCAGCGCGCTCGACGGTGTCGAGCTGATGAACGTCGGCTCGAACTACATGCGCGAGCATATCAAAGAAACCAGCCGCATCCACCACGTCATCACCAACGGCGGCGCCCAACCGAACGTCGTGCCGGCGACGGCCCAGGTCTGGTATTACGTGCGGGCCAACTCGCATCAGGACGCCGCCGAACATTTCGACTGGCTCACGCAGATTGCGGAAGGCGCCGCCAAGATGAGCCGGACCAAAGTCGAGGTGCGAATCGACACCGATTGCCACGAAATCATACCGAACCTGCCGTTGTCGAAGCTGATCCACGACAATTTCAAGCGCGTGGGGCCGCCCGCTTTCGACCAGGCCGATCGTGACCTGGCCCGCGAATTACAAACGGCGCTCCGCGCGGACGTCGGATTGAAAAACTCCAAGCCGTTGGAAGATGCGATCGAAGAACTGGCCGCCAGTCCCGACCAGGACCCCGGCTCGACGGACGTCGGCGATATCAGTTGGCATGTTCCTACCGGTGGTCTCTCGACGGCCTGCTTCGCGGCCGAGAGCCCGGGGCACAGTTGGCAGAACGTCGCCGCGATCGGTTCGCCCATTGGCCACAAGGGCATGATGGTGGCCGCCAAAGTTCTCGCGCTGAGCGCCATTGACCTGCTCGAAAACGCGAAGCTGATCGAAGAGGCCAAGGCCGATTTTCAAAAGAGGATGAAGGATCGCAAGTACTCGACCCTGATCCCCGACGAGCAGAAGGCCCCCGACGCGATCCGATAGTATTTTGGGTGCGATTGGACCGGCGTGCGCAATCGGTTACTTGCGCTGGGATTTGACTTTAATCCGGTTTTGTTCCGCGGCAGCGACGATGCTGCCATGCCTCCGGCTTGCCCGGTGGTCTGTGACGTTGGCGGCTAAGAAGAACGTGCCGCGCCCTCCACCTGCCTTGCTCCCCCCGTCCCGCTCGCTGCCTTCGGCAGCGAGCGGGACGGGGGTGTCAGTGGAATGGAAAAAGAACAGGATGGGCGAGCTGTTTTTGCGGCCAGCGTGAAACTTCCCACGCTAGGATGAGGGAGTGACGGTTGCAGAATTATCCTGGATTTCAGTGGTTTTTTTCCGTTTCCAGCACCACTGGCGCACAGTTAATGACATTCAAGGGTCGCAAGCACGTTGGCGGCTACGCCGGTCGGCCGACCCAGAATCCTGGTGGCGAATTCTCAAGCACCGGTGGCTGTATCTCAATACGCTCGACAGCGTCGCGACCGTCCGGAAGCTGGTGGCCTTCTATGTCGAGCAGCACAATCGGCACCTACCGCACTCGGCGTTTCACGGCCAGACTCCCGAAGAAATGTACTTTGGAACCGGGGCCGACATCCCGAAAGAGCTGGCGACAATCAGGGAATTGCGAGCCGCCGCATCATCTCGGCAGTGATCGACGGTTTGGTTTTTTAAATTCCCGCCCATGGGTCTTTACTCAGCTTGGCGAGCCGATCCGGAAGGTTCTCGATGTTGAAATGGTCCGAGGTGATCCGGTCGCTCAACTCATCCCAGGAAAGCGGCACGCTCACCGGAGCTCCAGGCTTTGCTCGAGTCGAGTAGGGCGCAATGGCGGTCGCACCGCGGTCGTTACGCAGATAATCGACGAAGATTTTCCCTTTTCTCGCCGCCTTGCTCATGGTGGCGATATACCTCTTGGGCGCCGCGGCGACCATGAAGTCCGCGACCGCGCGGCAAAACGCTTTCGTTTCCCGCCAGCCGAGCTTGCGCTTGACTGGGACCACGAGGTGCAGGCCTTTTCCACCGGTGGTCTTGACATACGACGTTAGTCCAAGGTCTTCGAGCAGGAGTCGGACCTCTTTCGCGGCGGTCACCACTTGCGGCCAGCCGACAGCCGGGTCCGGATCCAAATCGAAGATCAATCGGTCCGGCTTTTCGAACTGGTCGGCGCGCGATCCCCAGAGATGGATTTCAAGGACGCCCATTTGAACCAGCGAGATCAATCCCGGAAGATCGTCCACCGCCAGGTAATCCTCGAGCTTCTTCTGTTCCTTGACCGGGACGCGACGGAGCCAATCCGGCGCTCCCTCGGCCGGGTGCTTTTGGAAAAAGCATTTTTGCCCGCTCCCGGCGGGACATCGAACGAGCGACACGAGGCGGTTCTCCACATGGGGCAACATCCAGGGAGCGACCAGCTCGTAGTACCGCGCCAGGTCGAGTTTGGTGTACCCTTCCTTGGGATACAGCACTTTATTCGGATGCGATATACGCACGCCGGCGAATTCCGCCGAGCCGTCGGAATGAAGCGCCTTGCCGAGTGACTGCCTCGCAACCTTTGATTTGCTGCGCCGCGTGGCCTTCGCCTTTGTGGCTGATTTGAGCAATGGCGCTTCAATTGGGTCGTCTCGCACCACGTCGCACGCCTTCTTGTCTGCGCGCAGGCCTTGGAAGGAGGGATGCCTGAGCTGACCCTCATGGGTCCATTGAGAAAACGCGATTTGGGCGACGAGCTTTGGTTTGACCCACGTGACACCGCGCGCCTGGCCGGTTGTTCCCGAGAGATTTGCAAAAGGAGACTTCGACTGGACCAGTTTGAGAAGCCGGCGATGAAGAGCTGCGAGAGTCTTTTCATCGAATCCCGTACCGACGCGGCCCGCGTATCGAAACTCGTGATTCTGATCAAAATAGCCAAGCGCCAGCGCGCCAAAATTACTCCGGGCCCCGGCGGGCTGGGTGAACCCGCCAATGACAAATTCCTCTCTGGGCGAGCATTTGATTTTTAACCAATCTCCCTGGCGCCCCCCCAGATAAGGCCTGCCGAGCCGCTTTGAGACAATTCCCTCAAGCTGAAGCCGCGCGGCTTCGGCGAAGAACCTGGCTCCGTTCCCGATCACGTGCTCGCTGAACCTCAGCACGCCTCGTTTGGCGCCTGGGACAATTGCTCGCAGAAGCTCTTTTCGCGTTTCAATCGGTGACGGCCGCATGTCGTGGCCGTCGAGATGAAGCACATCGAATAAGAAGTACAGAAAAGGCTTTTTCTGGCGCGAGTGAAGGGCGTTCTGCAGGGCTTGGTAGCTTGTCGTTCCGTCTCCGCGCATGACGACGATCTCGCCATCCAAAATCGTATTCGTTACCGGAAGCTCCGCCAAAGAATCCATCAAAGAAGGAAACTTGGATGTCCAGTCCTTGCCGTTCCTGCTGATCAGCCGCGGCACGCCGCGCTCAATCGTCGCCAGCATGCGGTAGCCGTCGAACTTGATTTCGTGCAGCCAGTCATCGCCTTCCGGCGGGGCTTTAGCCAGCGTCGCTAGCTCGACTGTCGGGGCGCGCGGAACAGGAGCCTGCTTGGCGCCCGAGCCCTCTAGCAACCGTTTGATTTCAACTTTGGAGGCGGCCGATGGCGGTGTTTTGACACGCAGCACTTTATCACCCGTCGCTCGATTTGACCTTTCTGTCCGCCCGCTTTTCTTGCGTCCAGTTGAGGGCCGCGAAGATCGTGTCATCGTTTTTTCTGTTTGACCGTGTCGGGAGACCTCGCCGTCTCTTCCCCAAACGCGGTTCGCCTGTTCGGCAATCTTGTCGAGGTCACGTCCTGTCGTCACGCTGAGCGGCTTCGTCGTCGTGACATCGAACGCCGGTCTGGCGAACCGGTCTCGCTCTTTGAACAAGAACCAATGCCGCTCGTTGGAGCCGCCGCGCACTCCGCCTTTCCGAACCAACATCCATCCGCCTTCAAGCTTCTCTCCATGGAGCATGAATTTGAGGCTGCCGTCGCGGAATCCCTGCCGGGGATCGCGGGCCGGCTCCCATGTGCCATGATCCCACAGCATCACCGTCCCGCCGCCGTACTCGCCCTCCGGGATAATACCTTCGAAGCAGCCGTACTCAAGTGGATGATCCTCGACTTGCATCGCGAGGCGCTTTGTGGCGGGGTCGAGTGATGGCCCTTTCGGAACGGCCCAACTCTTGAGCACTCCATCGAGTTCCAGACGAAAATCGTAGTGCAGGTGCGAGGCGGCATGCTTCTGGATCACGAAGACGAGGGTTCCACTCCGAGTCGCTCGGCCGCCACTCGGCTCGGCAGTGACTTCAAAGTTTCGCTTGCGGCGATATTCCGTCAATCCCATAAAACTTTCATCTGGGAGGCTCGTGGTAGGCCCCATATTCAAACATCGCGTTCCGCGGGAAATTCGCCGCGTTTGACGGCACACTTGAATTGCTCATGGTCCTTTTCATTCTGTTGCGCAAAGCGTTCCGCGAACCTGGCGACGGCTGATACGAACGCATCACTTTTCCCAAGGTATGCCGCAATCACTGGCGCGCTATGGGAACGAGCGTGCGCGCGCGCCAGGATCCAGCCGCAGAGTTCGCCATGGTCTTGGAGCTCTCGCGCGGAAGACTCATTCGGAACGACTTGACCTTTCATGTCCCGCAGCCTCGGCTCTAACGTAGCGGTTAAATGCAAACCGCGTGCCCGACTCCGGTTCTTGGGGGATCGTGGGGGCGCGCTCGACTGGTCCCGAGAGTCCGCGAGATTGCGAGGCAGTACTTTATTTTTAAAACACTTCGTCCGGTGCGGTTTACGACAACCCGGCCGACTTGCTCTCACGATTCGATTCATCGCCGCTCTCGACAAATTCGAGCCAGGTCGTCGATATTCGGAAGTAACCGGATGGCTTCTTGAAAGTTCGGGCTCGGACGGCTGCGGATTGAGAAACAAGTTGGTTGCCAGGCGGTCAAGGTGGACGCGGAAAGTCCGTCGCCCGCCGAGACGGCATCGATGCCGGCAACCAGCGGCGACGGGCAGCATTCCCTCTTCTCGATTGGCCAACGCGGGAAAGAGCTTTCCGCTGACCTTCAGCCCATCGCGCCTGCGTGCCATCCATGGGCTTTTAGGCAGGAAAGCGGGCCCGAAAAGTGGTAAACAACCAACTCCTTCCGGCCCGGGATTTGCTAGCAACGATAGCGTGCGATGAATTTCATGAGATGAGCGAACTCGATCGCGGCTTGCATGCGACTCAAGCCGCGACGCGATCGGACAAACAGGCGGTGAACGATGCTCAGACCAACCTGGAGGGGATTCATTCGACTCAGCCTGGTTTCAGTGCCCGTACAGGCCTTCTCGACCTCCGCTCCCGCGGGAGGCGAGATTCATTTACACCAACTGCATGCCAAATGTCATGGTCGTATCCGCTATCAAAAAGTCTGCCCGGAACACGGCGTGGTATCGAAGGACGAGATTGTGATGGCTTACGAATATGCGAAAGGACAATACGTCGTCATCGAACCATCGGAGCAAGAATCGCTGCACCGGATGAGCGACAAGGCAATCACGATCGAGAAGATGATTCCTTCGGCGGCGGTTGACCCGATCTATTTCAGCGGCCGCAATTATTACCTGCTTCCAGACGGCGAGGCCGCTGAGCGGCCGTACCTAGTGCTGCACCGCGCCATGCAGAGCGAAGATCGAATCGCGCTTGGGCAAGTGGCGCTTTCGGGGCGCGACGAGTTGCTGCTGCTTCGCGCAGGCGATCGAGTGCTGGTGGCATCCCTATTGAACTATGCCAGCCAGCTCAAGCCCGCGGCGGAGTTCGAAAAGCAGGCGCCGAACGTCGCGGCGTCGCCCGACGAGCTTCGCCTGGCACGCATGTTGTTGAAAGAAATCTCCGCCGACGAGCCACACCTGGCCGAATACCACGACACCTATACCGCGCAATTCCAGGCTCTAATTGAAGCCAAGATCGAAGGTCGCGAGATCGTGGCGCCTCCGGAGGAGGAAGTTCCGGTGATCAATCTCATGGACGCCTTGAAGAGGAGCCTGGCCAGGCCCGCCGTCAACTCGGACGCGAAGCGTTCAAAGAAGCGCCGCGTCGTTTCGCGACCACGCTCGGTGGCGCGGCGGACGCGTAAGACGTCGTGACGCCAGCTTGATTCCGCAACGACCATACTGAACCGCATCGAGCCAGGCTTTCTTCCGCGAACGCGCCACACGGCCTGCCACGCGTTTGTCGTTGCTTGCCTGGTTTCACGGAGACGGGCACCATTTTTGCAAGGGACTTCTTTTGCAACTGCCTTCAACAGAAGAAACGCCGCACACTCGATGACGCCGATTTTGAGCAAGGAGCTTCAACGATGACTTTGCCGATCTTTCAAGCAAATCGAGGAGCTCGAACGTCTCACTTGAAGGTTCTCGGGGTGCTGATGTTCGTGTTGACCGCGATCCCGCCGCTAGCGGCGCAAGACAAGTTATCTCGGAATCGTTCGGCGGAAGCCAGGCTCCGCGATCGGGCGCCTACCGACACCAGTGGCACTCGCGACAATCGCCCAGGCAAAGAGCCTTCCACGAAAAACAAGCCCAAAGATTCTCCGTCGAGTTACGACCAGGTAACTCCGGTCTTGCTCGGACAGAAAGAGTTCGAGTCGATGATGGCCGACGACAAAGCCAAGAAGAAGTCGGTGGAGGCCCGGCAGCAAGAGATGTTGGAAGATCGCTATGACCTTTCGGTGCATAACGACCCCGACGTTTGCATGACGCGCGGCAAGCCGCTGCAGGTCGGGCCGGCGACGAAATTGCCCGAGGGGACGAGTTGGGATGATCTGGCATCGTTTTCGCCCGCCGAGATCCGCGAGCGGGGCCTGTTTCCCCAGGGATTTCTGCCGTTGCCGCACCCACACCACGAAGTGGGAGGAATGCTATTTCCGCAGGCGGAAATCAAGCAGCTCAAGCGGCTGCTGCGTTTCGACCTCGATTTCGACTTGCCCGAACATTTCTTGCCGGAGTTCCCGCCCGCCATGTTCCTGACAACGCGCCCCGACTTGGGCGACGTTTCGCGGGGAAAGCTGGTGACGATCGAGAATTACTTCGAGCTGTTCAACGGCATTTTGAATTCGAAGGACCTGGAAGGGCTACGGCTGCTCGTGACCCAATTTCCTCAACAGCAGTTCAACGCCACGGCCGACAGGAAATCGGAATCGCCCAGTCAGGGAGTCGCGTGTTTCGACTGTCATGTCAACGGCCACACGTCGGCGGCGACGCACCTGGTGGGCGACATCCGCCCCCAGTCGCACCGCCGCCGCCTCGATACGACAAGTTTGCGAGGCGTGCGGATCCAGCGGTTGTTTGGATCGCAGCGGGCGCTGAAATCGATCGAGGATTTTACCGAATTCGAGCAGCGGGCCGCCTACTTCGACGGCGACATCCTCTCGGCCGCCGCCAAAGGAATCAATCCCTTGGAACGCGGCAGCCAGGTGCACTTCATGGCGGAGGTGCAGGAGTTTCTCGATTTTCCGCCGGCACCAGGTTTAGGATGGGATGGAAAGCTCGACCCCGGCCAATTCGGCGCCGATTCGCCTGAGATGCAAGGGCAGCAGCTCTTCTTCGGCAAAGCACGATGCGACGTCTGCCATCCGGCGCCGTTCTATACCGACAACCTGATGCACGACCTGCGGGCGGAGCAATTCTACAAGACCCAAACGGTCAATGGCCTGGTGGCGACCCAGCAGGGGCCGATCAAGACTTTCCCGTTGCGAGGCATCAAGGAATCGCCCCCCTATCTTCACGATGGCCGTCTTTTGACCCTGGAAGACACGCTCGAGTTCTTCAATCTGGTCTTGCAGCTCAATCTCGACAGCACTGAAAAGCAAGACCTGGTGGCGTTCATGCGGCAACTTTGAGATTTCACCAACCAATGGCGCCAGGGGTCCATCACAGGATGGCAGAGTATCAGCCTGTTCCCACGATATTCTGATCGAAGTCGATGATCGAACCGGTCATCAATCCGGAACGGTCGGAAAGCAAGAAGGCCACGGTCTCGGCGACTTCGGCGGGCTTGATCAATCGGCCAAACGGCTGCGTCGTTTCGACCTTGGTGAGCCAGTCGTCCGCGGCACCATGGAACCGCTTCTGTATCTCGTGTTCGGCCGGGGTATCCATCCAGCCCAGGTTAAGCCCATTGACGCGGATGCGATCGCCCACGACAGATCGCGCCACGTTCTTGGTCAAGGTCACCAGCGCGCCTTTGGACATGGAATAGGGCGTCAGGAACGGCTGGCCACCGTGGCTCGACATGCTGATGATGTTCACGAGCGAGCCTCGAATGCGTTTCTCCTTCATCAACCGCAGCGCGCCCTGCATGAGGAAAAACGGGGCGCGGACGTTCACCGCGATCATGCGGTCGAACAATTCGGGCGACGTATCGAGAATCGTGCCGCGATCGGTGGTGGCGGCGCTGTTGACTAGGTAGTCGATACGGTCGAAAGCGCTTCGGGCGGCCTCGACCACCTTGTGGCAATCGTCCACGCGCGCCAGATCGGCGGAAACGAACTCGGTTCGGCAGCCGAGACGCGTGAATTCGTCGACCAGGCGGCGCCCGTTTTCGGCGTTTCGCCCGCAGATCACGAGGCCGCCGATCATTTTTTCCACCGTCAAATGGCGGGCAATCGTCTCACCCAGCCCCTGTGTGCTGCCGGTGATGATGGCGACCTTCGACTCTGGCTCGGGCATACGACTTGCTCCTGTCACAAAGCTTTACGTCACCAACACAGTTTTCCGGGGAGATAACGATCAATCAAATCGGTGTAATACGGTGCGAGGCGCGTCCAGTCGGGCCGCTGGGGGCTCTTGGAATAGAGGTCGTAGGGATTGAACTTCCGCACCCAAGGGAGCATCTGGCGATCGTGCTCATCGAGCAGTTGCCCGTACTCTTCTTCGCGGTGCCAGGGGTAGAAGGAGTGGTAACGGATCATGTACAGCGCCGGTTCCGGCAGTTTGCAGCCGGACTGGCTGACCACATGGTACAGGTACTCGTCGTGGCCCCACGTCATTCGCACATTACGCAGTCCGCAACCGGCCTGGTATACACCCAAGGGCGAGTTGAACCGCGGATCGGTGCGATCGGGGTTGTGCTCGAGGAGCTCGGGATAAACGACCCGATTGCTGAAAGCGCATCCGACGGGGAACGTATCGCCCACGACCGCCCATTGGGGTTCGCCGAACAGGCACAGGATCTTGCCCAGGTCGTGAATCAAGCCGGTCAGTACGAACCAGTCGTCGTGTCCATCGGCCCGGATTGCCTCGGAGGTCTGCAACAAGTGTTCGCGTTGCGAAAGGTCGATATCGGGGTCGGAATCGTCGACCAGCGTATCGAGGTATTCGAGCGCTTCGAGCACCGTCATCTCGCGGTGGTCGAACCGCAGAAACGCATCCCGCTTCTGGAGTACGAATTCGAATGTCTGGTGCTGGTGGTGCAGCCTGTAGAACTCTCGCACCGTGTCGCGTGCCGGGCTGTCGTAGTTGCGATAGTCTTCCTTCGCTTTGTGCCCCGGTTGCGGGTACCGCGCGTGGAGCGAGTCTTCCCAATCGTCCAGGTTTCGTAGTGGGTTTTCGGATTTCGCGCCGTTGGTCATGAGTTTGCCTTTCGCGAAGCAGGATGCACCTAACAAGTTTAACGGCCGCGGGCCGCAAATTGCCAGAGTGGATTTTGGGTTTTATTTGCGACGGCCTTTCGACCACGGTTGACTCCTCCATGACCGCGTTGTCGAATGGCCGTTCGTCCATGAACACCTGGGAGAGCACCATGCCGGGCCAACACGAGCCGATTCGCTGGGGCATGTTCGTGATGCCGATCCACCCGCCGGCCAAGCCGCTCGCGCAGTGCTACGACGAAGACCTGGAACTGCTGCTGCGCTGCGAAGAGCTGGGCGCCGACGAGTTCTGGGTCGGCGAGCACCACTCGTCGACCTACGAGAACATCGTCATGCCCGAGCTCTTCATCGCCAAGGCGTTCGGCATGACGAAGCGTATAAGGCTTGGTCCCGCTCCGGTCTGTCTGCAGTACCACCATCCGGCGCACGTGGCCGGCCGGCTGGCGTTTCTCGACCATCTCTCGCACGGGCGGCTGAATATTTGTTTCGGTCCCGGCGCGATCCCGACCGACATGGAGGTTTTCGGCGTCGACCCCAAGGAGACGAGCGCCCGCGTGGCCGAGGCGATCGAAATGGTGCTGGCGATCTGGACCAGCGACCCTCCCTACCAGCTCGACGGGCGATTCTGGCAAGTGCGGATCAAGGACCGGATCGACCTCGAAATGGGGCTGGGCCCGTTGCACAAGCCGCTGCAGCGGCCGTACCCGCCGATCGCCGCGCCCTGCATCAGCCGCAACTCGCCGGGTGTGCGCAAGGCCGGTGAGAAGGGCTTCATGCCGTTCAGCCATCACATGATCGGCACCGCCGTGCTGGCCGACCACTGGAAGACCTATTGCGAAGGCGCCGTCTCGGCCGGCCGTCAGCCGCGGCTGGCCGATTGGCGCGTGGCTCGCAATGTGTATGTGGCCGATACCACCGTCGAGGCGCGGCGCGTCGCCAAGAGCGGCGCGCTTGGTTGGACGATCGAATACATTCTGGAACTGACGCGGCGCGGGCCTGGCCTCGCCATGTGGAAGCGCGACTCGGCAATGACCGACGCCGAGTGCAACCTCGATTACTTCCTCGACGAAGTAATCATCGCCGGCGACCCCGGCGAAGTCGTAAGGCGCTTGCGCGAGCTACGCGAGACCATTGGCCATTTCGGCACGCTCGTGCTGGTGGCGCACGATTGGGACGATCGCGCACGTCAGCTCCACAGCCTGGAGCTATTCGCCAATGAGGTATTGCCGGCGCTTTGAAGCGCCAACGCCTACCCCAACAGGCGTTCGGCAATTTCCATTAGCGGCAGCCACCAGACCACTGCCAACCCTGCCCAGTGCAGCCAGCTCCAGCGCTGTCCGGCGCGCCAATCGCGCCAGACCGCGGGCAAGACGACCAATCCAGACAGCAAGGTTTGACTTGCCACGATTCCCTCGGCTAGGCGTTTGGCGGCGGGCAATTGCAACCAGGCCTCCAGGCAAAGGTTCGCCAACGGCAGGCCATAGATGACGATCAGCCAGTAAAACACGGCTTTCCATCGCGCGGGCAGAGTGCGAATCGTCACCGGCACGACCGCCAGGCACGCGGTGAGCGCGTCGAGCACAGCGGAAAGCGATTGAAACTGGCCACTCATCGTCAGCCTCAACAGCGTTTCGGCCGCCATCCTGGCGCCGAATATTGCCAGCAGGCATTCGCCCGGTTCGACCGGCCAAGCGACGCCCCGCCAGCGTCGGCTCACGAAGATACACAGCCCCGCCCAGGCGGCGCCGACTCCGAATCCGTCGAGCGCCACCAAGACCGTCCCCAATCCGCCCGGTGGCACTTTGGCCAACAACCTGACCACCGAGAAAAACGCGGCGCAGGTCGCCGTCCAGAGCAAAAGATGGGCGATCGAAAGTCTGGGCACGTCGCTTGGAGCAGGGGGCCGCGCGATTTTATGATCCGACACGACGATGGCCGGTATCTCTTCGGGATCGGCCGCCGGGGCTGGTTGCTTGTCCATTGATTTGCTCCGAAGAAGAGAGGTTGGCCCCAAGCGGGGTCACCCACCGTCATTCTAACGTAGCGAGTTCGGTGGACACACTCGTTGCACTTCTGCCGACCTCTGCGACAATGAACCGTCGGGTGCGCGGCCTGGCTGCCAGGCACGACCCCAAACCGTCGAAACTCCGATGGCATTCGTTCTGCGATAGGGGGAGTCTCCCAATGCCGCGCGGCATGCGATGTCTCGCCTGGCTCATGCTGGCCGCGATCAGCGTGTCGGCAGTCGGCTTGCGCCGGTTAATGGAGGCGCCGATTTCGGAGTTGCCAGTTCATGGAACTGTCGTCGCCAACAAGACGCCAGTCGCCGGCGCCGTGGTGCGCTTTGCCGGCGGTCCTGAAGCCGTCGCCAGCGACGACAAGGGGGCCTTCACGCTCTCGTGTCCGGCAAAGCGCGACGGCGCGCGGGTCGTGGCCTCGAAGTCGGGATTTTTTATCGCAGGCGCCGACGCCGGCCAGGGGCGACTTTCGATCGACCTCCGTCCCCATCCGGTCGACGACAACCCCGACTATGCTTGGATCGACCCTCGTCCTGATCCTAGCGACGCCGGTAGATGCGCCAATTGCCACCGCGAGATCTTCGACGAATGGTCCGCAAGCTCGCATGCCGCTTCGGCGACAAACCGCCGCTTCCTGAACGTCTATGACGGCACCGACTGGAAAGGAAACCAGCACGTCGGTTGGGACCTCGTGCACGATCTTCCCGACGGGGCGGGCGTTTGCCATTCATGCCACCTTCCGTCACAGCCGCCGCCAATTGAGGTTGCCACCGACCTGCGCCTTGTTGAAGGCGTGTATCGCCAAGGAATTCATTGCGACTTCTGCCACAAGATCACCGACGTGTCGGTTGACAACGTCGGATTGGATCACGGCCGATTCGCGATTGCCTTCGTTCGCCCACGCGGTGAGCAGCAGATTTTTTTCGGACCGCTCGACGACGTCGACCGCGGCGACGACGTTTACCTTCGGGTCTATAAGGAAAGCCGCTATTGCGCCAGTTGTCACGAAGGCACCTTGTTTGGCACGCACGTCTACGGCACCTATTCGGAATGGCTCGAAAGTCCGCAAGCCAAGCAAGGATTGCAGTGTCAGGACTGTCACATGGCGCCCACCGGGCGGATGACCAACTTCGCGCCAAACCAGGGGGGCATCGAGCGTGATCCGGCCACTCTGGCAAGCCACCACTTTCCCGGCAGCGACGCCGGCTTCCTGCGGGAACATCTCTCGCTTTCGCTCGAGGCGCGTGAAACCGCCATGGGTTTGGAAGTCGAGGCGCTGGTTCGCGTGCACGGGGTCGGTCACCGCGTTCCGACCGGTAGCCCCTCACGTCAATTGGTTCTGCACGTCGAGGCCGTGGCCGACGACGGCGCGCCCTTGGCATTGATCGAGGGGGCCGAGCTGCCGGCGCTGGCGGGCTCCGGTTCTCAGTTGTTCCGTGGAGATCCAGGATCGAGCGAATTTTTGGCGTCCGCCCTGAGCCGCACGATCGCGTCAGGCAGTCTCGGCGGCAGGCCGGGCAAACTGTTCGCCAAGGTATTGGAGGGGGATGACGGCGAGCAAGGTGTGCCCATTTGGCGTAGTAATCTGGTGGCATACGACACTCGTTTGAATCCCGATGAAGTGAATAGAACACGATTCGTTTTCCGGCCGTCGAAGGGAGCGTCACGAGTCAGCGCTCGGTTGCTGTATCGCCGCTTTTCGAAACAAGTGGCCGACGAGAAGGGTTGGCCCGACAACGAACTGCTGATCGATAGCCTAACCTGTGAGACTGGCCAGTCGGGTTTCCCCTCAATGCCGGCACGATAACCGCGCCGAGTTCGAGGCGAGCCGACCCTCCGCACCGGTGCTTTGGCGCGTTGGCCCCCCAGTTACCGCCACGAAGGTAACGTCACGATTGGTCTCACCAGGTTGCAACCTTGGGGGACGCTGCGGACGCTGCTTTTCTTACCTGGGGAGCGAGGTCGCGTAGCCGGCCCCCGGCGGCTCAGGTACAATGGCGGCCATGGCCAGGCCCTTTCAGTTCCGGCTGCGGACGATCTTCCTGCTTACCGCCCTGGTGGCTTTGCTCTGCCTGATCGCGCCGCCAATCTGCGAACATTTCAGACAGCCCTACATCGTCAAGAAAGGGCCATATCGAAGTTATCCAATGATTGGAGCACGGAGAATCATCCACTGGTCGGATGGTACGACGACCCTTGGGCCGCCCTAGATTCATGCGCGCTGAACCAGCCAAAATGCAATGGTCAATGGCGTCTTGCGGTCGGTACCACCCATCTGACTATAATATGGCAAGTCGGAATCCTCCTCATGACGGTGTTGCCCTCGAAAGATATGCCGGAACTACCGCCATGCCGCGCAAAATCATCCGGCGGCCGAATCTCGGTGCGTCACCATTGCTCCCGCCGCAGTTTCTTTGCGGCAGGCGCGGTCGGCTTTGGCGGCCTGGCACTAGCCGACTTGCTCCGCCGCGAAGCGGCGGCCGGAATATCGGAGAGCGACAAGAGGAGCGTGATCGTCGTTTTCCAGGCCGGCGGACCCAGCCATTTGGAAACATGGGACCTGAAACCCAGGGCCCCGGTCGAATACCGAGGGGAATTCACCGGCATCGACACGACGATCCCCGGCTACCAGGTCGGCGAGTACATGCCTCATCTGGCGAAGCTCTGCCATAAATTGGCCATCCTGCGGAGCACGTTTCACGACCAGACGGAGCATGGTCAGGGAGTCCACGCCGTACTCACCGGCTACAAGCCGACCAAGGGGAGCCCAGACAACGAGTTTCCCAGTGCCGGCAGTATCGTTTCGAAGGAGCTGGGTCCGCGGGCCAGTGGAATACCTCCCTACATTGCCACGATGACGGCAATACCCAGCTCGAACGCGGCCTATTTGGGCGTCGAGCACAACCCGTTCCAGACCTACGGCTACCCGACCAGCCCGGCGTTCAAAGTCCGAAACCTGGTGTTACCCGACAAGGTCGACCAGGCTCGGCTCGAGCGCCGCCGCAAGATGCTCGAGCGGTTCGACGACTTCCGCCGCGACGCCGACGCCACAGGGGCGATCGACGGCATGGACCAATTCACGCGCCGCGCGTTCGAGTTGGTCGCCAGCCCGGCCATCCGCGCCGCGTTCGACCTGAACCAGGAACCGGCCGAGCTGCGCGAGCGGTACGGCGCGCAGAGCTTCGGGGCGCAGAGCCTGCTCTTGGCTCGGCGGTTGGTCGAAGCGGGGGCGCGGTTCGTCACGGTGCGCGTCGACGGCCAGTGGGATTCTCACAAAGACAACTTCACCGCCCACAGGGCATTGATTCCACCCTGGGACCAGTGCCTCTCGGCGCTGATCGACGATCTCGACGAGCGCGGGCAACTCGATTCGACGTTGTTGTGGATTGGCGGTGAATTCGGCCGCACCCCAAAAATCAACAAAGACGCAGGCCGCGACCACTGGCCCATGGTCTACAGCACGGTCTTAGCCGGCGGTGGTGTGAAAGGGGGAATTGTGTTGGGAGAGAGCGACGCCCTGGCCGAGGTGCCGAAGGCACGCCCGATCAGCCACCAGGATGTCTTGGCCACGATCTACCATCAACTGGGTATCGACTTCCACAAGACCTACGTCAACGAGGCCAACCGTCCGGTGGAAATACTGAATTACGGGAAGCCGATCGAGGAAATCTTGTGACATGTGGGGCAGGTTTCCAACCGGGTTGGGGCTCAGGTCGGTTGATTGCGGCTTC
>Ga0265314_10000382_pt1 | contig 60703 bp, 34 predicted proteins | sample 4126metaG_FD_203106 | JGI IMG/M metagenome (GOLD analysis project Ga0265314, IMG submission 203106) | Rhizosphere microbial communities from Carex aquatilis grown in University of Washington, Seatle, WA, United States - 4-1-26 metaG | ecosystem: Host-associated > Plants > Roots > Rhizosphere >... | reverse complement strand
TGGTCGGGGGCGGATTGGTGACGGTGACATTGGCGCTGGCTGAATTGACGGTACTGCCCGCATCATAGATTGCCCGGGCGTTTAAGGCGTAGCCCCCCGCGTTGACCGCGCTCCAAGTCCAGGTGTAGGGGGTGGAAGTGCTTTCCCCCAGCAACGTGGCGCCATTGTAGAACTGGACTTTGGTGATCGAATGCCCGTTGACGGTGACACCGGCCGCGAGGTTGATGGTGGCGGGAGCCGTGTAGCTTGCCCCGTCGAGAGGTGCGGTTAAGGCGATGGTCGGGGGCGGGTTGGTGACGGTGACGTTGGCGCTGGCTGAACTGACGGTGCTGCCTGCGTCATAGACTGCGTGGGCGCTTAGGCCGTAGCTCCCCGCGTTGACCGCGCTCCAAGTCCAGGTGTACGGGGTAGAAGTGCTTTCGCCCAGCAGAGCGGCGCCGTTGTAGAACTGGACTTTGGTGATCGAGTGCCCGTTGACGGTGACACCGGCCGCAAGGTTGATGGTGGCGGGAGCCGTGTAGTTTGCCCCGTCGAGGGGCGCGGTTAGGGCGATGGTCGGGGGCGGATTGGTGACGGTGACATTGGCGCCGGCTGAACTGACGGTGCTGCCCGCGTCATAGACTGCCCGGGCGCTTAAACCGTAGCCGCCCGCGCTGACCGAGCTCCAAGTCCAGATGTACGGGGTGGAAGTGCTTTCGCCCAGCAGAGTGGCGCCGTTGTAGAACTGGACTTTGGTGATCGAATGCCCATTGACGGTGACACCGGCCGCGAGGTTGACGGTGGCGGGAGCCCCGTAGGTTGTCCCGTTGAGAGGCGCGGTTAGGGCGATGGTCGGGGGCGGGTTGGTGACGGTGACATTGGCGCCGGCTGAACTGACGGTGCTGCCCGCGTCGTAGATTGCGAGGGCGGTTAGGCCGTAGCCGCCCGCGCCGACCGCGCTCCAAGTCCAGGTGTACGGGGCGGAAGTGCTTTCGCCCAGCAACGTGGCGCCGTTGTAGAACTGGACTTTGGTGATCGAGTGCCCGTTGACGGCAACACCAGCCGCGAGGATGATGGTGGCGGGAACCGTGTAGTTTGCCCCGTCGAGAGGCGTGGTTAAGGCGATGGTCGGGGGCGGGTTGGTGACGGTGACATTGGCGCCGGCTGAACTGACGGTGCTGCCCGCGTCATAGACTGCGAGGGCGTTTAAGGCGTAGCCCCCCGCGCCGACCGCGCTCCAAGTCCAGGTGTAGGGGGTGGAAGTGCTTTCGCCCAGCAGAGTGGCGCCGTTGTAGAACTGGACTTTGGTGATCGAATGCCCGTTGACGGTGACACCAGCCGCGAGGCTGATGGTGGCGGGAGCCGTGTAGTTTGCCCCGTCGAGAGGTGCGGTTAAGGCGATGGTCGGGAGGATATTGCCGGTCGGAACGGAGTAAGAGATCTCATTGGAGAAGATGCTTTCCAGTCCGCTCGCGCTGTAGGCGGTGACAGCAAAGAAATAGGTGGCTCCACCCTGCAACCCCGGTACCGCATTGGTGGTCACGTTTCCCACTATCAGGCTGTTCGTGTAGTTCCCACTTGCGGGGCCAGAATAGACACGGTAGCCGGCGACCTGGGTGCTTGGGCTAGGATCCCACGCCAGGACGACCCTGTTAGTATCTGAAGGAGCCGCGCCGAGGGCTTGGACGGGGTGGTGGAGCAAGGCGAAGAAGAGGATAGCTCCTAAAGGTCTGGTCAGTTTAAATATTTTCAAGGTGCCGTTGGTGCCGCCCTCGCGGGCCAAAAATTCGACGGATCACCTGAATTCCCTAATCCGAGGCGACTGCGATGGGCTGGTCGCCTTTGGTTTTGGTCGTTGGAGGGATGAGGCTCCAACTGTGACTATGGACCCTACAGCGGAGCGTCCGCTATTGGGGGATACCCTTAGCACCGGTTTTCACTACGGATCACGGATCACGGCCATTTTTTCGGAGTTTTGATGCATTTTGGATTCGTGCGGCGTTGGGTTGCATCATCCCAGGTTCTTGGATTGTGAAGGACCAGAAGCGGCTGGGTTGGTTTGTCGGGGGGGGTGGTGGCAAACAATGTTTAAAGAAGGAAACGAGAAGAGCGAAGGACCAACGGCGGATATGGGGGCTAGCGGTGAGTGGCGAGTGGCGAGCTGGTTTTGGGCTTTCGGCGCTGAGAGGCGCGGGGTGCGACCACAGTTGAGCTGGAGGGTTTTTCATACGCGGGAAGGGAGAGCAGCTTAGGTATATTATTAGTTAGTGAGGTAATTTAGTTATGTAAAGGCGAATGGTGATCGAAACGAGGGGGGGGCAGTGATGGAGACATTTGACAGAAGAAAAAGAAGAATTGAACACGGATTTCACGGATGACATGGATAAGAAGGGGGGCGAGTGGCGAGGGTTCATGAGCGGGAAGCAAAGAGGCGTTCACAGAAGTAAACGAAGAGAACGAAGGACTGAGTGGGGATGAGAGGGCCCGGTAGCGCGCGGCGGTCGGCGAGATGAGGAGTGCCGCTACGTTGCTACGGCCGAGGAGGGCCACACTCCGGGGCTGCTGTTTGACAACTCTCTGGGTTGGGTTGTCCTCAGTTTGTGGCGGTAATGTCGGCCATTCGTGGGTTGGGACTTGGGATCCGAGCAGGGATGGTATTGGCGCTTTACAGGCTTCGGGCGGGGACTACGCTTGGATCGAACGAAGCGCACCAGGTAGCTTCTTGTCGATTGAGACTATACCGGACCCGGAAATGAGAATAGGTAACCTCAGTAAGTGGCTGTTCCTCTTGAGCGCGTTGATAAACGGGTTCGGGTGGCTGTCTTTTAGTCAGGCAATGGGACAAACCTTCACCGCTCTCTATGATTTCACGGCGCCTAATGGGGCTTTTACTTCGACCAACGCAGATGGGCTTACACCGTATGGTGGGTTGACTTCATCGGGCAGCACTCTCTATGGGACGACGGCGAGTGGCGGCGCGCATGCCGGCGGCACACTGTACGCCCTGAACACGAATGGCGCTGGGTTTACGACCCTGCATGACTTCACTGGGAGCAACGAAGGGTTTGGCCAGGGGAGCAAATTGATTTTATCGGGCGAGAGGCTTTATGGGACGGCCTCATTTGGAGGCACAAATGGCGAAGGGACGGTGTACGCCATCAATACGAATGGCACAGGTTTTACGGTCCTGCACAGCTTCAGTCGAACCAGGTTTAACACCAACAGCGACGGGACCGGGCCGCAAGGATTGGTTTTATCCGGTAACACTCTGTATGGAACGGCGCAGATTGGAGGCAGCTCGGGCAATGGGACCGTGTTCGCCCTGAACACCGATGGCACGGGTTTTACCAATCTATATAGTTTCACCGGGGACAACGACGGGAGCAGGCCGAACCCCGTGATTGTATCGGGCAACACCCTCTACGGCACCGCGTATGGGGGCGGCGTCAACGGCGCCGGCACGGTGTTCGCCCTCAACATTAATGGGACCGGTCTTGCGGTTCTGCACAGCTTCGCCACCAGCGACGGCGCCAATCCGGGGGCAGGTTTGATTTTATGGAGCAACACCCTTTATGGAACGACAGTTGTTGGAGGCAGTTCGGGCAATGGAACAGTTTTCGCCGTGAGCCAAAGTGGCGCTGGTTTTACGAACCTCCATAGTTTCACAACGGGCTCAGGTGTTTACCCCAACGTGACCAACAGCGACGGAGCGAATCCCTGGGCTAGTTTGATTCTATCGGGCGACACCCTGTATGGGACGACTTTCTCTGGCGGCACAAACGGCAGCGGGACGGTGTTCGCCGTGAATACGAATGGCACGGGCTTCACGACTTTGCACGCTTTTGCCGCGTTCAGTAGCGCCAATTCCACCAACAGCGGCGGAGCTTGGCCATATGCGGGATTGAGCGTATCCGGCGACGTTTTGTATGGAACGGCAACGTCTGGCGGCGCTTCGGACGCCGGCACGGTGTTCAGTCTTTCACCAGAGCTGGTCAGCGCACCGCAGCTTGGGGTCATTTCCTCGACCGACAATCTTGTTCTCGGGTGGCCGACGAACTTCATTGGTTTCACTCTGCAAACGACCCCGAATCTCGAGTCACCAGTCTGGACCACCAATTCTCCGAGGCCGGTGGTCGTCAACGGTCAAAACGTAGTGACCAATCCCATCACCGGCACACAGCGGTTTTTCCGGTTGCGGCGATAATTGGGAGCAGAGCAGTCCGTGCGGACGAGGGGGGGGCGGATGGGTGGGACCTTGGGAAGATGAACACGCACATGTGAGGCTGCGGCTGCGGCCTTCCTTCTTCGCCAGGGCTCCGGACGGACGGGCCGGCCTGGGCTCGCATAGGACGGGGTTTCAGGCCTCGCGGCGGAGGCTCGGCGTTTTGCCGTTATTGCGTGGCTGGCCCAGAGGACGTCACCAAGGTAGCGTCGAGGGTTCAACCATGAGCGGGAGGAAGCGATCCCTTTGGATTGGATGAGAGGAGTCCCATGAGGGGCCGCGGAGCGATGGATGGACAGGCGATGCCTGGCACAAGGTCCGAACGGTCCGGCTGGCCAATGGCTCCGTTCCCCTCACCTTGATCCTCTCCCCCAAAGGAGAGGAGAGGCGATGCAGCGTTCCTGGAAAGTATCCGGTGATGGTTTCGGGCCCCGCGAACGGCGGGGTAGCGGACAGCCGATGAAGAACGGACTTCGGGAGCGTGGCGGACGGCGCGGCTCGTCGGTCGTTGGGCCATGCAAAGATCGGGACGAGGTTGGAGTGGTGAGTTGAGTTGACGGAGCTCGTTCAGAGTCCGAGTTCGATTGGGCGTCGAGGACGTCACCTGGAGTAGTGTCGAGAGCGCGACCCTGGGCTGGAGGACGCGATCCTTTTGTTGGGACTAGGAGCAGGGACGTGTGAGCCGGCCGCGGCGGTTTTTCCCCTTCGCCAAGGCTCGGGACGGACGGGCCGGCCTGGGCCAGCATAGGACGGGGTTTCAGGCCTCGCCGCGGAGGCCTGGCATTTTGCGGTTATTACGTGGCTGGCATCGAGGATGGGGGCGCTCCGGGGATGGATCCGGTGGGGTTCAGGCACGCTTGGGCTGGCGAAGCGCAAGAGGCGGTGGGAATCGATCGAGCCGCGGGGTTGATCGAGTAGAAGCGACCTCAAGGTCGCGCCACTGAGGCTGTCCCGCCGTTCGCGGAGGTCAGGAGATTGAGCGACACCTTCGGATGGTATCACGTTCCTGCGGCCGAGGACGGGCGCACACCGGGGGCGACTGTCTGCCACGCCTTTAGGTTGGGTCGGCCGCGGTCGGTGGGAATGATTTCGGTCGTCCCTGCGGGGCTTGAGTTGGGATGGACGGCGGTCCCAAGTCTGATGTGGGGCAGGCACGGCCTTTCCCGGCAATCGCAGGTGTCCGATTGCGTGGCTCGGGAAACTCGGGCCACTTCATTACCGTCCTGGATCGCAAGGGTGCTGAATGGGTCGTCGGTGATCCCCTGGAGGGACGAATCATTGAGTCGCAGTCCCAACTCCTTAGCTCGTACGAGTTCACCGGCTTCTTCATGGTGGCGAAGTGAAATTGTGCCTTCTCCGTTTTGCCCGTCGAGCTAGTGACGGCGTTTGCGCGAGCGATAAGCCGCGTTGATTGGGAGCGGGGAGTGCTGATTTGGGTGACGCCCATACAGGGCTGAAAGTGTTGGTGCGATGACGTTAACCCAGGCCTCCAGCCTGGGCTATCACCGGGCGGGCTTTCAGCCCTGGCGGCTAGGCCCGGCGCAGGGCAAGAGGAGCTGGGAATCGCTTGAGCCGCGGGGTTGATCGAGTAGAAGCGACCTGAAGCTCGCGCACCGGAGCAGGCTGTCTCCTGGCTCGAAGCTCGGGAGAACCTACAAGGCGCTCGGATGCGCTGGCATCGCTGCGGCCGAGGACGGCCGCACACGGGGCGACGGTCTGCCACGCCTTTAGGTTGGGTCGGCCGCAGTTGGTGGGAATGATTTCCGTCGTCCCTGCGGGACTTGAGTTGGGATGGACGTGGGGACCGAAGACTGAAGGGCTTGGGCTATTCTCACATGGGCCTCTGGGCTGTAGGAGGGGCTTGACAGATCGGTAGAAGGGGGGTAGATATTTCGTTGTATGACGAAATACAGGATATGACGATGCGCGAGTTCATGGCCGTTGCCAAGGCGCTTGCGGACGAAAACCGCGTGCGGATGCTGCTGGCGCTACAGGGTGGGGAGTTGTGCGTGTGCCAAATCACCGAGCTTTTTGGACTGGCCGCATCCACCACTTCGAAGCATCTGTCCATCCTGTACCAAAGCGGGCTGGTGAATTCGCGCAAAGAGGGGCGCTGGATCTACTACTCGCTGCCCGGCAAGGCGGCCCCGGCGGCAGCCCGCGAAGGGATTCGATGGGTGGCCAAGACGCTTGCCAAGGACCCGCGCGCACTGGAAGACGCCGCGCGGCTGAAAACCATCCTGACTATGGATCCCGTTGTGTTATGCAAACGTCAATGCCGAAACTGAAAGTCCTGTTCCTCTGCACGGGAAATTCGTGTCGCAGCCAAATGGCCGAGGGCTGGGCACGCAGCCTGAAGAGCGACGTGATCGAGCCTTATTCCGCCGGGATTGAGAAACACGGGATGAACCCGCACGCAGTCAGGGTGATGGCAGAAGCAGGCGTGGACATCTCCGGGCAGTTTTCGAAGACACCCCGGGAGATGAGTGTGCAGGAATTTGATTATGTGGTAACGGTCTGCGGCCATGCCGATGAGAACTGCCCCGTCTTTCCTGGAAGGACCAAAGTGGTGCACGTGGGCTTTGAGGACCCGCCCAGGCTGACCAAGCACTTGCCAGACGGCGAGGAGAAGATGGCGGTGTACCGACGGGTGAGGGATGAGATCCGCAAGTTCGTGGAATCGCTCCCGAGTGCCCTCACCGCGGCAAAATAGAAAGGGACAACCATGAAGAATCAACCGGAATGTTACGGCGCGCTTTTCCCGGATTTCACCCGACTCGCAAAGAACGAGCCGCTGGTCAGCCCCGCTTTCACCGCCCTGTTGGTGAGTCAAGGGATCGGCGTCCAAGGCCGGAGTTTGGAAGTAAAGCGTGAGGGTTGGGAACGATGCATCGGCTGTGCCGAATACCGAACGTGCTACGACCTGAGCCTGGCCAGGCTTCTCATGGGAACACTTTTGGCCACCCGCTGGTAGAGAGCATGACGAGAAATAAGATCATTATGAGCGATACATCATCTTTGGACGAGGCGGAGTCAGTCCGCCAGAAAGTGCGTGTGGGCTATGCCGAGATTGCGCGGAGCGGCGGCTCGTGCTGCGGCGCAACGGCAGGCTCGCGCGGTTCTTCGACTGTTGATTCCGAGCAACTGGCCCGCCAGGTGGGCTACTCGGAAGAGGAATTGGCAGCGCTGCCCGGGGGGGCGAACCTGGGGCTGTCTTGCGGGAACCCCAATGCGCTGGCTTCTCTTCAATCGGGCGAGGTGGTGCTGGACTTAGGGAGCGGCGGCGGATTCGATGTGTTCATCGCCAGCAAGAAGGTGGGGCCGACCGGTCGCGCAATTGGTGTGGATATGACCGCCGAAATGCTGGTCAAGGCGCGAAAGAATGCTCAATCCCACTTCGGCACGACCGGGTTGGAGAACGTCGAGTTTCGCCTGGGAGAGATCGAGCATTTGCCCGTGGCTGACGCGAGCGTGGACGTCGTCATCTCAAACTGCGTGATCAACCTTTCGCCGGACAAGGCGCAAGTGTGGCGAGAGATGGCGCGCGTGCTCAAGCCAGGGGGCCGCGTTGCCGTTTCAGACCTTGCCCTGCTCAAACCGCTGCCTCGATCGATTCTTGAGACAGTGGAGGCGCTGATCGGTTGTGTTGCCGGGGCGGTCCCCGTCACCGAAACCGCGCGAATGGCTGAAGAAGCCGGCTTGACTGACATTGTGCTTAACCCCAAGTCCGGTTACGTCGACGGCATGGTGGATTGGCAGGACCCGTTGTACCAAAGGATCATCGCCGATCTGCCCGCCGGAACGAAGCCGAGCGAATACATCACGAGCCTGGAAGTCACTGCCCGCAAACCGGGCCAGTCTGCGACCGCAAAGGCCGCAATGAGAGTGGCGGTGTACGATCCGGCGATGTGCTGCTCGACCGGGGTCTGCGGGGCGGAAGTGGACCCGGCGCTGGTGCAGTTTGCAGCCGACCTGAAGTGGTTACAGGAGGAAGGTGTGGAGGTCCAACGCTTCAATCTATCCCAAAGCCCGGCGGCGTTCGTCGAGCAGGAACCAGTGAAACAGGCTCTTAGCGAACGGGGCGAGACGGCGCTCCCGATGGTCCTAGTTGGCGGCCGGGTCAGGTGCACCGGGCGTTACCCGGGCCGCGATGAACTGGCAAGCTGGACGGGGTTGGCTGCGAGCACACCGGCCGTGTATTCCCCGGCGGTCAACGAGCTGGTGGCCATCGGCGCGGCTATAGCCGCCAACTGCGAACCTTGCCTTAAATATCATTACCGCGAAGCCCAGCAACTGGGCGTTTCGAAAACGGACATGGCGCAGGCAGTGCAGATGGGGGCAAAGGTCAAAGACTCGCCCCACCAAGCCATTCTCAAATTGGCAGACCGGTTGACCGGAACCGTCCTGAGCAACGCGGCAGCCGGGCCCGATGTTTGCTGTGGGTCGCATGCAGAACCCAAAGCCCCAGCCTCCGGTCCGTGTTGCAGCTAGTCGTGAAGGCGAAGGGCAGGATGAGCCGAGTCGACGCCAAGTCATTCCCATGCTTTCTGGAGCAGGCAACGCGTTTCCTGTTCTTCACCGGCAAGGGCGGAGTGGGCAAGACCTCGCTTGGCTGTGCGACGTCGATAGCCCTGGCCGATCGAGGCGCGCGGGTACTACTGGTCAGCACCGACCCTGCTTCCAACCTGGATGAGGTTCTTGGAGCTCCGCTGGAGTCAGAGCCCAGGGCGATCCCGGGTGTGCCTCGCCTCTGTGCCCTGAACATCGATCCGGGAGCGGCTGCGGAGGCATACCGTGAGAGACTGGTGGGTCCATATCGCGACAAACTTCCCGAGGCTGTTCTCAGGAGCATGGAGGAGCAGCTTTCGGGCGCGTGCACGATGGAGATCGCTGCCTTCGACGAATTCGCCAGGCTGCTTGGCGAACCGTCCGCCACGTTTGAATATGACCACGTGATCTTCGACACAGCTCCCACCGGGCACACCTTGCGGCTGCTCTCTCTTCCCGGCGCGTGGACGGGCTTTCTCGACACAAACACGTCGGGCACGTCGTGTCTTGGGCCGCTGGCCGGGCTGCAAAAGCAGCGCTCACTCTACGAGGGCTCAGTCGCTGCGCTAGCCGATGGCGCACGCACGACGCTGGTCCTGGTAAGCCGGCCGCAACGAGGGGCACTGGATGAAGCCGAGCGCACCGGCAAGGAACTCGCGGCGATCGGGCTGCGCAATCAGCGGTTGATCCTAAATGGGGTTTTCCATGCCACCAGCCAAGCGGACAGGGTCGCGTCGGCCCTGGAGGCGCGCGGAGCGCTTGCGCTGCGGGACAAGGCCTCATTCCTCGACAGCTTGCCGGTCACCGAGATTCCTCTCCAGGCGCAGAACCTGGTGGGCATCGCGGCACTCCGAATGCTTGCGGGCAATCCCAAACCAGCACCGGTGGATTTGGAAGGGTTCGCGATGCCTTTGCCGTCGTTCGAGTCTTTGACTTCGCTGGTTGACCGACTGGCCCAACCAGGACACGGGGTGATTCTGGCGATGGGGAAAGGCGGAGTGGGGAAGACGACGATCGCAGCCGCGATCGCCACCGAGCTCGCCCGACGCGGGTTACCTGTCCACTTGAGCACGACGGATCCGGCGGCACACGTGGCCGCAGCCGCTGGTGCCAACTGCGATCTGGAGGTTAGCCGGATTGACCCGCAGGTGGAGACCGCCGGCTACATTAAGGAGGTTATGAGCACGGCGGGGAAGGATCTGGACGCCGGCGGCCGCGCCATGCTGGCTGAAGACTTGCGCTCGCCTTGTACCGGCGAAATCGCTGTGTTCCGTGCCTTCGCCCGTGTTGTTGCCCAGGGAGGGAATGGGTTTGTCATTCTCGATACAGCGCCCACCGGACATACGCTGCTGCTGCTGGACGCGACGGAGGCGTACCACCGCGAGGTGGCCCGCAAGGCCAGCGGTATTCCGGAGGAAGTGCTTCGGCTTTTGCCCAGGCTGCGCGATCCCGGCTTCACCCGTGTCCTCATTGTAACTCTGCCTGAGGCAACCCCGGTGCATGAGGCGGCGGCACTCCAAGCAGATCTTCGTCGCGCCCAAATCGAGCCCTTCGCTTGGGTCATCAACCAGAGCTTTGCAGATGCTCAAAGTGGCGACCCGCTCCTAATGGCGCGCGGGGCAGCCGAGCGGCCTTTCATTCGCGAAGTGGCCGAAGAACATTCTTCCCATACCGTGCTGGTGCCCTGGGTATGTGATGAACCCGTCGGGGCCTCCAAACTCCAGCAGCTCTTCCGCAACTCCGAACTCATACCCGTGCCGGAGATCGATATGACCACCTACGTTTACGAACCCATCCATCAGAAGAACGGCGAGAAGCCGCGATACTTCGAGATCAAACAGAGCATGAACGACGCACCGCTGTCGAGGCACCCGGAGACCGGCGAAGCAATTCGCCGCGTGGTCCTGGGCGGCTTCGGCATGCTCAACTCCAAGAGCGGCGGCGACTCGGGTTCCTCTTGTGGCTGCGCCCCGGACGGTTGTTGCGGTTGAATTAAGAGCTCCGTGAGCGAGAATCGCCGAGCCGAGAGAGACTGCCCCCGCGTGTGCCCGCCGGGCGTCCCAGGGTCTTGGCCATCTGATGCCCCGGTCGCGGGCCAAGGGACCGAGGAAGGACGTGTGGAGAGATTTCGCCACGCGCGCGAGAAGGTCGACGCCCACACCCGAGCGATGCTAACCGCGCAAACCTAAGGAAGTCGCAGTGGATGCTTCTCTACGCGCCAGAAAGCGCCTCGCTTTGTTCGAGCGTTATCTAACGCTGTGGGTCCTGCTTTGCATGGCCGTGGGGGTGGCGTTTGGGAAACTGCTGCCCGACACGACGGCTCGTTTGAGCAAGTGGGAATTTGGCCAAGGCTCACAGGTGAACGTGCCCATTGGAGTGCTTCTCTGGCTGATGATTTACCCGATGATGCTGAAGGTGGATTTCAGTGCTGTGAGAGGGGTCGCGCGCAAGCCGAATGGGTTGCTGGTGACGCTGTTTGTGAACTGGCTGGTCAAGCCCTTCAGCATGGCCTTGCTGGCGTGGTTGTTCATGCAGCATGTGTTTGCGGCCTGGGTCAGCCCCGACCTGGCGAAAGAATACACTGCCGGTCTCATCATCCTGGCGGCCGCGCCCTGCACGGCGATGGTGTTTGTGTGGTCGTATCTTACGGATGGCGACCCGGCCTATACGCTCCTGCAGGTGGCGGTTAACGACCTGATCATGCTGGTGGCGTTTGCGCCTATCGTGATGTTCCTCTGCGGCGTGGCCAATGTCGTGGTGCCGGCGAAGGTGCTGATTACTTCGGTGGTGGTCTTTATCGTTATCCCGCTGACCGCGGGTTGGTCGACGCGCACGATGCTGCTCAAGACGAAAGGGCGGGAATGGTTTGAGAAGAGCTTCCTCCCGAGATTTCATCCCGTGATGATTGGTGCGCTCCTGGTGACGTTGGTGCTTATTTTTGCCTTTCAGTCAGACAACCTAACGAAGCGCTGGTTTGCGGTGGTGCTGATCGCGGTGCCGATCATCATCCAGGTCTATTTCAACTCTGGCCTGACGTACTTGCTGATGCGGTGGTTTAAGGTGCCGCACAATGTGGCATCGCCTGGTGCGCTCATTGGCGCGAGCAATTTTTTCGAATTGGCGGTGGCGGTGGCGATCACCCTGTTCGGTCCGGGGTCAGGGGCAGCGCTGGCAACGGTGGTGGGCGTGCTGGTAGAGGTGCCGGTAATGCTCTCGGTCTGCAACGTCTGCAACCGGACGCGGCACTGGTTTGGAGAAGGATCCAGGGAGATCGAGTGAGTCGTGGGCTATGAAGGGCCGGACTTTCAGCCCTTGATGCGGGCAGGGGGAAGGACACAACTTCCGTTGGTGGTAATCGATCTCCCAGAATGAAATGGTTGGGTTCGTTTCGCTCTTGCGAATTGCGATTACCGGCGTAACTTGCGGCTTACAGCGGCCCCCATTGGCGTTTAATGGAGACCCGGCTATTTGCGCCATGCGAACAAATCGAGGGACAGGTGTGATCGGTGGGGAGATTCGGCCCTTGCGGGAGGGTTTTACCTTGATTGAACTGCTGGTGGTCATCGCCATTATCGCGGTGCTGGCAGCACTCCTTCTCCCTGCGTTGAGCCGTGCCAAGAGGGCGGGGAACAACGTTGTCTGCGAGAACAATCTCCGCCAACAGGGAATTGGGCTGCAACTTTACGCGGACGATTCAGGCACCTTCCCAACCTTCTTCGCACCTACCCCGATGCCCGCATCGCATCTGCAGTCTTGGATCGATTTGTTGCGCCCCTACGTGAAGGACCCGCTGCCGGCCGATAACTACAGTTTCGCGACCGGAAAACATACCTCAGGTCCAGGGAAATCGGTTTACACGTGTCCGGAATACGATCGAGTTCGCGGAGCCTACGTGAGCGGCTTTCAGATTCCGTTTTATGGGAGCTACGCGTACAACGCACATCCTGGCGAGCTCCAAGGGTCAGGGGTTTTCTTCTTTACGGACGGCGGGCTGGGGTGGGGCACGGGCAGCAACGGGCCGGTGGCGGTACGTGCGAGCGCGCTGAGCAGTCCAAGCCAGATGATCGCGGTAGGGGATTCAACGGTCTACCCCATCGGTGGAGTGTCGGGGGTTTTTGGGGCGTCCTGGGCGCCGCAGTTCACCACGTGGTGGGTCGTTATGCCGGGGTTTCCTCCGCAACCGCCGCCGCCGCTTCCGGAGGTGAGGGCTATGACGGACCGGCACGGTGGCCGATGGAACATGGTGTTTTGCGATGCGCACGTGGAACATCAGCGGCCGCAAAAGTTTTTCAATTTCTACTCTGACGACGCGATCAGCCTCTGGAACCGAGATCATCTGCCACACAGGCAATAGGAGATAGATATACGCATCGTCACAAGTTCCGCCGCGTTCGGGTACGCGGTCTACAAGCCCCTGTCGGGCGGGTGGCTTAACCCGGCGCCACGGCTTTAGGTAGCTGTGTATAGAGACGGGGGAGCGATAGCGCGTGCAACGATTGTGTCACGGAGTGATTCTGACTGCGTACAGGGAGTGTTGATTCGACTTGTAGATAGGGCTGCGCGGGGGTTTTAGCGGCAAGTCGCAATCGTGTCATTCGATGTCCGCTCGCTGAAGGCAATAATAGTCCCAGGGCCTATTCTCGGGCCGTCAATTGAAACAAAACCCCTAACCTCACTCGCGTTGCGGCAACGAATCGGCGGGTCACAAGACCAGGTTGTTGTCAACAAGAGCTGACAAGCATCGGAACCAACCAGGAAGCACGAGCTATGCGCGAAACCAGTGAATCAAGGAGCCGGGCGAATACAGCCCCAGCCACCAGCGTGAAATCGGAACGGCGGTACCCTCTCGCGGCGGTTTCAGTGATCATGATTGCGGTGGGTATCGGCGGGTCGGTCCGTAGTGGCCAGCAGCCCGCTGCGATGGCGTTCGCGCCGGGTGATCTGTTACTTACGCGCAGCGTGTATATGGGCACCGCGGCGACGGTATCCATCGGCCAACCCCTGCCAGGCGGCGGGGTGGCAATCGCGGACGGGACGTACCCTTCGGTTTTTAATAACGACACGATCGATGGCAGCTTTGGAGTAACATCCCCGATTTACGTGGACGATATTACGACCGGGGGAGTCGTCGTGGGGACGATGGCGGTGGACCCAGCGCAGATCGTGACCAGCTTCTCGTCGAAGTCGGAGTTGGCGATCAACCTGTCCGCCGATGGCACCGCGGTGACGTTCCTGGGCTATGCCGCACCAGTCAACGCTTTGGATGTCTCAAACTCGAATACCCCCAATCATGTCGATCCGACAGATCCGGTGAGTGGCACCTCTCAACGGGCCATCGCGAAGGTCAACTATGACGGGACATTGTTAGTCACGCCGGTCAACGCCTATAGCGGCAACAATGGCCGGGCGGTGGTGCTGGCCAGCGGGAATTATTACCTGGCTGGCAATGCGGGGAATTCCGGCTCCGGCCCGACGGGAGCGACCTTGAGCATGTTAAGCGAGGACACGGGCGTCCAGATGATTCCTGATGGGGCCAGCGGCGACACGGTTGTGGTCGGCCAGGTGCAAGGCGTTTCCGGGAGCAGCACGGGTTACCAGCGCGGGTTTTCGATCGCGCAGGCACCTTACAACAACGCTCCCGATAAGACGGGGAAGGACGACAATTTTCGTGGTCTGCGGGTGTTTGGGAACACGCTTTTTGTCACGAAAGGCAGCGGTGGCAATGGAATCAACACCGTATACCAGGTGGGTGCGACAGGTTCCTTGCCCGGGCTGGCGGACGCTGGGACAACGTCCTTCACGATTCTGCCCGGGTTCTATACGGGTCTGGCGAAGGGTTCGAGCGCGCGTTTCCCGTTTGGGATCTGGTTCGCGAACGCGGACACTTTGTACGTGGCCGACGAAGGCGATGGAAAGGCGGCCGATGCGGCGACAGACACCAAGTCGGGACTTCAGAAGTGGGTTCGGGTCAACGGGGTGTGGCAGCTTGCGTATACGCTCCAAAACGGTCTGAACCTCGGAGTTCAGTATGCAGTAGCAAACGGGCCGAACGGCGAGGTCTATCCCACTGCTCTTAACCCCGCCACCGATGGGCTGCGCAACCTGGTGGGCCAAGTAAATGGCTATGGAATCGCGACGATTTATGCGATCACCTCGACGATCAGCAGTTCGGGCGATCAGGGAGCAGACCCGAACAAGCTGGTTGCGATTACTGATACTCTGGCGTTCACCAACGCTACTCAGGCGGCGTCGGAACAATTCGTGACGTTGAAAACGGCCGGTTATGGTGAAGTGCTTCGCGGGGTTGCATTTGCTCCGGGCTTCACGTTCACCGGAGTTGCGGCGGGGGACGCTACCAGTTCCGGAGCGATCCTCTGGACACGGGTCTCGGAGCCGCAGGGGGCATCGGTGCCCTTAACGCTGCAACTGGCGACGGATTCGAGTTTCGCAAGCGTTGTGCAAAGTTACTCAGGCAACACGGATCCGACCAAGGACAACATTTTGAAGATCAGCGCGGCTGGGCTGCAGTCAGGGACGCGGTATTATTACCGGTTTGTGGGGCCTGCGCCGCTGGCCCTGGTGAGCACCACGGGCACGTTCAAGACGGCGCCCGATGCGAGCACCGCGGCACGCGTGCATTTCGCGTTCAGCGGCGATGCGGATGGTTTGATGAGGCCGTACGCCCTGGCACATGACTTCGAGGCGCTCGGGCTGGATTTCTTCCTCTGGTGCGGTGACACGATTTACGAAACGGCCAGCAGCGGCTCACCCGCGGTGGCGGTGAGCGGTTCCATTCCGGCGCCCTCATCGAGCGGCGCGACGCAGGCACAGCTTTTCACCGATTATTCCCGGAAGTACCGGGAACAATTCCTGCCGGTGCACGCTGGCGGGCAGAACTCCCTGCAGACGCTTTTCGCCTCCCAAGGCAACTACACGCTGTACGACAATCACGAGTTGGGAAACCGGCAGTACATCAACGGTGGGGCGGCTGCTGGAGGTCCGGTGGGGGACATGCCGACCGGCGCCGGTGTGGACGCGCGGGTGGCGGCTAACGATGTCAATACCACTGGCAGCTTCATGAACAAGAGCGCCGGCTTTGAGACGCTGCAGCAGGTTTATCTCAATTATCAGCCTGTGCGGGAGCGCGGGTTCATCAGTTCGCCGGTGACAGACCCGCGCAGTGATGGGACACCGCCACTGTTCTTCGCACAGCAGTGGGGCTTGAACGCCATCTTCATCAACACGGACGATCGGAGCTACCGTGATATCCGGATGAAGACGGCGGCCAACGCGGATGATACAGGCATTCGCGCGGCCAATCCCAATCGCACGATGTTTGGCGCGACCCAGCTGGCCTGGCTTGAACAAACGCTGCTCGGCGCCCAGAACGCGGGCACACCGTGGAAGTTTGTGGCGGTCTCGGATCCGATCGATCAGCTCGGCCCGATTGGCGGGGCGCTTTCCGGCACCCTGACCGCGGTGAACAGCGACGGCGGCAAATCGTACATGGGCGGATACCGTGCTGAGCGGAATGCTCTGCTCAAATTCATTGCGGACAATCACATCCTCAACGTGGTGTTCCTTGCTACGGACGACCATCAGAACCGTATCAATGAACTGCTCTATTCTCCCACAGGCGCCACCGAGGACCAATCGACTTATGTCCGGGTGCCGCATTGTATTTCGGTGGTTGATGGGCCGCTGGGCGCAACCGGGCCCGATGGGATCACCGACCACTCGTTCGGGAACATCAAGGCGATCGCCGACAGCCTCGCCGGCGCACAAGCGGCCGCGGGCGTTGATCCGTTAGGCCTCGATCCAGATTATCCCGGTCTCTTCGGGGTGATGCGCGATGGCGACCCAAGCGCCGATGCACTACGCCAGCCGGTGGATTTCTACTCGCCTGACACCTTTAACTACACAATCTTCGATGTGAGCGCAGACGGCAGGATATTGACGGTTTCTTCGTTCGGAATCAATTCGACGGCGCAGAACAGCTTCCTGGAATATGATCCAGTCAAGAATCCTGTTCGCCAGCTTCTTAGTTTCAATGTTGATGCATTCCCCGAGCCCGCGTTTACCGCGTGTCCTGGGAATATCACGTTGGGAACCGACCCAGGACAATGCTCGGCCTTGTATGGTTTCGTGGCAGCAGCCTCGGGCCGTCCCACGCCGACGGTAGTATGCACATTGAACGGGGTGGCAATCAGCTCGCCATTCGACTTCGCCAAAGGCGTTAACGTGGTGAACTGCGTGGCCTCTAACACGCTCGGCTCGGCGACTTGCACTTTCACCGTGACGGTGAATGACACCGAGGCGCCGGTTGCGTCTGCGTCGAGGAAGGATTCGCGAAATCGAAAAGGCGGAGAGCATGAAGATGACGATGATGGCGACGTGGTTTGGACGCTCCAGGCCAGCGACAACTGCGACGGCTCAGCCCTGCAGATCTATGTTAAAGACTCTGCAGAAGGCAAATGCGGCGGGACATTCGTCGCAGGCCCGTATGCGCCGGGCGCGAAGGTCACGCTAAGCCGCAATAAGGTGCACGCCAGTGTGAAACGGGGATCCAATGGTCTTGCGGCTAAAATCACGACCAAGGGAAATCCCGTGCTCGTGGTGACCGATTCATCGGGCAACACTTCTTGCACTGTCGTCCAGATTCCGAAGGACGAGTAGAGAAGCTGCGTCTCCAGAAGTTGGTAATCAGACTCGGCCAGCGCCTCCTGCGAAGTTGGGAGGCGGCTGGCCGAGCCGTTCAGGGCTAGGGCGAGCGGAGCGCTAGTTGGCACTGGTCCAACCAGGCCTTTCGCCGAGGAAACAGGTAGTCCGACGGGATCTTGGCTAATTCCTGGCGGGCGAGTTCGTGCCGTCCACGTTGGAGGCAAAGTTCAAGGAACGCCAAATGGTAGGCAGCCGATTCCCCACCGTGCAAGTGGTCGGGGTCGACTCTGTCTAAGAGCGCGGCTGCTTCGTTGGTCCGGTGATTGAGCAGGAGGGCCATGCTATGGTTAATGACGGCGGCGAGTGAGTTCGGGCTGGCGCGTACCAGTTCCAGCGTGAGTTTGACCGCCTCTTCCTCCCGGAGTCGCGTGGCCAAAAGTGCCGCAGCGTAGCGGTTCACGCAGGTTAAGTCACCGGGGTGGGCCTCATACTGTCTCCTGGCTCCTTCGACGACGAAGTCAGGGTCTTTAAGACGGAGACCGACGTCGAAGACCGTTTGCCAATAGTCTTCACGCTCCCCCAATTCCTTCTCGCGCCCGGCCAGGAGTGCCTTGGCTTGGGCGGGGTATTCCAGTTTCAGCAGCCCCTTGGCCATGATGAGAGCGACCGAGGGGTTGGGAGAGTGGATTGCGACTGCCTGGTCGAAGGCCGCCTGGGCCGGCGCGCTGCGGCCGCCCGCGATTGCCGCGCGGCCTTCCAGGTAATAGCTATAGGCCTCCAGTTCATCGCGAACGCTTTCCTGGTCGCGGATTTTGACGGCCAGCACGCGCAGATCATCCCAACGCTGGCGCTCGATGAGGAGGTTTGCCAGCGTGACCCAAAGCTCGTCAGCAGCGCCGAGCGTGCTCAGACGCTCCTGTAAGAGCCGCAGCGCACGATCTCCCAAATCCAGGGTGAGCAGGCTTTGGACGAGAGCGTTGGCCTCGACGGCGGTGGTGGGCTCGCCCGTGAATGCTTCAGCGAGCCTCTTGGCTTCGTCTTTTTTTCCGTCGGCAGCCAGGGTCGCCCAGTAGAGCGTGTGGTCGGTAACTCGATCGGATCCGGCGCTTTCGAGTCGGCGTAGAGCCGTCTCAGCCGGTGAGCTTGCCTGACGTTGCAGACAAACGACCAACATGAGGCGGTTGGCGATGAGGGCTGATGGGCTATGGCCCGAGGCCGTAGCCTCGAGCTGGCCAAACGCGTCGACCGGTCCAGTGTCTGATTTCCATCCCGCCCGGTAGGCCCACCAGAACAGGCTGAGTTCGGGATCGTTCTGGCCGGCTGCGGTGCGGGCTTGCCACCGGGACTCGAAGGAAGACCAATCTTGTTGGAAGAACAACATTTTCATATAGCTGGCCTCGAGAGGACCGGACAGCGATTTGGATAAGGGCTCCAAGAGTCGCCCGATTACCGAGTAGAGGTTAAGGCGTTCGTAGAGTTTGACGCATAGCTCCAAGTCATCACGGTTGGTGTTGGTCAGCTTGAGGAGCCAGAAGGAATTCCGAACGGCCTGGAGACTGTTTTGGGGGTCGGACGTTTCATTTTGGAGTGCGGTCCGGATCTCGCCACGGACGAGGTTGGGGTCGGCAGGGTTGTTGGCCAGAGCGGCCTGCCAGGCATAAGCCGCCGCGGCGTAGCGTTTTTCGGAAGTGGCCTGTTGAGCGCTGCGGCCCAGCATGAATGCTTGGGCTCGATCCAGTCCGCTGATCCTGACCACGGGCAGAAAACCCGGCGGGGTCACACGCCAGATCTTGGGGAGGAATAGCGTGAGAAAAAGGACGAAGCATAAAGCGGAGGCGATCATCAGGCGGACCCAGACACTGGTGATGGCTAACTGGATCAACGGTGAATAGCTGAATCGCTGGGACAGGGCGCCTTTGAGCCGCTCCCAGGTTTGAACAACGCGAGATTTGCTGATTTCCGTCGATGGCGCCCTGGCAGCATAGACCTCCCACGGAGCGGCAGGGGTTGCCAGGTCGATGCTTTCTCGTTCTCGCCTTGGTTGAACGGTTACCCCTGGTCGAGTCATGAGACAGACCAAGGAGGATTCACAATACAAGTCGACGTCCTCCACGCAGGCGGGGATAAGGCAGAATTGACCCGCGCCGAGGCGCACAAGTTCGTTGGAACGTTGATCGTGGATTTTGAGGTGCCCTGAAACGACGCCTACGATTGTCGGCCGGCCGATGGGGGAGAACGGGACCATTGCGCCCGTCTCACCGTGCCACTCGTCGACCTGGAACATTGGGCTGTTGACGAGGGTCCGCTCGCGCAGGCCGCGACGGCGCCGGAGTGGCGCATGGATCAGTTCGGGCTCCGAGTCAGTGAAATCGATGCATTGGAGTGCTTGCTCGAGGTGAAGCGGCCGGGGCTTGCCGTCTAAGCCGAGGCGGTTCCAATCGAAGACCCGGAAAGTGGTGTCGGAGTTCTGCTGGATCTCGAGGACGACGCAGCCCGCGCCGAGCGCGTGGACGCGACCGGCGGGGAGAAACAGGGCATCCCCGGCCTTGGGATGGAGGCGATGAAAGCAATCGGCGACGAACCCAGCCGTTAAGCGGGCGGCGAATCCTTCTCGAGTGATGCCGCGCTTAAGGCCGGCGAGGAGCTCCGAGTTTGGCCGAGCTTCCGCGACATACCACATTTCCGTCTTGGGATGGCCATTCAGAAAAGCTGCGATTGAGGCCGGAGGATGTACGTGCAGGGAGAGTGGCTGTTGCGCATCGAGCAGTTTGATCAACAACGGGAATCGGCCTGCGGCACCACTGCTCTCGCCGAGCAAGGCATCGCGCTGGGAATCCATGAGAAAGCGGAGGTCTTTTCCCGCGAGCGGGCCGTTAGCGATCACGCTCACGGCGTCGGGCTGATCGGAGATTTCCCAGGACTCACCGATTGGCGTTGGCGCTGGCGGAAGGTCCTTGTGGAACAACCGTTCGAGGGCGCGTCCGCCCCAGACGCGCTGCTGGAGAATGGGGTGAAATATCAATGGATAAAGCATGGCTACCAGGTTTTGAGCACGGGCGTAGGGCGGCGAGATTCGGTTTCGCCGCTCAGCCCATTCATCCTCAGTACTAGAGGCATTCAGGCGACGATTGTCCACGGGGCAAGTGAAACAATCTGGCGACAGAACGAGGGAGAAACAGTGAAGAAGGCAGTGTGGCGGAGCCGGGCGCAAGAACTTTACGGAACCTTGGGATGGAAACGGATCTTTCGCTCGCCTCGTTCAGGAAACGCCGCGTGGCCTTGGACGAGCGGTATTTGCGGGAGCAGCATCAGCCGTCCCTACGGGACGAACACCAATCCCAATCTGCGAACCCACGGCGGAAGGCCTTGGGCTATTATCACATGGCCCTCCGGGCCGCAGCTTCGTAAACCTGCGTGCATGGTCACGCAGAGCGGAGCGCGAGGTCGTAGGGTTCCGCTCCGAATGAGTCTGAACTTGAGCAGGTCAGGAACTTCCAATTAACACGCCGGCGAGGAATACCAGAGCCCCGCCCAGGCCAACCTGGAAGATGGCGGGTCCCCAAGCCGTGTCCATGAACTTGTGCCGCACCCAGGCGATGCATCCCAGCTCCACCATAACCACAGCGACCGCCACGGCTGTGGCGGTTTTCATTTGAGGGATCAGATAAGGCAGGGTGTGTCCAAGACCACCGAGCGTGGTCATCAAGCCGCACACGATTCCACGGATGAAGGGATGACCGCGGCCGGTGAGGCTCCCGTCATCGGACAGCCCTTCGGCGAAGCCCATGCTGATACCGGCTCCCACGCTTGCTGCCAGGCCAACCAGGAACGTCTCCCAGCTCTTTCCCGTGGCAAAGGCGGCTGCAAACAATGGGGCGAGGGTGGAGACCGATCCGTCCATCAATCCGGCGAGCCCTGGCTGGACTACCTGAAGCAAGAAAAGGCGATCTTTGCGTGCGGTTTCGTCTTCACTCAACTTCGAATGAGAGATGCGTTCGGCGGTGATTGCATGATGCCGCTCCTCCTCGGCCAAGCCGTTGAGGAGTTCGCGGATGGCGAGGTCGGTGGTTCGCTTGGCGGCGGCCTCGTAAAAGCGCCGGGTTTCCACTTCCATGGATTCGGCGGTCCGCTGAACAGCCCGCAGGCCAAGCGGCCTGACCAGCCAAACCGGGCGCCTTTTCACGAAGCCGCGAACATCTTCGCGCCGGATCAGGGGAAGGTGTTCGCCGAAACGTTCGCGATAGAGGTCAAATAGGCGCTGCCGGTGCTTGTCTTCGTCAGCCCGCATCGCTTGGAATTTCTCGGCCTGTTCGGGGTAGTCGTCTTTTAGACCGTCCGCGAAGTCGGCATAAATCCGTCCGTCTTGCTCCTCCAAGGTGATGGCTAGGGCGATAACCTCGCGTTCAGTCAAGCTATCGAAGGATTTCATCAGTATGATTTCCGTTAAAGTCGGCCGTGCCGGCGATTGCCAAGGCGCGGCCTGAAAAAGGCTGATGCTACTGTACCCATTTCGGGGAGAAGGGGGAAGCTCGTGGAGCGCGGAGGGGATGTTGAATGAGCCGGTGCCGGAGTTCAAATCGATCTGCAGCCATTTAATCCGATTCGGGCTTAAAGTGGTAATCGATAACATGTCGTAAACCATTTTGGGATAAGTAGTTGAAAAATGTATAAACGTATCATTGACAGTTTATCTGTAAACGTTTACAAGACCATAATCCATGAAACGATCGACCCCGCTTAAGCTGTCGAATCCGAGTAGTGCGATTACGATCAAGGAAGTGGCTGCCGAGGCAGGGGTCTCGACTGCGACGGTGTCGCGTGTGCTGGCAGGTTCAAATGGGGTGGCCGAAGAGGTACGCAATCGGGTTTCCCGGGCGGTTGCCAAACTGGATTACCATCCCAACCGGCTGGCGCGCGGGCTGCGGTTGGGTCACCGGCAGGTAGTGGGAGTGATCATCCCGGACTTGCAGAACCCATTTTTCACAGGAGTGGTGCATGGGGTTGAGGCCGCACTTTATGGGGCGGGCTACACGCTGCTGTTGGCGCATTCCGACGACCGGGCGGAGAGGGAACAGGAGCAATTGAGGCTGCTGAGGGGTGAAGGAGTCGCGGGGCTGGTTTTCATACCGGGCGACCGGCAAGGAACGAATTATGAATCGCTCCGGACCTGGGACATCCCGATGGTGGCGATAGACCGTTCGCCGGGCGGATTGGAAGTGGATTTGGTTTGCTCGAACAATCGGGAGGGGATGCGGCAAGCGGTGAACCACTTGTTATCTTTGGGCTATCGGGAGGTGGCTCTGCTGAACGGGCCGGAGGGGATTAACGTCACGCGGGAACGGCTAGGGGGGTATGAAGACGCACTCCGGAGTGCCGGGGTTGGGGTGCGGGAAGGGCTTATCATCCACAGCGATTTCCGGCAGCAGGGCGGATACGAGGCGATGGGCCGGTTCCTGGACATGGGGAGGCCACCCAGATCGGTGGTGGTGGCCAACAACCTGATGACCTTAGGGGCGCTCCAGGCGATCCATGAACGTGGGGTTCGCATCCCGGAGGACATCGCGGTGGTCTGTTTCGATGACATGCCGTGGGCCATTTCGCTTCGCCCCCCCCTTACGGCAGTGGCGCAACCGGCTGAGGAACTAGGCGCGGCAGCCGCACAGCTGTTGTTAGAACGTCTTAAGAACCCGCAAAGGCTGGTCAGACAAGTGATCCTACCAACGCGCCTGATGGTGCGAGCCTCCTGCGGCGCGGCGCGCGCTCCCGGTGTGATGGGGCGGTCAGGAGAGACGCATCTGCGGAAGATGGTCGGGTGAAGGGCGAATGCAATTGTGAAAGCAACATCCCTGGTCAAACCGAGAATTGTGGTGGTGGGCAGCTCGAACACCGACATGATCATCAAGCTCGAGCACATCCCGCAGGCGGGCGAGACGATCCTTGGTGGCGAATTTGCCACGGCCGCTGGAGGCAAGGGGGCCAACCAAGCGGTTGCGGCCGCGCGGGCGGGCGGGGAGGTTACCTTCGTTGCGCGGGTTGGACGCGATGTTTTCGGAGAAAAGGCGGTGGGCGGATTTGTTGAGGATGGCATCAACGTTCGGCATGTAACTCGCGATCCCAGCGCGCCGTCTGGCGTGGCGCTCATCTTCGTGGCCAAGGACGGCGAGAACAGTATCGCGGTGGCGTCCGGCGCCAACAGCCGGCTCTTGCCGGGTGATGTGAGAAAGGCCAACGCTGCGATTGCCGGGGCGAGGGTGGTGATGATGCAGTTGGAAATACCAGTGGCAACGGTTGTAGCCGCGGCCGAGCTGGCGGCCCGAGCGAACGTGCCTGTGATCTTGAATCCGGCCCCGGCGCAGGTTCTGCCGAACAAGCTCCTCAAGCTGGTTTCTATTCTCACGCCAAACGAGAGCGAAGCCAAACTGCTCACTGGCATCACGGTTACCGACGAGGCTACGGCAGCACGAGCCGCTGGCCGGCTTCGCGAACGTGGGGTCAAGACGGTGATTCTGACGCTTGGGGCGCGTGGCGCGTTTGTGGCGACGAACGCCGAGCAGTGGCTGGTGCCTGGCTTTAGGATGAAGGCGGTAGATACCACCGCGGCCGGAGACGTCTTCAACGGCGCGCTGGCGGTCGCCCTTGGCGAGGGCCGAGCGCTGTTTGATGCGGTAGGTTTTGCCAATGCGGCCGCGGCGATTTCAGTGACCCGGGTGGGGGCTCAGCCTTCTGCGCCCAAGCGAGAGGAGATCGAGCTCCTTCTGGCGAGGGTAAGGAGGACGCCTGACGCCGGGGCACTGAGGAGTGGCAGTTCTGAGGGACGGCTGGTTAAGCCACCCTCTGGGAAACCCCGATAACCTTGGTCAATCTCGGATGGAACGTCACAAACTAGAATGGGCTGCGAACCACCATAGGAGAGGACGAACAACGGGACTACCACATCTCAGAAGTGTGAAAGGATTCTATGAAAACAAAAACAACGCACCACATGTTGCTCGCCTGCGTGGCCAGCGCATGCTTTCTCAGCGGCGCGGCGACTGCCGGAGTTTTGGTCGGGAACCAGGCGATCGCGCCGGCGGCGGTCGACCTGACGGCTGAGGGGAATCTCGACTGGACCCACTGGGGTTTGGCGACTCCAACGGATTTCGATCAGAAGTCGCCGGTCGTGAACGAAATCAGCAACTTCACAGCGATCAGCGGGGACGGTTCCGAGGTGTCTCAATTTGGCAATGCCGCGACCGCCTTTTCCTGGACTGATGGCACGCCCACAGCGGGCATCGACGGCACGACCACGGGCGTGTACATCTCGGGCTTGGACAACGGCTTTGAGTTCACCGTGGCTGCTGACACGACTACCAAGTTTCTCAGAGTTTATGCGGGAGGATGGAATTCGAGGGTCCACGTTGAGGCCACGCTCAGTGATGGGGGTGGAACAGAATATGTTGACGAGAGCCTGGACGATTACGGTGTCGGCACCGCGGACGTGCATACAATAAAGTTCGCCGCGGACTCGGCCGGCCAGACTCTTACAGTGAGGGTTTATTCGATCGTCATGCATGGCGGGGGTAACTGCACGCTCATGGGGGCGTCGCTGGGCAGTCCGCCTCCAGGGCCCACCGTGATGGGAGTCGGCACGCAGGTGCAAAACGTGAATGCTTATAGTGGCAGCGAGGCTTCGTTCAACTTTGCCGTGACCAACAACGCCAGCCCGATGGTGCCGTCTTCATACCGATGGTATAAGAACGGTCTGCTGGCGACGAACGTGACCGGCAGCTACTTCACCTTCCTCGCGGCTCCGACGGACGACGGCGCGAAGGTGTATTGCGTGGCGAGTCTGCCAGAGGTTTTCAACCCCAACCACCTGCCGTCGCTGACGAGCGCTACGGGAACGGTCAAGGTGCTCACCGGCGTGACCTACACGAATGGCCTCAAGGTTGAGTTTTTCCCTGGCGCGATCCGCCCTGACGTCGAGGCGGGGAATGTAGGACCCGCGACCGATATCTCACGGGCCTCCAGTTTTGAAATGCCGGTCAATGACGGTCGGGCTAACTACGCTCGACGGGTGAGTGGGTATTTCATCCCACCGGCGAGCGGCGATTATGTGTTTTTCATTTCTTCCGATGACGATGCCGACCTGTTTCTGAGCGAGGACAGCGCATCGGGCCACAAGCGACTGATCGCGCAGGAAGAGAACTGGAGCAGTTCACGGCAGTGGGTTTCGAGCGACGGAAACAGCTCCCTCTCGCAGAAGCGATCTGACCAGTGGTCTCCGGACCAAGGCGCTACCACTCCCTTTGCAGGCGGCATACGTCTCGCGGGCGGGCAGGGCTATTACCTGGAATGTGTGCAGCACCAGGGCACAGGCGGTGACGGTTTGGCCGCAACCTACAAACTGATTAGCGATGCCGATCCGCTCGATGGGGACGCTCCGGTGTTCGGGGAGGCTAATTCCAATGTCGCTCTCATGACCGGGCCGACCACGGCTTTGAGCTGGGTAACTCAGCCGGCCAGCATGACCAATTTTGTTGGCCGGACGATCACATTGTCCTCCAAGGCCACATCAGACAGTGAATTCCTGCCGCTCTATCGATGGTTCAGGAATAACAGTGTGGTCAGCAATGCCACGGCCGGAACTTACAGTTTCCCGGCACTGCTGGAGGACGACAAGAGCCAGTGGTATGTCACGGCGAGCACGGTGGAAGGCGGGCTCTCGATCACGAGCGCAGTAGTCACGCTCACGATCAAGCCGGTCACTTTTCCGCAGGGGCAGATTACTTTTGAGGACCAGGATCCGGCCGGCCTGGATCAGTCGGGGATGATGTCACCGAATCCCTACACGGATGCAGAAGGGTTGCCGACTGGGGTGACAGCGACCTTTTATAACTTCAATAGCTGGAACGCGGATCCGCAGCAAACGCCGGGTGGCACCTGGCTTCTTTACGGCGACAACACTCTGCCTGGCGACGCCTCGCTGACGTTCAACATGCCGGTGCAGGTACCGAGCTTCTGGGTTACCACTGGCCCTTACGGCAACCTCGGATCGTCGTTGAAGGCATACCTGAAAGGAATCGAGCAGTTTGCCTACACGAACACGGCTTTCTTCACATTGACGGAGGTTACCAACGGGGAGAGCCTATTGATCGACAGCATTGTTTTCAGCGATTATGTAGGCTCGGAGATCGACGATATCACAATCGCCAAGCCGACTACCCTCATTAGCTTCTCTACCCAGGTTGGCAACGACGGGCCGGCTAATCCAAACCCCTACACAGCCGCGCAGGGATTGTTTCCCGGAGTGACGGCAACGTTCGACCAATTCAATAATTGGAACGGCAGCACGGATCACACGCCCGACACAACCGATAACTATCTGCTTTATGGAGCGAACTATAACGTAGGAGGCGTGTCTTCGATCACCTTTAACACCCCGGTTGAAGTGCCAACCCTATGGGTGAATCACCAGGGGGACGGAAGCCTTGGAGCCGCGTCACTCACCGGCTCCTTAAAGGGCCAAGTGCAGTTCACGTCCCCGGTTACTTTGAGCACGTGGGCGGAAGTCACCGCCGGCGCGGGCCTGCCGATTGACACACTTCGGTTTACCAACTACGGGGATTCCTGGATAGACGACATCACGGTCAATGCGATTACCAACCCACCGGCTCAAGCAAACCCTGCCCGGCTCAGCCTGGTGAAGGTCGCAGGCGGCGGCTTAACCTTGTCTTGGACGGGCCAAGCGCGGCTCGAGGAGAGCGCGGTTCCGACCTCCGGGTGGACCACCTCGGCCAACCAGGGTAACCCGCAGAGCGTGACGCCGACGACCGGCGCCAAGTTCTATCGCATGGTTAATCCGTGATAGCGCAGCGCCATAGGCAAGACACAGCAAATGGCTGCGGTCTGAGGAATATGGATTGAAGAGAGCAGGGGCCTGCAGCCTGGAGGCGGGCGGCAAGCCCGCTTGCGGGACGGCGCCGGATCTGTGCCTGACGCAGCGGACCTGGGTTTCGGCTCCTGCAACAAAGAACGAATCGGCCTTCATGATTATGGACTGAAGCCATGAAGATGTGGGGCAACACCGGGTTTAACGACGGCAGATTTTATTTCTAATCCATTGAGCTATGATGCAAAATCCTGGAATGAACTTCCTTGTCGGATTGCTGATTGCCAGCAGCTTGGCCTCGGTGTCGTTGAGAGCGGTGATCATACCCGTGCCAGATAAAGTCGCCTGCGCGGTACCAGATCGCCAGGCATTCACCCAACCCGACCAGTTGCATCTGACCGGATGGATGGGCACACGGATCGCGGCGAACGAGGCGAATCGACTTGCAAAGATTGATGTTGATCGCTTGCTGGAGGGTTACCGCAAACGGCCTGGGCGTCAAAGCTGGGACGGTGAGCACGTGGGCAAGTGGCTGCATGCGGCGACGCTGTCGTGGGTCAACACGGGGGACGCGGCGTTGCGTCAGAAGCTGGATTACGCGGCCGCCGAATTGACCAAATGCCAGTTGGCGGATGGCTACCTGGGCACCTACGTGGAGAGCCAGCGATGGACGGAATGGGACGTCTGGGCGCACAAGTATAACCTCATCGGCCTGATCACCTACATGCGCTACACCGGCAACATGGCGCCGCTGCCCGCCTGCCGACGCATGGGGGACCTGCTGTGCAACACCTTTGGCGACGCCCCGGGCAAACGGGACCTCATTGTGGCCGGTGAGCACGTTGGCCTGGCTCCAACCAGTGTGCTTGAGCCGATGGTCTTGCTTTACCGGTTGACTGGGGAAGCGCGCTATCTTGATTTCTGCCAGTATATCCTGAGGGCTTGGGAGCATCCGAACGGTCCCAAGATCGTGTCGACGCTGCTTTCGTTGAGGCGCGTAGATAAGGTTGGCAACGGCAAAGCCTACGAAATGCTCTCCTGCCTAAACGGTGCCCTGGAGTACTACCGGACGGTTGGGGATCCGCGAATTCTGCAAGCCTGCCTGAACGCCTGGCAGGACATTGTCGCCCGGCGTCTCTACATCACTGGTGCGGCGAGCTACGGCGAACTTTTCCACGACGACTTTGATATGCCCAATGTGGCAAACGTCGGCGAGACCTGTGTGACAGTGACCTGGCTGCAGTTTAATGCCCAGTTGCTGAGGCTGACGGGCGAAGCGCGGTTTGCGGAGCAATTGGAGCATGTGATCTTGAATCAATTGTTTGGAGCGCAGAAGTGCGATGGATCGGCTTGGGGCTACTATGTGCAAATGGAAGGCAAGAAGCCTTATAGTGCCACGCTGGACGGCCATTGCTGCCTCTCGAGCGGCCCGCGGGGCGTGGCATTGATTCCCACCTTTGCCCTGAGCGCGGACACGGAAGGCGCGGTGGTGAATCTTTATGACGCTGGGACTGCTCGGCTCAAACTGAAGGACGGCGCTGAAGTCACCCTCACAACTGAGACTCGGTATCCGGCGGAGGAGCAGGTTCGGATCAGGGTGGGACTGGCCAAGCAGAAAGAGTTTGCCATCAAATTGCGCATGCCGGCGTGGTGTCCGGCGATCTCAGTGCGGGTCAAGGGTCGAGCCGTGGCGCTCACACCGGGTGCGGACGGCTACGTGGCGATCCACCGCACGTGGAAAGACGGCGATCAGATCGAACTTCGGTTGAAGCTCGAACCGCGGGTGATCGTTGGAGACCACAAGAACGCCGGGAAGATTGCGGTGCTTTACGGGCCGCTGGTGTTGACCGCTGAGGCTGACCTGCTGGGAGATCAACTCGCGAACGTTCGGGCGGTTGCTTTGCCTAGTGCCGATCTCGCGGCGCTCGCGGTTACTCCCGAACCCGCTCAAGGCGCGCTCAAAACGTGGCCAGGGGCGCAGGTGTTTCGGGTCAACGCACTGACGCGACGGATGTCCAAATCCGGTGATTCGGGCACGATCGTTCCTATCCGGATGATACCCTTTGCCGATGCCGGCAACAGCGGTGCCGAGTACCGGGTTTGGATGCCTGTGGGCCAGATCAAGGGCGACTTGTTGTTGGATGAGCGGCAGAGCCGCTCGCGGGCCGGGAATGTCTCGGGTTCGATCACGGATGGAGCCCCCGACAGCTTCGTGGTTACGTTCGATGGCAAGCCGGCCGCGGAGGATTGGTTTGCGGCAACACTGGCCGCGCCCGTTGAGATCAGGCAGGTCGCTTTTATTCACGGCAGAACATTCCACGACGGAGGCTGGTTTGATGCCAGCGGTGGCTTGCCAAAGGTTCAGGTACAGACGGTTTCCGGCGGACAATGGGAAACCGTGGGTGTCCTGAAGGACTATCCAGCGACCACCGGCACCAGTGCGGCCGGCCTGAATGGGGGTGAACGGTTCACCTGCCAGTTGCCCAACGTGATCAAAGTCTATGGCGTCAGGGTGGTCGGCAAGCCGGCGTCGGGTGATGACTCTCGACAGTCCTTCGCTTCCTGTGCCGAGTTGCTGGCCGACTAGTGCGGCGATTGGAATTGCCCACGATTCTGCCAGAGCTGCTGAGGGACAAAGGCCGGGCGAAAGCTCAGCGGTTGAAGCTGGCCATGCTGAAGATGACCAGGATTGACATTAAGCGGCTCCAGCAGGCAGCGGCGAAGAAATAGGAAACCGGGCACCGGACGCCTGTGGTGCGCCTGTAGGTTCGCGTCGGCAAACCGCTTGCAATCCTTGGTTTGGCGGCCATCTTCGCCGAAACCGCCAGGAGCTTAACCCTAGACGGCGCTGGCAGGCTCGTTCCCCAAAGGCGGTTTGGCAGTTTTCCCACAATTGACACTCCATTGGGGGCGGGTATATTTCCCGGCCCGAATATGAACCGTAATCCACACGTGGCCGTAGTCGGCGCGACCGGCGCCGTCGGCTTGGAAATGCTTAAGACGCTTGAGGACCGAAAATTCCCGGTAGGCAAGCTGACTTTGCTTGCCTCGGCGCGTTCGGTGGGCAAGCGACTGCAGTTTCGCGGCCGAGACTACCCGGTGGAAGAATTGACCGCGGAGGCATTTGCGGGGATTGACCTGGCTCTTTTCAGCGCGGGCGGCGGCATCTCGCGGCAGTTCGCTCCACTTGCGGCGAAGGCCGGGTGTGTGGTGGTGGACAATTCAAGCGCTTTCCGGATGGACGACGCGGTGCCGCTGGTTATCCCGGAGATTAACCCGGGGGATGTATGCAAGCATCGGGGAATTATTGCCAACCCAAACTGTACCACCGCGGTCGCGCTGATGGCGCTTTATCCGCTGCACCAAGCGTTTGGTGTCATTCGGATTTTTGCCTCGAGCTACCAGGCGGTTTCGGGCACGGGCGCCAAGGCGATCGTTGAGTTAGAGCGACAGGTGGGCCAGGTTGTCCGCGGGGAGAAAGTGACGCTCGAGGTGTATCCGCATCAAATCGCATTCAACGTGCTGCCCCAAGTGGATTCATTCCTTGATACGGGTTACACCAAAGAAGAGATGAAGATGGAGAACGAGGGGCGCAAGATCATGCATCATCCGACTTTCCGTGCCAGCGTCACTTGCGTGCGGGTGCCGGTATACCGGGCACACTCGGTAGCGGTGAGCGCCGAGTTTGAGAAGCCGGTCACTGTGGAAGCCGCGCGTGCAGTGCTACGCAAGGCCCCGGGCCTGGACGTGCTGGATGATCCTGCGAATCACGGCTACCCCATGCCGCTCTTTGCAGCGGGTAAATACAACTGTGAAGTGGGCCGCATTCGCAAGGATTGCGCCATAGACAACGGCCTCGCTTTCTGGGTCTGCGGCGATCAGTTGCTCAAAGGAGCGGCTCTGAACGCGGTGCAGATTGCCGAAGAACTGATCAAGGCTGGATAACGGGCCGGAGGCGCATCAGGCAACGGCGAAGCAGGGCAGGAAGGGCGGATCGGGATTGGGGCAGGCATTTTTGGAACCTCGAGTAGGATCGATGCTCAGGCCTGGAGGGTGATCCATTTCTCCAGGGGTGTGGGATAAGCCCAAGGCGGCCGACGCCCCGGATCGGTCTTGGCGCGGATGGCGTTGCGAACCACCGCGGCCATGGATTCGAACGGAGCATCGGATGAATAGGAGCGGTGTTCCCGCGCGGCCGCCTGGTTGTCGGGTCTGCCAGCGCAGTGCGCGCCGAAAGTCTTCTTTAATAGTTTACCCCTGGTGATGAGTTGCTCGTTCACGGCACAGTCTCAGTGAGGGTGCTGCTCTAACTTAATCCGTTGGTTGGAGTCGAGATTTAGCTTCACAGTCGAGCCGGGCTGCATAACAGGTTGACCGCTGCGACTGCCGGATCGAAGTAAAGGAACGGATGGCCAGATACCCCAGTCGGCGCCATATGAATCGGGTTGGGGGAACACCTTATGGATCTCGTACAAGCCGTTGCCTATTGTCTAGCTCACGAGAGGAAGGCCTCTTCACATAACAAGAAACACAGCTAACAAGAATATGAGACTGAAGTGTACAATCATAATTAAAACCTACGCCTGTTCGGCTCTGGCACTAGCTGCCTTTGGCCAAACAGCACCGGAAACCAAGATCGACCAATCAGATTACGCCCGACAACCGATGCCTAAGCATTCGGCGGATCGGTTGAAGGGCACAGCTAGAGCCAGCGACCTTATTGGAATGACCGTCAAAAACTATCAAGGTGAAAAGCTCGGCAAAGTGGACGATTTGGCGATTGATGTGGAATCGGGCAGGGTGGTTCAGGTGATCGTGTCCACTGGGGGATTTCTCGGCATCGGCAATGCGTTGACGGCCGTGCCCCCGGGTGCTCTGCACCACGATCTGACGCAGAAAATCGTCCAGCTTGACGCCGATAAGGCAAAACTAGAAGGCGCACCCAGATTTGAGACGACGAAGTGGGTGGAGGATTCGGATTCCGACCATTTGTCTCACGTCTATAGCTATTATGGCCAGGAATCGTCATTCAACTTCGTCCACGAAGGCGATGCGGTTCGCGATGACCAACGCAGCCTGAGTGGCGCCAGCGAGGCCGGTGCTCAAAATGAGGCGACTTCTCGGACCCGAACCGAAGCCCAGCGCACCGAAGAAAAGTCAGAACATCGACTTACGGCTGGAAGCGCGGATGCCACGTGGGAAAAACATCGGCACCAAAATCAGGCGATGATTCCAATAACCCGGCTGGGTCAAATTCAAAAAGCCAGCAAGGTCATCGGCACGCCGGTCAAGAACCAGCAAGACGATAAACTCGGCAGCGTAGCGAACTTGATGATTGATCTGAGTTCAGGACGCATCGTGGCGGTGATTGTTTCCTCCGGCGGATTCCTCGGCCTGGGTGACGAAATGAGCGCGATCCCGCCGACCGCGCTGCGATTCACTCCTGATCACGACGGTCTGCAACTCGACACGACGAAAGAAGCGTTGAGCCAGGCCACACACTTCAAAGCCAATCAATGGCCCGATTTCGATCAACCCAGTTACTCAAGCGGAATGTATCACGCTTACAACGTTGAGCCGTACTTTCTAAGCGACAGCACAAGCGAGGCTGACAAGGCCCTCGGTCAAATTCACGATCGCGATGAACGCACGCCCCGCAGCACGCAACCGGATAACACCGCTCGCAATGTTCGTGACCGTGACGAGCAGACCTTGACGCCGCTGGATCAGGGCAACAGCAAGGCCGACGTGGCCACGACCGCGCAGATTCGCAAAGAAATCGTCGCGGGCAAAGGCATGTCGTTGAACGCTCGCAACGTGAAGATCATCACCAAAGATGGTCTGATCACATTGCGCGGACCGGTAAGCACGGAAGAGGAAAAGCGCCTCATTGGAGTGATCGCGGAGCGGAGCACGCACTCTGGAAGCGTGGACAATCAACTGGAAGTGAAGCTCACCAGCATCAACAATTAAGCTGTCCGTTTGTCAATAAACCACGAAAACAAAGAAAGTTCCCCATTATGTCAACAAAATCTGTATTCTGCATTGCTACCTCCCGTGACCAGGCTGATCGCATCGTCACCCGGCTGAAGAACGAACACTTCTCCAATAACGACATCTCGGTATTGTTCCCGGACAAGGAGACCACGCGCGATTTCGCGCACGAGAAAAACACCAAAGCTCCCGAAGGTGCGGTTGCCGGAGCCGGAACCGGTGGCGTCCTCGGCGGCGCGTTGGGTTGGATTGTCGGGATTGGCGCGCTGGCGATCCCGGGAGTTGGGCCGTTCATTGCCGCGGGTCCGATTATGGCAGCCCTCAGCGGTGCCGCTATTGGTGCGGCCGCCGGCGGTATCGTGGGTGGCTTGATTGGCATGGGCGTTCCCGAGATTGAGGCCAAGCGCTACGAAGGGAAGATCAAGGCCGGCAATCTCCTCATCTCGGTTCATACCGAGAATTCTGCGGAAATCACCAAAGCGAAGGATATTTTCACTAGCGCGGGGGCGGAGGACATCTGCACCACCGGCGAAGCATCCACTCCGAAGAAGGACAAAGCCACCGAGCGCACGCCCCACGCAACGCCGGAAGAGACCCTGGTCCACTAGAAGGTGCTGATTAGACGACCGGTCGCGGCGGCTGCGTTGGGTGGCCGCCGGACCGTTCAAGACAACTCCCACCACAACATGAATATGAAAACACTCAAAAACCTATTTCTGGATGAGCTGGCGGACACGTATGACTCCGAGCAACGCATCGTTAAGGCGTTGCCCAAGGTGGCCAAGGCCGCTACCTGTGATGACTTGAAGGCGGCGATTCAGTCTCACTTGAAGGAAACAGAAGGCCACGTGAAGAAGCTGGAACAGGTCTTCCAATGTTTTGGCGAGAAAGCCAAGAGCAAGACGTGCGAAGCGACCAAGGGATTGCTGGAAGAAGGCGATGAAATTGCGGCGGAATTCAAAGGATCACCGGCCATTAACGCCGCGCTGATCTCGGCGGCGCAGAAAGTGGAACATTATGAGATGGCTTCCTACGGATGCTTGCATGAGTGGGCGGGACTGCTTGGGAACCAGAGAGCCGCGGGCATCCTGCAAGGAATCCTGGATGAGGAGAAGGCCGCCAACGAGTCACTCACTGAACTGGCCCGCGCCAGCAGCAACGAAGAAGCTTTGGGTGGAGCCGAGGAAAAGGAACCGAAAGATGGGCCCAGCAGCGAAAGCCGAGGAAAACCGCAACGTGGGATTCGCAGCGTTGGCAACGGTCGTAAGTTTGTAGCGGCTCTCGCACATTAGGTGCAACCGCCCGGCAATCGTTGTGAGACGATTGCCGGGTTAACCAACCTCTTAATCCATTATCTATTCATGATTGCACTCCTTATCACACCCATGTTTGCCGCGGCTGGTTACTCCTTGTTGTATCTCCTGTTCGGAGGAGGTCTGGGCGGCGCGGTTCTTATTTTCGTGGTCCTCAAAATGTTGGGCAAGTAACGTTTTCCAACCGGCGTACCGGACCGGGTATGAAGGACACAGCCAGGATCTCGGGAAGAAGTGTGATGAACTGGAGCCCGAAACAAGAATCATGCGCGCTCAGGCGACTCCATCAAAACGCCGGCCACTTGTATGAACCTGACCTCAAGTCATCCCTTTTGGTCGGTCAGGAACGGCTTGCCGGCAAACTACCCGTCGTTGCAGCGTGATGTGAGTTGTGATGCCGTCGTCGTTGGTGGCGGGATTACCGGAGCCTTGGCGGCGGTGCATCTAGCGGAAGCGGGAGTGAAGACACTGCTGATTGACAAGCGGGACATTGGGACGGGCAGCACCTGCGCGAGCACCGCGCTGCTGCAATACGAAATTGACGTGCCATTGCGGGAGTTGATCCAAAAGGTCGGCCCGGTTGCGGCGACCCGGAGCTACCAGTTGTGTCGTGAGGCGATTGGCAAGCTGGAACGCCTGGTCGCACACCTCAAAATCGATTGCGGCTTCGAGCGAAAAACCAGTTTGTTTCTAGCCCGCCACAAATTGGAAATCCCGGACCTGCGCGAGGAATTCCGGCTGCGCCGGAAAATGGGAATTCAACTGGAGTTCTACGACGAGGCGGCGATTCGGAAACGGTTTCTCTTCAAGCGGCCTGCCGCACTTCTCTCCCGGGACGGCGGGCAGGTGGATCCGCACCGCCTAACGCACGGGCTGCTGACGGCGGGACAGCGCGCGGGCCTGGAAATCTGCGACCGCACGGAGATGACGCGGATGGAGCAAACCCGCCGAGGCGTCCATATCACCACGAAGAATGGTTTTCAGATCACCGCCCGCCGGGCAATAATCGCCGCGGGGTTCGAATCAACAGAACTTTTGCGAGGCGAAGCAGGAACTTTATTGAGCACCTACGCCTTCATCAGCGAACCGCTCCCCCAGGTTAAAGGGTGGGATCGACAGTGTCTCATTTGGGAAAGCGGCTGGCCGTATCTCTATTTGCGGACCACCGCTGAAGGACGGGTCATCGTCGGCGGCGAAGATGAGGACTTCCAGAATGCGAAGCGCCGGGACGCCTTGATTTCTGACAAGACCCGGGTGCTGGTGAAAAAGTTCGGACGGTTGTTTCCGGATCAGCCGTTGGAAGTCGCCTACGCGTGGGCGGGCACGTTCGGCGCAACGAAGGATGGGCTGGCCTATATCGGAGTTCACCCGCGGTTTCCGCACGCTTGTTTTGCTCTGGGATATGGTGGCAATGGCATCACCTTCAGCCTGATTGCCGCCGAACTCATCCGAGACAGTTTCCTGGGAAAAAAGAATCCCGACGCGCACATTTTTCGCTTTGGCCGTTGAGAGGCTGTCAGGCGTGCGCATTCCCTCCGAATACTACCTCTCCGCCGCACCGGAGGCCGACGAGGCAACGCGCCCCGAAAAGTTTCGGGAAGCGGGAAAGCCAATGGTCGGCTCTCTGAAGGCACCCCAGGAAGGAGGCGGGATAGAACGCAGGCCGGCTGAATCCGCCGGACAGGAGATAGCTGAAGCAGGCGAAAGCCTCGCGGTGGAAGATCTCCCAATGCGCGGGCCAGCCCGAGATCTGCTCCTCAAAGAACAGCCGGGTGGCATTGCCTTGGGCAGCGTAGTACATCCTCGGCCGAGCGAGTGAATCGGCGAGATCGATTGCCTTGCGCCAGGCAACCGGTTCGTGATGGAGGCAGCCATAAGCCGGCCAACTGGAGAGGCTAATGAACGGCTCAAACAAGAGCACCCGTCCGCCTGGCGCGAGCACGCGCCGAGCTTCGATCAAGAACATGTTGGGCGCTTGAAGGTGGTGGAAGACGTCAAACAGGATCAGGTGCGAAAGGCTCTTTGACGCGAAGGGAAGTTCGTAGGTGTCGCAAACGGCGTCCAGCCAGGGGTTGGGAAACAGGTCGGTGCTGATCGAGGAGGGGAGGTGACTCTTGAGGTTGCCGATGCCTGAGCCAATCTCAACAATCCTCCCGGGCACAGCCCGATCGATCAGGGGCAGGATACGGGCATAAAAGCTCTCGTAAATGGCGCGCAGCAGTGGCTTGCGCTCCCATGCCTGACGGTTGCGCTCAATCTCGATTTGGTGCTGGGACAAACCGATGCTCATGCCTTGGGCAAGAGCGCCATTAAATCGGCGTGCGGGCGGGCGATCACTTGGGCGGCGATCAGCTTTCCAAGGCCCTCGACTGCTTTGGCCCCAGCCTCCACCGCCGCGGTCACGGCGGCGACGTCCCCTTGAATCATCACCGTGACGTAGGCAGCGCCGATCTTCTCTTTGCCGAGCAGGGTGACATCAGCGGCCTTGAGCATGACATCGGTGGCTTGAAGCATTGCTGTAAGGCCCTGGGTTTCGAGGATGCCGAGGGCGGGTGGTTGCGAGTTCATTGGAAGGTTATTCGAGTTGGGATGATCGCTGGGCAGAAACTGGTCTCTTCCGCCATAGAGCGGGTTTATGCTGTTGGGGTGCTGGAGGACGGGGCCCAGAGCGGTAGAAGGCCGGGGTAAACAATTAGTGATCGCCCGCGTTCCGAGCTGGCATGCACGGTTCGCGGCGGTTTCCAGGGCCGCCTCGATCGCCGCCAGATCGCCCGCGACACGGATCATAATGTTCTCGTTCCCGGTGGTCTCAAAGCCCAGCAAACGGACGGCCGCGCTCTTGGCCATAGCGTCGGCGATCAGGGCGGTTATGCTGAGGAAACCGACTTCGACGAATCCGAGTGCGGGGTCGACGTTCACGATGGAGAGCGGCTAGCGTCCATTGGTGGCTTTCCCACGGTTAACCCTTCTGTAGGCCGGAGCGCTGCAGTCGGTCGAGAATCTCCCGGGCAAGGGACTCGGGGTCGAGTGCTGGGGTCTCGGGGCAAGTGCTCTGGGCGTCACCACCGCGCGCGTGGCAACCACAGTGGCAGGCAGAGGCGGCTTCGGTGAAGCCGCAGTCGGTGAGGATGCACGCGATCTTGGCGCGGATGTCGCCCAGGTCCGAGCGCTCTTGGGGAGATAGCAGTTGGCGGGTCGTTCCCAGGTTGAACCCGCGCAGGGACATGCCGGCGCGGAACCCTTCCGGGAAATTGGCGCCGTTGAGCATGGCATTGATGAGGTCCAGCAGCTTCATCTGGATCTTCTTGGCCGATTCCCAATCGCCGGCTCGGAAATCGGAATAGAGTTTCATCACCACTTCCGGCACCACGCCCGAGGTCGCGATGGTCCCGCCGTCGGCCCCCATCAAGAGCGATGGAAAAAGAATTTCTTCACAGCCGATCAGGCAGCTAAACTCAGGCCGCTGTGGTTTGATGGCATGCAGGGTGTTGAGGAATCTCGGGAAATCGCGGCTGCTGTCCTTTACTCCCACGATGCGTGGGCAATCGAGCGCCAGACGGGTCAGCACGGGCAAGCTGATCTCGTTGGAGAATTGCGGGATATTGTAGAGGAGAATATCGATGGGAGATTGCCGGGCGAGCTCGCGGAAGAAGAACTCAATGCTTTCCTGGCTGACCTTGTAGTAATAGGGCCCGGTGACGGAAACGGCGACGCAACCAAGGTCGGCATAGGTGCGGCAGGCTTCGAGGATCAACGTAAGATTTGATTCGGCGGCACCCGCCAGCACGGGCACGCGTCCTTTGGTTTCCTCGACGACGATCTGGATGACGCGTTTACGCTCCTCAAAGCTTAGGCGGATGAACTCACCGGTGCTTCCGTTGGGGTAGAGTCCGCTGACGCCCTTGTCGATCAACCAATTGATCAATCGCCGCAATTCTTCTTCGTTGATTCGTCCGTCGTCGAGGAACGGGACCAAATTTGGCGTAAAAATGCCGCCGATCATTGGGGGAAAGGCTAAAGGCTAAAGGCTGGAGGCTAAAGGCAAAAAGAGGGGTGCAGATCTGATAGGTTTGATGACTTCATGGATGCATGGCAAAGGCCAGGGAGGTAGTCGCGGAGATGGCAGCCGAGTGCGGTAGGTCCAGCGCGCCCCCCCGCCCGGGGAGTGCAGTGATTTGCGTTGGACCACTCAGGGCGAAATCAGCACAATCTGGAGGATGAGTAAAACGGCATTGTTATTTGCGGGCCAGGGCGCCCAGAGCGTGGGCATGGGTAAAGACTTGGCTGAGCATTTTCCCGAGGCGAAGGCATGGTTTGATGATGCCAACGACACGCTAGGCTACGATCTGACATCGGTCTGTTTTGGTGGACCGGAGAGTGAATTGACGAAAACCGAGAATGCTCAGCCGGGCATTTTTCTGGTGAGTTGGGTGGCGTTCGAACTGCTCCGGGCGCGAGAACCCGGACTGAGATTCGACGCGACCGCCGGGCTATCGCTCGGGGAATTCACGGCCTTGGCCGCAGCCGGGACGCTTGATTTCGAGGACGGTCTGAAGGTTGTGCGTCAACGAGGACGGTTCATGCAGGAGGCTTGCGAGGCTACCTTGGGCACGATGGCGGCGGTCATCGGTCTAGATGAAGGCCCCACCCGGGAGGTATGCGCCGAGGCAGGAGTCGAGCTTGCCAATCTCAACTGCCCGGGACAATTGGTGATCTCCGGGACCATCGACGGAGTGTCCAAAGCATGTGAACTGGCCAAGGCCAAAGGGGCAAAGAAAGCGATGCCGCTGAATGTTGCGGGGGCTTATCACTCCCGGCTCATGGCCAGCGCGCGGGAAAAGCTGGCGTCGACCCTGGCCGGCGTCAGTCTGGTTGCGCCGTCAGTTCCGGTGATCGCGAATGTCACCGCCCGTCCGCATCCGGGCGTGGATGGGATTCGCGGGTGCCTGGTGGAGCAAGTCACGTCCTCGGTGCGGTGGGAGGAATCGATGCGCTACCTGATCGCGGAAGGATTTAACCGATTCATCGAGCTTGGACCGGGCAAAGCGCTGAGCGGGTTCATGAAACGAATCGATCGCTCGGTTCAAATGCTGCACGTAGAGGACGCGGCGAGCCTGGAAGAAACGCTGAAGGCGCTGGCCGGTTAGTGCGGCAACACGAGCACTTGATCCCGACGCAGCCAACCGGCGCCGCGAGCAGCTCCGGCGACTCGAAACCAGTTATCTTTCTGGTCGACGACTTGTAGTTCCTGGCCCGCCTGAAGGGTTTGCAGGCTGGGGGATTCGTCGAGCGGGCCGTGGCGCATCACGGTGTCACGTCCGGCCACGATAACCCATTGAGCGCCGTATCGATCCAGGCCGGCGACCAGCAACCCTGCGGCCGCAAGGATGGTGGCGAACGCGGCGGCGGTTCGAAGGCGTTTCAAGGTGCCGCGCAAAGCCGGCGCGATCTGGCCGATGGCCATCACGGCGAATGTGGCCCAGAGCCCCACCGCCGCCAGGCAGGCCCACTCGTTGATGGTGAGGCGCAGCGCCCAGTCGCGCCAGGAAGCCGGGGCGCTGGCGTTCCCACCGGCGACTGTATTGCGGGCGAAGCGGAGGTTAGCGCGGATGTCGGGGTCGCGCGGTGAGAGGCGCTCGGCCAGGCGGTAGTTGAGAATCGCTTGGCCGAGGCGACCAGCGCGGAACCAAGCGTTGCCGAGATTGAAGTAGAGAGGTGCGGAAGCCTTGCCCTGGGCCAACAGTTGCTCGTAGGCACCTACTGCTTCGGTGAACTTGCCTTGCTCGTAAAGTCGATTGGCTTGGTCAAACGCCGCGGAAGGCTCGGCGCTATGGCCGCACCAGGTGGATATTGCCAGGCTGAGGACAACGGTCAGAAACCGCATTCCGGCAATTAGGCCAAGCCCTGCCGGCTTGCGTCCGATGTTTCGGCTGAGTTCGAGTAAGAACATCTTCGAGCGATTGCCCTGGACGATCATCCGGGCAACTCGAGTTGCTGAAGTTGTTTCAAGGCAGCCTCCACTTTGGGCACCAGCGACAGGAGTTCCTGGGAGGAGGAGACCCGGGCATAGCGAGCCTGGTTGCACGCCTGGAATAATTCCCTCAGCGATTCAGCCGTTTCCTGGGGCGCACCCTGAGGGATCAACTGTTCATCGATTACGACTTCGGTAATCGCGGCCGCGGGGAGATCCAAGCGTTCGCCGAGTTGTTCCTGAAGCAAGTGGAACAGCAGCGCGAAAAACTCGGGGCTTTGGTTTGCCGCAGCCAGCCGGGCCAGTTCGCCCAAGCCGGAGCGGGTCTCTCGGATCACCCTCTGGCGCCGAACTAGCCGCGGGTTATTGGCCAAGTGGTCACGGCGCTTACGCCAGCCGAGCGCAGCCAGCCAGCCCGCGACGGGCAGGCATTGCAGGGCCAGGAACCAGGGTTGGCGGATCCACGGGCCGCTGATGCTCGCTAACGCCCCCAGCCGCGGTTTTAGGGCGACAAGATCTTCGGAGGAGGCGCCCGCGGGCGCCGCCGGGTTAGGGTTGAGGGCTAGACTCTGCACCGATCCGCTGGGCCGCACCACAATCGGGGTGACGGGCTGGGTCAGAGTGCGATAGGTCTTCTGTTCAGGATCAAAGTAGCTGAACGCCAGCGCCGGCACTTCTTTCACTTCGATGTTCTGCGGCACAACCACTTGTTCGAAGGTCTTGGTGCCCTCAATGCCCAGTGGATCGGTGGTCTCGATGTGGCTGGTTGCCGGGTAGGTCTGGAATTGCTTCCAATTCTGCAAGGACGGCAGGGTGACGTTATCAAAGGCTCCTTTGCCGGAGACGAGGACCTTGAGCGTGACCGGATCGCCCACGGCCACATTGGTTGGGGAAACCGTAACCGTGAAGTTAAACTGGCCGACGGCACCGGAGAAGTCCCGGGGCTGGCCTTCCCTGGGCAGCGGCAGCACCTGAATCTTCTGGCTATCGCTGGACATGGTCACCTGACGCTGCTCGGCGCGCGGTCCGAAGGCGTCGCCGAACAGATCCTGGAAGGGGTCCACTTGACGTTGCCGCCGCGAAGCCGGGATTAGGAGGATGGTAGAGCATTCCACCGGTCCCAGGTCGAGGGTCGCCACCTTGGTGGCGGTGGCGGCGGTGGCAAAACCCAGCACGGTGTAGACGACATCGCCGACGCGAGTCTGGGTATCGGCCAGGCGGACGTTCTTCCCAAAAGTAAACCCCTGAGCGGCCAGCGGCTGCAACTGGGTGTTTGCGATCCGTACCGCGGTATAGAGGCGGACTTCAGCCTGGAAGACCTCTCCCAAATAGACTTGGTTCTTCGGAGTGACGACGCGGACGAACGCCAACTGGTTGGTGCCCGGGGTTCTGTTGCTAGCGGTCACCGTCAATCTGACCGGCTGGTCAGACAGGGTTACATTGCCCACTTTGACTCGAATCGCGGGTATGATGAAAGCGCCGGCACGGGTGGGGGTAAGGTTGTATTGCAGGTCCAGGCGATTAACGAACGAGGCTCCATTGCTAAAGAAGCTTTGGGATTGGCCGGTGTAATCGATACGGACTCCATCCACCGGCGGGATCTCGGGCACGGCTTCGGGTTCGCCTCCCTCGAAATGGAGGCTGAGGGTGGCACTTTCCCCAAGGACGATTGTCGCAGGGTCCAAGGTAGCGGAGAATCGCGGCTGGGCCAGGGCAAGTGCTGGAAGGAGCAGCAGCATGGCGCCGAAGAGCCGCCTCACCCAGGGACGAATGGTGAAACCGGGGTTCTTCACATCTACCAATCCTTCAAGGATCGTACCCGCGTTTTGGCGTCCTGCGGATTGCGGAACACCATCGGCCTCTCCTCCGACCGAGAAGCGTCCAAGAGTTGGCGAGCCTGCTGGGGGCTCATCTGCCCCAAGGCCATGGCCGCTTGGTTGGCTTTCTCCTCCTCGTCGGGCTGTTGTTCGCCCGAGTTCTCTGCGGTCCGAGGTTCAATTTTCTGGTCTTCCTGCTTCTTTTGGTCGGCTGCGGACTGACCCTTCTCGTCTTTGTCAGGCTGGGACTGAGCCTGTTGTTGGTCGGGCTTCTTGTCTTTGTCCTGATCGGCCTGCTGCTGTTTTGCCTGTTGTTCTTTGTCCTTGTCCTTCTCCGCCTCTTTTTGTTGGTCCTGCTTGGATTTATCTTGCTTTTGTTGATCCTGGTTCTGGTCCTTCTTCTGCTTGTCTTTGTCCTGCTTGTCTTTGTCGTCTTTGCCTTGTTGGTTCTTGGCCTGCTGCTGCTTCAGCTCTTCCAGGCGCTTGGCCACCAGATCGCGGTTGAACTTCGCGTCGGGGTCTTTGGGATCTAGTTTGAGCGCGCTATCGAAACTGGCGAGTGACTGTTGCCAATTGGCGGACATGGCCGAGGGATCGGCCTCTTTCTCTCCGATACGGTAGAGTGAGTTACCCAAGTTGTAATAGGCCCGCTTCAGCAACTCGGGATCGCTGGACAAGACGGCCGCGTTGAGATCGTTGGTGGCTTTGCCGAACTCTCCCGCCCGGTAGGCGGCGGTGCCGGCGTTGTAATGAAGTCGCGGGTCGTCCGGATGGTCCTTGAGCAGCCGTTGGTACTCCTTCTCGGCGGCCGAGAACTGACCCTGTTCATACTCACGGAGGGCTTTTGCGGGAGAAGATTGCGCAGGCAGGAGGGCCAGAAAGGCGATGCTGGCAGCGACCATTTTGCGGAGGCCCGGGTTGGAGGCGGTTACGATTTCATCGGTGCGACGAATCCGTCTGCGGTCGGGCAAGAAAGGTTCCAGGAACAGCAAGGCAATGGCCAAGCCAAGGGGCCATTGGAATCGCTCTTTAAACTGCTGGAACAAACGGCTCGAGGCCTCGCTCCGGGGCAATGGACCCAGGCGCGCTTCGTAAAGATTATCCATGGTCTTGGCGCCGCGAAGCTCCAAAAAGTCGCCGGTGGTGGCTTTGGCGATCTGGGTAAGCAGCGTGGCATTCAAATGAGAGACGACGTCCTTTCCTTGCTCATCCTTCACGTAGCTGGTGGCGCCATGGTCATCCGTGACGCGGATGCGTTCGCCCTGAGGGGTGCCAACGCCGATAGTGAAGATGTGCATGCCTGCCTTTTCGGCTTTGCCCGCGGCTTCAAGCGCCCTTCCGTCATTGTCCTCGCCGTCGGTGAAAAGGAGGAGGACCTTGTGGTTGATGTCGCTATCCTTGAACGCGTCGAGGGCGGATTCGATCGCCTCGGCGATGGCGGTGCCGCCCTCGGGAATGATGCCGACATCCAAGGCGTTGACACTCTGGCGGAACGCCTCGTCATCGAGGGTCAATGGGCACTGTAGGAAGGCCGTGCCGGCGAACGCCACCAGGCCGAGGCGGTCATTGCGAGCCAAGCGAATGAGGTCCATGGCGGCGAGTTTGGCTCGGGTCAGCCGATTCGGCGCGACGTCGCTTGCCAGCATACTGCGCGAGGTGTCGATGGCCACGACGATGTCGAGGCCGCGCTGACGCACCTCTTCCCAGACGAAGCCAAACCGAGGTCCAGCGAGTGCGAGAAAGAGGAAGGCAACCGCCAACGCCAGCAGGACCAGCCGGGCTTTTTGCCGAGCGGCGGACACGCCCACGGTCAATTGGGCGAGTAATCGTGATTGGACGAATTGGCCCATGAGTTTCTGCTTCTTTCGCCAGCAGGCTACCAGGAACCATACCAGCACCGGCAGGGCCACTGCCGCGAGGTAAAGCATTTTCGGGTGGGCGAACTCCATGGTCAGGGTAGTTTTCTCCAAACGGTGTTGCCGAGGATGATCTCCAGGAGCAGGAGCGACAGGCCGGGAAGGACGACAGCCGGAAAGAGCTCCTGGTAATGCTGGAACTTCTTCACTTCGCCTTCGGTCTTTTCCATCTTGTCGATTTGAGAATAGATATCGTTCAAGGCGCTGGTTTTGTCAGCGCGGAAATAGGCGCCGCCAGTTCGCTTGGCAATCTGCTTGAGCGTGTCTTCGTCGATGTCCACATCGATCATTTGATAGCGCTTTCTGCCAAAAACGTCCACTTGGGGATAAGGTGCCTGGCCGTGGGTTCCAACGCCGATGGTATAGACTTTGACGCTAAGGGCTTGGGCGGCCTCGGCGGCGGTTAAGGGAGGGACTTTGCCGGCGTTGTTCTGGCCATCGGTCATCAGGATCACGATCTTGCTCTTGGCCTTGAGGTCGCGCACCCGGTTCAAGCAGGTAGCCAGCGCTGAGCCGATGGCGGTGCTATCTTCGATGATGCCGATCTCAAGCCGATCCAAATTGTGGAGGAGAAAATCGTGGTCGAGGGTCGGAGGAGAAACAATGTAGGGGCGCCCGGCAAAGGCGACGAGGCCGATCCTATCGTTGGTGCGTTTGCGGATGAAACTGCGCAGCACGTCCTTGGCGACCTCGAGCCGGTTGGCGGGATGCCCGTCCAAGGTGAAATCCTCGGAGCGCATGCTCCCGGAGAGGTCCAGGGCAACCACAATGTCCACGCCGCTGGCTTTGATCGTTTGTTCGCCTTGGCCTTTTTGAGGCCGAGCCAGCCCGATAATGAGGAGCACCAGGGTCAACCAGCGCAGTTGCGCCAGGACGCGCCCGGCATGCGAGCGCGATACTCCGGAGATGCCTTTGACGAGCCCGACGGAAGAGTAAAGGAAGGCCGGTTGGCCACCGCGCCTGCCTTTGAGCCAGGCCAGCAAGGGCAGCACTAGCAACAACAGCAGAAACCATGGCTGGGCAAATCTCATGCTTGAGTGTTGAGGACTGCCGGCGTCTCGGTCGGGGCGGCCACAGCGGTGGGGGCGGTCTCGTCCACTAACCTAACGCCGACCTCGTAGAGGTCCCGCAACTCCGGCTCCGCCGGTTCGTAGCGGGCGAACTTCACCAAATCGCACTGGGTGAGAAAATTAGCCAGGCTGCGTTTCTGGTTCAGCGAGAGCAGCGGGCTGCTCTGGAACTGGTCCAGGAATTCCTCGGTAGTGCGCTCGGGCGCATGCCAATCGAATCGCTCTTCGAGATAGACCCGGATCACCCCCGAGACGAGCACGCAGAATCGTTCCGGTTGAGGGAGGAACTCCAAGGCGGCTCGAAGGTTTTCCAGGGCGCGAACATGAGGCGGAATCACTACTTCAGGAACGGGCTCGGCAGCCCGTTTCCGCCATCGTCTCCACAGCCAGTAAGCCACGAGGAGGACAGCCAAAGCGCCTAGGGTCCACCATAGCCAAGCCAACCCAGTGGGAACCTGAACCGGGGCCTTGACCTGGCGCAGGTCATGGCTAGCCAGAGCGTTGGTCGCTCCCGACGGCGGCTGAGTGGCTTTAAAGGCGTTGGTAATCATGCTGTAGGGACTGGCGGGCGCCCTCCGCTAACCGCGCCGCCGCCGCCGTTCGCGAGTTTCGAAGAACCGCCCCAAGGCCACCGCGTAGGGCCGGTCGGTGCGCAGTTGGATCGAGTCGATGCCCGCGGAACGAAACAGCCGTTGCAAATCCGCTTGGAATTGGGCCTGTCGAGCGGCGAAGGCGCGTCGTTTGCGTTCGTCCCCGGTATTGATCTCAACCACTTCTCCCGTTTCCGCGTCCTTAAGGGTGAGGTAGCCGAGTGCCGGCAGTTCCAATTCGAAACGGTCGGTGATTTGCACTGCGACGACGTCGTGCCGGCGGTGGGCTTGCTTCAAGGCGGTCAGGGAGGTTTGCCCCAGGGCCTCGGAGAGGACCACGCGGCGGCGCAGGTTGGCGGCGATCTCCGCGCGGGTAGGCTGCGTTTGGCCCAGAAAATCCGACACGATCACGACGATGGCGCGGTGGGAGAGTACCCTTCCGACAAACTCCAAGGCGTGATTGAGATCGGTGCCGCGCTGGCGCGGTTCGTGGAAAAGAATCTCCCGAATGACGCGCAGGACGTGTTTTCTTCCTTTCCGCGGCGGGATGTATTTCTCCACGGTATCGGTGAAGAGGATCAATCCCACCTTGTCGTTGTTGCGGGTAGCCGAAAAGGCGAGGACGGAAGCGATCTCCGCCGCCAGTTCGCGCTTGGACTGTTCGCCGGAGCCAAACAGGCCTGAGCCGCTAAGGTCCACGACGAGCATCACGGTCAATTCGCGTTCTTCGACAAATTTTTTGATGAACGGGTGGTTCATCCTGGCGGTGACGTTCCAGTCGATGGCTCGGACGTCGTCACCGGGCTGGTACTCGCGCACCTCCTCGAAGTTCATTCCCTGGCCCTTGAACACGCTATGGTACTGCCCCGCCAAGGTCTCGCTGACCAGGCGGTTGGTACGCAGTTCGATGAGCCGAATCTTCTTAAGAATCTCGCGCGGAATCATGGCACCGGCAACTCATCAAAGATCCGCTGGATCACCGTCTCGCTGGTCTTCTCCTCGGCTTCGGCTTCAAAGGTGATGGCTACGCGGTGGCGGAGAACATCCATGCCGATGGACTTGACGTCCTGAGGCGTGACGTAGCCTCGGTTGCGAAGGAACGCGTGGGCTTTGGCGCAGAGAGTCAGCGCGATCGTCGCCCGGGGCGAGGCTCCTAGCTGGATGAACTCTTTTACGCCGATCTTGTAATGCTCCGGATCCCGGGTGCAGCAGACCAAGTCGACGATGTAATCCTTAACTTTGTCGTCGACGTAAACGTCGTTGATGACGTCCCGGGCGCGCAAGATATCGGCTGCGGAAACAACCGGGGATGCGGTCGGCGCACCGCTGGTGCGTGCCATCATGTCCAGGATCTGGCGCTCCTCCTCTCGCGACGGGTAACCGATCTTGAGCTTGAGCATGAACCGATCGACCTGGGCTTCGGGAAGGGGATAGGTGCCCTCCTGCTCGATCGGGTTCTGGGTGGCAAGGACGAGGAAGGGTTCCTCCAACTTGAAGGTGGTGTCGCCGATGGTGACCTGTTTCTCCTGCATCGCCTCCAGCAAGGCGCTTTGGACTTTGGCTGGGGCCCGGTTGATTTCGTCGGCCAAGACGAGGTTGGCGAAGATGGGCCCTTTGCGAGTGCTGAAACCGCCGGACTGAGGATTGTAGATCTGAGTGCCCACCACGTCTGCCGGGAGCATATCCGGGGTGAACTGGAGGCGGGCGAACTTGACGCTCATGCTGGCAGCCAAAGACTTGACGGACAATGTCTTAGCTAGGCCAGGCACGCCTTCCAGCAGGACGTGGCCGTTGGCCAGCAGTCCAATCACAAGGCGCTCGACCAGGTACTTCTGGCCGACGATGACCTTGTTCATTTCACTCAACAACGGCTGGACAAAGCTGGCCGCCGACTGCACTTCCGCATTGATCGCGCTGATACCCGTGTTCATTCGATTAATCTTATGCGGCGATAGACAAACAGGCTAGCAAATGTGTTCACCGGTAATCTCTAACCCCCGAGTGCCCAATTGCATGCGGTTGGTGCTGGGACCGCTTTGACCTAGGCCCGGCGGTAGCCATATGTTGCCATCGGTGGGCTACCGGTTCCAGGGCATCGCGCTAAAACAAAAAGAGGCCGGACTTTCGTCCGGCCTCTCTGAGGTCAGGTTTTAAAGCTGCGCGGGATTATTGCCGCGCGCGCCAGAACTTCATGGTGGCTCCGCTGACTGCAACCGTCCGCGGGCTGGTTGCCCCGTCGACGTCGGTGTAAGGGCCGTTCACTGCCGGGGCGGCCTGAAGGACGCCGGCGAAGGTGATGACGGCGTTGCTACCGCTCACCGCGATGCTAATCGTGGGCGTCACCGCGCTGACTGTTCGAGCACGGTAGGCCTTGATGGCGTTGGGGTTACTCCGATCGTTGACCAGGATCTGGTTGCCGAGTTTGTCCACCGAGAACCATTCGCAGTTGGCCCCGCCGCCGCCTTGGAAGTAGAGCAGACGCATGGGATACACTCCGGCTTGCGGAACGAAGAAGCTAAACAAGGTCGGAGTGCCTTCGCCGCGACCGCCATCGAACTGGCCGAGGGTCGGGCTGTTGTCATCACCGAGGCTCAAGGTCACGCCGGTCGTGCTGGCGTTGGTGGTCACGAGGTCCTTGAGCTTAGCCCAGACATCCCAGTCGATCATGATACATGGGATGGTGACGCTCGGGTCGCTTCCGCCCATGCCCCAAGGCCACTGGCCTGCTAAGTCGGAGCGGTCCACCAGGATTACTGCAAGGGCGCCGGCGTCCTGGCAGAACTTGGCTTTCTGCGCAAAGGCGACTCCTCCCCCGCGGCGTGCCACAGCGATGTTGCCCTTAAGCTGAGAGGCGTTCACTACTGGGCTGGCCATGAACATGTAGGAGTCACCCGCGTTGGCGGTGTCGAGGTTGTTCGTGGTGGTGCCATCATCGGCGGCAACCATAGGCCCGACGATGGGATTTGGACGCGGCCACGGCCCGCCGAATGCGCCACCGTTTGCCGAGTAGGTGGCCAGGGCGAGGTAGTTGCCCGCGAGGTTCGCTGGAGTCAGCACGCGCACCGCGCCGACATCGGGGCCAGTGTTCGTGGCGACCGTGACGCGGAAGCCGTCGTCGCTATTGACGCCCATAGTAAAGACACCGCTGGTGGGGAACTCGACGTAGGTAAGGACCTCGCAGGCCAGGTTCTCATAGCTGCTGGTCGAACCGGGAATTCCCGGGATCGGATCATCCGGGTAATCGGGCGTTTGGAAGATGCCGATATCGGCGCCCTGACCGGCGTCACGGTTCCAATTGACCATGTTGGTGACAACGAACTCACCGTCGACGGCGAGGGACATGTCGGCGATGTTGGTCCCCCAAAGCCCCAGGAACAGGGTGTTGGCGACTGGGATCTCGTTGGCAATACCTTGGCCGGTGGCGGCGTTGGCTGTTCCCAAGTCAACTTGGTAAGTATGGACGCGGAAACCTGGCTTGGTGCTGTCACCTGAGCCGACCGGGGTGACGACTCCGCTCGGCAGGGTCGCATCGAGCACGTTGAATTGCCACGTATTGGTGGTTAAGAAGCTCCCCGTGTCGCCCCAAACCAACTCGCTCGTGTTGAGGGAGCTAATGGCGAATGGGGCTGAAGGGACCAGGGTGACGGTGGTGACCGCGCCGGTCTTAGCCAAAGTGGTCGGCGGGGCCAGGGCCGAGCCATTGACGCCGAGTTGGATTGAAGTGGCCTTAATCTGGGTGGTGCCGTCGGTCAGGTCTACGCTGATTACGGCGCCTGGGAGGGTGCCTCTCTCGCCGATTCCCGGCGATACGCGCGAGACGTAAGGAGGCAGTGGGCCGACACGGTAGGCTTTCACCGGCGAATTGGTGTCGTTGATCAGCACCTTGGTGCCGTCTGTTTTCACCGTGAACCATTCGCAGTTGGCCTGATTGCCCGAGAGTTCACCGTTGCCATTTTCCCAGATCAGGCGGAAGGGATAGATACCGGCCTGCGAGATTTGAATGGTGAACAAGGTGTCGCTGGCGCCGCGACCGCCGTCGAACTCGCCTAAAGTCAGCGCAAACCGGTCCCTGGGATTGAGCCCAGTCGTCACCTTAAACCCATCGTCGCTGTTCACGCCCATTTGATAGGTGCCGGCGGCCGAGAACTGAAGGAAGGTGATCACTTCCATGCTGGAGTTGCCGGTTAACGCGGTCGTCCCCGGTATGCCAGGGAACGGACTGTCCGGGAAGTCGGGGGCCTGGAAGTCGCCACGCTCCGTGCCACCGCCTGCTTCGATGCTGTAGTTGATCACGGTCGGCGCGTCATAAAAGCCCTCAGCATCCGCCCCACTCAAATCGGCGATATTGGGTCCATAAATGCCCACGAGTTGATCCTCTGTCCAGGCCAAGCTGTTGGGTTGAGCCGCCACGGTTTGGAATGGACGGACCCTGAATCCAGGCTTGGATGTGTCAACCCCGGTCGCTACCGCGTAGGTCGGAGGAACGGCGGTGTAGACGGGGACAACCAGGCTGAGGGCGTTGGTGAAAGTGCTCCCCGCACTGTCGGTGAAGATCAGATTGATCGGGTGAGCGGAAGCCGAGCCGAGCAGATTCGTGGAGGTGTATGCGAGGGTGGTTACTCCGGCGTTTTGAGTAACGGTCGGTGATATGGCGGTTCCATCCAGGGTGATGGAAATGCTAGTTGCCTTGACCGTCGTGGCCTTGTCCTGGAGTTTCAGCACGAACCCATCCGGCGCGGCTTTGAGGCCGGTCACGTACGGCACCGAGTTGGTTGACTGGAAAAACAGCAGGTCATTGATGTAAAACTCCCCTGGCTGGAAGGTGAAAATGCGAGCATCGTCGATGGCTCCGAAGAAGTTGCTGAGTGTTCCTCCATAGCCCATGAAAGGAACTGTTGAGTCGATGGGGGTGTCGGTACGGATCGGAGTCTTGGCCTGGCCGTTGACATAGAACGTGGTGACCCCTCCATCGCGGACGACGGCCAAATGTACCCACTCGTTGGTATTGGCGGGCTGGTAGGGAAGCCCCACGTAGTTCACGTTGCCGATGACGCCGACGAAGCCAGCTCCGAAATCGTCGTAGAGAATTCCGATGCCGTTCTGGTTGTGACCGGTGCTCCAGACCACCCTCCCTGGAGTAGAGAAGGTGTCAAAGCTGAGGTCGCCGCTGCGGGCCCAGCATTCGATGCCAACGTTATCTTCCGGGGGGTCCCAGCCGACGTCGCTGAAGCCGGTGAGGTTGCCGTCGAGGAGGTAGTACTTACTGCTGCCGGGCGGTGGCGAGGTGGTTTCGACCGTCACGTCGGATCCGCTGTTGGCATCTGCGTTGACGAAGTCCCGTGCGTTGCCGGAACTGTCCGTAGGCAAGTTGCCCGCACCAACGCCGTCTTCGCCGAGTTTGTACCAGGTCTGTACGGTAATGCTCGCGGTTACATTTGCCAGGCTGGCTAGCGAGATCGCCAGAGCTGTTATTACATGTTTGCGCATGTTCATTTGTTCAGTCCGATTGTTTGATCAGTGGGAGACATCGATCGGCTCTTGAGCACCTGGACCGACACCTGGTCCGGGTGCCCCACCATTGCGATCGACGGCGCCTAGCGTTTTCACGATATGACTCTCCTCCAGCCCCCTTTGCACACGCCATCTGTCCGGCAACACCGGCACCGCGGCAACAGAAGCGCGATAACAGCCAGAGCCGCCCACGAAACTGAGCGGGCGGACTCGATCACAACTACGCCAAGCACCATTAGGACTGTACCGAATTAATGGCGAATCTCGCAACCTCAAACCAACGAAAGCCGAAGGACTGGCGTTAGATAATAGAATGTTATTCTTAGGTCTAGAATGATAACCATATTTAAATATAAACTCCTGGGAAAGAAGGGCTTGAACCTAGTGCCCGGCTAACCGCATGACCCTCCCGCTATCCGCCTTCCGACTTAAGAGTTGATGATGAGGACGAGGTGGGGGGTGTTTGGCGGGTGGGGCACAGGACCAAGTCGGTCCGATTTGTCCTCAAATGTATTGACGCCTAGGGGGCAATTTGTACACGCTGTCAATACGGCAATGGCCCCACTGCCCCAGGAGGCGCTAGTGGGGTCCATTCGTATGATTCTATAATCTACACATCTTTCGATAAGTTGAGCGTCTGATACACAACTTGTCGAGATGGAGTGGTTGGGGGTGTCACGAAGCCGTAACATTGTTTGAGCCGCATTAATCTATTTGAATTGGAGCCGTTGGAAGAGCGCTTGTTGCTGTCTTCGGGCGCAGCAGGCGCGCTCAGCATGTCGCTCTCTAGCGGCATGCATGCGGCTCACCAAGTTCATTTCGACTCGCAGGCTACTGCCGATCATGTAACGGGTTCAGGGGCTGTAGCTTCCGCTGCGGATTCGCATCTCTTTTCAGGCGTTGCCTCGGAGGCTTTGCCGTCATCGGGGGATGCTTCGAATTCAAACAAGGCTGCGGCGGCCAAGTCGTCGACCCCCTCCGGGGCTGCGGCTGCGGCGGACACTTCGACGACCACTCCAACGACGCACCCGGCGGCGACTCAGGCCAACATCACACCCCCTCTGCCGACCCAGCCGGGAGTAGGTCCGCACAACAATCCTCCGTCACCCCCCACTGGAACCGATTTCCGGACCGAGAATTTTATCACCGGCGTTGTGAACGCGACGCTCAGTGGGGACCCGGCGTATCTCCCTGAATGGGGCAGCGGCCAATTGCTCCTAACCGAGGATGCGAATGGCGAGCAGAGCATGGCGGTGTTCAACGAACTCGACCCGCAGGCCCCCTACACGGCGTTCAAGTTCAGCGCGAACCTTTATATGTTCACCTCCAACCCCGGGTTCCCTCCTGCGGATGGTTTGAGCATCAATTGGGTTCCCTCGGGGCAAGCCGTGGCGCTGCAGTCGATCGTTGCCGGTGATCCCGGCGTGGCTGAGGCCGGTACCACCCAAGGATTTTCCGTTGCCTTCGATACATATGCCGATGACCAGTTCAACCCGGTGGGCATTTATGTGCGGATCAATGGGCAGGACATTGGCGGGGGGCTGTTCGTGGCGGACAACGCCGGACACCCGCTAGGGGTGGAAGGGAGCCCCGCTAGCATCATCCAGCTCCCCGGTGCGGAGCAGGTTTCATTTACACTCAGCTCGAGTGGGAATCTGCAATTGTACTGGAACGGCAACCAGGTCACACCTGATGGTGGGCTGGAAACTGGATTCAATCCTGCGGGGGGAAGCCTGGTTTTGGCAGGGCGTACCGGCGGACTTTCAGAGCAGACGGTGGTCTCGAACATGAGCTACGGGTTTACCGGCCCGCCAACGATTGTGGTGTCGGGTGGGTTGACCGTGGATGCGGGATCTTCCGGGCCGATCACGACCGAGTTTCTCGCGTCCTCGGACCCGAACGACACCGCCGATAACATTGTCTACACGGTGACGTCGACCCCAAGCCATGGCACGCTCTACCTGAACGGTCAGGCGATGACCGCCGCGGTCCCGGCCACCGGCCCCCCAAGCTCACCGCTGAACGGGATTACCACCGGCTCGCGTTCGCAGTCCCCTCCGTCGCCGACTACGTTCACCCAAACAGATCTTGCCAACGGGCTGGTCACCTATGTGAACAACGGTGACGGAGCCACGGCGGACAGTTTCGCTTTCCTTGTCACCGACCCCGCGGACGGGCTTACGTCGGGGACCTTCACCATTGCTGTCAATCCTATCACCCCGCCAGTAGTGGCGGTGAATACGGGCTTGGACGTGCAGGAGCACGGAAATGGACTGATCGCCACAGGGCAGTTGCAGGCAACGGACCCTGACCAAAGTCCGGACTCGTTGCTCTACACGGTGACCAGCACGCCAACTCACGGTAGCCTTGTGCGGGGGACGGTGGTCTTGGGGGTTGGCGATACCTTCACTCAGAAGGATATCGACTCCAACTCGCTGAGCTACCAGACGGATGGCTCCGAGATTGGGCTGAACCCGGTGGGCGACTCCTTCGGTTTTAGCGTCACAAACGCGTCTTCGGTTTCCAGCGGTCCGGCCACTTTTGCCATCAACATCACGCCGGTAAACGACCCGCCGGTGGTGCAAACGAACAACGGCTTGGTGCTCCCCTGGAACGATGCCGCTAAGATTACCGCGAGCCAGTTGTTGGCCCAAGATCCTGAACAGGGCCCAACCGACGTGACGTTCACTGTGGTTCAGGGTCCGAAGGACGGCGTGTTGATCGCCAACGGGAGCTACTTGTCCAACGGATCGACTTTTACGCAGGCCGATGTCAACAATGGTTCGGTCACCTACTATAACTTCGGCGACACGGCGGTGTCGGATTCCTTCACCTTTACAGTCAATGACGGCAACGGCGGTACTACCGGCGAGACCGGGTTCCAGATAACCTTGACCGGTACCCACCCGGCTTACGTGACCGAGGACTTCAGCAGCGACCCCTCGGGCCGCGTCGCTCTCATCGACTTGAAGGACCCGCTGATCTGGGGTGGGACGAGCGTGGGTTGGATTAGTTCGGGTGGCGCGGATGGGAACGGGTATCTGCAACTGAACCCTCCGGTTTCTGAACGAGGCGGCGAGGCGATTTTTGGGGAAGCCGATCCCGGGGCGGTTTTCACCGACCTGCATTTCCAGGCAGCGGTCTTCATCGGGGATGCCTCCTCTCCCCCGGCGGACGGAATCAGTTTCAACTGGGTGCCGAGCAGTGATCCGATCGTTTGGGCAAATCAACCCGGCCCTTATGACATTTACGCGCAAGAAGGGACGACGCGCGGCTTGTCCATCGGAATCCAGACGTTCAGCAATCCTGGCATTCATGTCCGGGTCAACGGGAACGAGGTAGCCTCGTATTCCGGCTTCGACCTGATGTCGAATTGGGGCGGGCTGGATGTCACGGTGAGCGCTGCTGGGAAGCTGGACCTGATCTGGCAAGGGCAGCAGTTGACGCCGAACGGCGGTTTGGACATTGGGGGCTCGTTCACTCCTTCGGCGGGTAGGTTGGTCGTTGGCACGTATTGCGGTGGGTTCTATGAGGCGCACTACATCGACGACGTGCAGTATGGCTTCCGGGGACCGGTGACAGTCCTGACCAACACGGGCATTCCCCTTGGGCCGGAACACAGCGCTACATTGGGGTCGAGCCAGTTGTTTACGGGCGACTCGGATGAATCCGCTGGCCTTTTGACCTACACCATCACCTCAGCGACAACCGAAGGGACTTTGGCCATCTCGGGAGATCCGTTGGGAGTTGGGAGCACTTTCACCCAGAGGGATATCGACGGAGGCCTGATCACTTATCAGAGCAATAGCGGACCCACGACAGTCGACAGCTTCAAGTTCACCGTCAGCGACGGAACCGGGAACACCACGGCCGAGGCAACTTTCCTGATCGGAGATTCGCCGCCCACTGTTGCTCAGCCGATCTCCGACGTGAGCACAGCGGTAGATACCACTTCGTCAAGCGTGCTCGACTTGTCCACCAACTTCTCGGATCCCGATATAGCGACTGCCGGGGATAGCCTGACCTTCACCGTCACGGGTGACACGAACGACGGACTCGTAGGAGTCAGCGTGGTGGCGAATCTGTTGACGCTAAGCTACACGCCCGATCAACTTGGAACTTCAGTCGTTACCGTGCGGGCTACGGACGCGGCTGGGGCTTACGTCGAGACGTCTTTCAATGTCACGGTCAACAAGATGACTCAGACCATCGGAGTCGAGTCGATCGGCGATCAAACCTACGGCAGCCAGGTCTATGTCAGCGCGGGTGCGACCTCGGGATTACCGTTAAGCTATAGTGTCCTGTCGGGGCCCGCGACGTTCCAAGACAATATACTCTCCATCACTGGGGTCGGAGCCATCACGGTGGAACTTAGCCAGGGTGGGGATGCGCTGCATGAAGCCGCCACCCCGGTGGATCTCTCGCTCAACGGCTTACCCGCCCCGCTGACAATCACTGCCGATAGCTTGGGCAAGGTTTATGGCGACCCTCTGCCCACGCTGACCGCGAGCTACAATGGCTTTGTGAATGGGGACACGGTTAATAGCTTGGTGGACCCGGTCGTCCTGAGCACTACCGCCACGCCGGCAAGCCCAGTTGGGGCCGATACCATTACGGCAAGCGGAGCTAGCTCACCCAACTACGCGATCACCTTCGTAAACGGCGTACTGACGACAACTCCGGCGCCTTTGACGATCACGGCAAACGACGTGGGTAAGGTGTACGGGCAAACTGTTACCTTCACAGGAACGGAATTTACGGCGAACGGGTTGGTGAACGGGGATTCCGTGACTGGGGTTACTCTGGCCAGCGTGGGCGCGGCGGCCGGCGCGACGGTCGGCCCGGTGGTGACGAACTTCACGCAGGCGGTTGATTTGGGTGACGCTGACATAGGGACCTTCGGATCGCATGATTTCACCTTCTCGGATCCGCTGCCGCCCGGCGCGGAGGTGACCGGTTTTACTCTGATGGGCTCGTACGGCACCTACTGGGCGCAGGACAATCCGGCCATTGCGGGCAATCCAGTTGCGCTGAACGGGGTTGACGTTCCAGCCTTGGGCTGGGCGTCTGGTGGCACAGGGGGCACTACGAATCTCGTGCCGTTCACCCAATTCTCGGGCGCACCGGCGCCATCGTATGTCTACGGGGGCAGCAATACGATCACGATTCAGTCATTTTGGAACCCGGTGACCCTCAGTGGGGTACAATTGGCGATCAGGTATCATGAAGGTTCACCCTATTTGATTACGGCTGCCAACGCGGTGGGGAATGGATTATCCAACTATTCTATCACCTACGTTAGCGGCTCTCTGACCGTGGCCAAGGCGCCGCTGACCATCGCTGCAGACGATGTAAGTAAGGTGTATGGAAGCCCCGATCCATCTCTGACCGCGAGCTACAGTGGATTTGTGCTAGGTCAGGACCCGTCGGTTTTGCTGACGCCCGTTACTCTTGCCACCACTGCAACTCCTTCGAGTGGGGTAGGGACCTACGCGGTTACGGCCAGCGGCGCAACTGCTGATAACTACGCGATTACTTTCGTCGCTGGCACCTTCACCGTCACCCCGGCCACGCTCACGATTACACCCATAGCGCTCGATAAGACCTATGATGGGACCGGGGATGCATCGGTGAGCCTGCTGGATGACCGGATCAGTGGTGATGATTTGACCGTCAGCTATACCAGCGCAAGTTTTGCGGACAAGAATGCGGGGCTAGGGAAGACCGTGACGGTAAGCGGGATCACGGTCACCGGAACCGCGGCCGGCAACTACACGTTCAGCGACACCGCGACGACGACCGCCAATATCAACCGGCGGACGTTAACGGTGACGGCGTCCGGAGTGAACAAGGTCTATGATGGGACGCCTGGCGCCTCGGTGACGTTCACCGATGATCGGTTGGGCCAGGACGCGCTGAGCATCAGTTATACGGCGAGTTTCCCGGACAAGACTGTTGGCACTGGGCTAACGGTAAATGTTACTTCGATCGGTTTGAGCGGGCCTGATGCCGGAAACTATACGGTAACCGACACGGCAACCACCTTGGCCGACATTACTCCCGCGCCGCTGACGATTATCGCAAATGACCTAAGCAAGGTGTATGGCCAGACCGTCAGCTTCACAGGAACCGAGTTCACGACGAGCGGATTGGTTGGCGGAGACACGGTCGTTGGGGTGACGTTGGGAAGTGGCGGAGCGGCGGCGGAGGCGACGGTTGCGCCGGTAACCACGAACAGTACAACCGTCATTTTGGGCGGGGCAGACATTGGGGCGTTTGGCTCGCAAGATTTCAATTTCACGGATCCGCTTCCGGCCGGGGCGGAGGTTACGGGCCTGACCCTGAGTGGTTCCTACGCCACCTATTGGCCGCCAGAGAATCCTGCCATCGCGGGCAATCCCGTCGCCCTGAACGGAGTTGACGTGCCTGCCTTGGGCTGGGCGTCCGGCGGGACCGGAGGCACGAGCAACTTCGTGCCGTTCAGCCAATCCTCCACAGGTTCAGCCGCCTCGTATGCGTATGGGAACAACAACACGATCACCATACAGTCATTTTGGAACCCGGTGACCCTCAGCGGAGTTCAGGTGGCAATCTCCTATCGGCAGGGTTCGCCGTACGCGATTACGGCCCGCAGCGCGGAGGGTAGCGGCTTATCCAACTACTCTATTACTTACGTGGACGGATCGTTGACCGTCACGCCGGCGGCTCTGACGGTTACCGCGAGCGGGAGGGGGAAAGCTTATGGACAGACGGTGGCTTTCGATGGGACGGAGTTCTCTGCCAGCGGCTTGGTAAACGGGGACACCGTGACCAGCGTGACCCTGACCAGCCCCGGGGCAGGCGCGAGTGCGGGCGTCAGTGGCTCGCCTTACTCGATCGTGGCCAGCAACGCGGTGGGGACAGGACTTAGTAATTATTCGATTAGCTATGTCGACGGCGCGCTGACCGTGGCGCAAGCGGCTTTGACTCTGACGGCAAATGACACGAGCAAAGTCTATGGGCAGACCTTGACTTTCGCTGGCAGCGAGTTCTCCAGCAGCGGTTTGGTGAACGGTGATACGGTGAGCAGTGTGACGCTGAACAGCCTTGGCGCGACTGCCGGCGCGGGGGTGAGCGGATCGCCGTACGCGATCACGGCCAGCGCGGCGGTTGGGACGGGACTTGAGAACTACGCCATTGCGTATGTGGACGGAGCGCTGACCGTCACGCAAGCGACTTTGACGGTCACCGCGAATGACACGAGCAAGGTTTACGGCCAGACAGTGACCTTCACAGGCAGCGAGTTCTCTGCCAGCGGGCTGGTGAACGGTGACACGGTGAGCAGTGTGACGCTGAACAGCCCTGGCGCGGCTGCCGGCGCGGTGGTGAGCGGATCGCCTTACGCCATCGCGGCGAGTGCGGCCGTTGGAACCGGGCTCGCGAACTACGCAATCGCCTACGTTGACGGAGCGTTGACGGTGACGCAGGCCTCTCTGACCATCACCGCCAACGACGCGGGCAAGGTCTATGGGCAGACAGCGAGTTTCGCCGGGAACGAGTTTTCCACCAGCGGCTTGCTGAATGGGGACACGGTAGTGGCGGTGGGTCTGAGCAGTGCCGGGGCTAGTGCCACAGCACTGGTGAGCGGATCGCCCTATGCGATTCTTGCCACCGCGGCGGCGGGGAGCGGGTTAGCGAATTATGCGATCACTTACGTCAATGGCGCGCTGACGGTGACGCCGGCGGGTTTGACGGTGACGGCGAACAGCAGCAGCAAGGTCTATGGGCAGACAGTGAGTTTCGCCGGGAACGAGTTTTCTACCAGCGGGTTGGTGAACGGGGACACGGTAACCAGCGTGACACTGAGCAGCACCGGTGCGGGTGCAGGGGCGGTGGTTAGCGGTTCTCCGTATGCCATCGTCGCCAGCGCGGCCGTAGGGACAGGAGTTGGCAACTACACTGTTACGTATGTGGACGGAGCGCTGACCGTCACGCAAGCGACTTTGACGGTCACCGCGAATGACACGAGCAAGGTTTACGGCCAGACAGTGACCTTCACAGGCAGCGAGTTCTCTGCCAGCGGGCTGGTGAACGGTGACACGGTGAGCAGTGTGACGCTGAACAGCGCTGGCGCGGCTGCCGGCGCAGTGGTGAGCGGGTCACCTTACGCGATCGCGGCGAGCGCAGCGGTGGGAACCGGGTTGGCCAACTACAAGATCGGCTATGTTGATGGCGCGCTGACGGTGATGCAGGCCTCGCTAACCGTGACCGCGAACGATACCAGCAAGGTGTATGGGCAGACGGTGAGCTTCGCCGGGAACGAGTTTTCCACCAGCGGCCTGGTGAACGGAGACACGGTTGGCGCGGTGGGTCTGAGCAGTGCCGGGGCTAGTGCCACAGCACTGGTGAGCGGATCGCCCTATGCGATCGTCGCCACCGCGGCGGCGGGGAGCGGGTTAGCGAATTATGCGATCACTTACGTCAATGGCGCGCTGACGGTGACGCCGGCGGGTTTGACGGTTAAGGCGAACAGCAGTGGCAAGGTATATGGCCAGACGGTGACTTTTGCCGGGAATGAGTTCTCCACCGCCGGGCTGTTGAACGGGGACACGGTTACCAGCGTGACGCTGAACAGCGCCGGATCGGCTGCGAGCGCAACGGTTAGCAGTTCTCCGTATGCCATCGTCGCAAGCAGCGCGGTCGGGACCGGGCTTGGCAATTACACTATTACCTATGTCGACGGGGCCCTGACTGTCGCGCAGGCATCTTTGACGGTCACTGCCAACGACACGAGCAAGGTTTACGGCCAGACAGTGACGTTCGCTGGCAGCGAGTTCTCCAGCAGCGGTCTGGTGAACGGTGACACGGTGAGCAGTGTGACGCTGAACAGCCCTGGCGCGGGTGCCAGTGCGGTGGTGAGCGGCTCGCCCTATGTCATCGCGGCGAGTGCAGCAGTGGGGACCGGGCTCGGGAACTACGCAATCGCCTACGCTGACGGAGCGTTGGCGGTGACGCAGGCATCGCTGACCGTGACCGCCAACGACGCGAGCAAGGTCTATGGCCAGACGGTGACCTTCGCCGGCAACGAATTCTCCACCAGTGGCCTGGTCAACGGCGACACGGTTGGCGCGGTTGGTCTGAGCAGTGCCGGGGCTAGTGCTACGGCCCTGGTCAGTGGATCGCCCTACGCGATTGTCGCCACCGCGGCGGAGGGGAGCGGGTTGACGAATTATGCGATCACTTACGTCAATGGCGCGCTGA
>Ga0265314_10000380_pt1 | contig 60805 bp, 46 predicted proteins | sample 4126metaG_FD_203106 | JGI IMG/M metagenome (GOLD analysis project Ga0265314, IMG submission 203106) | Rhizosphere microbial communities from Carex aquatilis grown in University of Washington, Seatle, WA, United States - 4-1-26 metaG | ecosystem: Host-associated > Plants > Roots > Rhizosphere >... | reverse complement strand
GAGGACAGCCTGATCACCGCCGACGCTCTCCATTGTCAGCAGGAAACGACCGCCTTCATCACTCAGGAATTGGGCGCTGATTATCTCTTGGGCCTCAAAGGCAACCAAACCGGCATCTTGGAGCGCGCTCAGATCAAGCTGCCCCAAGAGTTTTTTTTTCCCTGAATACGACACCGGCTGGCTCAAGGAGCACGGGCGATTGGTGCGCTGGCGGCTTCAAAGAGCCAGCCTTAGCCCCGAGGAAGCGGGCCTGTGCGGCTGTTGGCAGTTTATCGCCGTGTGGCGAGAGCGCCAAGAGCTGCGTCGAGGCAAAGTCACGGAACAATCCCAGGAATACAGCTTCTACTGCACCAGCACTGCTCCCAAGCAGTACAGCGCCCAACAACTGCTCCAATCTATCCGTGACCACTGGTCGGGCAGCGAAAACGGTTCCCACTATCGTCGAGATGTCAGCTTGGGCGAAGATGCTTCGCGTATCAGTGGTCGGACTGGTGCTTATGTGATGACTGTGCTGCGAAATCTGCTCTTGGGCCTGATGGAACTACAAAGGCACCGGGGCAAAACCAAGGCGCGTACCTTTCCAGGATGGCGACGGAAGCTGTCCAACACCCAAAAACTCCAACTCATCATCCGAACCTTATGAACAGTGGATAATTTAGCAGCCGCTGCCCTGCCGCAGCTTGGCTCTCGAGAACAACCCTGCTCGCGGGCTGGGTGGCTCACGGGCAGGGCACCCGGCGCCGGGTAAGCAGCCTTCCTGGCGCGCCGACCCTGCCTGCGGGCTCTAGCTCAAAGCGACCGGTCGCCTCCGCAGAGGTGTGCACAGCTCAGATGAAAAAACCCCGGGAACTGGCCCAGTAACCGAGTAAACGAATTGACACCAACTGCCTGGAAATCGGCGCAAGCTAGCGTGTCCTAACACGCCACAACTCTAGCCGCTCCTTGGCGCCTGCCTAGGCGCGCTTGCTAACACGGATACTCATGAGGAAACTTCCGTCCCAATGGGCGCGAGCGTTTCGACGGACGGTTTGCCGGAAAAGACAGTCAGTTATGAATGGTTCCAAGTATAGATTCAATGACCACCGGGAGTTCTTCCGGCCCGCCAGCAAAGTGGAACCTAATGGCCATCGTAATGGCGCGGGAAGCTCGGCCCCGCGCTCGCAACGGTGTGTGGAGGGCAACGGCCAGCCTCCGGGCGAGCATCACCGCCACTGCACGGCGGGCGAGATCGCCAGCGAACTTGGCTACTCGGTCAGCTATATTCTGGCGGTCAAAAAGGCGATGTATCCCAAAGAGGCTACGCGGCCCCGCCGTCTGGACCCGGTGGAGGTTTCGGAGTGGATTTACGCTCACCCCTCCTTTCGGATGCGGGACGTGTATGAGTGTCATCCGAAGGATGATCCCCGGCAGGAGCATCTGGCATTTGAGGGAGTTTAAGAATCCAGACTTGCACAATTCCTCAAATAAGTTGAGGATATGTGTATGAAGAAAAATGACCCTTTCTCTGCTCTGATGACGGTCGCGCAAGACCAGCAAGGCTACTTTACCACCAAGCAGGCCATTGAGGCTGGGTACGCGGACAACACGCACCCGTATCACGTCCATGCGGGCAATTGGGAGCGGGTCTGCCGTGGCATCTACCGGATGGCGCATTTCGCGCCGCCAGAGGACGGGGAAATGATGGCGTGGCTGCTCTGGTCGCGTGGACGCGATGAAAAACCGCTGGCCGCGATGTCGCATCAAACCGCCCTCAGCCTGTTCGAGTTGGGTGATTTCAACCCGGCCAAAGTTCACATGAGCGTGCCAAAAACATTCCGTCGCAACAGCCCGACTCCCAAGGCGGTCGTGCTGCACCGCATGACCCTGGCCCCGGCTGAGGTCACGCAACTGCGCGGCCTGACCGTATGCCGCCCGCTGCGGGCGCTGTGCGATCTGGCCAGCGCCAACCCGGATGCGGTCGCCGATCTCCGGCCCATCGCGGTCGAGGCACGGCGGCGCGGCCTTATCACCGAGCGCGAACTTTCCGCCATGAAAGAGCGAAAGGACGCGCGGAAAATCGTCGCCACTCTGCTGCCATGAGCCGCTACCAAACGCCGCAAGCCCTGCGCCGCGCCCTGGAGGACCGCCTCTTGGCGCTGGTTCGGCGCGAGGGTGGAGACATCAACCGTTTGCGCCGCCAAACGGCCTTTGACCGTTTGTTGTGTCGCCTTTTCCGCGAAGCGAATGCGCCGTGGCTGCTCAAGGGCGGCTACGCGATGGAACTTCGCATTCAGGCGGCGCGAACAACGCGCGACATTGATCTTGCCATCCGGCAGTTGCCGGGTGGAGTCAGACAATGGGATGAGGCTGCCATTCGGAATTTATTGGAGAATGCCGCCGGATTTGATCTTGGGGACAGTTTTGAATTCATCATTGGCGAGCCGACGATGGACTTGGACGCCGCGCCTTATGGCGGCTCGCGTTATCCGGTGGAGGCGCAAATGGCCGGACGGCGGTTTGCACAATTTCATCTTGACGTGAGCGCCGGTGACGTGCTCTGGGAACCTTACGAAATCCTCGAAGGCCGGGACTGGCTTGGTTTCGCCGAGTTGCCGAGAGCGAAAGTGTCCGCCGTCTCGCGGGAAGAACAGTTCGCCGAGAAGCTGCACGCCTACACCCTGCCAAGGCAAGGCCGTCCGAACACGCGCGTCAAAGATTTGGTGGACTTGGTTCTATTGTCCGTGTCCGACACGCTCGATGCCGCGCGGGTCCGCGAGAGCATCGCAGCCACGTTCCGCCGCCGCGCGACGCACCCTGTTCCCGCAACCCTCCCAGCGCCCCCGGAAGCATGGCGAGAACCTTTCGCCGAATTGGCCAGCGAGTGCGGCATGGCCCCGGAAATCGAAGCTCATTTCGCACAAGTCGCCGGATTTGTGGCGCGGGTTCTGGCGTAAATTCTACGCCGCCTTCGTGCCGTCCTCCGAATGATGTGTTTGACTGGATTTGCGCTCGCCCCTTTTTGGGGCGGCGGGGTGGGCCGGGGTCTCATCGGAAGGCGGCGGCACAGGGGCAGCGGCCACCGGAAATTTGATGGCGTTCAATTCCTCGCGCACGTCGGCCACGACCAACCGTTGATAGACCCGGTGGATTTCCTCGCTGGCGTGGTTGACCAGCTTCATCATTTTGGACTGCGTCACGCCCTGCTTGGCCCCGCGCGTGACGAAGGTGACGCGGGTGCAATGGAACGTGAGATGCGGCAGATTCAACTCGTCGTTCTGCTTGAAAAACCGCCACCACATTTTTGAAGGCTTCTCCCATTTGCTGCCCGTCCCCACAAAGTCAAAGGCGGTCTGGTCGTTCGTCCGTTCGGCTTTCAGCCGGGTAAAGAGGGGTACCAGTTCCTCCCGCATCGGCACCGTGAAGGCCCGCTCCGCGCCCCCCTTGGGCTTTTCCAGCGTGATAGTCTTGGCTTCAAGGTCAACATCCTTTAAGGGGATGTTCGTGTCGCCCTGGCGGCAGCCGGTGTAAATGGCTATCTCAAAGGAAGTCCGCATCCATTCCGGCCAGCGGGCCAGCTCCGCCCGAATCTTGGTGATTTCCTCGTCGGTCATGGCGGGCTTTTCGACGGGCTTGTGCTTCTGGATGCCGGGATGCAAAAGCGGGTTGCCCTCGGCGTAGCCGCGCCGCACGGCCTGGGTCATCAACATGCTCAGGAATTTGATCTCTTGTAGGGCCGTGTTGTGGCTGGCCGCTTTGATGCCGTCCTTGCCGGCCTTCCGCCATTCCAGATATTTCCACGCATGGTCAGGTTGGAGTTCAAGCAGGGCTGGAATCCAGAGGCCGTCCTGCACACGATGTGCGCCTTCGCCAATGATTTTCACAATCTGGGCGGCGGCTACATTTTCATCGGTGTCGCGGAGAATCAGGGGCAACCTGTGCTGCCGCCGACAGGATTGCCTGCCGGCAAACTGGATGCTATTCAAAAAGAGATCCTCGAAATCGGGCATCGGATTCAGCCTCACTATCACCCGGTGATTGCGCCGTGCGTCGTCCAACAAAAGCATGTCCTCGTGCTTTGGTGTCCTGGAGGTCAGTCCCGTCCTTACAAGGCTCCAGTGTCCGTGGCCAAGGGGAATCGCGAGTTCGCCTACTACATTCGCAAAGGCTCGGCGACCATCAGAGCAAAACACGATGAGGAAGTCGAGTTGGTCAGCTTGGCAGCCACGGTTCCTTTCGATGATCGCATTCACCACCGTGCCGCCTTGAACGACCTCAAGCTTCCGCTGATTCAGAATTATCTGCGCGAAGTGGGCAGCGACCTCTTGGCTGATTCCGGTAAGATGGAATTTGCCCAGTTGTGCCGCCAGATGCGAATTGCCGACGGCCCTGCCGAGGCGATGCACCCGTTGAATGTCGGCCTGATGTTTTTCAATCCGGCACCGCAAAAGTTTTTCCCGCAAACACAGATTGACGTGGTGCAGTTTCCCGATGGCCCCGGTGGCGACACTTTTACGGAGAAAACCTTCGCTGGTCCATTGGACGTGATCCTCAAGGACGCGCTGACGTTTTTGAAAAACGCCGTGATCGAGGAACGTGTGGTGAAGCACGGCGACCGACCGGAAGCCGACCGCTTTTTCAATGTGCCGTATGCCGCGCTGGAGGAAGCCGTCGTAAATGCGGTTTATCACCGCAGCTACGAGATTCGGGAGCCGATTGAAGTCCGGGTTCTGCCGGAGGAAATCACCGTGGCCAGCTATCCGGGGCTGGACCGCTCGGTCAGTATCAAGGAATTGCAGGCCGGACGCTTTGCCACGCGGCGGTATCGCAACCGGCGCATTGGCGAATTTCTGAAAGAACTCAATCTCACAGAAGGGCGAGGCACTGGTATTCCAAAAATGTTGGAGGCGCTACGGGCCAATGGTTCCCCGAAACCCGTGTTTGAATCTGATGATGACCGAACTTATTTTCTGGTGCGCTTGCCGCTCCATCCTGAATTCATCAAAGAGGCCAAGGAACGGAAACGTCTAGCGACCGGCCAAGTCACCGGCCAAGTCACCGGCCAAGTCGCGGCGCAGATTCTCCAGTTCTGCGAGCAACCACGTAAGGCTGGCGAAATCCAGGCACTCGTCGGTGTCAAACACCGCCAGACATTCCGCGAAAATTACCTCAACGCGCTTATCGGCAAGGGCTGGCTTGGGCGAACGATTCCCGACAAACCCCAAAGTCGGTTGCAGCGTTACCAGACCACGGACGAAGGGAAGAAGTGGCTGCAAAGCGCGACCAATCGAGCCCAAATCGCACAAACTTAAAGTTGAAAGCGGACACCAAAACGGACACCAAACGGATTAAAAACGATAGGGTTGGAATAACTCGTATTTGCTTGAATAGCCAATAAAATCAGGCATATTTGAGGTGCAACGGCGGGGAAATCTGGCCGATTCCGACCTCCGCCTCCAATCGTAAATACGGCTGGATGAGAATGTTAAGGAGGACGGAACGCCACTGTCAGTGAGAATGCCAGTGAATGGCCTCGCAAAAATAGAACTGTCGAGGACCTTTCAAAACTGCGCTGAAACTAGCCGACATTGCCCTAACGCGGCTGTGCCGGACTGGGGCACCGTGCGACGCACAATTCACCTTTGCGCCCGAGGGATCCGTTCATTAATCTCTCGACATGCCTGCCCACGGCCTGTTGGTCAGAGTGGGCATCGATTCGGCCTGCGGACGCTGGAATGCCCCAAGCGATTTTGACAGTCGCTCATTTGCCTACGTCCCGATCCCCGAATCCAAGAAGCAGCGCTCTTGGCTCTCTACTGGCTATCACGAGTTCACGGAGTCCGTGCGCCTTCTAGGCAGCTCTTTGCCTGTGGCTCTTCAACGCGAACCAGCGCACCTTGATCCGGATTTCCGCTATCTCTGATACGGTGACCAGGGCCAGCGAGCCGCCCGTATCCGCTCTCTTGTCGGACTTTACCCGCATCAAAAGTGGAAAACCCCTAGATATTGCAGGGCTTTTGTTCATTTTGTTGTTTCAGCCAGATGGCTACAGCTTCACCTTCATCAGATCTAGGATTCTCTGTTGTTCTTGGTCTGCCTGAGTCACCTGATCGAACTCAACCTGGGCGACTCTGACTCTCTGTTTGCGAATGCCCATCAGCCGCTCGATCACGTTCTCGAGGGTCCATTGGCGGTTTTTGCCTTCACCATCGGCCTGGAACAACGGCTGAAGACGTTGTTGCATGTGCCACTGCAAATAGAAGGCCAGGACACAGAGAAAGACGTGGCTGCGGATGCGCTCGTCCTTCTTGTGATACACCGGTCGGATTTCCAGCGACACCGTCTTCAGATTCCGAAACGCCTGTTCGACCACCCTCAAGTTCTTGTAGGTTCGCACAACCTCGTCAAGATTCAGATGCTCCTTGGGCACCGTGGCACTGACGATGTAGCAACCGTCAAAAAGTTTCTCCTGTTCGATGTGAGCTTCTTTGAAATGCCACTGGAGTCGGCCCGTCTCGATTTGCCACTCCACGAACTTGCCCATCTTGTAGTGGGCCAAGATCTTACCCACTTGCGCTGAGAGCTTCTGGGTCGAGCCTTTCTTCTTGCGCGCGACGATTTTGTCCAGCGCCTCCCGCGTGCGATCCCGCAACCGTTGGCGCGTCTCTGTCTCCCGGACCTCGGTCTGTGGATTGCGACACAAACAGTAGCGCTGCCCTGGCGTTTCTGGATCGATCACTTCGACGATCCGCTTCTCATCGAATAACTCCGCTTGGATGACCTTTCGTTGCACCAATTCCAGGATCTGACGATGCGTTAGCGCAGAGATCGTGTGCAACCCCTCCACCTGCTTGAGTTCCTCCGCGTTGGCCTGGGTCACCATTCCTCGATCGCCGACGAAGGTGATTTCCTTCAACCCGTAGTCCCTTCTCAACTCCTGGATCTTCGCCACGACCGTGCTCGCATCCTGGGTATTGCCGGCGAAAACTTCGACACCGACCGGGCAACCCTCAGCATTGCACAACAAACCCAGCACCACCTGCTCATGGCCCTTCTTGCCATCGCGGTTGTAGCCAAAGAGCACGATTTGGCTTTCCAGGTAGGCTCCTTCAAAATACGTGCTGGTGATGTCGTAAAGCACCAGGTGGCCGTCTTTGAGATGCTTGCTGGCTAGGGTGCGCTGAATGGCCCGCTGGCGTTCGAGCAGCCGGTCCATCGGCAGATAACAGTGTTCTTCGACATCCACGGGGCCCTCGACGCCACACAACTCCCACAGGGCCGTGTTCTTCCATTGGTTGGATAGGGCCAGCTTGCTGCCCGCATAGACGGTCCGTCCAACAATCATGGCCAGGCAATCCTGCACCCAAGGTTCATGGCGAGAGTAGAGCGCTTGATCCAGTTCCAATTCCTTCGCCAAGCGCAGGAGGGCATAGCTGGCTCCATATTCTCTGGAGTTGAGAGTTTGAAATGCCTGCGGCGAGCCTTTGGGAACCACATCGCCACGAAAGGCCGCTTGAATGAGTTTGAGTTGATCCAGAGGTAGGCCGGTGATGCGGCCGTGGTTGGTGTGCTTGATCTTGTCGCCTTCACGGAAGGATGAGCGCAAGACGCCGACGGGATTGGCCCGATGAGTCTGAATCTCAAAGTGGACCGGGCGGATAGGTTTCAAGATGGCTACACAATACCACTATATACCTGATATGTCAATGCATTAATATGCTATGTATGGCTACAATTGAAAAAACGACAGTGGCAGCAAAGTGCTGATACGGCAGCGTTGTCAGGCATTTACCGTGGAAAACGGGGGGGGGTAAAATGCGTCAATAGTAAGGACTGACACCTTGGGTCCTTTTTCGCCAGCGTTTGGAGTGCGTGCGGACTTTGCTTATTTCTGTTCGATCTTGAAGAACTGCGCGCGCGGCTGCGGGGAGGGGAAAAGGAGCCGGACTTGGATGGTTTGCTGGCTGGTGGCAGCATAGGTAAAATAAGTGGGGCCGGAGGGACCGTCGGCAGGGACAGTGAAGGACGAGGGGGTCCACTGCTGCAAATCCGCCGAGCTCAGCACGGTGTAGGTTTGACCGCTTGTGGTGGAGAATTCCAGGAATGTCCCAGTGGAGTCGATCCCGGCCAGCCCGACGGTCAGAGAATTCACTTGGGCAGCTCCGCTGGCCAGCGGGTTGCCGCCCATGAGGAAGAGTTGGCCGAGGGTGTGCCCGTCGGCCGTCAGGACCGAACGGGCGTTTAACTGGCTGAGCGTCAAGTTCGAGCCCAGACCCGCCAGAACAGCATACTCCCACGAGTCAGGGATGCCATCGCCGTTGGTGTCGGAACCCAGGGTCAAGTCGATGTGCGAGGTCTGACCGGGCTGGCCGAGCTGGGAAGCGTCACCAGTCATTTGGATAGGCGTATTGGTGACACCACCCATGACCACGAACAATTTGAATGGGGCGTTGGCAATCAGTGCCGTGGGTCCATGGGCGATGGGGGTCAATCCGGCATCCATGGGGACCTTGAGTTGGTAATTGATGCCTGGGGCGATCCCGGGGATCAATTCGGCCTCGATCGGACCTCGATTGGCGGTGGTCAATAGGACGTGGGCGTCGGCCGAGGCAATGGGCGTGCCGTATTCGTCTCGGACGAGACCGTAGATCAGGTGATAAGGGGCTGGTGGGTAGGCCAGCGCGATGCCCGGCAGCAGGAGCAGCGCCAGGGCGGAGAGAGAAATAAGCTTCATAGAGGTGGGCCGATCGTTTAGTTGCCCGAGTAGGAATAGGTGACGAAATGGAGTTTGATGTCCTTCACGGAGCGGATGAAACGATCCAGGCCCTGGTTCGGATCGCTCAACAGGTTCGGGCCGGGAATGACCAGCTTCCATTGACTGTTCCAGATGGAACGGCCCACCAACCGTTTGTTGGTGTATTCCGAGGGCGACAACCCGCCGACGCCATCATAGATGCTGGTGTCAAAGGCGTCGGTGGTCGATACGGGCCGGAAGGCCTGGTGCTTGCGCACGCTGAACAGGGGCTCGGTCAGCGAATCGCTGGCGGTGTAGAAGGGCGCGCTGGAAAAGCCGGAAGCACCGATATTGAACGGTAACGGAATTGCCAGGTCATCCACGTTCCAGCTTCGGATGGTGCTGGCATCCCCCAGCGGCGGGCTGCGCATGGAATCCACGCCAACTGGGATCAGATAGATATAAGGCGTGGCCGCAAGGGCGTTGGGATCGAGCGTGAGATCGGGCGGCGACGTGCCTCCAGTGCCGCTGAGCGTCGCGGGATTATCCATGCCGACGTAACCATCGAAGTCCACCCCGGCGGCGAAGATCTTGGTCGCGAAAGAACTTGGGCTGTAATTATGGTCGCCGGGACTGAGCGGCTGGCCAAACAGGTTTAAGCCCTCGGTGATGGTGGTGCTGAAAGTCACGATGATGCCGGGCACCGGCTGGCCGCTGCCATCGTCGATCTGCAGGCAATAGCGGGCCACGTCCGAATCGGAGCGCAAATCCGCCACTCGACCGCTCTGCAGCACGTCCCGCCAGTTGTCATCCCCGAGGCTGCTGGTCAGGATCCGGTAATTCTCCGCCCGGAGCGAGAGGGTGGTTCCGTAGCCGTCGGGGTTGTTAAAGCCGAGCCGGCCCTTGAGCACATCCCAGTCCGCTTTCATTTCCGCCAGGGCGCTGGACAGACCCGGGTCGCCCGTGTCACTGCCGGCGTATTGGGGTTGACCGCCGGTCACCACGCCTAAGGCGCGGGCGCTGATGATGCGGTTGAGGAAGCCCTTGCCCTTGTCGGTGTTGAGCAAGCCCGTCTCGTAATCGTAGGCCTGGGCGGCCAGGAAGGCGTACTCCGCCGCCAGGTCAAAGAGCGTCTTGTAACGCTCGAGTTTCTCGTTTTGGAAGATACGGAAGGCGGCGTCGCGCGTGCGATAGCCCTGGATCACCGAGGCCGCGTGCTGGCGGAAGGTCAATCGCTCCTGCTGAATGCGGTTGCCTTGCGCCACCAGCGCCTGGTAGGCCCGTTGCTTGTCGTCCAGCGCCCTTAGCGCTTCGTTGATGGTGAAGAGATCATTCTGCAGGGTCAATTCCTGGTTCCCCAGGCCGAGGAGAGCGTTCTTGACGTCCTGATCGAACTGCGCTTTGGCAATCGCCTTTGTATTGTCCAGAATCTGATTCTGCAAGGCGGTGGTGGCGGCCGAAGCGCCGATGAAAGCTATCGTGTCCGCAACTTGAAGAGTGTAGTAGGTGTTAAACAGCGCGATGTAAGCTGGCGCTTGAAAGACTTTTGATTGGTCGCCGCCAAGCGCTAGACCAAAAATTTGAAAATTCGGTACGCTTACTTGCAGTGTATCCGTCGTCTTATCGACCATGTTGATGGCATTACCCTCGATCTTGTTTTCTACGTCGTAAGCTTCTTGGATGCTGTTGATCGCTTGCTGCATATCCGCACTGGCGTTCTGCAGAGACACTACGTAGAACTCGGAAGCGATCTCTGACTGGTAGGCCATCATCGACTTATCCAGCGCTTGTTTGTCATAGTTTTCGAAAACGACAGCCTTGCGGAGCTGGTTCTGCGCAGCCATGAGTTCGGAGATTGCTTGCTGGATTTTCCCTGGCGCCTCGCGCTGGGTTGTCCAGGCAGGCGGTTTGTCGAAAAAGCCATCGGGCCCGATGTAAAAGGCAATGGACTTACTGGTATTGTTGGTCCAATCGGGCGAGGTGCTCGGGGTAATCCCCAAGCCGTCCAGGTTAGCGATCATGGTACTGGCCCAATTCGTGGATAGGTTTTGGACATCCACATAAAAGGTCTGGCCGGCCTGGTTGTCCGGAATGACGCTGGTGAAGTTGGTGTCCGGAGTCGCGACGTAGGTGTAATGGACCAGGTCCGGCCCGACATAGCCTTGCTGCCAGGTTTTGCCCGGCCCGATGTCGTCGGGATAGGGCGTGCCGTAGAGTTCGATCAATTGGTTCTGATATGCAATCTCCTGGCTATTGTAGGAGAACTGCTCATTGGCCAGGGAATCTTCCTCCGAGCGCATCAATTGGGTGACGTTTTGGGCGTCGTCAAAGGCCACAACGGCGTTATTGAGGGCACCCACGGCCCGATCATAAACCTGCTCGAAGTGAGTCTTGGGATTTGCCCCGGTGATTTCCAGTGGGTTGATATCAAAGGGAATACTGTTTTGGGAGAGGCCCAGAGGCGTGAAGCCGGCCTCGGCGTTGTCCATGTCGGTTTGCACCTGGGCGTTGAGCGCAGGCAACTCCGTGAGTTCAGGCACGGTGGTGCGGTCCACCTTTTGGATGCCTTGGTGGGTTGGATCGGGATCGACCGGGGGCAGGATGGCGTTGCCGACCAGCCAATGGAGATAGGCACCCTGCCCCACGCGCGTCGCCCAGTGATCCAGGCCCCAAGAGCGGGTGACAAACTTCGTGCCGCCACCCCCAGCATAGGCATGGGCCGAATTGGTGGTGATAGCGCCGAAGGCATCCCAGCCCCCGCTGGTGCCGGGCTGGTAGCCTTGACGCCAAGTCAGATCGAAGACCTGGCGGCCCGTCCGGGCCAGGGCGCCGGCGGCGGCGGCGAACTTGCGTTCATCCTGGTAATCGACCGAGACGGTGGCGCCCAAAATGGTGACCGCCTCGATGCGAGGCACCCAGTCAAAGTTCGGGTTCATTAACAACGAGTAGTAACCCGTCAACGCGGTGAGATACTGCCCATAAGCATCGCCATGGCCTTGGGGGTAGAGAATGGCGGCATCGGCCGCGTTGACCACGCCGTCCTTGTTTTGGTCCAGGATGTTGTAGTTCAGAGCGTAGATCACCTCGCCGGCATCGATGCCGCGGGTGTAGTTCCAGAACAACCGGTTATAGACCGGGCCGTATCTCACCCCAGGCGCGAGGAAGTCGTCGCGCCCGCGCAACAGGGCCATTTCTTCCTCAAGCAGCGACGGTTCCTGGCCCTTGAAGGCAAACAACGCCGTGGCGATATTGCCGTAGGTTTTGTCGGCCGTACCGATGCCGATGGTAGGGTTGGCAGCATCAGCCCAGGCGTCGTTGCCGACCATCGTGTAAAGGTCGCTGAGGTAGCCGGCAGCCAACAACAACGCATCGTTGGCTGGGCCGTAATCGATCGGCACGGCGGAGTCGATGCTCAGGGCCTTGCCGCGGTTGAGCACCGTTTCGTAAATCTCGATCAGGCCGTAATTATTGAGCGTGTCCAGGTTCAAGGCCACGTCCCCTTCCCAACGGTGGCCGGCCTGGCTGATGAGGCTGGCGGTGGTATTGACCGGATTGTTGAACAGATCGGTGGTCCGTTGGTTGAACGGGTTAATCCCGGCCAGCACTCGCTTTATCCAACCTTCTGCCAACACCGATGTCGTCCAATCCGACCAATTCGTCGAGGCTGGCTGAGCTAGGGGATTGGTCGAGCGATAGCGGAGGGTGATGTAGTTGTCAGTCAATGCCAGGATGCCGGCACTGCCGCCGAAGATCACGTGCGCCAGATCGAGGCCATTTTTCAGGGGCTGCCAATTTGGTTTGGTGCTGTCCAAGGGCGGTTGGCCGTCCACCGGCGGCTGGTAGTACCAATCGTACTCGTAATCGGCGTTCAGGCCGGCCAAGTCCGCCGTGTGCAGCAAGGTGACCTGCTCGCTGAGCGGGTTGGAATCATTGATCACTTTCACTTCGCCCGGGTACAGGTCAGGTTTGGTGCGCAGGAGATAAACCGAGACGGGCTCGGTGGCGTGAGCGGGATCGAGGCCGTTGCCGACGATGTAGGTGACGTAGCCCACCCCGGGTCCACCGGCGGCCAGGGCGTAGGAAGCCACTTGGGTATTGGCGTTAGTCACCTCGACCAGGTCGCCCGCCCGCCGGGTGAAAGTGAGATTGGGGTCCACGTTGTAATTGCTGTTGGTGTCCAGGGCTTTGGTATAAACGTTGACGGCGAGGTTCAAGAGGGCCGCCTCCCATCTCCCCCGGGCTGGGTCATTGGCGGAACAAAGGCCCTTCACGGCGTCAAGATCAGCGCCGCGGAGCACGTTGAGCAGCAAATACTCATGCCCGCCGCCAGCCGGCTCATCCACGAACTGGCCCTCGAAAACCAATTGGCCGCCGTTCGGGTCGTACCAAAACCGGTTCTTCAGGTGTGGCGGCAGATTCGGGAAGTAAGATTTCCCCAAGTACGGCTGGGCCACCACGCTGACGGGCAGACCGGCCAGGCCCCAAGTCGTCGTCTTTTGGACCTCCGGATCGTACAACCTGACGCTCGGGGGCTGATGTTGGAAGTCGAGCCCAATGGATTGCTGGTAAAGCACCTGGACACTGCTTTGTCCGCGTACCGCCGCCGCCCCGTGTCGAGGGACCGTGAGCGTTTCGCCCGAAAGCAGGTTGGGCAAGGGCTGCCCATCGTCGGTGAGAGAGGGCCATTCCGGCCGATAAACGATATTCAGACTGGCCGTGTTACTCGAGGTCACATCGTCCGTCGCGTAACGATTGAGGGGCAAAAGATAAGGAACGACAGAGCCCACCGCCGGCGGGTTGACGGGCCAGTCGAAGGTCGGTTGTGTCTTGTAATAAAACCGCATGGTAAAACAATTGGTGGGGGTGGGCGGCTGCGCCAATTGCGGTGGGCGGCCGGAGTAGGTCACCAGGGCGGCCGAGTATTGGTTGGTGCTTGTGATCACCAAAGGCCCTTGGGCCACCACGCTGCCTTGGGAGACAACATTGAGCGTGAGGTAGTTGGTCACAAGGCTGCCGTCGCCCGCATCCTGGATGATCAAGGGCAACCGACTGTACGTACCGGGAACCGTGGGAGTGCCGGTGACCACCAGACCATCCACGTCCGATTGGAGTTTCAGGCCGGCGGGCAGGTTTGGCGCCGAGGGGCTCAGCCACTGGGCGCGGCGCGACGCATGCACATAATTGGTGAAGGGCTGGTTGAGCACCGCCGTCGCGGAGGACAGCGGGCCGAAAGCGCCGTTGCTGTAGGAACCGGCCTGGAGCGGTGGCTGACCGGCGTGTGGGCCGCGATACACCCAGAAATCATGTTTCCGATCCTCGTAGGTGAACCGGGCATAATGCCCATAGGGGGAGTCGGTGGCCGGAGCGGTCCAACCGACGGGCAGGTCGCCGGAGGTGGTCGCCGGCTCGACATTGAAATTCCTGGCCGCCGCGCCGCCGCCCACCACGGGCAGCTCCATCAACGGCAGGGGCATCGGCGCTTGCAGGAGTTTGCCGGCAGAGACAATGTAATCGAAGATCACACCCGCTTCCGGATTCTCCCGCCGGACGTGCCAGGCGCGCATGGCGGGCCGGCCATCGGCTTCGGTGTAATCCAGCAACACGTAGGGATCGGAAGTGTAGCTGGGACCGGCATTGGTCACATTCAAATCATCGCGGAGAGCGTAGGCTTGGCCGCCGAGCAACAGAGCGTGCTCCTCGTTGGGGTTATAGCCCGGCAGCGTCGGATCATTTTGCCGATAGATAGAGCCCCGGGCCTCCAAGCTGCCGAGCGGCCCGCTGCCCAGGTTGCTGGCCAGGATGATTTCATTCGCCCCATTAGGCCGAGGCCACTGCACCGTATAGCGGCCGACCACTGTCGGCCAATAGGAAGGCTTAAACCCCCGGCCCGAATCCGGCTGGTCGCGGCGGAACCACCAGACCTCAAGCTGGTTCTGGCCTGGAATGGCATTGACCGGGATGATGGCCCCCTGGTTGGCCTGGTCAAATCCCACAACGAAAGGGTCCCGGTACGCATCGGGATTGTAACTAGTGCCAGCGAAAGCATTGCCGTTAGTTTGAACAATGTAACCAGCCCAATAACTGCCCGCGGCACCGAGCTCGCCAACGGGCGGCGTCAGGCGGTCTCCCACGTAGACGATATTGGTGACATAATAGGGTAGCGAGGTGGAACCCGGGGTGAAGTTAAACGTGAGCGTGCCCGGATCCCAGTTGTTGGTCAGGGCGGTGGCGACCGAGTTCTGTAGAATGGAGCCCACGTTGATCGCGCCGGAGGCCAGGGCTTGACCGTTGGACTGGATACCGATGTCCAGCCAGGAAAAGACCCGCTCGAAAGCCACCTGATCTCCGGCGGAGAACTGGAGCAGGCTGCGGTGGGCGGGTGAGTTGGCGTTGAGGAAGGTGTAAAACGAGCCATTGACCAACTTGGCGCCATAGGGCGGGGGCAGCGGATCTTGATCGTCGATTTGCGGGGCCTCATTGCCCGGCAACTGCACGGGGGTTCGGGCCGCCTCCGCCTCCGTGGCCACCAGCGGTCGCAGATAATGAACGTAGCGCGCGGCGTCCGCGGGCCAGACTTCGCGGTAGCGGTTAAAGACGAACGGCCACTGGATCCCGGCCACCCCCGGTTTGAGCCAGTGCGATTGAAAGTCGTTCAAGTTGTGCGTTTCCGTCGTCGCGTAGAGCGTGCTGGGCTGGCCGGGCGCCCCAGGCTGTTGATAATAGAATTTCCGGTCCGAGAGCAAGGCGGGGGACGGATACAAAGCGGAGTCGTCGCTGCCATCGGCGTAGGCCGGAACCCGTTCGCCTAACTCGACCGTGATATCCGTCGGCAGCGGTTCTTTGAACACATCCACAATTTCGAACCCGAGGAACCGGCGGGAACCATCCGTGTTAAACTCACCCAGCACCTCGACAAAGACCCGCCCCTCGATGTTGAAGGCATGAACCACATTATTCGCGTACCACAAGGTGCGCGGCTCCTGCAGGGTCTGGGTCGGGTCGGCGACCTGCGGAATGGTGTAGGGATCCTGGTAGAGTTGGTGTGCATACTGGGGAAAGTTCTGCGAATACACCACGTTAAGGGCGCCGACGGAGCCCTGAGGCACGGAGACGAGGTGACCGAGTTTGTCGAATGGGGGTTCGGTCCAATAGATTTTCTGGGGAGCCTGCACGGCGCTGCTCGAGACCACGTAACGCACGGTATAAAGCGGGTAGAGGCTGCCGCCGTTGGTGACGAAGTTCGGCCCTCCGGCAGGACCGTTTCTATTGACGTAGCTCAGAGTGGTGGTCGGGTTGGCCCGCTGCCAGGTGACCGAGATGGGACCGGCCTGGATGGCGAAGGCCTGGTGCGCGTTTGGACTCCAGTAATAGCCCTGGGAGACGCCGTTGTCATTGCTGGCCGAGTAAGGTTGCGCGATCCAGTAGCCGTCGCTCAAGCCGTTGGCCAGGGCCAAACCGTTTTCATCCGAGGTCGGTGGCGTAATCACGGATCCGAACTGGAACGACACCTTGCGGCTGAGGAAGGGACTGCCGGCCAGAGCGCGGCGCAGGATGATCGACGTGCCATCCGAGTAGGTGAAGCGCGGCAACTGCATGGCCGTCGCCACGTCCAGCGAGAAAGTGTTCGTGCCTTGGAGCAGGACCGAATTGGAGGCGCTCGACCAGTTGGTCTTCGCTGGAATGCTGGCGAACGGGACGAGCGCGCCAAACTGATAGGGCGTGGGCCCTAAGGTGCTGCCGCCGATCGAGGAATTGGTTGTCGTCACCCACCCTGGAGGCCAAGGGAAGTTGGGCGCCAGAGATTGGAGATTATAGGTCGTTTGATCCTGGTTGATGGCCAGCGGCAATGTCAGGGGTCCGCCCAACAGGGCGGCGGTTCCGCTGGCAATCGCGCCTGCGGCCAGAAGGAGTCGGAGAAAGTGCTTCATTAGATCAAGGAGGAGCAATGGCGAGCTGAAAGTGAGCGATCATCCCAATATCCGGCGGCGCGGCCAAGGCGGGGACAGTTCTGCTCCAGGCAACGACCCAACCGCCCCCGTTCAAGAGCTGCAAAGGTCATAGCACGCGCGCCCTTGTCCGCTATTGCACGCGCATGATGTAAGCCAGGGCAAAATAGGGCGGCAGAGTGTTCGTGGGCTGGGGACTCGTAGCCCCAGCAGGCTCTGTTGTGCCTGGCCTTTCAAGCGCCACGGGGCGCGTGCTCGCCTGCGACCCTCCGGCCTCAGCAACCACAAAAATTCCATCTTCATAACCCGGTACACTAGTTAAATAAGTCCAACTGCCATTTGGCCAAACATTCTTGGGATTGAATGGATCGGGCGGATTATATGTAACCGAATAGGTGTCTCTGAATGTATGGGAATGAGAGGGCATCTGAGCCGCAGTCATTGTGAAACTCGCAGCGCCTCCCGTGTCGGTCGGATTGTATGCAGATCCCGCGCCGACCACAAACTTGTCCCGAAGGTCCGGTGTTCTTATTGTAGTGCCATCCGGTTTCGTCGTCGCGCCCCCGTCGCACAAGGCCCAACCTGAGGGAATGCTCGCGATGCTTCCCGACCACATGATGATACCGCCGACGGGGATGATGCCTGGACCGGCGAACGAACTGGCCGTGAAGGAGCCGGTCACATTGGCATTGCCGTTGACGTCGAGCTTCGCCGCCGGGGTAGATGTGCCGATGCCCACGTTCCCCGCAGGGGTGATGGACAGTCGCGGTGCGCCCGAATGGTCAGTGAAGGAGAGCGCGGCATCCGAGCCAGAAACGTTTCCGAGCGATTGGATGGAATTGCCGCCAGGGCCAGGGTTGGCCGCCAGTCGGAGCGTCGAGACCGGCCCCGCCAGATCTAATTCGGCGCTTTGGCCGGTCGGGGACGTGATGAGGGTCGGACTGTTAATCCCCAGGAAGGCAAGCCCATTGTAATTCGTCGAGTTCGCCAAGGAATTGGTCGAGCTGCCGAGCGACCCCGCCGACTGCGCGTATTGGGCGAGTTGGGCGTTTTGGGCATTGGTGGCGGAGGCGGCGTTGTTGGCATTCTGGGCGTAGGCCGACAGGAAAGAGTAGGCCCCGGGCATGAGCCGGAGACGCGGGGTGATGGTGGCATCCTGGCCCGTCCCCACGCCTTTGACGGTCACCTCGACAAACCGGGAGGCGGCATCGGCGTTCGCGAAGCCGAAGAGCGAAGAGATCGGGCCGGTGGGTTCGCCAGGCAGAGGGTTGCCTTCACCCAGCAGCACGCTGAAATTGCCGTTGTCCACCGTGATGGTCTGCCGCTCGCTCCAGAGCAAATTCTTCGTTTTGTCGGTGGCGGTTTGATCGTTCCAAATGCGGAAAATGACATCGTAGTTTTTCGGACCCGAGCTGGTGGGGCCCAAAGGCTGGCCGGTGCCGTCCACCAGGTAGCCCTGGTAGGTCAGGTTCTCCGGCGGGCTGACCACCTGGGCGAAGGCGCCGGAGGGCAAGAAGCTCAGGGCTAACAGGGTGATGACCACGGCGACCGCCAGGATTGGGCGCGGACGGCGAACAGTGGGGTTGAGGGGACGACGATTCATAGGGCTTAGGCTAGCGCTGGTTGAACTCATGGTTGGGTCGTTAAAGTTGCGATGGGACTGATGCGCTTCAGGCCGAAGGCGCCCGAGGCACTGAACTGACGCGTGCTCCCGCCCAGACCTTTCAGGGTAACGGATTCCTGGTAAGCGCCCGAGAAGGCCTGGCCGACGGTGGTTTTACTGGTGAAATCGTTGCCCGGGGGGCTTACCGTCAACGTGATTTGCCGAGTCACACCGTAGGATTCGGCGCCCTGGGGCAATTCCTGCGAGAAGGTGGCATCCAAGTTGTCGTGGTCCGGGTGGTAAGTGTGCAGGAAAGGGTTGGTGGGCTGGTCGTCGTAGGCTAGATCGACTTCGGTGCTCAGGCTGGCCCCCGGCGCGAGTGGGCCGCTCAAAGGCCAGGCGGTGTTCGACTGGCTCCAGGGAAAATCGACCGAACTGATGCGGCGGGCGGCGCCCAGATGCGCCGGGTCGAGCGCCGCCTGGCTCGTGGCCACGACCGCGTTGGAATTGACGCCCAGCCCCCAAAACACGCGCTGGAGCAGGACGGCCTTGGTGCCGTCGTTGTGGACAATCAGCCGGAGCGGGAAGGCCGACGCCACCGCGCCGGGGTTGGTGTGGATGTTGGACACGGCGTAACCGAGGCTGCTGGGGCCGTTACTGGAGATGATCAAGTTGCCGTTCGTATCCCGCGCGTAATCCTTGATAAAATTCGAGGCGCTCGTGATGGAGGCGCTGCCCACCCATAACCCGGCGTAGGAGGATGCTTGCGCCGAGATGGGCACATTCACCTCGGAGAGGCCCAGCGAATCGGTGAATTGCAGCGTCCCGGCGTAAAGGCCGCCCGGAGCGCCCGCCATCACCGAGCGATCCACCCCAATGACCACGGTGAGCTGTGAACCCGGCTGGCCTTGGGGTGCCAGGGTCCAACTGGTACTGCCATTGACGGCTAAGGGGTTGGCGGGGTAGGTGAGGTTCGTCGCGACCAAAGTGCCGCGTAACAACACCGGCGGGGCGCCGACGGGGTTCACTTGGCCGGCCGGGGCGCTTTCCGAGGCCAGCAAACGGGCCGATACAGTGAGGTTGCTCGACGTCACGTTCTTCAAGGTGAAGCTGGATTGGCTGGCCGAATCCCCGAAGGCAAGACCGCTCGAACTGGATAGCCCGGTCACCTGGAACGGGCCGAAATAGTTGTTGTTGTAAGCCGGCCCGGCGTCCATCCAGAAGGCCTGGCCGCGCGTGACGGGAGTGGAACTCCAGAGGAAAGAGGGCAGTATGCTCGGGTTATTCGTGCCCAAGCCGCCGCCAGGGTACCGGTAAATGCCGGGGGCATGCTGCCCGCTGGCACTGGACTGCAGCCAACCCGCCAGAGCCGGCGCAGGGGCCAGGAAAGCGGCGAAGCTGGGGGGCGTGGCAGCCGGCGTCGGGAACCCGACGAAATTCAAGCCCGAACTGGTCCAGGCATAACTGGGCGGGACCGGTTTACCTTTGAGCGTCCACGTGAAGGTGGTCGTCCCGGTCGAGTGAACCAGGTAAGCGGCATTGGGCATCAACTGGTTGAGGGTGCCGGCGGGGCTGTTGGTGTAGCCGGCGCGCACCCAACTGGCCCACTCCGGGCTGGTGGCGGGCTTGGTTTGAAAGGGCAGAATCTGCGCCGGCGTGGAGGGCGTCTGCCAGTACCAGATTTCCACGATGGGGTTGGCTGGGTCGCTGCCAACCAACTGGTCCAGGAGCCGATCCGAAGCGTCCACGTGCAAGTAAACCGCCGTCCAACCGGGTTTGATGGCGATGGATTGCGTCAGCCATTGCGCCCAGGCGGATGGGGTCAGGGCAAGCAACGCGAGCAACAACACTATTTTGAACTTGGCAGTGACATTCATGGCGATCGGGAACGGGTCGTCCAGCTCTGCATCCGAAATCGGCGGGCAAAAGGTATGTGACTATTTTCAAAATCTTTTTGGCGAAGGCGAAAACCGTCGGTGGAAGCAGCTTTTATGTGCCAAGTTTTTAGCCGGAGGGGAAAAGCGGCAGCGATGCCGCTGCCGCACTCTCCAACGCTTCGCGACGTTGTGCGCCAGGGGCTAAAGGAGTCGCGCCAGCGTTTGGAGTGCGCGCGGCCTTAGCCGCCGCTTTCCAGAATAGGCGGATTCCCCCGGGCTTTGCCAACTTGCCGGTCCGACAGTGGCTCAGATCATGCCGGGGTACAGTCACTTTTGACTGTTGGAGGACGGTCTCTCGGGTAGACTTGCCGTCAGTTGAGCGACCTCACACGTATCCTGGCCCGAGTGGAACAAGGCGACCCTAAAGCCGCCGAGGAATTGGTGCCGCTGGTGTATAACGAACTCCGCCGCATCGCCGCGCACAAGATGGCGGCCGCGGGCCCCGGCCAGACCCTCCAGCCGACCGCGCTGGTGCACGAGGCCTGGCTCCGGATGGGGGCCGACGCGCAACCGCACTGGCAAAACCGGGCGCACTTCTTCGGCGCCGCCGCCGAGGCGATGCGACGGATTCTGGTTGAGCGCGCCCGCCGGCACTTGACCGCCAAACGCGGCGCTGGGGCCGAAATGGTGAATTTGGACACGATCGAGTTTCCGGCGCCCATCGCCAATAACGACGCCCTGCTGCGGATCAACGACGCCCTGAACAAGCTGGCCGCCAAGGATCCGCGCAAAGCCGAACTGGTGAAGCTGCGTTACTTCGTGGGCATGACCTTCGAGCAATCGGCCGCCGTCCTGGGCATCGCGGTTCCAACCGCCAAGCAATGGTGGGCTTACGCCCGGGCCTGGCTCTCCGCCGAGTTGGGTGGGTCCATGGCGGAATAAGTGAATTGCAGCCCATCGCCCGAGGACGAAGAAATCCTCTTTGCCGCCGCCTTGAAACGACCCGAGTCGGAGCGGGTCGCTTTCCTGGACGGTGCTTGCCATGGGAACACGACGCTGCGTCAGCGACTGCGAGTGCTCCTGGCTTACCATACACAGCCGGATCCCAGCTTGCCGGCCCTGTCGGACGAGGCTCCGCCAGAATTCGGGCCAGACTTAGCCGAGGATCCGGCGGACGACGCCGTAGGCCGGACCCTTGGCCCCTACAAGCTCCTGGAAAAGATTGGTGAAGGCGGCTGCGGCGTGGTTTATGTGGCGGAGCAAGCCCATCCCCTGCGCCGCCGTGTCGCCCTCAAGGTCATCAAGCTGGGGATGGACACCAAGCAGGTCGTCGCGCGCTTCGAGGCCGAACGCCAAGCCCTGGCCATGATGGATCACCCCAATATCGCCAAGATTTTGGATGCGGGAGTGACCACCGATGCCAGTAGCGCGGGTTTCCAACCTGCTGGATCGCCGACTTCCAGTCGGCAGCGCCCGCCAAGCTCGCAGGCGGCAGTGCCACCCGAGGCAACGCAGACTGGAAGCGCTGCGATACAGCAGGCTGAAAGCCTGCGCTACGAGCCTGAGCTCCGAGTCGGCCGCCCCTATTTCGTGATGGAACTGGTCCACGGCATTCGCATCACCGACCATTGCGATCAGCACCAACTCTCTATCAACGATCGGCTCGAAATGTTCATCAAGGTCTGCCAGGCCATCCAGCACGCTCATCAAAAGGGGATCATCCACCGGGATATCAAGCCCTCGAACATCCTGGTCAACCTCCACGACGGTGTGCCGGTGCCCAAGGTCATCGACTTCGGCATTGCCAAAGCCGTCGAAGGACGGCTGACCGACGCCACCGTTTACACCCAGTTGCATCATTTCATCGGCACCCCTGCTTACATGAGCCCTGAGCAGGCCGAGATGAGCGGACTGGATATCGACACCCGCACCGACATCTACAGCCTGGGCGTTCTGCTCTACGAATTGCTCACCGGCCAAACGCCTTTCGATAGCAAAGCCCTCTTGGAGTCCGGCATCGATGCCATTCGCAAGACGATCCGTGAGAAAGAGCCAGCGCGCCCGAGCACCAAGCTAACGCAAGCGCTCTTAGCCGCGGACGTCCGTGCGAGCCAACCAACTACTGGGTTGGCGGTTCCGACGCAGGAGGAGGTCAACGCCGACTCACGTCGGCGGCTACGGTTGAAGGAACAGATCCATCGCGTGCGCGGCGACCTGGACTGGATCGTGATGAAGTGCCTGGAGAAGGACCGGAGCCGGCGCTACGAGACGGCCAATGGGCTGGCCAAGGATCTCCAGCGGCATCTGGCTAATGAACCAGTGCTCGCCGGTCCGCCCAGCAAGATTTACGAGCTAAAGAAATTCGTCGTCCGCCATCAGTGGCCGGTGATCGTCATCGCGACGATTGGGGTGTTGACGGTCGCTGGCCTGATCGGCACCAGTCTCGGACTGAGGCGCGCAAACGCGGCCCGCATCCAGGCCGACCGGAACGCGGCCCGGGCCAACCAACTGGCGGACGCGGCCCGGACGGCGGAAACGGCGGCGCGGGTAGGGCAAACCAACGCCCTGCGCCAGGCCTACTCCGCGAGCATGCTCAGCGCGTCAGACGCGCTCGAACGCGGGCAGATCGACGCCGCCCGGCTCTACCTGGACAGCGCTCCGAGGGCCCTGCGGGCCTGGGAATGGCGGCACCTTTCGAGCCGGCTGGATCTGAGCGCCCGGGTCCACAACTACCCGCGAGTGAATACGCGGCTCCATGTGCTGCCGGATGGCCTGTCCTATTACGACGTCTCAGCCGAACCGATCGGGGGCATCCGCCGCCGGGACATGGACACGGGCCAATTGCTGGAGACCCTCCCGACCAAGCGAGCCTACCGCCAATCCTGGCTGGTGGCGGGCGGGAAGCAACTCATCGCGCTGACCCTCGATGACGGCCAGGGGGCGGTCGAAGTGTGGGACGTGGAGCGCGGCGCGTTGCTCGCGTCCCATCCATCTCCCAACACTGTTCAAGCCGCGCCGGACGGCTCACTGGTTGCCTACATGGATGGGCAGAAGCTTAAGATCATGAACACGCGCTCGGGCGTGACACGCACGTCCGCGGCGGTCCCGTTCCACAACACCATGTGCTTTCAACCGGACGGACGGCGGTTGGCGGTGTCCACGCCGTTTGGGAAAGTCGCCATGGTCGACACGGAGTCGCTCCAGGTCCTGAATACGTTCGAAGCGCACAGGAATAATGTTGTCGGGTTCGGGTTCAGTCCGGATGGCCGGTGGCTCGCCACGGGGTCAATGGACAACAAGATCCGCATCACGGATGTCAGTGTGAATCCTCCCGCGGCGGTGGCGACGCTGCGTGGTCAGAACGGCTGGATCGACCAGTTGCGCTTTTCGCCGGACGGATCGCTGCTGGTTTCGGCCAGCCAGGATCAGACCCTGCGTCTCTGGGAAACAAAGACGGGCGAGTCCCGAGCCGTGCTCCAAATAGAGGGCAACGACCCGAGTTTTCTTCCGGACGGCCGGACGCTGATTGTCGGCGACGCCGAGGGAGTTCGTTTCTGGGACATTGGCTCGCTCGACGCCTGGGTCTTGCGGGGGCATCGCGGCAACGTATACCCCGTGCTGTTATCGCCGGACGGGGCAACGATTTACTCCGGCGGCTGGGACGGGTACGTCGGGCAGGCCGGCAGTGTGCGCTTCTGGGACGCCACCACCGGGGATGAGATCGCCGCCACGGGGCCGGCGGACGCCTATGTCCGAGCCGCTGTGTTATCGGCGGATGGATCGCGTTTGGCGACTTCAGTTACTCCGCAAAACGGAACGTCCAGCCGCATCGACATTCTCGACACCGCCACGGGGACGACGGTCGCTTCCGTCGACGGATTGGGAGTCTTGATCGATTCCCTGGCCTTCGATCCGGCCGCGAAGAGTCTCATTTGGATTGACACGGTCCAAGGTGTGGCGCACCAGGCGGACGCCCGGACGGGCATCGTGCAAAAACCGAAAAAACTGTTCGCCGGCGGCCGCGGGCCCAACTTTCTTCCGTGGGTGGCGTGGAGTCCCGATGGCGCCACGATAGCATTGTGCGACGGGGGCGAAGGCACGGTCGAGCTCTTAAACGCCCAATCGCTGGAGCCGGTCCGGCGTTGGCCGCTGGGTCACCGCGCCCCGGTCCGGTCGTTGGCCTTCAGCCCCGACAGCCGGCGGCTTCTGACGACCTCGGAAGACGGGATCGCGCGGGTATGGGATGCGGCGACCGGCGCCCGGTTACACGACCTGGTCGGCCACGCCAGTCGCGTTCTCTGCGCGGTTTACAGTCCGGACGGCAAGCGCATCGCCAGCGGCGGGGACGACCACAACGTGCGCATTTGGGACGGCGAAACGTTCGATCAGGTGGCGCGGCTGTGTGGCCACGAGGACTATGTCTATTCGCTGGCCTGGCGGGCCGATAGCCAGCGGCTCATCTCCGGCTCAGGCGACAACACCGTCCGCATCTGGGATACGCAGCCGCTGAAGGAGCGCATAGAGGCGCGGCGCGAGCGGCAAACCACCCTGGGGCAAGTCGAACCCATGGTGCAACGGCTCTTCGCCGAGCTGGGCGATGCCTGCAAGGTCATCGAACGAGTCAAAGCGGACCCGTCTCTTGGACCCCGTGCGCGCCAGATCGCCCTCCAAGTCACGCTGCGGACGTCGCTCGCTCGGCAGCACACTGCTCAGCCGTAGCCGCCGATTTCGTAGCTGCCGACGTGAGGGCGTGTTGCCCAAGCACTGGCAGGGGTCTTACCGAAGCTGAGGACGGTGGAGACTAAGTTGACTAAGTCTCGCTTCGTCGACTAATGTTTTGGGCGATGAAGACGATTTCGACGCATGATGCCAAGACCCATCTTTCCCGCTATCTGGTGGCGGTTGAGGCCGGGGAAGAATTCGTCATCGCTCGTGGCAAGCGCGCGGTAGCTCGGTTAGTTCCATTGCAGCGCAGGGATGGGCCGAAGCGACCGAAAGTTGGCCGCATGATCACGGAGCCGTTTCATATCCCCGAACGGGCGCTGCGACCTTTCACCCCTGAAGAACTCAAGGGCTGGGGCTTATGAACCTTCTCCTGGACACGTGCGCTTTTCTCTGGCTCGCGGCCGAACCGAGCCGATTATCGAAGGCCGCCAGGGCAGCTTTGAATGACCCGGCGAATGCTTTGGTGCTGAGTGACGTGACGCTCTGGGAAATTGTGCTAAAGAACCAAGCTGGGAAATTGCCGATGCCGGAGGTGCCACGAACCTGGATCCCGAAGCAGATAGCTTTCTTCCAAATGCAGCGCCAGCCGATCGACTCCGAGTCCATCTTTCGGAGTGGTGACCTGCCCGCGACCCACCGCGATCCGTTCGATCGGTTGCTCTGCGCACAGGCGGTTGTCCATCGACTGACCGTCGTAACGCCGGATCCACCTTACCGCGAGTTGGGGGCCACAACGCTTTGGTAGCTCAGCCCCCTTTCTGGCGAGCCATGGCATCCTTGGCTAGAGCCTCATCAAATCGGGGGCGCGGGGTGGTCCGCCCGGTCGTGGACTGCGCCATAGGCCAGTCCAGCTCGGACCCTCTGACGCTCTGGCAATGCCCGACGGAGCGACGCACCCGACCCTCATCAGCATTCCAAAAAGAATGGTGGCTGGATGACCGTTTTGGCCGTGGGAAAACGTAAGGAACAGTGTGGGGCGGTTCACCGTAACGCGCGGCGACGATCCAGCGCGCTGGAAGCGGCCCCAAATAGAACGTGAAAACCTACAAGCAGTTATGAACTCATTTCCTCGCATCGCCCTCTTCCTACTTTACACACTCCTTGTCATCGCGGGCCGCGGCGGAACAAGAGCCCAAACGAGCGCCGCTGTCTCGCCCGCCGACTGGCCGACCTACAACCATGACCTGGCCGGTTGGCGGTTCAACCCCGCCGAGAAGACGCTGGGCCGCGACAACGTCGGCAAGCTCGTCGAGAAATGGCGATTCCCCGCCGTGGGCACCAAAGAATCCGTTGGGGTGGTGCAGGCCACGCCGTCGGTGGTCGCCGGTGAGGTCTACTTCGGAACGGCCACCTTTCCCGCCTTCTAAAAGCTGGCGCCGGATGGGACGCTTCGCTGGGTTTACCGCAATCCGGCCCGAACGTCTGTGTTGCCGCCGACCGACGGCGCGCCGATCACCGAAAAATTACGCGGTGCGGCATCGGAGGCGGGCATCTTTTCCTCAGCACTGGTCGCGGATGGGGCGGTTTACTTCGCCGACCTTGGTGGCTGGATGTACTGCCTCGATGCAGCGACGGGGGCGGAACGTTGGAAAGTCGATAGCCGCGCGCCAACGTTCCCCGACGCTCACTGGAACAACCTGTTCATGGCTTCACCGATCATGGCCGACGGCAAGGTCGTGTTCGGGGGCGGCACGCTGGAACAACTGTTCGCTGGGACCGCTTCATACCCTGGCAGCACCGGTCGCGGCTTCCTCGTCGCGCTCGATCCGAAGACGGGCAAGCTCGTCTGGAAGTACGACGTCGGCCCGAAACCGGAGAAGTTTGATCCGCCGGTCGTGGTCGAAGGCTCCTGGGGCACGTATAAGTTCGAGTCTGGTCCCGGGACGAGCAGCGTCTGGTCCACGCCATCGTATGATCCCGACTCCAACACATTGTTCTTTGGCCCAGACGTGAACACTTCGCCGCGGAAGCCGACGCCCGACACCCCGGCGCTACATACAGAGGACTCGTGTTCGATTGCGGCGATTGACGCGGCGACCGGCCAGCGCAAATGGAGTACCCAAATCAATCCGGTTGACATGTGGACCAACTCGTAGCGTGCTTACGACCCAAAGACCGGCCTCTACAAAGACGAGTCGATCGGGGATACGCCGAAGATTCTCACCATCGACGTGGACGGCAAGCCGACAAAGGTCGTCGGCGCAGGCTGCAAGAACGGTGGCTTCTATCTGTTGCGAGCCGATAACGGGCGACTCATCAAGCACACACCGGTCCCCCCACTGAGCCACCGGCAAAACACGACCCACGCATCCTGGCGCTCCCCAGCCCCATGGGCGGATTGCAGACGGGCTGCGCGACCGACGGACGCACGATCTTCAGCAACGGCATCGACGCCTTGCGGTTGGCCACCCAAGACAGCCAGTACGCCCCCGGACAAGTGCCGACGGGCGGGCCGGTGACGGCCACGTCGGTCGATCTCCGAACCGAACGCTGGCGTCACGAGCGTCCGAAGATTCCCGAGATGGGAGGCACGCCGGGCAGCCCGATGTACCGGGACGTTGGCGACGTCGTCGCTTGGGGCGTCGCCGTGGGCAACGGCGTGACGTACTTCACCGCTGTCGGCAGCGGCAAACTGGTGGCCCTCGATGCCGCCACCGGCACCGTGCTCAGGAAGATGGCCCTCGGTCCGGTGTGGGCCGGGCCATCCCTGTCGCGCGGCAGGGTCTACGTTGGCGGGGGGAACACCTTGTTTTCCACCAACGAGTCCGAGTGCTTCTTCCCCAAGCAGTACACCGGCAGCGTCCGTTGCTTCGGGCTACCGGACTAAGAAACTTTGAGCCCAGGCCATTAAAGACCTTCGTGCCCCGGCAACCATGACGAACCAAAGCCAATGAATCCAACGCACCTTCTCGCAACCATCACCTTGGCTGTCTGGCTGACCTCATCGGGCCTGCACTCCCAGAGCCAGCCACCGGGCTTTCCCGTTCCCGATGAGGTCGCCTTCCGTTCGGAGAACATCCTGAGCGAGGGCACGCGCATGGCGGCGGAGGTTTTCTCCCCGAAGGAACCTAAGAGCGAAAAACTCCCCACCATCGTCATGAGCCACGGATGGGGCGGCACGGTGGTCGCGTTGCGGCCGGATGCCATTGTCTTCGCGCGGGCTGGCTTCCTCGTGGTTGCCTTTGATTATCGTGGTTGGGGCGGCAGCGATTCGCGGCTGGTTCTCGCCGGCAAGAAGCCGGAGCAGAGGGATGGCAAATGGATGGCCGAGGTGAAAGAAATTCGCGAGGTGGTCGATCCGATCGACCAAACCACAGACATCATGAATGCGATCCACTGGGCGGTGGGCGACAAGCAGTGCGACCCCCAGCGCCTTGGCCTGTGGGGTTCCTCATTCTCGGGCGGACACGTTGTCTATGTAGCCGCTCGCGAGCCGCGAGTGAAGGCCTTCGTCAGCCAGATCGGTTCGATGGACGGACGGTGGGTGATCACGGACCCCAAATGGCGGGACTACACCTTCAGTCAAGCAACCGCGCGCACCCGCGGCCAGATCGAGTATCCAAAACCGCGGGAAAAATTCGGCACGCTGACCGGTGCGCCGGTGCTTGAGAAATTCATCGGCTTCGCGCCGATCGAAGACATTGGCCGATGTGAAAGTGTGGCCAAGCTGTTCATCATCGCCGAGAACGAGGAACTGTTCGACAATAAGGATAACGCTATTCTCGCCCACGAAAGAGCGACGGGCGTAAAAAAACTGGTCACCATCAAGGGAAAAAAGCACTACGGAACTTACAACGAGAAGCGCCAGGAAGCGCAGCAACTCGCCCTCGACTGGTTCAACGAGCACCTCAAGAGGTGAAGAGTCGGCCGGTCTGACCCTGCAAGGCCGTAATCTTCAATCAACAGCACTTCGCCGCGTTGGACGTGTTTGAGCAGTCTGCCCAGAGCTCCATTCTCCCTATGTTTGCGGTGGAAGGCGAAAACCCTCTGTCTGCCATGGCAGTTTCGGAAAGGCGCAGTCCATTTATTGCGCAATGCGAGGTGGCCAAAGCAAGCTGACGACACTCAGTATCACTCATTTCTTGTTCGGGAGTGCTGAATCGAACGTAGCGGTATGCGGTTTTCATAACGCTCAGGGTCTGATTTTTAGTGTCGACTCCAGCCGTTGTGCAAGCAAAACGGACGTCAATGTCGCCCGACCGCCTTAGTCTTGGCTCCCAAGTGAGCTTCCGAAGGACATCACCCGAGCACGTTCACCCAGGTCGGTGGCCCTGGAAATGCAAATCTGGAATTCACCCGCCGGGGTTGAGACAAGAGTGACATTGGTCGCCAAACCGCTGGTCGGCCTTCGGATGGTGCACGTCCCGCAGGCCGGTCGGGGGGGCGGGAGACTGTCAGCAAAAACGTCAGCAAAGGGCTGAGAAGGAGCTGGGGCGAGCGGTGGAAGAGTTGGCTTGATTTATGGGCAAATTATGGCATTTTTGACCTGAAAACGACGCTTAAGGCGACCGATTCCGACTCCCGCCTCCAAAAGTTCAGGAAAAGTAGCGGCAGAGTTCCGGCAGAGTTCCAGCAAAGTGGGAGGATAGTGACCGGGGGGCGCGACAGTTGCTTCGCGCTAGTCGATGGGCGCGATCTCTTTCGACTCCACAGTTCATCTCGTTTGCGATCAATTGCTTCCACGGCCAAAGGGCGCGAGTACCCGAGCAGGGGGCGGGAAATGGAAACCGATCCTCGCCTCTCGTGCCCATCCAGGGAATGTAGTGGCGGATTTCCCGAAAGTTCAGGAAGAAGGACGGAAAGTCCCTCGGCGGCGCGGTCGGTGCTTTTTCCTCTATTGCTTGGTTTGAGACGGGTGCCTCCTTCCTTGCGCAAGTCATGACCCCCTGCCGGCGCAGAGCCCGCGGGCGTGAACGATGTTCACTCTGGCACCCTGCGGGACCGCTGGAATTGTTCCCGACACGCGAAGCGGGATCGGGAGGTTGTTATCTGTTGTATGCGGGGTGCGAATGATGGTTTTGTTTGGGAAGATGGTGCTGAAACCTAGGGAGAAGACGAACTCTGTCGACGAGCTCGGAGGCGCGGTTCCCGTTAGGGTAACGGTTCGACCGCTTCCGAAGCGCCACCCTAAAGCTCCTTTGGGCCGCCTTACCAAGCTTGCGGCCGGCGAAGTTGCAGGAGTTTCCATAGAGCGCCAAGCCGGTTGTGGGAGCCAATCGTAGACGAAAAGATTCGTTTGCGCGAGACGGGCCAGTCGAGTTACCAGGTTTGACCTCCAAGAGCAAATTGAGTTCCCACGATCGGAATGCAAACAATCAAAGGGCTTCGAGGGGCCCGCTTTCCTGCACTTCCATTCCGCAGATGGCAAAGGCTAGAGTGTCCGAAGAATGTCCGTGTCGCACTTTCCCTGGGACCTAGCCCGGCAGCGCTCTCCACTCGCCCGCGAGTTACAGCAGGGGTTTCTTGGCGGGCTTGGAGGAACCGCGGTAGCCATCGCACTCTCGTGCGTTGGACTGGGGTGGGAGGGGCTCGAGGTTCAACCGAATGCGGTTGTCATCAACGGGTACCGATTGATCCATGCCGAAGACGGCTGGTGGCTGGCAGATCCTCGGAGGAAGCGTTTTCTCAACAAGGGCGTGGGTGTGGTCACCCGGGGTGACTCGCGCGACGGTTACGATTCAGAGAATCCATCGTACGCAGCCTGGCGTTACTATTCGACCACATCCCGATGGGCGTCCGAAACAGTGGCCCGACTCCAGGGGTGGGGGTTCGACACCGCCGCTGGATGGGCGGACTACGCCGAACTTGGGCGAGTTCCCGGATCATCCCTTGCGTTCACGCCGGTGCTGCATCTAGGTGCGGCGGCTGGAGCCCCCTGGTGGGACATGTGGGATCCCCACAACCTGGCGCGAATGGAGCAATCGGCACGGGAGCAGATTCGTGCCTTCGGGCGGGACCGACGGGTGATCGGGTATTTCAGCGACAACGAGCTTGGTTGGTGGAATGCCACGCTCTGGAAAATGACTTTCGAGCAAGCCGCAGCTAGCGGCCAGCGGCAGCGATTGATCGGGCTGCTTCGAAACTACTACGACGGCGAGTGGAAGCGGTTGGTCCGCGACTTTGACCCGGAGAATGCGACATCTTGGAAGGAACTCGGCAGGGGTGGGATGCTCTATCTCAAACCTGGCAGGGACGGGATCAGGGTGATGCGTCGATTCCTCGGACTCCTAGCGGAGCGTTACTATGAGCTCATGGGGGGCTATATCCGCCGCTTTGCTCCGGAGGCGCTGTTCCTCGGAGATCGTTACCAATCGTTCTTCTATCCGGAGGTTGCCACTGCGGCAGGTCACCACGTGGACGCGGTCTCAAGTAACCTGAACGCACAGTGGCGGGACGGCAGCTTCCTCCGCTGTTACTTCGAGACGCTTCACCGGGTTTCGGGAAAACCGGTTTGGGTCAGCGAGTTTTATGCCGCCAGCCGGGAGAACCGCTCGGGTAATCGCAACGACTACGGCACGTATCCGGTCGTTCCGACCCAGCTTGATCGCGCCCGCACCGCCCGCACGACGCTTGATGGTCTCTTCCGGTTCCCCTACGTGGTCGGCGCGGACTGGTTCCAGTATTTTGATGAGCCTCAGCACGGCCGAGAGGACGGTGAAAACTTCAACTTCGGGCTCGTGGACACCAACAATCGCCCCTACGACGAACTGGTAGCTGCGTTGCGCGATTTCAGCCCCGCCGTTGCGCGCCGTTCGGCATCGGAAAAACGGGCCGACGTGGGCGGTGGTGTTCCACCAGCGCCGACGGATCCCTTTGACGCCGTCGCATCGCCAGATGCCCTGCTCCTCTGGGACCGGGAGCGCGGTTTTGTTCCGGCCGTTGACTCAACCGCGTTGGCGGACATGTACCTGGCATGGAAGGCGGATGGACTCTACTTGGGCCTCTATTCCCTCGATATTGTGGAGCCCGCGTACTACCGGAACGCGGTCGTTCCCAAAGTGGATCGAGCGCTGTGGACCGTGGGATTACCGGGTCGGAGCCTGGTGAATGCACGGATTGGAGCCGGTCGTGAACCCCTTTGCGATCAGCCCGAAATCAGGATCGTCAATCGATCCAGCCTCGGGCGCGACGTGAGCACTGTCGCAGCCATGGAGATACCGGCTCAATGGATCCAGAGCCGTCCCTTGAAGGCAGGCGACTGGATCGATCTGGATGCGACTCTCGTGACCCACGCCCGTAGCGGCCAGGTTCACTGGCACGGCCGGTTTCAGTTGGTGGGGTCGTCAGACGCCCATTAGCGCACCCGGGCCACCAGCGGTTGGCCGCAGCCCGCAGGGAAACGAGAATTGGGATTGTTGGAGGTCCCAGTTTGTTCCTTAACGGAGACGTTCTTTCTCGGTCGTCGCTCCGCAAGGGGACATCGGTCTGCGGATGCGCCAGCGGAAGGTTTGTTTAGTTCACAGCTTCCAGGTCAGGCCGGCATAGAACGCCCGTCCGTCGCCCGGGTGGAAGACCGAGGCACCCATATAACGGGCGTCGCTAATGGGATCAATGTCGGAAGCATAGCGCTCGTCGGCAAGGTTCTTTGCTTCGAAGAACACCGTAACCTCGTGCTTAAGCCGGAGGCCCGCCCGGAATCCCACCAAGGCGTAGGGGTGAGCGAAGAGCGTGTTCGCTTGATCGGCCGGGTATTTGCTCATGTTCCATTTGAGGGTCGGCCCGGCGTAGAAGCCTGATGAGTGCTCGTAAGTCAACGACGCCTCCAACAGGTGGACTGGGATCACCGCGATGCGATTGTTTCCGTAGAGGGGATCGTGGTCGAAATGCAGGTCGGTCAGCGTGTAGCTCTGCTCCCAGGTCAGATGGTCGTTTGCGCGATCACCATTTCTCCGGGTGAACACCGCGTCGAGCAGTTCGATCTCCAAGCCGGCCTCGATCCCCTGGTGGTAGGAGCGAGGAATATTCACCGCCCCCAGGCTCATTCCGGTGAGCGGGTTGTAGGTGCCGAGGAGTTCGTTGCGAACCCACGCGTGGTAGAGGGCCAACTCCCAGTGGAACCGGCCGTGTTGTCCACGCGCGCCGGTCTCGGCAGTCCAGGCGTGTTGAGGCGAGAGCGGGGTAAACTGCAGGCTTTCGTCAACGTCATCGCCCATCTCGACCATGTTATCAAAGGAGGGCGGCTGCCAGCTTCGGCTGAGGTTGGCGAACCACTGGTGGTCGTGATCGAAGGCAAAGAGCAGGCCGACTTTGGGATTCAGGCCGCGGAAGACCAGGTTCGCCGACTGGTCCCCGCTGTCCGTGGCGGTGAAGAGATCGTGGAAATCGCGTTGAGCATAAATCGCTTGGATTCCGCCAATCACGGAAAGTTTCTCGGTCAGGTGCTGCTGGTCCTGGGCATACAACGGCGCGTTGAGGGACCGTTCGGTCGCCTGGCCCGTGGTCGCCCCTCTCCTTCCCGCAATGTTCTCATAGTTGTGATCCACTTCCCGCTCCATGTTTGGGGAGACTCCCAAGGTTAGCACATTGTCTCCCCCAAAGACCTGGCTGCGTGTCACCGAATCAAGGATGAAACCGGCGTTGTCGCTGTAATAATCAAGAATGCCCTCGCGAGAATCGCTGGTGAACGCCTCACGCGCGGACAGATCACGGTGCCACCAATAGACCCCCGCGCTGAGGCGCTCGTGTTCGGTGTTGAGCGTAACCTTGTCGGCCACCCTCGAATAGGTCCACGCCTTGTTCAAGTTCTGGTCGAAGGAGAATGGACCGGCCTGACGCGGATCTGCCATCATCGCGGCTTGGGTAGTTCCGGCGGAGATCTGGCGCTCGGTCCCGGCCAGGGTTACATAGACTCGATTCTCCAAGTTGTTCGAGATCCGCCAGCCCAGGTTGGCGAAGAGGTCTTCGGAGTTCTCCGCACTGTGCTGGCGAAACCCCTCGCGGCTGCGCCCGGTGAGGGACACGAAATAATCCACCGGCCCTTGGACGCCGCCCGAAGCCACATTCCCGCGCAGGAACCCGAAACTACCCCCCTCCAAACTCAGCTCCAAAGGCCGTGCGTCGTATCCCGTGCGCGACGCAAGGTTGATGGAGCCCCCGAGGGTGGTGGCCCCGTATTCGAACGCATTCGCCCCGCGAAACACCTCGGCGTACTTGATCCCGCTTAAGTCAAAATCCTCGAGGATCGTCTCCCCGTCTGCTTGGTTCATGGTGAATCCGTCGAGGAGAAACTGCACGCCGATCGGTTCCTCGTCCGAGAGGACACCAGATCCACGGATCGACACCTCGCCCACCTCATTTCCATTCTCGCCCTGTGAGATGACCCCCGGGACGCGAGCCAGCAATTCTTCGAACCCCGACGCTCGCCCCCGCTCCATGTCGTGCGTATCTCGGAGGGTAAATCCTCCGGGCACCTCCAGGAACTGTTGCCCGGCCTCATTCATCGAGGGAGACGTCAGGGGCGCGTTGGTGCCGACCACGACCACGCGCGGGAAGAGCGCCGGGGTGACTTCATCGAGCGTATCGCCCCAAAGGGGGAGCAAAGACGAGGCAAACTGAACGAGCAGCAGGCCTTCAAAGAGTTGGATCTTCATTGGACATGGTCAGCCGTACGGGTGGAACGATGCCAGTGGAAGGGAATTCATCAAGCCCTGGTCAAAGGATCTACTGATCGGACTCGGGATAGGCGACAGAAAAGCCCTCACCCGCCCTCCGGGCACCCTCTCCCCTTTGAGGTCTTTCCCGTCGGCAGGCACACCGTCTTTGTTCGTGGCTGCGACAGCGCCGGCAATTGGGGCCCGCCGAGCGCCATTTTTGTTGATCTCCGCATGCCCCAACCGATGCTGACGGCCTCGACCACTGGCAGCCAAGCGGTGGTCGCCTGGGCGAGCTTGACCAATTTCGCCTACACCATCCAGGCCACGCCGGACCTTGCCCAGCCGTGGATAGACGCCGTCCTTGCCGCGGTTCCGGGCACAGGCGGCACAATGACCTACACGAACACGAATCCTTCCCAGGCGCGGTACTTCCGCCTGAAGGCCGATCCACGACCTTAACATTACAATGGAACTGCGCCGCTCCATGGCCTCGAGGTATGCCACGGTCAGAGCGTGGCGAGAGCGAAGATCCAGGCCTTCCCCCACCTGATCCCTTCCCTCTGGAGTAGCGCTCCGCAGTGGGGCCCAAGAATGCCTAGCAGTTCGCTGTGCCTTTCTGCTCAGGGAACACAGACGATGGGCGGCTGCCCGTCCGGCCCGCGCCAGGACCTCCATGCCGTGGTAAGCTGCTGGCCCTCCGGGCTGTTGCTCGCATGCCACTCGGATTCTTCGGGCCCCTTGACCAGGGAATTGGTCCGGAAAAAATCGCTATCGCGCGCCGGGATGATTGCATTGAAAGGCTGCCCGGAGACGCGAGCCGCTTGAGTCTTCTCAAGCAAATCCTTCAATGCGGGCGTATAGGTTTCCAAGTAAGCAATCCGGCGCTGGCGTGAATCGCCTTGCCCGCCACGGAACGCCACGACCACAGCTCGCACCCCATCCCCGCTAGGCCCGCCGATCCCTTGGTGCGGGGGAATGGTCTCCCGCGGAACGGCGTAGAGACGCTTTTCGCTCTGATCGTAGAACCAAGTGGTTGCGCCCTCCTCGCCGCTCTTGCGAAATCCGGCGACTCGGTTAGTGATGAGGGCCACGGCGACCACCGTCAAGGCGACCGCCGCAGTGACCTCGATGAAGCCTCGGCTTGGAATACTCACCTCACGTCAGCGGCCGCCGGTCCTGGCGGGGAATGCCGCCGCCACCCGACGGGCGTGCGCGTCCAACCGGAGTGACCACCAGCATTCTCCTTCATCGCAACGAAGGTCGTTGGCGTTGTAGAGCCCAGCGTGCCCGTCGGCAAAAACGTAGTTCGCCTTAGCGTTGTGCCGACGGCAACCGTAGTCATCCTGCAGGAGACGGTTGAAGCCGGCATCGTCCTCGGCCCCGGGCACGACATCCTTGATCCACCAGTTGTCGTCGCTCCACAGCGCCGTTCCGCTGCCACCATCGCCAAACCAGATCAGTTTCGACGGCGCGGTGATCTCAGTGGACTTGTGAAGACCCTCATAGTAACCCTGAGTTTTTGGCCGACCAAACGGCATGGTGCTGATTCGCGCCTCAGGGTTGGGATCGTTCCTCACCGGTACCCAGTGGGCGCCAGCCACGCCGATGCCGCTCGCGTTCCAAACCTCAAACTCGCTTGGGAAACCGTAGAGATGGCGCCAATCCTTGCCCCCGCTCATAGCAAACCCGCCCAACGCAGCGTCGGAGGCCGAGATCCCATCGGCATAGACCGCCACGCGCTCGGCGGGGCAATCGAAGACGCCGGGGGCTTTCCCCGCGTAATCCCAAAGCACGACGCGGTAGGTGGTCTCCCATTGCCCGCCGTCGGGGCCGGTGCGAACGTCCTGGAGCGGGCTCATCCACTCGTTGTAGTCGAGGGAGTAGGTAATCGCGGCGATGGCTAATTGGCGCTGGTTCGCGGCGCAGACCGCCATCTGCCCCTTGGCCTTGGCTTTGGCCAGAGACGGCATCAGCATCGCGGCCAGGATGGCAACAATCGCAATAACGACGAGCAACTCGACGAGCGTGAAACCGCTCCGGTAGGAGACCTTTCTTCCTAGATCCATGATCGCAAAAGCCAACAGCTTGGGGCCAACTCCGTCACCCGGGCTCACGCCAACCCACGCCTTTGGCCCTAACAGAGTTGAACGTTGCTCACGCGAGATGGGCATGTCAAACCTGGGCTGCGCTGAGCCGACGCAAAACCTTTCGGCGTGACACCGCCGCCGCGTTTCCGTCCAATCTCCTGGAGGCATGAGCCAATCAGTTTCACAACCGGCCACTGAGACGACTGCGGCCGCTCTCTTTGTCGCGAACATCTATTTTTCCACTTTGGTTTGCCTTAGCTTTCTGGTGCCATCCATCGTCGCCGGTGAGGCGCTCATTCAGATTGGCTCAATCCCGCTCAAAGGTGTCGAGGGCCGGCTCGACCATCTCACCTTCGATCCCCGGTCGCAGCGCCTATTCATCGCCGCCCTGGAAAACCACACCATCGAAGTGGTTGACCTGAAAACGCGCCACCGGGCTCAGCAGATCAGGGGCGTCAGCGAACCGCAAGGGCTCTTGTATATCCCCGAAAGGAACCGCCTGCTGGTTTGCTGCCGCGGAGACGGCACTTGCCGCAGTTTCGACGGCACGACCTTCCAGGAAGGGCCTTGGATTGATCTGGGCCGCAACGCGGATAACCTGCGATTCGACGCCGAAGCGCAAGTCATTTATGTCGGCTCAGGCGGCGAGCCGGGCAACGGATTGCTCTCCGGCATCGATCTAGTTTCCCTGCTCCCCGCCCGGCAAGGTGGACGGCCCGCCCCGCCGTATTCACCGGCCGATTTCCTTTTGGACCGACCCCGCCAAGCCGATCCGAGCACCGAGATTCAACTCCCGGCACACCCGGAATCGTTTCAACTCGACCGGGCAGCCGGTCGCATTCTCGTGAACGTGCCGGACGAACACCAAGTTGAGGTGCTGCAGGTCGGAACCAACGGGCTAATCAAGCTGGCCTTCTGGCCCGTTACAGTTGGTGAGAAGAACTTCCCGATGGCTCTGGACGCAACGTCCGCGCGGCTTTTCATCGCTTGCCGCAAACCGCCGTTGCTGGCCGTTTACGACACGCGCACCGGTAGTCTCCTTTCCCAGACACGGTGCGTTGGTGACGCTGACGATATGTTCTACGACCAGAGCCGGAGGCGCATCTATGTCATCGGGGGCGAGGGTTTTGTGGATGTCTTCCACATCGCCGTAAACGACGAGAGACCGAGACGCGTTATCCACCTGGCTACCCATTCTCGCGCACGCACCGGACTCTTGATTCCCGAGTTCCAAACGCTGGCCGTTGCCGCGCCTCACACGGGTGATGGCCAGGCCTCGATTCTTCTTTACCAAGCCAAGCCATAGGTCCGTCCGCCAGTTCGGACCGAACGAATTCTCCTTCCACCGAGCGGTTTTTTGCCAGAGTGTCTGAAAGCCAGAGAGCAATTCCGGGAGCTCCGAGGCGCCGAGGACGAGGCTGCCGCTTCTGTTGTTGCTTCTGTTTGACATGAGGCCATCTCCGACTTAGCTTCGCCCTTGTGTTGGCGCGGTGGTCTAGGTTCATGGTCGTGGCGGCGTTAGTGTTGTCCATCGGACTGCACTGGGCGGTGCTGCAATCGGTAGCCTGGGCCGGGATGGTCGTCAAATACTCCCAAGGGACGACCTTGGTCCAAGCCATAACCAAGACCTTCGACGGCAAACACCCCTGCGCCTTGTGCAAGATTGTCACCGAGGGCAAACGCGGCGAAAAGAAGCAGGACGTGCGAAAGGTGAAGACTCGGTTGGAGTTCTGTCTGCTGACAAAACCGGTCGTCCCTCCACCTCCCGCAGTTCTGCCGCCGTCCCACGTCTCCGGTTCCCTGGGTTCTAACCGTCCCCTCACCCCTCCTGTCCCACCGCCTCGCGCGGGCTGACCTTCCACCCTGTTTCGGTTTCCGGGGACCGCTCCCCGAAACTCCTTTCCGGCACTGAGGCTCACGGAGCTTTGGCCCTTTAAAACAGTTTTCCACGCCCGAAGGACACACCCGTGTCAGATAGGCGCCTCTCGAATGAAACGCAGTACGCGCGGATTTACATTAGTTGAACTGCTGGTGGTAATTGCCATCATTGGCATCCTTGCCGCTTTGCTGCTCCCCGCGCTAGCCCGGGCCAAACAGCGCGCCAAAAGTATTCAATGCCTCTCCAATCTCAAACAGCTGGGCATCGGCTGCTCCTTCTACGAGATGGAGAACAGCGATGCCCTCCCGGAAACCTCTCACCAAAGCGCGTCCTGGATCGGCAAACTCGCCATCTATGGCCTGACCAACCTGTACATCTGCCCCCTGGACACCAACCACATGCGGCTAAACAGCTACGCCATCAACGATTTCCTCACGCCGAACCCCTTTGGCGCTCCGCAAATCAATTTCTCGAAGATCAACACTATTCCCTCGCCGTCGGATACCATTCATCTGGCCGAAGCGCGCGGTGATTACATCGGCTCGGATCATTTCCATTTTGCCGATGCCCAATCCGGCGGCTTCACGCAGCGATCATTTGAGTCACAGGTAGCCGTAACCATCCACCAGGGGCACGCCAACTACCTTTTTGCGGACAGCCATGTGGAGAGCTTGGGCTGGCCACGTGTCAGAACCCTGCTGGGTCCGCCGGTCACGCGCTTTGTGCGTCCGGATGGGCTCGCGCAAAACTAAAACCGTAAAACCACAGATCGAGACAAAACAGAACCGACCTATGATAACAAAGAAGAACCTGATCTGGTTGGCGCCGCTGGCGCTGGCGCTGGGGTCTTGCGCTCTGCAAGCCCATGACCACCTAGCCGCAGGCGCAGTTTCATCGGCGATCGGGTCGCAACTCGACTTCCAAAACGACGGCGACTTCGGGGGTGACTCCGGCTTCGTATTCAACCTTACTGCTGGAACTGACACGGATCCCTACAACGGATACTACTACACCGATGACCTGGTGTTTGTTGCCCTGGCGGTTACACCCGACAATGGGGGCCCGGAGCCCGGCGCCGCGGGCCTGGGAGCCCATATCCAAGCGCAACTGCTGAGCATCGAGGGGCCTGCCGGCGCTAGCTTTGGCTTCTGGGAAACCGCCCAAGACGGCGTGGACAGCACCAACCTCACCTGGAGTGTGCCCGTGCCTTACGCGAATGGCACAAACCTGATCTTCGTGAGCGAGAATGAAGGATCGGCCCTGGCGGATCCCTACGGACATCTCCACGGCCGCGTGTACAGCTTCACCAAGCCGGGCCTCTACAAAGCCACTTGGCGGTTTGTGGACACCTCGACCAACGGGCCGAGCGGGGCTCCAGTCAACTCACCTTCAGCGCCGTTTTACCTCTACTACCAGGCGGACCTCACTGTGGGGAAGATCACGGTAGCCACCAATGGGGTCCAGCTCAGCTTCGCGGCGGCGTCGAACGTTCCCGACGACAACCCTGAGGCGCCGCCCACGAACTACACTTTGGAAAGCTCCCCGACGATCGGTGTGGATGCGGTCTGGACGGCGGTTGGCGATCCTGTTGCGGGCGATGACCACTTGCACACGGTCGTGGCTCCCCTGGCGGGATCAAAAGTGTTCTTCCGTTTACGGGCTAAGTGAACCGAGCCATCAAACCAAAACACTCCACGACCAAACATCAATAGGCTGCAGTTGGAGCGTTGGCGGCTGCGACGCTGGCGGTCCGGCTCCGGCGTCCGGAGCCTTCAAGCTGTGGATGCCAATGCTGACGCGATCAAGGAGGTCATGAAGACGAGCCATCGCCCTGGCGCATTCCAGTGGTCCCTAAGAAAGATGCTCTGGCTGGTTCAATCGTGCACGCCGCTCTGCGGGCATTAACTCGCTGGTAAGTTCCTTCTGGCGACACGGTGCATCCGAACTCACCGTTCGTTCGTATCTATCCGCAAACGAAAACGAGATCGCCGTGCGACTCCTAATGCGGTCATGTCCGGGTGGGGACACGCTTGACGGGCCTACGAGAGTCCAGCAGAAATGCGGCCAAGCCACCTGGAGTGGCGATGGCGGTCAACAAGCCGTAGCTGCGGATCGTTGGTGGTTCGTTTTTGCCGCCTGCGCACGAAGCCACGGCCGCCTTCGAGGCGGTCGAAAGATCGGCAAACCGAAATCATGAACTCGAACTTGCGGAGATGTTTCTATCTGGCGGGCGCCTTTTTCCCTCCCTGGCACACGCCCATTCCTCACGCGTATCCCTGAACGGCTGGGACGATGGGTTCAATCATCCGCTGCATGGCTGGGATCATCTTCTGGTCATGCTCGCGGTGGGCATCTGGGCGGCACAGCAATGGGGCCGGGCGGTGTGACTCATACCACTCACGTTCGTCGGCGTGATGAGCGCCGGCGGAGTCGTTGGGGCGGCGGGCCTGAGCCTGCCTGGGGTTGAATTGGCCATTTCGCTCTCGGTGGTTGTATTCGTGGCGTTGGTGGCGCGGCAAGTCCGGCTGGCACCGGGCTTGAGTTCGATGATCGTGGGGTTCTTCGCCTTCTTCTTCTTCCACGGGTTCGCGCACGGAGCGGAGATGCCGGGCTCGGCCAGCATCGTGACTTTCACGCTGGGGTTCTACCTAGCCACGCTCTTGCTGCACGGGCTGGGTCTGGCCACGGCACGATTAGCGGCCCTGGCGCTGGCCTTCGCTGTGGGCGGATCGGCGGCAGGTGAGGAGCAGACGAATGCACCGGCGTCCACGCCAGCACCTGAGACCAAGGACGGCATAATCAGAATGGAGACGGTGGTGATGACTGGGCGCACGGATAGCTTGATCGGCATTGCGGACTCGGCGGCCCAGGGGACTGTGGGGGCCGGCCTACCTCCAGTAAACGCAGAGTTCCAGCAGAGTGGGGGGATAGTCCTCGGAGGGCTCGACAGTTGCTTTGGGCTCCTCTATCCGTTCGTTTCCCTTCGGTTCCACATTTCAAGCCGTTTGGGATCAAGTAATTCCGATGCCAAACAGTGTCAGTGCCGAGCCTGGAGGCCCGGGAGGCGAGAACCGAAAACCGACCCTCGCCTTTGCAGCTTGCTCCCACTTGGGGGCGAAACGGCCCATTAATAAAGAAAACCAGCCGCCTCTGAATGGGCGGTGGCGCGAGCACCTCCAAACTTTACCCTCTTGGGGCGTTGGTTAGAGATTTCGTGGGTCGCCGGAGAAAGCCAAAACCTCTTTACGCAGACGCGGCAACCACTGCTCGGCCTAGAAAGTAAATTCCTTCATTGCGTGCGTAGAGCATTAAAGTTTCGTCCGGATGCCGCACGCCCGGAACGCACACCACCCGCGCAACGCCTCGAAGGCGACAAACACTCCTGCTGCCAGCAGCAGCAGGCCGAGCCACAGTGACAACGTGAAGCCGAATCCCGCGCCGACCAGCAGAGTCAAGGCTCCGAAGCCGCGCAGCAACCGACCTTTGTTGTCAATGTTACGGGAGAAAATGGGTTTCATCGTTTGGTTTTCCTTTGCGGTTTACGGAGTTCATCCAGTGCTGAACAGAAATGCGCCAGGTCTTTGATTTGTGTGGCCCCGATCTTGTCCAAGGCTTCGCGATACGCAGGCATGGCGCGACCGCCAACCAGCAAAGTGACTTCCGTCGGCAAGGATTCGTGGAGTCGGATCATTTCGCCCTCCAGCCTGGGATCGTCCTCGGGATAGACGAGGCTCAAGGCGACCGCGCGCGCCCGGTTTTGACGCGCGGCCCCCGCAATTTCCGCCGCCGGCAGGCTCGCACCGAGGTAGGTGACGTGCCAGCCCAGATTCCCCGCCGCCGCGCTGACGATCAGCGCGCCCAACTCATGAATCTGTCCGGCCGGTGTCGCCACAATGAGGACGGGCGCACTCTCCGGGCCGGCGAATGGTTTCGCGGCGTGCCCGAGAAAAATCCGGATGACCGCGCTCGCAAAATGTTCGTGGGCAGCGGTGATGCTTCCGTCCCGCCACAGCTCGCCGATGGTTTGGGCGAGTGGCGCAATGACTCGTTGCAGTAATCCCTGCGCGCCCAATTCGGTCGCTCCGCGTTTGAGCGCGTCTTCCAGAGCTCGGGAATCGAGCGTCTCCACGGCGGCGATGCATTCATCCAGGATTGATGATTTTCCGGTGGCGTCGGTGGTCGCGCGCAGAATGCAGCCGTCGGTCGTTTCGGCCTCTGCAGCGAGCTTGCGCAACTTTTCGGTCGGCAGCTTGGCCACGGGGCCGATGTTATGGCCCGCGCGCGTGATCGCGCGCAGGAGGCTCAATCGCTCGATCTGCTCTTCCGAGTAAAGGCGGCGGTTGGTCCCGGTGCGCTCGGGCTTCACCGCCTGGTAACGCTTCTCCCAAATGCGGATGACGTGGGCGGTCAATCCCGTGCGCCGCACGACGGCCTTAATTGCATGATGGGCTTCAGTCATAATGTGAGACAAATAATAGACACTCCAAAGCCGTCTGCAAGTGAAAGTTTTCAAAAACCAGGCGAACTGACCTGAATAACCAATAACATAGCCGTAGTTGTGCGGAACTCTCTCTCCTCCGCAGCGCTAAATAAATTTCTTAGACAAACAGTTGACAAGGCGTGGCATGTTAGACAATATTTGAACAATGTTCAGGGCCGAAATGCACTGCGAGGAACATGAAAACAAAACATGACCATCGAAAAGCCAATGCTGCCGCGGGATGGCGACGCACAATCATGTGCCGTTTCACCCGCCCTACGCGCTTCAAGGTTTCCGTGGAACTGCGCCGAAAGCCCCGACTCCAACCATGACTAAGCAAACTCTCATCATCGGCGCCGGCCCGGGTGGCCTCGCCTCCGCGATTCTTCTGGCCGCCGCCGGAGTGCGCGTGAAAATTGTCGAACGCCTGCCCATCATCGGCGGGCGCACGTCCAGCATCGAAGCGGACGGATTCAAATTCGATCTCGGCCCGACCTTCTTCCTCTATCCTCGCGTGCTGGAGGAAATTTTTCGAGCGGCGGGCACCAGCTTGCGCGACGAAGTCGAGATGGTGCGGCTCGATCCGCAATATAGGATTCAGTTCGGCGCAGGCGGCAAACTCGACTGCACTTCCGACATCGCCGCGATGGAAAAGCAGATCGCCGCACTCTCGCCGAAAGACGCTCCGGGTTTTCGCCGATTCCTCAATGAGAATCGCGCCAAGCTCGCAGCCATGGAGCCGTGTCTCGAAAGCCCGTTTCTCGGCTGGCAGGACCTGCTGCAAATGCGGCTGCTCAAAATGCTGCCGATGCTGCGTCCGCATCAATCGGTGGACACTTACCTCAAGCGGTTTTTCAGCGACGAGCGCGTGCGCCTTGCGTTCTGTTTTCAGTCAAAATATCTCGGCATGTCACCGTTTCGGTGTCCGAGCCTGTTCTCGATTCTCTCGTTCCTCGAATACGAATACGGCGTGTTCCATCCCACGGGCGGCTGCGCGGCGGTAACGGCGGCGATGGCGCGGGTGGCCGAACGCCTGGGAGTGGAGATTTGCTTGAACGAGCCCGTCGAAGAGATTCTCTTAACCGGTCGCCATGCCGTCGGCGTCCGCACCCGGACGGCCACGCATCGCGCCGATGCCGTGGTGGTCAACGCCGACTTCGCCCGGGCCATGGAAAAACTAGTTCCCGACCATCTCCGGCGGCACTGGACGGACAAGAAGCTCGCGAAGAAGAAGTATTCCTGCTCGACGTTCATGATGTATCTCGGGGTCGAAGGCAAATTTGATCTACCGCATCACACCATTCACATGGCCGAGGATTACGCGAAGAACCTCGACGAGATCGAGAACCAACACGTCCTCAGCGACAATCCGAGTTTCTACGTGCAGAACGCCTGCGTCACCGACTCCACGCTTGCGCCGCGCGGCCACAGCGCGCTTTATGTGCTCGCGCCGGTCACGCATCAGCATCCGAATGTGGACTGGGCGCAGGAACGCCCGCGCTTCCGCAAGCTGCTGTTGAACCAGATCAAGAAGGCGGGATACGATCTCGACCCCGCGCGCATTCGTTACGAGCGCGTGATTACGCCTGCCGACTGGGACACGCGCTACGAAATTTACCGCGGCGCGACGTTCAACCTCGCGCACACGCTCGATCAAATGCTCCACCTGCGGCCGCACAATCGCTTTGAGGATTTGGACGGCGTGTATCTCGTCGGGGGCGGCACGCATCCGGGCAGCGGCTTGCCGGTGATTTTCGAGAGCGCACGCATCAGCAGCAAGCTGCTGCTCGACGATCTGGGAGTGAACAGGGGCGGCGCGGAAAAGCCGACGAGTCGGACGGATCCAAAGACTGGTCGCAACAGTGCGATTGCAGAGGCTGTTGGAACTTTCGCGCGCTTTCTCAATCTCAAGCCTGCGCCAATTGTCAACGAGCGCGAAGTCGAGCCGCGTTCCAAACCATGAACCTCCCCCGCCAACCAATGCGAATTCCCGTTGCCTTCACTGAGGGGGACGCGGAAGCGTCCGAGATTGTGGCACGGGCGATGACGTCCGCTCGGGTCGCCCAAACCCGCTGGTCGAGGACGCCCCTGGTTCAGCGTTTGAAATTGGTTTGCAAACTCCGTCACCTCATTGCCGAACACGCCATGCGGCTGGCCGAAGCCTCGGCCTCCGCGCGCCAACGACCGACGCTGGAATCGTTGACTGCCGAGGTGCTGCCGCTCGCTGAAGCCTGCCGGTTTCTTGAACTTAACGCGCGGAAAACTCTCGCCACTAAACGACCGGGCCGCCGCGGCCTGCCGCTGTGGCTCGCCGGTGTGCGCAGCGAGATTCATCGCGAGCCGTTTGGCGTGGTGCTCATCATCGGGCCGGGCAACTACCCGTTGCTGCTGCCCGGAGTGCAATTGATTCAGTCGCTTGTTGCGGGCAACGCGGTGCTGCTCAAACCCGGCACGGGCGGAACGCCCGCAGCTCACGCGCTCTGCAAATTGATTGTTCGCGCCGGCTTTGATTCGCAACTGGTCGCCTTGCTGCCCGAAACATCGGAAGCGGCCCGCACCGCGATTCGCGCGCGCCCGGACAAAGTCCTCTTCACTGGCTCGGCGGCGACGGGTGAAAAGATTCTGGCGCAACTCGCTCTGCATCTGATTCCCGCGACGATGGAATTGAGCGGCTGCGACGCCGTCATCATTCGCGACGATGCCGACCTCGATCTGGCGGTGAAGGCCCTGGTGTTTGGCCTCACACTCAACGCGGGCGCGACGTGCATGTCGCCCAAGCGCCTGTTCGTCCATCGCAACCTTGCCACGGAACTCGAAGGACGGTTGGCGAATGTCTTTGGTGGCAGCCGACGTGAGGAGGCTCAATTCTCTTCGGGACGAAGTCAGAGCCTTCTTACCTCGGCTGCTACCACAACTCTGAAAGCGCTGCTCGACGATGCGCTTGCTCGTGGCGCGCATTTCATCGCCGGTGAAATCCGCAATGATAGTGCAATCACCGGCCCGATCATTCTTGCCGGGGTTTCACCCGCCTCCCGCTTGCTGCGCGAAGACATCTTCGCTCCGGTGCTGTCCATCGTCACGGTGGCCGACGATCTCGAGGCAATCCTGCGCGCCAACGACTGCCCATTCGCGCTCACGGCGAGCGTTTTTTCCCGAGACGAAGTCGCCGCCCGTTCGCTTGAATCCCAAATCCATGCCGGCGTCGTTACCATCAATGATCTCATCCTGCCGACCGCTGATGCCCGATTGCCTTTTGGCGGGCGCAAGCGAAGCGGCTTCGGCGTGACTCGCGGCGCAGCCGGTTTGTTGGAACTTACGACACCAAAGGTTGTAACTGTGTCGCGCGCCAAGTTTCGCCCTGCGTTTGGTCCGCCCCAGCCTGGCGATGCAAGAATGTTCGAGGCGTATCTGCAATTCACGCACGGAGACGGCTTCAAAACGCGCTGGGCCGCGCTGGTGTCGCTCATCAAAACCATTTCCCGCAGACGAACCAACCTTCAGGAAAAACAATTATGAACTCACCTCGTAACAAACGCATCGGTGTCATCGGCGGCGGACTCGGCGGACTGGCCGCCGCTTGCACGCTGGCGGCGCGCGGCTACAACGTCATTCTTTTCGAGCGCAACGACTGGCTCGGCGGCAAGGCCACTACGGTTGCGGGAGCTGGCTTCCGCTTCGACGCCGGGCCAACCATCGTGACCATTCCATCCGTGTTGCGGCGCATCTTCGCCGAGGCGGGCCGGCGCATGGAAGATTACCTCGAACTCATCCGCCTCGATCCGCAGTGGCGTTGTTTTTTCGACGATGGCTCGGTTCTGAATCTGAACCAAGACCCCGACGTGATGGCGACCGTGCTCGATCAATTCGCACCGGGCACAAACTCTGGCCAAGGCTACCGCGATTTTATCAAGTTGAGCCGCCGGCTCGACGACATTTCGCAGCGGAACTTTTTCTACAAGCCCATTGGCGGATTGCGCGACATGATTGGTTTCAAAGCGTCCTTCGACCCGAAGTTACTCGGCGACGTTCTCGCCATGCGCATGGGCCGCAGCGTTGCGGGCACGGTGCGCGCCTTCAATCCCGACCCGCGCGTCGCGCAGATGGTGGATCATTTCACACAATACGTCGGCTCGTCGCCCTACGGTTCACCCGCCGTCCTCTGCGGCATCGCGCACATGCAGCATGACGAGGGGGTTTGGTATCCAATCGGTGGCACGCGCGCCGTGCCGTTGGCGCTGGAAAGACTCGCGCGCGAACTCGGCGTGGAATTTCGCCTGAACACCAGTATTGAAAAAATCCTGACGAGCGACGGCGCGGTGACCGGTGTTCGCACAAATCACGGCGCAGAAATTAGCCTTACCTCCGTTGTGTCGAACTGCGACTCCGTTCGCACTCACCGCGAACTCATCAACGGCAGTGTGGGTGCGAAGTTTGAAAAGCGCCGCAGCTACGAGGCCGCGTGTTCTGGCGTGGTGTTGTATCTCGGCTTGAGCAAACGCTACGAGCACCTCGCGCATCACGACTTCGTGTTTAGCCGCGACCCGCACGAGGAATTTGATTTCATTTACAGGAAGAGCGAACCCGCTCCCGACCCGACATGTTATCTCGCAGCGACGACTTGCAGTGAACCGGCAACCGCTCCCGCAGGCGGCGAGGCGCTTTACGTCCTCGTTCACACGCCGTATCTGCGCCCGCACCACGACTGGAAGAAGATGTTACCGGCGTATCGCCGGATCATTCTCGAAAAACTCAAGAGCACCGGCGGCATGAAGGACATCGAATCGCGCATCGTGTTTGAACGCGCCCTGACACCGCAGGACATCAACGACCGCTACCACGTTCTGAATGGCGCAATCTATGGTCTCGCCAGCCACGGCAAGTTTCTCGGCGCGTTCAAGCCCGGCAATCGCTCGCCCGATTTGCGCGGACTCTATCTCGCCGGCGGTGCGGCGCATCCCGGTCCGGGCATGCCGATGGTGCTGATGAGTGGTTGGATCGCCGCGGACGCGCTCGACAAAGACGGCGTGGCTGCGCGCAATGCTGGGCGAGTGCGGGTGAGTGACCCGCGACCAGAGGAATTTGTTGGCGCATAGCAAAACCCGAAACCCAGACCATGAAATCCGAAACAATTGCGAGAACCGAAATCCCAACCGAAGCGGCTTCCGGATTTCGAGATTTTGGAATTCTTTCGGAAGCTGAGTTTCAAACTTCGAATTCATCAGGCCGCATCCCCGCGATCTCCCGGCCGCTTCATGGCTGGTTCACCTGGTATTCGCGGCGTTACATCCGTCGTCATTTTCATTCACTGCGGATTTCACTCGCCGGACTGCCGCCGGACACGCGCGGACTGCCGCTCGTGCTCTATTCCAATCACGCGTCGTGGTGGGACGCCCTGGTCTGCTTGGTGTTAAAGCAGGAATTCTTTCCCGGCCGTGCAGCGTTTGCTCCCATTGATGCCGCGATGCTGAAGCGCTACAAAATGTTTGGCAAGCTCGGCTTCTTCGGCGTGGAGCAAGGAAGTGGGCGGGGAGCGATTCGATTTCTCCGCACCGCCGAAGCGATTATGCAATCACCGGAAAATCTGCTCGCTATCACCCCGCAAAGCCGCTTCGCCGACGTGCGTGAACGTCCGGTTCAATTCGGAGCTGGCCTGGGCCATTTGGCGAAACGTGTGGAGCGCGCGCTCTTCGTGCCGGTGGCGCTCGAATATGTTTTCTGGGACGAGCGGTTGCCGGAAATTCTCGTGCGCTTTGGCGAGCCAGTGCAAGTGCGGCGCGAACACACCGCCGCGTTCGACGCAAAATACTGGACGCGTTTGTTCGAGCAAAGATTGACGGAGGCGCAGGACTCTCTCGCCATCGAAGCGCAGCGGCGCGATAGTAAAGCTTTTCAAACGGTGCTGCGCGGTGGCGCGGGCCAGGGCGGCATCTACGACGTGTGGCAGTGGTTGAACGCGAAGCTGCGGGGCGAGCCATTTCGCAAGGAGCACCGAACGAAATGAACCTCGACACTGTCGCCTTCATCGCCCTGGCACTTGCGTCAATTCCGTGCGGGCTGTTCTTGTTGAACCTGTTTGTTTATCGGCGACTACCTCGTAGCAGCCGACGTGAGGAGGCTCTAACTCCAATCGTTGACTTTCAGAATGAGCCTCCTCACGTCGGCTGCTACGGAGTTTCGGTTTTGATTCCGGCCCGCAACGAAGAAGCGAACATCCGCGCCACGCTGGAGGCCGTCCTTGCTAATCAAGGCTGCGAGTTTGAAGTCATCGTGCTCAACGACCACTCAACTGACCGGACGGCGCAAATTGTCTCGGAAATCGCCGCGCGCGATTCCCGTGTGAGGCTCGAAAGCGCACCCCCGCTGCCCGCCGGCTGGTGCGGCAAACAACACGCGTGTCACGTTCTCGCCAGCCTCGCTCGCCATCCGTTGCTGGCGTTCATTGACGCCGATGTCCGTCTTGCGCCGGATGCGCTATCGCGGATGGTACACTTCATGGAACGTTCCGAGGCGGCGTTGGCCAGCGGCGTGCCGCGACAGGAACTCGGCACATTCAGCGAACGCCTGCTCATTCCGCTGATTCATTTCATCTTGCTGGGTTTTCTGCCTATGCACGCGATGCGTCGCACCCGCAGGCCTTCGATGTCCGCCGGTTGCGGCCAGCTCTTCATCGCGCGACGCGACGCCTATCAGCAATGCGGCGGACACGCGATGCTGCGCGATTCGCTGCACGACGGTCTGAAACTCCCACGAGTGTTTCGTCAGGCCGGGTTTGCCACCGACCTCTTTGATCCGACTGATCTGGCCACCTGCCGCATGTATCATACGGACGGCGAAACGTGGCGTGGTCTGGGCAAGAACGCCACTGAAGGTCTTGCCGCTCCCGCCACCATCGGACCGATGACGGCGCTGCTGCTCGGCGGACAAGTATTGCCGTTCGCGCTGCTGACGTTCGCGCCCCAGCTTTCCGCCTCTAGTCTGCTTTGCGCGGCGCTAGCGAGCATGCTGGCATTCCTGCCGCGCTTGATTGGCGCATCGCGTTTCCGGCAATCACTCGGCGGCGCACTATTGCATCCGCTGGGCGTGTTGGCGTTGCTCGCAATTCAATGGATCGCCCTTGCGCGTCACCTTCTTGGCAAACCTTCCGAGTGGAAGGGCCGCAGCTACGGAGCAACAGCCCACATCGAGCCTGTCAAAATCACATGAAAATATTACGCACAATTCTCATTACCACCACCGTCGGCCTGTTGCTTTGGCGCAATGCCAACGCTGGCGAGTCCACCGGGCTGGCGACCAAGGCTCCGGCCTGCACCGAACTCCGCGATCAATTCGACTCGCCGCAAAAGCTCAGCTTTCCCACAACGAACGTCACACTCCTCACCATCGCCGACAAAAAAGGCTCGGCGCAGGTGGATGGCTGGATTGTCGCGCTCAAACCTCGCTGCTCTGGGGGCGTAGGCATTCGTGGATTGGCAGACGTCGGCGGCGCGCCGGGGTTTGTGCAGGGACGAATCCGCAAAGGCTTTCAGGAGTCACGCAAATATCCCGTTATGCTCGATTGGTCGGGCAAGGTCTGCGCGCAGTTTGGCTACAAGAGGGACGAGGCCAATGTTCTCGTGATTGACCGGGATGGTAGCATCCAAGCGCGCTTCATCGGCGTCGCCAACGCCGCTGCCGTCGCCGAGGTCGGTGCGATTCTGGACAAATTGCTTTCCACCCCGCCAGTGCAACCACCAATGAACCAAAAGCAACCGTGAGCCCGAAATGAGCGCCCTGTCGCAAATCCAAAACCTCCGCCGGACGCGACCTACTGCTGCCGCGTCTGCTGTCGGGGGCAAGTCGAACTGAAAAGCACCTGACCCGATAAACACCCAAGCAAGAGCCACGACCTGACATGAACCACCCCGGTCACATTTTGCTGACGGGCGCGACCGGCTACGTCGGCGGGCGGCTGTTGCCGTTGCTGGTGGCGGATGGCTGGCGCGTGCGGTGTCTGGCGCGGCAGCCGGAACATTTGTCTTCGCGCGTGCCGGCGGGCGTCGAAGTGGTCCAGGGCGATTTGCTCAACGCGGCATCGCTATCGGCGGCCATGCAGGGGGTGGAAGCCGCGTTTTATCTGGTTCATTCGATGGGCGCGAGGGCCGATTTTGAAACGCAAGACCGTCTGGCGGCGGAGAATTTGGCCGCCGCCGCGCGCGCCGCGGGCGTGCAGCGCATCATCTATCTGGGAGGATTGGGCGAGGACGAACCTGATTTGTCGGCGCATCTCCGCAGCCGGCACGAGGTGGGGGAGCGATTACGGGCGCACGAGGTGCCGGTGATCGAGTTCCGGGCGTCCATCATCATTGGCTCGGGCAGTTTGTCCTTCGAGATGATCCGGGCACTGGTGGAGCGATTGCCGGTGATGGTGACGCCGCGCTGGGTGCGGGTGACGGCGCAACCGATCGCCGTCGGCGACGTGCTGGCTTACCTCCGAGCGGCGCTATCCTTCAATGTGGATCGCAGCGTCATCGTCGAGATTGGCGGGCCGGATCAGGTTTCCTATCGCGAGCTGATGCGCGAATACGCAAAGCAGCGCGGGCTGCGGCGACTGATGATTCCCGTGCCCTTGCTCACGCCGCGGCTGTCGAGTTTGTGGCTGGGTTTGGTGACGCCGCTGTATGCACGCGTGGGTCGCAAGTTGGTGGACAGCCTTCGTTACCCAACCGTAATTCGTGATGATTCCGCGCAACGGTTGTTTCCCATCCGACCGGTCGGCGTGCGTGAGGCGATTGCACGCGCCCTGCGCAACGAAGATTCCAGCTTCGCGCAAACGCGCTGGTCCGACGCGATGTCCGCCGCCGCGAGCGCGCCCCGACAGTGGGGCGGCACACGATTTGGTAACCGGCTGGTGGACTCGCGTTCGGCCCATGTCGCGGCGTCGCCCGCCAAAGTGTTCGACGCCGTCACACGGATCGGCGGCGAGGCAGGCTGGAACTATGCGAATTGGCTTTGGACGTTTCGCGGCTGGCTGGACTTGCTCTTGGGAGGGGTGGGAATGCGCCGCGGTCGCCGTGATCCGGAGCGGTTGCGCGTGGGCGACACGCTGGATTGCTGGCGGGTGGAATCCATCACGCCCGGCCAACGGTTGCGGTTGGCCGCTGAAATGAAACTCCCTGGTCGGGCGTGGTTGGATTTCGAGGTCCAGCCCGACGGTGACGGCGCGTGCCTGCGGCAAACGGCGATCTTCGATCCGGTTGGCTTGTGGGGGATGGCGTATTGGTATGGCGTGTGGCCGTTACACCAGCTCGTGTTCGCCGGGATGCTGCGCGGTCTGGCACGCGCCGCCGAGAATCTGAACGCAAAATGAAACTCCACGATTTCCAAATTGAACTCTGGCTGCCGCTGCCGCCGGCGGAGTTGTTTCCATTCTTCGCCGACGCCGCGAACCTTGACGCCATCACCCCGCCGTGGCTGAATTTCCGGATCGTCACACCACCGCCCATCGAGATGTGCGAAGGGGCGCTCATTGACTACAAGCTGCGGGTGCGTGGGATTCCGCTGCGTTGGCGCACGCGCATTAACGTCTGGCAGCCGCCGCATCGCTTCGAGGATGAGCAGATTCGCGGTCCGTATCGCCAGTGGATTCACGAGCACACCTTCGAGCCGCGCGACGGCGGCACGTCCGCCCGCGACTTGGTGCGCTACGCCGTGCCGTTCGACTTCATCGCGCACCGCTGGCTCGTGCGCCCGGACGTGGAGAAGATTTTTAAGTATCGCGCCGAGGCGCTGCAACAGCGGTTCGGAAAAGACCGGAGGCCAACGCTATGAACGCGACCACAACTACATCTCCGAGTGCCATGCGTTGGCCGGCGTTGGCCGGATGGCTGTTGCTGTGTTTCGCCGCCGCCGCGATGGGTGGCCTGTTCATGCCCGGCGAATGGTATGCGTCGTTGAAGAAGCCGACGTGGAATCCGCCGGGCTGGATTTTCGGACCGGTATGGACGGCGCTCTACACAATGATGGCGGTGGCCGCATGGCTGCTATGGCGACAGGGTGGCTGGGGCAAACAGCGCAAGCCGCTGCTCATCTTCATCGTGCAACTCACGCTCAACGCACTTTGGACGCCGCTTTTCTTTGGCTTGCACTGGCCTGGCGTGGCGTTTGCCGAGATCGCGCTGCTCTGGTTTGCCATCGCGGCAACCATCGCGGCCTTTCGACCCGTGAGCCGCGTCGCTGCCTGGCTGCTTACGCCTTACCTTGCGTGGGTGAGTTTCGCCGCAATTTTGAACGGCACGTTGTGGAGGCTGAACCCTTGAACTTTCGAGACGCAAATGAATTCAGCCCTAACCGACTTCGAGCGACCGATAACCTTGCTCGCGCTGACATCCGTGGCCAGCACCATGAAAACTGACGCCGCAACCAACAAAACCCTCTTCGACTTTCAGGCCGCGACTAATTCACCCGCCTGGGAAGTGGTCAACGACGATGTCATGAGCGGTGTTTCCACCGGTCAGTTTGAGGTGCTGACCAGTGGTTGCGCCGTTTTCAGCGGCACGGTACGGCTGGAGAACAACGGCGGGTTCGCCTCCGTGCGCTCCGCGCCCGTGCGCGAGAACCTCGCCGGCCTCGCCGCTTTCGTCGTGCGGGTGCGCGGGGATGGACGCCGTTACAAACTCAGTGTGCGCACCAGCGCGAATTTCGACACCCCGCTTTACCAATGCAGTTTCACGACGAAGCCAGGCGAGTGGGAGGAGCCTCGGCTCGCGTTCAGCGATTTTGTCCCCACCTTCCGTGGCCGAGTTCTGACCGATGTGCCACCGCTGAATCCTGCGAAGGTCAACTCAGTTGGATTTCTCATCTCGGACAAACAGGCCGGGCCGTTCCGACTGGAGATTGGTTGGATCATAGTTTCGTCCGCCCGGCTGTGAACTCGCTCCCTCGATGAAACTCACTCCCACCATCGTTTGGTTTTGCCACGATCTTCGTCTCGCAGACAATCCTGCGCTGGCCCGCGCAGAAAAGCGCGGCGGCCCAGTCGTGCCCGTGTTCATCTGGTCGCCGGAGGAGGAAGCGCCGTGGTCGCCGGGCGCGGCGTCGAAGTGGTGGTTGCATCAATCGCTCGCGTTTCTGGATACGAACTTGCGTGTAGTTGGATCGCAACTTGTCATCCGACGCGGACCGACGCTCGAATCTCTCCGCGCGTTGGCGAAGGAAACTGGCGCAGGCGCGGTGGTCTGGAATCGCCGCTACGAGCCCGCCGTCATCGCACGCGATGTCAGGGTGAAGGAATCCCTGCGTGCCGACGGCATCGAGGCCGAGAGCTTCAACGCCGCGTTGCTGCATGAACCTTGGACGATTCAGAACCAAAGCCAGAAGCCGTTCCAGGTCTTCACGCCGTTCTGGAGACATTGCCTCGCCAAGCCTGACCCGGCCGAGCCGCTGCCCGCGCCGCGGAGACTGCCCGCGCCGGCTAAGTGGCCCAAGTCGCTCGCGTTGGAAGAACTCGAGCTTGAACCGACAAACAACTGGGCGGGGGGACTGCGCGCCGCGTGGCAGCCAGGTGAAGCTGGCGCATCAGAAAACCTGCGAAAGTTTCTCACCCACGCATTCGATGATTACTTCGAGCAGCGCAACCGCCCCGATGTCGCAGGCACGTCGCGGCTTTCACCGCACCTGCATTTTGGCGAAATCGGTCCACGACAAATCTGGCATGGACTCGCGCGCATGGCCGAAAAGCGCAAGCTGCCGACGGCGAACTGGCGCGGATCTCTATTCTTGGCGGAACTTGGCTGGCGCGAGTTCGCGCATCACTTGCTTTTCCACTTCCCGCACACGCCCACCGAACCATTGCGCGCGGACTTCAAGGAATTCCCCTGGCGCAAGGACGCCGCATGGGTTCGCGCGTGGCAGAAGGGCCGCACCGGGTATCCCATCGTGGACGCCGGGATGCGCGAGCTGTGGACCACAGGCTGGATGCACAATCGCGTGCGGATGATCGTGGCGAGCTTTCTGGTGAAGGACTTGCTGATCGACTGGCGGGAAGGAGCGCGATGGTTTTGGGACACGCTCGTGGATGCGGATCTGGCGCAGAACACGCTCGGTTGGCAATGGACCTCCGGTTGCGGCGCTGATGCCGCACCCTATTTCCGCGTGTTTAATCCGGTAAGCCAAGGCCAGAAGTTCGACCCCCAAGGCGATTATGTTCGCCGTTGGTGTCCAGAACTCAAACAGCTTCCGGACGGCTGGGTGCACCAACCCTGGCAAGCGCCCACCGATATCCTGACTCGTGCTCGAGTGGGACTCGATCTTACTTACCCTCGCCCCATTGTTAGTCACGCCATTGCCCGCGCCGTCGCGCTGGAAGCATTTTCCAAGGGCAAAATTCGAAACCTGACCAATGAGGCATTGCCGCCAAATAAGGTGCCGGGCTGACTCCATCCTCTAACTTGAAATCAAAGTTGAACATGACTCCGCGCCAAAAGCCGCCCGTTTAGGCGACAGACTCGATCAGTGGGGGGCTGAGGCACTGTCAGCAAAAACGTCAGCAAGGGTGTACGATCAGTGCTGGTTCTTGTAGTGGCAGTGTTAGCTTGTGTAGCCCACGAAGATGGCTATTTTTGATCCCGAAACGACGCTTAAGGCGACCGATTCCGACTATCGCCTCCAGTGTAGTCCAGGTGTAGTCCCAAAACGGCACTCCGCCTGCTTCAACCTGCCGAGCTTCGCGAAATCACCTCCAAAACACAGACGTCCTTGTTCAGCAGGAGTTTGCGACCACGTTACGGATTACAAGCGTTGGTTGAAAAACCGACTCTCGCCTCCTCCATTGGAGAACGTCCAGCCTCATTTTACCGGTAATCCGCATTCTCCATAGCTCGCTTTAGGCGCGACACCTCCTTCTTGACCGCTCTCCCAACGCGGTGCTTTGTTAAATAAACCGCCGCAAAGCTTACACCGAGCGATTTGGCCACGTCGCCTGCTGGCCACTCCTGGAGCACGTTCAAGTCGAAAATCTGAAACTGCTTCAAAGAAAATTTCGCTTTCACTCGATCCAGTGCTGCCGCCAGCAGGTTCTTTCGCCACTCATTTTCAAATAGCTCGTTCAAATTCACCGCCGTCGGGTCCAGCACACGTTCGAGCGCGGGAATGTGCGACGTGTCGTCGCCGGAGAACGCGGGGGTGCCGGCGCTCGTCGGCCTCCCGCCAAGCCGCTGATTTCTTTGTCTTTTCTTGAATTGGTCCTTGATGCGCCACGAGCTCTGATTGAGCAACCAGGTTTTGAACCGGCAAACCTTGGGATCGTAATGAAATTCTGGCAGATGCCGCGCCACGGCAATAGCCGTCTCCTGGACCACCTCGTCCGCCTCCGTGTCCGTCAACCCGGCCTGGATGGCAAAATCGCGCACGAGTTTGCCATAGACGCGATAAAACTCCTGCCAGCTTTCCGGGTCATCGCCCGTCTTGAGCCGATGCAACTGGCTTGGTCGCGTTTGAATTGAAGAAGGCTCGCCGCTTTTCACACTCGTCATCCTACCGCTTAAACGCCGGCGGACGAGAAATCTTGCAACTTTCTTTGCAAGAATTCTCTAACCGCATCGTTAAAGCGCCAGACAGCGGCCATGCATGGGCATGGCTGAACAAAATCAAATAGACACCTGACTAGCCATGAAAATACCTTTCGCGGTGCTGCTGACGTTCCTCGTCACGTTCATCGAGTCAAACGCTCAGACCAACTTCGTCAAAATCACCGATGTGGCACCCGTCACCGAACTCATCGTTGGGACTGGTTGCGCCTGGGTGGACTACGACCAGGACGGCTACGTCGATCTATTTGTCGCCGACTTCGACGGCAATAACCATCTCTACCATAACGAGCGCAATGGGACGTTTGTTGCCGTTACCAACGGCACAATCGTCAACGAGGGTGCGAGCGAATCCTACGGTGTCGCGTGGGGCGATTTCGACAACGACGGCTATCCTGACCTCTTTGTCAGCAACGGCTATGACAGCGGGAAGACGAATTTCCTGTACCGAAACAATGGTAACGGCACGTTCACGAAAATTACCAGCGGGCCGATCGTCGAGGTAAGCGGTCACTTCACCGGCTGCGCGTGGGCCGACTACGACCGTGACGGGTTTCTCGACTTGTTTGTGGCCAACGACCCGAGCGGTGCGAGCGTGCTCTATCACAACGAAGGAGGTAGCACGTTCAGCCGCGTCGGTTCGGCTCCCACCGCGATCTCGGACGCCGTGGGTGTCGCTTGGGCCGACTTCAACAAGGACGGCTGGCCAGATTTGTTCGTCGCAAATGGATTTTCTTCAGCCTCCTCCACACTGAACTTTCTCTATGCAAACCAAGGTGGCGGGACGTTCCAGCGCGTGCTGGCGCCAAGTTTCTCCTCGGCGAATCTGCATTCGGTTGGTGTGGCGTGGGGCGACTATGACAACGATGGCTTTCCTGATGTGTTTGTCACGAACATCGCCGCTGAACCTGGGAAAAACGAGCTGTACCACAACAACGGCAATGGCACATTCACGCGTGTTACTACCGGCAGCATTTACACTGACCAGTCCGGCAGCGTCTCCGCGTCGTGGGGTGACTATGATAATGACGGCTGGCTCGACCTGTTCGTGGGCAACCGCAACACATCCGGCGGCACGGCGACGAACGGGTTCCTCTACCATAACAATGGAAACGGCACCTTTACCAGGATCACCAACGGTCCGATTGCCGAATTGCAAATTAGTACCGGCGGGTGCGGGTGGGGCGACTATGACAACGACGGGTTCCTCGACCTGTTCGTGTCTGACTTTAGAGCTACCGGGAGCGCGCTCTTTCACAACACCGGCAACTCAAATCACTGGCTCAAGGTGAAATGTGAAGGCACTGCTTCTAATCGCTCTGGCATCGGCGCTAGAGTGCGAGTCAAAGCGACGAGTGCTGGAAAAACTTTTTGGCAACTGCGCGAAATCACTTCCGGCGACGGCTTCGGCAACTCGGCGTTGATCGCACACTTCGGACTTGGCGACGCGACGAACATCGACACCGTGCGCATCGAATGGCCGTCGGGAACCGTGCAGGAAATGTCCAACGTGACCGCGTCGCAATTCCTGACCGTGACCGAGCCGGCAGCTTTGAAAGTCCCAGCGATCCTAGCGGACCGCTCGTTCCAATTCTCGCTCATCGGCGGGGTTGGGTTCCGCTACGATCTTCAAACTTCTGACGACCTTGTCAGTTGGGCAGCTTGGAAAACTTTAACATGCACCAACCGGACTATGACGGTGACCGATACGACCGTCATCATCGGCTCAAAACGCTTCTACCGTGCGGTAAAGCGCTGAACGGTGTCCCTTCCAATGCGGTTGAAGGCTCGCAAAACAAGGATTCGAATCTGAGTACATAATCGAACGACTCGCGCTAAAAAGGGCTATTCCATCAGGCCGAGCTTTCGGGCGATCGCTTGGAACTCTTCATCCTTATGATCCCAACAGAAGTCAAACATCAAGGAGGTCGTGATTGAGGGAGAGTGTTCCTCGATAGCCCTGTTCAGCAGCTCGTAGGCCTTAGCCTTATTTCCCAAACGTGAATAGTAGTTCGAAAGCGTGTACGGATCTGGATTCGAAGCGCTCAATTCGCGCTCAAGCCACTTCTGAATGTAGCCCTTCCTGCCGCCTTTAAAGAAAGCTTCCCGAAATTCATTGAACCAACGCCTCGTCTCCACCTTGTCTTTACCGAGAACATCCGCTTCGTTTATGTACTCCTCGATCGCCTTTAGTTGGTCTCCAGGCTCCTGTCTTTCCTCATAAACCAAGGCCATGCTGTGGTAGGCGGAAGCATATCCATATACCGTTTCGGCGGCCCGTTTGTAATGCTTTAGAGCCTCGTTAAACCTTCTCTGCACGAAATCCGGATGCCCAAGCTGCATCTGGATAAAGGGGCTTGTAGGTAGGAAATCTTCAGCCAGTTCATATTCCTTCCGCGCTCCTTCCGGATCGCCAGTCAGCAGCAGAAACCAGCCGAGGTTCGTATGGGCCCATCCGAGTCCTTCGCGCCGGGAGGCCGTTCGCATTTTTGTTGCCATCCGTGTCTCAGCCAGTGCTTCCCGGAAGCGCCATTCATCCCACTTTACGCTCGCGGCGGCAACATGGGATTCCGACAGGTCCGGAGCGAGCTCCATCAGCCTTGTCGCCATCGCGCTACTGTTCGTCCCAGTAGTGGTCAGGAATAGGCCAAAGTATGCAGGCACACATTTTGGGTCGAGCTCGACCGCTCGCTGGAAATCCTTCAGTGCCCAGCTAATCTGCTCTGGAGTCTCGCCAAGAAGGGCGCTGTAGCCGCGCTCGACTAGGTTGTTGACTTCGCGAATTGGCGAGCGGAGGTCGATATCGCCACGCCCACGGGCGACCAGGAACATCCCGGCTCCAATCAGTCCGAGCGCCACCGTTGCCAAACCGGCCTTTTTGCATAGAGCCCAAGACCAATGCCAGACGTGGTTTCGTCTGACCGACTTGCCCACACCCAGCAACTCCAACTCAGTTCGCATTTGGTCAGCGGACAGATAACGAAGGCGTCGATCATCGGTGCAAGCTTTGAGAACAATTTCATTCAGTTCAAAGACGAGCTTCGCGTCGGGCCAAGTGCGGAGATCGGGCGGGAGTTTAGGAAATTGGCGGCGGTCCAGGCCGGTCGCGGCTTCGTAAAGGACTTTGCCCAACGCGAAGATGTCGGCTTGCGGGGTGCCCGGCCCTTCGGGCGCAAGGTAGCCTTCGGTGCCGACAATCGAGCGCGCATCGCTGGCGTCCGTCACCAGGCCGATGTCCGCCAGCTTGGGCCGACCATTCACAAAGATGATGTTCGACGGCTTGATGTCGCGGTGCACGAGGCCACGTTCGTGCAGGTGCGCGAGGGCTTCGGTGAGCGCCAGGCCGAGTTCGACCACCCGCGCGGCGGTAATGCGGCCGCGACTTTGCAGGTCGTGGCGGAGCGTGTGGGGACGGTAAGAATCGGAATCAGGCTGGCTCGCTGGGGAAGCAGCAGCCTGGACTGCCCCTTCGTTGAGCACATTTTCCTCAACGGGCGGGTGGAGCTTTTCGCTGTGGCATCCAGTTCCTGACCCAAGTGGCTCAGCCCCGTCCGCCAGTTCCATTACATAGTAAAAGCATCGGGCTGCATCATTGCGGCCGACATGGAAGATGGCGAGTTGGCTCGGGTGCGAGCGGGAGATTCCCTCAAATTTTTTGATGCCTTCGAACTCACGGTTGAACGGACGATCATCGTTGAACGTGGAACGATAAACCACCTTGACTGCCCGGAGCGCGCCGGTGGCTGTGCTGCGCGCTCGCCAGACTTCACCGTAAGCGCCGGCACCGATTCGTTCGATTAACTTGTAGTCGGCTACCCGGATCGAGTCCGGCATCGCACAGGAAGGATTGGCGAGAGGCGTTCCCGAACCTAGCTTGTTGACCGACGGGCTCACTCGGGCCCGAAGTTAGCGTACGGATCGTTACCGAGGCAAGAATCCTTCGGGATTGTAGCCTGAGCCTCATTATGTGATGACAGCGTAACCTCATATCGAGTCCTTGAATTCCAACTTCCAACTACGGCACAGGCTCGCCGTCGTCATTCAGGGAAATGTTGGGCTACAGCGCCCGCTTCGAACTGTCAGCAAAAACGTCAGCAAAGGTGTTGGAAAGGTGCTGTGTTGGGTAGTGGCGGTGTAGTGCTTGACTCATCGGCAAAATGGGGCATTTTTAGCGCAGAAACGACGCTTGAGGCGACCGATTCCGACCCTTACGTGAAATCTCACGTAAGGGTCGTTGAACTAAACCGCTGAGGCGGTAGTCAGGGGCAGGATCCTGCGCGGTGACGCTGGGCGATATTGGAGCCTTATGACTCCATTACGTCAAAAACTCATCGACGAGATCC
>Ga0265314_10000378_pt1 | contig 60930 bp, 43 predicted proteins | sample 4126metaG_FD_203106 | JGI IMG/M metagenome (GOLD analysis project Ga0265314, IMG submission 203106) | Rhizosphere microbial communities from Carex aquatilis grown in University of Washington, Seatle, WA, United States - 4-1-26 metaG | ecosystem: Host-associated > Plants > Roots > Rhizosphere >... | reverse complement strand
ATAATCGACCTGAGGCAATTTCTTAAAACGTCTTTGGAGTTGAAGTTGACGATGATGATTGATATAAGCGAAGGAATCATAATCGGCTATTTATGCCTTCCAAAAATGTGATTCCGGTAATCACTAATTCCTTCCGATGCAGCTGTGAAGAGTCTTCGTTCGGTAAAGAACCAAAGCACCATTTTCATCCATATCACGAAAAGGAAATAGACCTTCGCTACAAAAGGGAATGACAAATCAATCAATAAATTTCTGTTTCTTACAGCATAATAAAGCGACTGTTCTTTGAGCTGCCGGTCTCCTCTGCATTTATGATAAATGATAGAGTCGGGGACATATAACAGTTTCAAATTTCTTCTCACCGCCCGTGCGGAATACTCAATGTCCTCAAGATAGATAAAAAACTTCTCCTCCAACAGCCCCAATGTTGCTAGTTCAGAAATCCTAATGCACAAATAACAGCCGCTTATGAAAGACACATAACACGGTTTGTTCTCTTTCTTTCTATCATTGACGACTTTGTCTCTCTCCAGATGCATTGCCAAACCTCTCCAGGGAATCAATTTGCCACCTGCGTACCAAATCTTATTTTTCTCCGGATAATACCGAATCTGCCCTGTTCCCAATGCGGCATCTTTGTGGATATCCATTTCGTCAATCAGTGTTCTAATTGCATCGGGTTCAACCAAAGTATCATTGTTAAGCAAGATTATATACTCGGCAGATTTTTCGGTCGCATATCGAATGCCGAGATTGTTGCCGCCGGAAAATCCGAGGTTCTTTTCATTCCTTATGAGATTAATCTCAGGAAATTGTTCACGAAGTTCTTTGTATGACTCATTGGGTGAAGAATTTTCGACTATCAACACACTTGAATCACTAATGCCTGCCTTCCGTAACGAGGCTACACACTCTGCCGTATCCTGCCAGTTGTTGTAGTTCACAAGAACAACAATGTATTTAAGATGCACTGTCATTTCTCGATCAATTCTCTTTTAGAAGATGATGGTTCGAAAAGCTTCCGGAACATGTTGATCAATGATTTTTTTCACTATCTCGATCCAGACGATTTATAACCTGTCGTTTCTCTCTTTTTCTGCACACTGCCACGACAAAATCGCTGCTGAGTTCTTTTTCGAGCATAAGCAGATCCTCGACTTCAAAAAGCATACTCAGCCACCTTTGTGCTTCCTTTTCAGAAGAAAGGAAGTTGTGGCCAATTCCAGAAAGGAGCATGTGTAAAATAGTTCCGCCATAGGGTCTTACTTCAACAACATCAAATATTTGGTTTATCAACGCCATGATATTTGAAGACTCAACTGCTTCAGAAGGGTCTTCCAAAATCATTCTCAGTTTGCTTGGGCGAATAATATTCGATTTTGTTTTTTCGCTTTTCCACAATGTCTTGTATTTCGCAGGAATGATTGAGAGGATTCCGTTGATTACCTCGATCTGCCGATCAGTCCATTGAAATCGCGTGGGACCGACAAATTCGTTTATGATAAAATATCCTCCCGGCTTTAATGATGTGTTTATTCTTTGGAGAAGCACGTTCAATGGAGAAAAATGATGCAGTGAACCTTCCGCAAAGATCGCGTCGTAGTGCAATTCGGCCATTTCCATTTTGTATACATCGGCAACCTTGTACGCTATGATGCGATCGTATCCTTTCTCGCGGGCTTCCTCTATTGCCATATCAATCCTAGGCTTGGAAATATCGACTGCATCAATTGTCTTGAACTTCTTCAACCCGGCCCATTTCAATTCCCTGTGCCCGGTACCGCATCCGAGTGATAGCGCGATCAGGTTCTTTCTATTGCGGAGGTATTTTTTTGCTATGTATTCATAGTACTCGACATTTTTTTTACCGGAAATTAACCTATTCCAACGCTCATTAACATCAGGGACATCCCACCAGTTGTTTGGAGGACAATCCGTGTTAGCCCAGGCATCTTTCACTCTGTTTTCTTTCGAACGGGACAATTTTGCTGCAACTGCGGAAAGGGACTTCATCCCCTTCGTGAAGACGTTCATGACATCGTGGACGTTGATAAAATTCCGAAACATGAATCGCATTCCTTTTCCAAAAATGAATCGATCGAACGTGTCGCGTTGAGCTCAATGAGGATGTTCGACGGAATCAAGCGTCTCGTCGATAACTTTGTCGAAAATTTTCGAGAGATATTCTTCCGTGAATTCCTGAGGAACGGCATGCTTATAATTTCCTGTGCGGCATGCATCAATAAATTCTTGTGCCGGCAAACTATCGTTTTCTGGATTGACGCCGCAATCGACCCGAAAAACCTGGGGAATTGCTTCGCATATATCCCACACAGCGCTTCCCCGCATCGTCACGGCCAAAATTGGCTTCAACGTAGGAATATACTCATACAATTTGCTGGGGATGGCCGCAGTCGAAACACTGAGCAGAAGCAATCCGTCTGCTTGACGCAACTTTTCCGGCACTTCATTGCGAGGAACATGCGGGACACGAATGAGTTTCCACCCTTGTTCCAAAAATTTCGAATTCCAGCTATCGAAATATAGCAAATCCTTCTGCTCCAAATTTCCGAGTAAAATGATCTCCCCTTTGGGATGCGATGGCATGGCGGCAATGGCTTGGAGGACGGGGCTAAGAAGGTAGCCGATCTTTTGGGTTGCCCTTGAAGCTGAAAACTGTCCGGCGTGTAATAGTGTAAGAGCGCGAGAAGGTGAATTGAAGCGCACCCGCTTCTGCTCACTTTCAGTCGTCAAAGTATATCCATTTGTAAGAACACTTATTTTCTCTTTCATCTCGGGATATCGAAGCTGCAGCTTTTGCCTCCATATTGAGGAGGTAACAAAAACATGGCTTGCCCCTTCTACGACTCTTTTTTCCCATTTACCTTCCATATACTTTCGCAATCTGGACTTCTCGAGGATGGGCCTAAGCGGTTCATCGAGCCAACCATCTCGCATATCGACAATGAAAGGCACGGAGTATTTTCGTGATAACAAGTAAGAAGAGACATGAACAGATTCGGGAGAGCTTGAGGACACGATAAATCCGATGTCCTTCATGTATTTGCTGACGACCGCATTGTTGACAATTTTCTTCGCCCAAAAGATCGTCTGGTCGGGACTAAAAGCGATGGAAGAAAAAATTCTCCATGCGCGGCGCAAGGATTGATAATTATGGGGATGCTTAATCTCACCGGCGAATTTACCGGGCGTCTTGAGAGGATCTTTAATTGTTATTTCCACCCCCCACCCAGTTTCCTGAACATTGTCTGCCGTTCCAGCACTCAAGAGAACAATCGTATGGCCTTTGTTCTTCAACCACCGGACAAACCGCTCCACACGCAAAACTCCCACGTGACGGGGATTGCTCCAATATGGAGCAACGATCAGAACGTTCATAGACTTTTTCATGGTTGCGGCCAATGCAATCGAATCAGAATCTGGATAAACTATTAGATGAACCTCTCATAAATATTCTCCAATTTTCGGAGCTGAATTTCCAGATTATAGTTTAGTGCGACGTGTTCTCTCCCGGCTTCCCCGAAAAACATCCGTTTCACGGGATCTTCAATAAGTTCTGTCAATTTTGCTGCCAAGAGGCGACTATTCCTTTCATTAACTAAATAGCCCGTCTTTCCATCCAAAACAACTTCGGGAATATCGGCATGAAAAGTGGAAATCACGGGAAGTCCAACCGCACTTGCCTCGATGATGCCAACTGGCGCTCCGCCTTCATTGTCCCCGTCCGTTGCGGTAACGCTGGGATGGAGAAAAATATCCGCTGCAGCCATCTCTTGTTTAGTATCGTTGTGTCCCATAGCGCCAAGAAGGGTTACATAAGCAGTGAGGTTGAGACGCTGAACCATCGAGGCAATTCTTTCATTTGCTTCCGAAGTATCACCCGAACCAATCAAACGATATTTGACATTGATTCCCGCATCACGAAGATGTGCAATAGCTTCAAGGGAATACTCAATGCCTTTCTTTTCCCGGAATGAAGAAACCTGCAAAATCACAACCGGCCGATTGTTGATGCCGGAAGTGTACTTCTTGTGAGGATACTTGCCGAGGTCGACGCCTAGGTGTTGGACAATCACTTTATCTTCGCGGCAGCCAAGATTCACGAGCTGTTTTTTTAAGAAATTTCCCTCAGCGAGAAATACCGAACCATAATTGAAAAGTTCGACGTAGCGTTTTTGCCATAACGGTATCCTTCCCAGTTTGGACACGTCCTGCCCGTAGAATGTCGTCACCATCGGGAGGCGTTTCTTTTTGACGATGTGAAGCCATCGCGCCCCTTCAAAACCAAAATGCGCGTGGACCAGTTTAGGCTTCAGCCTTTTGAACCATTCGTCAAAGAACAGTCCGTACGAGTCAAAAGCGCGACGGTACACCCTGCTAACATGTCTCTTCCAAACTGGAAGGTCTTCCAGAGAGTATATTTCGTCGAACGGAAACTGATTCACGTTTTCTTTCTTTTGCGTGAAGACAACGCTTCGAAATTTATGAAGCCCAACAAGCTGGGAATAGACCCATGATCCGGTATGAAAGAGGTATGGAGTTACCAAATGCGCAATGACAACTTTTGATTCGCCAGTCGCTTCTCCGCCTTCACTCGGTGCTCCGGGCCTCTCTCCATTATTGGATTTATAATCGTCTTTGCCGCTAACTCGATGGTGAGACATTCGGTGCCTTTAAAAAATTCCGGGAAGCATGCGTCGTAATCAGAGCAAACAACGTGAAGAGTATAAGGGTATAACCATTATTGGGGAAAATACTTCCTGTAAGATGACTCAATTCGCCGTCTGTGAGCAATCCGTAGACGACAAAACCGATGATGGAGACCATGGCATATTTAAAAAATTCAGCGTGCTCTTTTGTCGCGTCAGCTTTTGACAATTTAAACGCGTACACAAATGCAATTACAAGCATCGCCATGAAACTCAACATCGTTAACACACCGTAATCGTCGCCGATTGACAGGAAAAGTTCATGGGGTGTCCCCAGGAACAGAGTTGGCATTGGACCGTGGATCTGCCATTCATATTGAAAGCCGCCCCCTCCAACCCCAAAGGGGTACAGATATAGGATCTTCAAACCGACTTTCCAAGCCTCTAACCTGTACAAAGCACTTGGGTCTAAAAGCGGGGAATTGTTACCCGTTGCTGCACCGAAAAACCTGTAGAGATAAAAAATGAGATATCGATTGAAATATACGGCCGCGGCGAGTATTGCGGCGAGAAACCAGTGGACAGCCTTCTTATTTCGCGGTATGAAGTAGAGCAAAAAGACCTCGACCGCCATTACGATGAATGTTCCGCGGTTGAAACATAACAGCGAAAGCAAAGAAAGAAGAAAAAAACTGAGGAATGAAATCGCTCTGTATTGACGAAATCTCGGGTTTACCATTGTGTAGAAAACTATTGGAAACATCACGGCGGATTGAATCCCAAATAAATTTGTATTGTGATATCCAAATCCAATCCTCATTCTTGCGACGAAAATATTGAGGGGTGTAAATCCGGCTTCGCTCAATTCCGGGATTGCCGCTATGGCTGACGAGAAGGATGTCAGGACAAGGGCGAGCAGAATTTTGTCTGTAAAATTCTCTTTGCGAGCGGCCAGATAAACCAGGATATAATAAAAGGAGACAGTCTCAAAAATTCCAGTGTAGAAAAGAAGCCAGCGCTTCTCATGGTTAACCGGCAGAGAGTAGGGAAAAATAAGCGAGAAGAATGTAAACAACACAAATGCCATTAGCGTTTTGTCGAATGCGTTGAGTCTCCATAGCGCGCGGCCGTCGTACGTTGCAAGAAAGGATCTCAGAGCTGCGAGTAGCAGAAGGAACTGTATTATCATGTGAGGAGTTATAGCAAAGTCCCCAATGCTCACAGCAGATCCGCTAAAGTGTTGTATGAGAGGGAGAAGTGCTAAGTACCCAAGTATAAGATAGGTACAATCGATAAAAAAGAAGTAACCGAGAAAAGGAAGGAGCGGTAACGTAAGAATTACAAACACCGAATACCGGCCAAGCAACTTCATCGCTGCCATTGAAACCGCAACGTAGAGACAGAGAATCGTGAGTTCGATCCAGAACAACTTCTTGCCGTTTTCAAGCCTCATGGTTCGTTCAAACATCCCTATTTCTCCTCGGGACGGCTAAGAAAAGTACTCCGCACGATTCGAGTGGGGCGGGAAGAAATGATTTTTTCCATTTTCTCAAGAGAAGGATTCCTGAAGCCAGCCGAACACTTCGGCGATTTGGATGCGGTTGAATACGAGGCTGGCGATCGAATAGCTCGCGATTCCAACCAAGAAGAGAATGGACAACTGCAGTTCCTTCCCGATGATTGACGGGAGAACAAGTCTCACTGTATAAAGAGAAAAAAGCATAAGCAAGCTGCAAAGTAACGGCGCCCTTACACTCTTGAGCATCTCGCCTACCTTCATATCTATCAACTTGAATGGAATTAAAAAACCTGGGTACGTGCACACAAGCGTGGCGATTAAACAGCTTGATGCGACTCCGATAATTCCCCAATGCAATCCAATTACGTAAGCGACCACGGCAACAACTGCTGTAAACAAACCCCACCGGAACATCCAGTCTGGCCGATTTTGAGCTAAGTAGATCGATCCTGTGGTTGCTTCAATGGATTGGATTAGCCCTAAAGGTCCATAAATGATGAGCAAAGCACCCACCATTTTCCATTTTTCCCCAAATACCACTGCGACAAAAGAATTACTTACGCCCATTATCCCCAACATCATTGGGAATGTAATCAAAGCGATCATGCCTGTTACTTTCAGATAAGCGTTCCGAAATTTTTTCTTGTCGTCCCGAATAGTCGAAAACACCGGAAACATAACGCGGGAAATAACAGCCGTAACGTTTTGCAACGGATAAAGCATGATGCGATACGCCAGCGTATAATACCCCAACTCTTGTGCGCCAAGAAATCTTCCTATGAGCAGTGCGTCCGCATTCCGGACAAAATAGTTCATAAGGTTGAACCCGGAAAGATTCAGACTGAACCGGGCAACCGTTCTTATCTCCCTGAAATCAAACATGAACCTTGGCCTCCACGTACTCATGAACATCGAGAGCAGAACCGAAGAAAGGATGGCCGTCGATAACGCCTGAAAGACCAGACTCCAGACTCCAGCTCCTTCGACAGCAAGAGTAATCCCCACAATGGCGCCGACTAACGTAGAAAAAATTTCCGCCTTTGCTAATTTGTTAAACTGCAGATTTCGTTCCAAAAGAGCTTGATGCGATATCCCTATGCTCGAGACAAGGAAAGACGCAGAAAGAACTTTCAGGACTAAGATCAATCTCATTTCATTGTAGAAGGCTGCGACGTAGGGTGCGATCAAGAACACTCCGGCCATGACAAAACACCCAAAGGCAACATTCACAAAAAATATGCTCGAGAGTAGAGTATCACTGATTTCCTTGCGTTGAATGATTGCGGACGATGTCCCCAAATCTCTGAAAATGTTTAGAAACCCTATCACGACCATTGCCATGCCCATAAGTCCGAAATCGGAAGGCACGAGAGTCCTCGCGAGAACGACTGTGGTAATCATTTGCACAACTTGCCGGCCGAACTGAGATATAGAAGACCATTTAACACCCACCAGTGCAGAGGATAAAAGAGACATTATGAGCTTTTCCTCAGTACGAAATTGTTGTCCATCGAAAATGCCTCGGTCTTCTCGATCTTGCGCAGGAAATAGGCAGCCTCTTGTCCCAACGTGACAAAAAACACTGACACTGGCGAGAGCCCGAATATCTCGAGCCCGTTTTTCTCAAGCACACTTTTAATTTGATATCACTATATCAAAAAAACATTGGTATTCAATGGACGCGCCAGAAAAGGGGCACAATGCATATACCGATTCCCCTCTCTTTAGGAACCTGATGAGCCTCGGTAATCGCGTGCGAACAACCTTCTAAATCTTCCATGCCGTCCGTGTAGAGAATAGAATTGTCCGATTCATCTCGATCCAGAACGAGGTAAATAGATGCGATGAGGTCGAAGTAGCGTGTGTCGCAAATCATGTCCGCGTGATCAATGCTGAAATGCTCGAGGACATATTGCGATATCATTTCTTTTTACGGTTCCTCTCCGCGTCCAATATCAGCCAATCTGCGATGTGCATATTTTTTCAGCACTCGTTGAACCACAGGATTGGCACGGTGAATATGAGCCGCTTGTAGTATTTTATGGTCGAAAACCTTTCTCGCAATCGGAACATCAGGAAATAAACAGAACCTGATCGGCATTCGATTCTTTTGCTTAAGAATTGTGATTGTAATCTACGGAGCTGTCTGCACAGTGTCCCGCGTGCAATCCCCGAACTGCGAAGAGCTGCAGAGCCATCGGCAAACCTGGATAAACCTAGCGAGATCCCCTCCATTTCGTAATATTTGTCAGAATAAACATGGCCTTTTCTGATTTCTTCCAACTATCATTCTCTTCTATGAGTATCCAGAAAAATGTAATAAGCAGCCCACCAAAGGTTATCATCAAACTGAAAATCGTTCGCGGCGGATATGACTTCTTTTCAGGTGGGACAGGATATTCGACGACCTGCAGCACGGGAATATCCTTCTGTTCTTCGAATCGCGCTTGCTCATACATCGGAACCAGAAACTCCAAAATTCTAGTATATACTTCGACATCTCGATAATGCCGGACGTACTGTTTTGCGGCAAGCGGCAATGAATCGAGTCCCAAAATGATGCTCTTGTTTTCGCTGCCTCTTTTCATCTCATCGAGCTTCTTCGAATACTCTTTCACCTGCATTCGCAGTTCTTCCAACTGTGGCGATTCCTTGGACAATGTGTTTTCAGCAATTGAAAGCTCAACTTGTCTCGAAATCAGTTCAGCCTCAATAGTTGAAAATGTCGTGATGATAAGTCTTGTCTGATCCTTTGCCTCATACATACCCGTTCTCTCTTGATAATATTGAAGCGAGTCTTCTGCGATATGCAAATTCGCCGACATTTCATTATATCGTTGTTCCAGAAAGATCCTGTTATTTTTTGATTTTGCGACATTGAGTTCGACAATGGTCTTGTTCAATAGCTCCAGAAGATAGCTTGCAATATCGGAAGCTTTCTTCGCCGAGCTGGCGCGAACAGTGATCTCATACGCATTCTCGTCGTTCACCTTCCCTTTGATTTGCTTCCGAAGTGTTTTGACCGCCTTTTCCATACTCTCTGTCTTATATTCTTTCAACAAATCAAATTTAGAAATGATTTGTTCTATGGTAGGCCGGCTATTAATGATAGTAGTATACAAATCCATATCAGCGTTCTTGGTACTGGCACTTAACCCTACTGGAAGATTGGAAAGGTTCTTCATGATTGCCGATACGCCTGAGACCTGTTTGTCTTCGGCCGGCAATATCGTTGCGGTTGATTCATATTCTTCGGCTACAAAGAAATAGATGAACAAGTAAGAGATCGTGAACAGCGACGCCGCGACGATGAGAAGCAGCCGTTTCCACTTGACGAGCAAGACCAAGTAATCTAAAAAACTCGAATCGCGAAAATCACCCATGAGAGTCCTTTTAATGTACACCTTGTTGTGAATAGCTCAATCTCAGCCTTCGCTCACTAGCGAGTGTGCGACATGAGAATCATCGTTACTGCCTTGACGACATCTTCGACATCCTCGTCGGTCAGTTTTGCGGAAAGAGGAATTGACACAGTCCGCTCACCCACAAATTCCGTATTCGGAAAATCCCCTTTCTGATATCCGAACCGATCGCGATAATACGGATGAAGATGGAGGGCCGTGTAATGAACACCCGTTCCAATCTTTTCGCGAAACATCAAATCCATGAATTGATCTCGGCTAATTGTCAGTTCCTCTACCTTTAACAACAACGTATAGAGATGAAAAGCATGGCGCGTGTTTGGCTCAACAGGCGAAGGGAGCATCACAGGCAACCCTTTAAAGGCTTCGTTGTATATTTCCCATATTTCCCTTCGCCGACGGGAGTACGCTTCAATTTTTGGCAGCTGGCGAATCCCGATCGCTGCCTGAAGATCCATCATGTTGTATTTAAAGCCGGGAAAAACTACCTCATAATGTTTATAGCCGGTATCGGAGAATCTTTGCCATGCATCTTTGGTCATTCCATGAAGCGCATACATCTTTATCTTATCCGCAATCTCCTTGTCGTCCGTTGCAACCATCCCTCCTTCTCCCGTAGAAATGTTCTTTGTTGCATAAAAGCTGTATGCTGTCATCGCACCATAGTGGCTGATCTTTTTCCCGCAGTACTCAGTTTCTATGGCATGGGCAGCATCATTGATAACAATCGCTTTCCCTGCCTCTGCAATCCCCATAATAGATTTCATATCGCAAGCGCGACCTGCAAAATGCACGGGCAAAATAGCTTTAGTAGCACTCGTTAGTTTACTTTTGATTTGATTGGGATCGATATTTAAAGTCTGGCGGTCGATGTCCGCAAACACCGGAATGGCACCGGTATGCACTATAGCGTTTGCGGTTGCTGCAAACGTCATCGGCGTTGTGATAACTTCATCGCCGGCTTTTATATTCGAAGCTATGAGCGAGAGATGAAGAGCAGCGGTGCAGGAGTGAACTGCAACGGCATACCGAGTCCCGACATATTCACGGAACATTCCTTCGAACTTCGATACTTTAGGGCCGGTGCCAATCCAAGAGGAACGCAATGAATCGACCACCTCTTGAATTTCGTCTTCTTCAATTCGCGGACTGCCAAAAACCAGAAACGACTGACGCATCAACAACTCCTTTATCAACGGGACAATTCACACGCGACATGGTGTTTCGATTTGTTCCCGCAAAGAAACAAAACAATCAATCTTGTGATGCTCAATTATGCACAAACAATTTCTACTTTTTAAGTTGCACGACCAGTACAACTAAAGTCACCACAGTTCCGATAATGCTAAACAACTGTCCATATAGCTGCATATAGTAGGCAAAAGGCCTGTACGGCTCTTTCGGAACCCAAACATAGTCTCCTTCGTCGATTGTCGTTTCATCGGGCTTGAGCCATTGTTTTGTATTCGCCTTGATGATTCGCGTGTCGCCCGAGCGCGCATACTCCGTGTAACCGCCCGCCAGACTCACATAAAAATCGAAGCTCTTGCCGCTAACGTAAACGACGTGCCCCGGGTGAACAACTTGGCCAAATACGTAAATAGTCTTTTGGTTGGAGGCGATGACAATTTGATCGCCGTCGCGCACGTATACGTCTTTCGATTCATCGTTGCGTAAGAACAAAGAGGTGAAATCGACAACCACTAATTCTCTGTTGAGACGCACGTTGGTCTCCAAAAAGAAATACGCGCTGTCCTCCGGTGTAACACCTCCCCGCGCACTCTCCAATCGTTCCGAAACAATTTCTCTTTCTGTCACCGAGCGACGGAACACTTTTGACATACCGAGTGAAGCAAATTCAGTAAAGCCTCCGGCTGCCCTGATAACATCGGTCAGCTTTGTTGAATCTTTTGTTATCGGATAGTTTCCCGGATATAAAACCTCGCCCTCTACAGTCGCCTTATAATCGCGACGCAACTCCATTTTCTCTCTCACCACAACGCGGTCCCCGCGCTGCAAGGGAACATCCGGAGCGGCACCCGCGACAATCGCCTTCATATCGGCTGAAATTGTCTGAAATGTATTTCCTTCTTCGTTCATCCGCGATATCGTCACATGGCCGCTGTCTGCCAACGGAGAACAACCGCTGGCAATCAGTATCATAGACATCAAACTATCCCCCTCGACAAACTCGTAGGCACCCTGGCCGTTGACCGCTCCATACACACCGACAAAGTCCCTTAAAATATTTTTTGCGGGCACAATGACAACATCGCCGTCTTGAAGAAGCGGGTCACACTTGCTTTCTTTTGTCGCCATGAATCTTTCAATATCTGCCGTTGATTCCGTACCATCTCTATGCCGAATTTTTATTTTACGTAGCGAGCCTTCAGCCGATAACTTCTGGGCATCTTCCTTCGAAGGCTGCGTTCCTTCCATGGACTTCAATATTTGGTCGGACTTGCTTTTGGCCATGGATATTGCATCTTGTGCTCTTTCTGTCGCCTGCACGTAAACTGTATTTTCTAGAAAGCCGGAACCAGTCACTCTTACCGTAAAAATCCGGGGGGTCAAGAGCGTAAATGAAATATTACCGCTAATATATTTTTTCCGAATCTCTGATAATACTTTCTTTTTTGCTTCGACAAGATGCAACCCTGACACCGAAACTTCACCGACCGTAGGAATGATAACAGAACCTTCCGGAGTGACAGGGAGTTGAAGACTGATCGGCGGACTGATCCAGATGTTCACACTATAAATGTCGCCGGGGCCAACAAGGTACTCCTTTGGGTCTACCGGACCGTCCATTACGGCGATCTTGGCACTTTGCGAACTCTGCTGATATTCCCTTTGGATCTGTTCTTTTTGAGAATAAGGGTCATCCCTTTTCTCATTCAGTTGGGCCTGCAAAAACGTGACAGCCGCACAGGATATCCCAAACATAATAAAGAGTTTTTTCGACAGCGTTAAAGTCATTGTCATCTTTTCAATTTAGTAGAAGTTTTTCTGCAATTTCTTTTGCGATCCTTTCGGCAGTTTTGCCGTCCCACAATTCAGGGATTGTCCCCTTTTTGTATTTGCCTTCAAAAACCATTTGAGCTTCAACGGCGGTCCTCGCGTAATCGAATCCCATTAATTTGTTCGTCCCTTCAGCCAGAGTAACGGGGCGTTCAGTATTTTCGCGCATTGTAAAGCATGGAACACCCAGATACGTTGTCTCTTCCTGAATCCCCCCTGAATCGGTGATAGCAAGTGCGGCCGATTCCAGCAGGCAAAGAAAGTCTAAATATCCGAGCGGCTCGCAGAGGATAATGTTGGTATTGAGTTTCAATCTTTCAGCCAATTTGAACTCATCAATCATTTTCCGGGTCCGCGGATGGACTGGAAAGATGACGGCATGTTTTTTTGAAATGCTTTCCAGAGTCGAAAGGACCTTCGCAAGACTTTCCTCGACATCCACGTTGCTCGGCCGGTGCAGCGTGACGAGGGCATAGTTCTTTTCGTTCACACCGAGAGTCCTTTTTATCGTTGAACGGCGCGCTTTCTCTTGAAACTGAATAAGGGAATCAATCATTATGTTGCCGACAAAAAAAACTTTCGCATCCGGCACTCCCTCATTACGCAAATTGGTCAGGCCGCTTCTTTCGGAGACGAAAAGGAAATCGGCTACAGAATCTGTAATCACGCGATTGATTTCTTCGGGCATCGTGCGGTCAAAACTGCGAAGCCCGGCTTCAACATGGGCAACCGGAATGAGGAGTTTTGAACAGACAAGCGAGCACGCAACGGTAGAATTTACGTCCCCCACCACGATCACGACATCCGGTCTTTCGGCGAGGACGACTTTTTCAAACTCAACCATAATTTTGGCGGTTTGGACTGCATGCGAACCCGAACCGATGCCAAGATAGACATCGGGATGCGGTAATTCCAAATCGTCAAAGAACACCTTCGACATGTTTGGATCATAGTGCTGGCCGGTATGCACGATCCGGTGTGAGATCGAAGGATACTTTTGAAACGCCTTATGCAGGGGAGCCACTTTCATAAAATTCGGACGTGCCCCGACGACACTGATAATTTTACCTGAAGGGACGGCTTCGCTCACTTTAAACCAATTCCTTTTTCAAGCGTTCAGAATACTGCTTGGAGTAGTACTGCTGGTATTCCCCCGACAGGATTCTTTGCCACCATTCTTTGTGGTTAAGGTACCACTGAATCGTTTCACGAATTCCTTTTTCAAATGTATGCGTGGGCTCCCATCCCAGAGTACTCTTCATCTTCGCGGCGTCGATCGCGTACCGGCGGTCGTGCCCCAGCCTGTCTTTCACAAAAGTAATCAACGATTCCGGTTTGTTCAGCTCCTGCAAGATCAATTTCACGATTTCGATATTCTTCCGTTCGTTGTTGCCGCCGATATTGTAGACTTCGCCTTCTTTTCCCTTGTGCAAAACCGTATCAAGAGCAGAACAATGATCCTCGACGTACAACCAATCCCGGATGTTGAAGCCGTCGCCGTACACGGGAAGAGGTTTATCGTTCAAAGCGTTGGCGATCATGAGAGGAATCAATTTCTCCGGGAATTGGTACGGACCGTAATTGTTCGAGCAGCGAGTAACGATAATCGGAGTTCCAAAGGTATGATGATACGCGAGGGCCAACAAATCGGACGAAGCCTTGCTTGCCGAATAGGGGCTATTCGGATGCAACGGCGTTGCTTCCGTAAATTTCCCCGCCGATCCCAGTGAACCGTAGACTTCGTCCGTTGAAACGTGGACGAATCGTTCCACGCCAAATTGCCTTGCCGCTTCGAGAAGGATGCTCGTCCCGAAAACATTGGTTTGTACAAATACAGAAGGTCCGAGAATGCTCCGGTCGACGTGCGACTCGGCGGCAAAGTGGACAACTGCATCGATTGAATATTCACGGAAGACCTTCTCAACGCCCTCCTTCTCACAAATATCAGCTTTCACAAAAACGTAGCGGGGACTTAAATCTATGCCCTCTAAATTCTCAAGATTCCCGGCGTAGGTTAACAAATCTACATTGACAACACGGTAACCGGAATGAAGCTGCATCAGATACCGTATGAAATTACTTCCGATGAACCCTGCACCGCCAGTGACAAGAATGTTCTTCATCCGATCAATTAGTCTAATTGGAAAACTGTATCAGGACGATTTTCGTGCCGAATCTCGTCAACCGGTTCTCTCTTCCCTTTGCCGGCAAAAAGCCTGTTCGGCAAATTCACTACCGTTCCTTCGCCGTCGCCCACATTCTTATACGCATGGACAACTCCCGGTGGAATGATCACCGATTTCGGTGCGTCCTCGCCAGCGATAAAAACAAATTTGTTCTGAAAGGTGGGTGAGTTTTTTCGCATATCCCACACATAGACCTTGAAGTTTGACGGGCCGATAAATGCGAACATGTCGGCCTGGTCGACGTGTTCATGGGGCCCCCGGGCAATGCCCGGATGCGTGACCGAGATGTACGACATCGCCGGCATAAATTGCTGTTCGACTTCATCCTCACGAAACAACTCTGCAAGCCATCCTCGATCGTCAACAAATTTTTTCAAATCCCGTATGATAACGTCGTGAATTTTTCCTTTTTTAAACATCGCGCCACGTGTTTATGTTGTGTGACATACGGCTGCCAGGATTTTTAAAAGATAATCTTTAATTTACAAAAACCGTCGTGAAAAATCAACGAGCGATGCCGCTAAGTAGTTAATGGATAACGCGATGACGAAATTGAAGCGCATTGATTCAGTGCGCCTTATTCAGAAGAGAACTGCCGAGAATAAGAGTAGCAAATGAGACGGGATTTTATTCCTTTTGTGTTGGTTGTGCTGGAAAAATATACGGAACTGCCCATAAAGAATCAACTTACATCTTCTCGGGCGCCGACACGCCCAAAACTGAACAGCCGTTCGCAATAACTATCCGGGCCATTTGGCAGACGGCAAGCCTTGCCTGCATCAAGTCCTTATTGTCGCTGATCACACGATGTTGATGATAAAAGCGATGGAAGGCTTCCGCGACTTCTCGAAGATATGTTGTCAAACGGTGAGGCTCATAGGCAGCAGCACAGCTCTCAATCACCTCGGGGAATTCCAGCAGAATCTTGAGAAGGTCCACTTCTTCTTTTTCTTTGATCAATTCAAAACGCGACGTTTCAAGAAGATGCTGCATATCGTTGACCCGTATGCCTTGTTCAGCGGCAAACCGCACAATGCTGGCAATGCGCGCGTGCGCATACTGCAGGTAATAGACCGGGTTTTGTTCGGACTGTTCTTTTGCCAGCGCGACATCGAATTCAAGATGTGTGTTCGCACTCCGCATAACAAAAAAATAATGCACTGCGTCCGTGCCGACTTCATCGATCAATTCGTCAAGCGTATACACTTTTGCGTTCCGTTTAGACATTTTCACCACTTCGTTCCCTTCAACAAACGAAACCATCTGGTGAATTATCACTTTCACTTTATTCGTGTCGTATCCCAGCGCTTTCACTCCTGCAAGAACATCGGGAATAGTCGCAATATGGTCTGCTCCGAAAATGTCGACCACAAGGTCAAAGCCCCGCCGAAATTTTTCCCGATGATACGCGATGTCCGGCAGACGGTAAGTCGGCTCGCCCGTCCTTTTTACAATGACTCGATCCTGTTCTAGACCAAACGCCGTCGCCTTAAACCAGACCGCTCCCTCGCTGTCGTAGGCAAGCCCCCGGGACCGAAATTCTTCGATGACCTCCTTAATTTTACCTGAGGTATAGAGAGAGTCCTCATTATAGAAAACATCGTGTTGAACGCCAAGCCGCGCCAGTGTTTTCTTGATTTTCTCGAAGCACCACGCTTCCGCTTTTTTCTTGAAGTACGTTTTTTCCGGGTCTGTTTCTCTCAGAGCATCCCCTTTTTCCGCTTTGATTTCCCGGGCAATATCTGCTATATAGTCTCCCTGATAACCTTCGGAAGGAAACGGATATTCATCGCCAAGAGACTGCCGGTACCTCGCATAGACACTCTCAGCGAGAGTGCGCATTTGGTTGCCGGCGTTATTGAAATAATATTCGCGTGTCACATTGTGCCCCGTCCACTCCAGGAGATTTGCAATCGTCGCCCCCAAGATGACCTGCCGTCCGTGGCCGCTGTGCAAAGGTCCGGTCGGGTTGGCACTCACCCATTCCACATTCGCCTTAATTCCGCCGCTAACTGCGGACCTGCCGAAGTTTATTCCTTCATCCAGTATTAACTTTGCACTTTCGATCGCATAGTTGTCGGTAAAATGAAAATTGATGAACCCCGGACCGGCAATTTCCGTCGACGAAATTCTCGCCGGGTCGATTGTCATCGCATCGACAATCGCCTGAGCGATCTGGCGCGGGTTTTTCCCCACCGATTTTGCGATGACCATCGCGACGTTTGTCGTGAGGTCGCCATGGGCGGCAATTTTCGGTTTCTCAAAAATAATGTCGGCGGCGGGGTACTGAAGGGAGGTCAGGGCGCTGGCTACTGCGCGATGCAAATACTCTTTCATTGATGGACTGATTTCTTCAACGGACGTGCTTTTCTTCTCGCCGGAACGGCGGCAGGCTTATCTTCGATGTATTCAAACTTTGCGTCGCCCCATAGTTTTTCCAAATTGTAAAAAGACCGGGTTTCCTTGTGGAACACATGCACCACAACATCGACAAAATCCAAAAGCACCCATGTGGACTCCCCCTGTCCTTCATCGTGCCATACTCTTTCGCCGGCATGTTCCGCCCCGTCACGAATGGCATCCGCGATTGCGCGGACATGTGTGTCGGAGTCTGCGGAACAAATAACAAAAAAATCCGACATTGTCGTCAATTTTCGCAAATCGAGAAGAACAACATTTTGCGCCTTTTTCAGCAGCGCGAACGCAGCGACTTTCTTAGCAAGTGCTTTTGAGGTCAAGATGTTCCCTTTCATAATATGAATAATGGCGCGCAATCAGTTCCATGCGCGCAAGCTCTTAAAATCCTTTCCAAGAACCACGGAAGCAGTCACGAAATATTCCGGGCTTATTTGTTGGACGACATTTCTCGGGTCAATTCCGAGGTCAGACGCGATTTTTTTCGCAATGTCGGCGTTGCCGCTGCGGTCAATGACAAGCGATTGTTTCACGTCAAACGTTTTGTAATTCCCCATCTCGACGACATCGTATCCTGCGGCACGCAGGAAACTCGTCATTCGCTGTCCTGTCCCCGAAACGCCGCAGCCGTTCAACACATCAATCTGAACTACATTCTTTACGGGAGCGGCAGCCTCCGCGCCGGCTGCACGGGCATGTTCATTAGTGCCGTTTGAGGGAAAAATTATTGCGTACACCTGGTAGAGTATAAATGCGGCAACTGCGGCGACAAGAAGGTTAAGAACAATTTTTTGAGACGGGTTAACAGTTTCTTTTTCGGTCATGTCGCTCTATTTAATGAGGGGCACAAAAAAACCGAGAATGCACCCTTGCGCAACCTCGGTCATTACATCGCGTCAACAACATCTTGCCATTCGTTCGTTTCAATATCCCTCGTCGTTCTCCAATCCGTGGTAAAGGCCGGGATACGGCGAATACAGACTGTTCAACCCGAACGGAATCTTTTGATAGGAAACACGCAACAGCATATTATCCGATGGACGATAGTTTATTTCTGCACGGTTTAGAAAAACTCCGGACAAGCTGTTTTGCAGCCGCTGGTCAAGTGTACTATACGGTGAATTTTGAAGGCTGACGTCAACCCGGGCGTCAACTTTGCTGGAGAATTTATACATCATGCTGTTTGTATACATCCCCAGCGCCAGACCCTGCCCGCCCATTGTCGTGTAGCCCATCGAAAAACTCTGCCGCATCTTGAAATTCTCCGGGTTGAAGAAACTCAAAAGATCGGAGTCGGTCTCCGGACGAATAAACGAATCGGAAACCTTCGGTTCATCCTCAGCGGTTCTTTTGAACTGTGAATACCCATTCTGTGTCGCCAGCAAACTCATCGCGACCGCGCACACCAGAAACATACCGTATCTGCCGTTCATAACAACTCCTTTATGAAGCTCCACAGAAGATAATAAAAAAAATCGGAGTATAAGTCAAGTGATAGCATGAATTTCTCCATTAAATCCGCGCTATTTTGCTCTTAAGAATTCAGCACTTAGCATCGGCAATGGCATCGCATTCCCAAATGAACCCGCTAACCTTTATTTAAACAATCGAAACAAGAACGGGGTTCCGTTTCCGAAGGATCTCGCCTGCCTCTTCCAACTGGGCGACAGTGTTGACCCCCCGGACTTCATCAAAGTCATCCGCCTTTTTTGCGGCTACCTTCAACCCGTGTTTCCAATAATAATCGAAAACATCGGTCAAGTAATACTCGTTCTGCATGTTGTTCGTGGTGATATGGCCAAGCGCTTCAAACAAATACGCGTTGTCAAAAATATAAATCCCGGAATTAATTTCCCTTACTTTTCTCTGATCCTCTGTTGCGTCCTTTTGCTCAACAATGCCGATGACACTGTCACCTTCTCCCCGCAGGATTCTACCGTAACCGGACGGGTCATCGAGGCCGGCGGTGAGGATTGTTGCAACAGCGTTCGCTTGACGGTGAAATGATACAAGGTCGCGGATCGTTTGCAAGCGGAGGAGCGGAACATCGCCCGACAACACAAGGACGTCGCCATGAAAATTCCCGAGCAAATTTTTTGTCTGCATCACGGCGTGGCCGGTGCCGAGCTGCGGTTCTTGAACCGCGAATTCAACGGACGGCGCGGTGCTGCGTAAATAGGCCGTTACCGAGTCGCGGCAAAACCCGACGACTGCAATGATTCGGGAAGAGTTCAGGGCAACAGCAAGGTCCACAACATGGTGAATCATCGGCTTACCGGAAACCTCGAACATCACTTTCGCTTTTTCCGAGTTTTTCATTCGGGTCCCTTTTCCCGCAGCCATGATTACCGTTGCAAAGTTTTTCTCCATTTTCTATCGGATTGTAATAATTGTGTTATCGATAAGGCGTGTCGTGCCGAAGCGGGCGGCAAGCGCAACAAGCGTTCGGTTCCCCCGCTTAAGCAAGTCGATGCCGGCAAGCGATTCAGCGTCAACCACCGCAACATAATCAATTGCGGCGGAAGTTTTTGTTTGAATCATTTTTTTCACCTCTCCGGCAATTGCAGAGGAGTTCCTCTCCCCCTGGCCGGCCATTTCTTTTGCACGCCGGAGCGAGGCATGCAAAATCAATGCCTCCGAACGTTCCGCTGCCGAGAGGTAAACGTTTCGCGAACTCATCGCAAGGCCGTCCTTCTCTCGGACGATCGGCGACGTAACAATTTCAACGTCGAAGTTTAGATCCTTCACCATCTTTTTTAGTACTGCGCATTGTTGAGCATCCTTCTGCCCGAAAAAGGCTTTGTGGGGCTTTGTCAACGAAAGTAACTTAGCCACCACCGTTGTGACTCCACGAAAATGTGTAGGACGAAATTTCCCTTCTAGGATCGAGGAGAGCCCGTCAACAGTAATGTAGGTGGAATATCCTTCAGGAAACATTTCATTTTCCTGAGGCGCAAAAAGAACCGTAGAACCGGCAGATTCGCAAAGCCGCGTATCGCGCTCGATGTCGCGCGGATACTGCGCAAAATCCTCGTTCGGCGCAAATTGTGTCGGGTTCACAAAAATTGAAGTGACGACAACGTCGCACGATCGCTTTGCTCTTCCGATAAGGCTGAGATGCCCTTTGTGTAAATATCCCATTGTCGGAACAAGGCCGACAGTCTTCTTTCGAAGTCTTGCGCGTTCGGAAAAACTCTGCATCTCATTGGTCGAAACAATTGTCTTCATGCCGGCGAGTGTGAAGTCATAAACATACGATGGTCCTTGAGAAATGCGGGGTTATGAAGAAATCATTTCTAAAAGCTTCGACAATGTTTCTCGCAAGTCTTTTCTATTCACGACGAGGTCGATGAATCCTTTCTCCTGGACAAACTCCGCTTTTTGAAAACCGGGCGGCAGGTCTTTTCCGATCGTCTGCTTGATAACTCTCGGGCCTGCGAAGCCTATCAAAGCACCCGGCTCGGCTATATGGATATCGCCGAGCATTGCAAAACTTGCCGTGACCCCGCCGGTCGTCGGGTCGGTCATGACGGAAATATACGGAACATGTGCATCCGAAAGGCGCGCAAGCTTCGCACTCGTTTTCGCCATCTGCATGAGCGAGTACGCAGCCTCCATCATTCGGGCGCCGCCGCTCGACGAAATAATGATGAGGGGCGTTTTGGTTCTGAAGGCCTTATCCACGGCCCGGCTGATTTTCTCGCCCACGACCGAGCCCATGCTTCCGCCGATAAACGCAAAGTCCATGCATGCAATCACAACGTCTCTTTTCTTGATTTTCGCCGTTCCGCAGCGAACAGCGTCGTTCAGTCCGGACTTCTTGATAGAATCTTTAACGCGGTCTTTGTAGCGCTTCGTATCCGTGAAGTTCAGAGGGTCTTTCGACGTCATTTTCCTGTCCATTTCTCTGAAACTTCCGCTGTCGAGCAAAAGCGAAAAATATTCTTTGCTGCCGATGCGGAAATGAAAATTGCATTTTGCGCATACCCAGAGGTTCTGTTCAAGAACCTTCTTGTGAACCATCTCGCCGCACGATTCGCACTTCGCCCACAATCCTTCCGGCGTGTCTTTCTTTTGCGACTCGGAAGAAATACTTTCTTTTGATCGTCGAAACCATGCCATTGATTATCCTTTGAATAAATGAGCAGACGTTTGATGTGCGGCAGGAAATGGAAGAGTTTGAATGTCAGACTTTCTGCCAGGCTGTGTCGTAATGAAGTCCCGGATGTAGAGCGGTTCCAGTGTTGAAAATGTTTCAGCGGATAATCTGTTCCCCTCTTTCTCCGCTACAATGCCGACTGAAGCCGGATTGCATACAATGTCTTCCACGCAGCGATGCATTCCGCTCAACTCCGGCATTGTTCTCATTTTCTTAGCGCCGTCGCCGACGAAAACGACAACGCCACGCCGCGATGCATCTTCGATAACCAGCGATGCTGACGTTATACTGTACTCCGAGCGGCGTGTAATTCCGGCCTCACTTACCGCATAAAAACAAAAATAGACTTCATCGCGCTTTGCATCGATCAACGGACACACAATTCCCGGCGATTGTTTTGGGTCGGACCGGTAGTATTCGTACGCAAGAGCATCCAGGGTCGGAACGGCAATGATTGTCTTTTCCACAGCCATTGCCAGCCCTTTTGCCGTGCTTAATCCGATGCGCAAACCGGTAAATGAACCAGGTCCAATTGACACGGCGATCGCATCAATGTCCTTCAACAACAGAGAGGCGTCGGACAAAACAGTATTGATCATCGGGAGCAGCTTTTCAGAATGGATGTTCTTTTCCATGGCGGTTCGCTGCGCGACGATCTGACCTTCGTGCACCAAAGCAACTCCGCACACATCCGTCGCCGTCTCAAGTGCTAATATCATTCGTTGGCTGCTTTTGCAAAGTGAATCATCCTTTGGTTTTCACTTTCACCTAATTCTAACGTAATGTCATACCGGTTCGGCGGAAGAGCCGATTCGACGATGTTCGCCCATTCCAACAAGCAGATCCCGCGGCCGAAAATATATTCCTCGAAACCAAATTCCGCCAATTCGGAAAGAGAGCGAAGCCGGTAAAAATCGAAGTGGTAGACCGGATATTTTCCGTCGACATACTCATTCAGGATTGTGAACGACGGGCTGACCACGTGAGCGTGGACTCCAAGGCCGAGACAGATGCCTTTCGCAAATTGCGTTTTTCCGCTGCCAAGGTCGCCGTAGAGTGCAATGATATCGCCGCCCTGCAGCGTCGATGAGAATTCTTTCCCGAGTTCGACCGTTTCATTCGCGCTATGTGTCAAAACGGAATTCTTCATTCATCGCCGGTCAACTGCCCGATTTTTTGGGCTCGAGCGTAATCACCGGAAGGATAATTTCTTCCATCGAGATGCCGCCGTGTTGAAAACTGTCTCGGTACTGATTAAGGTATTTATGGTAGTCCGTCGGATAGACGAAATAATAATCTTCTTTTGCGATAATGTAGTTGATCGTCACGCCCCGCTTCGGCAATTTATAGTCCTGCGCGTTCTTAATAAACACCGACTGTTTCTCATCCGACTTGAGATTCCGTCCGAATTTGTATCTGAGGTTTGTCGACGCTTCCCGGTCGCCGATGACTTTCGAACCGCGCAAACAACGAACGCTGCCATGGTCGGTGGTAATGATGATCTTCACATCTTTCTTTGTTGAGAGCGTCTGCAGCATTCCGAACAACGACGAGTGTTTGAACCACGAGTCCGTAAGCGACCGGTATGCCGATTCGTCCGGAGCGATTTCCTTCAGCAGCGCTGAGTCCGACCTCCCGTGCGCCAGCATATCCACAAAATTCACAACGATCGAGGTAAGCCTGTTTGAAGCATAGGAGAGGATATTGTTCTCCGTTTGCCGGCCAAACTCTCCGTCCAAAATTTTTATGTATTTCGGCTCGGGTTTTAATTCAATATGGCGCCGTTCCAACAGTTTGTCCAGGAGCTGCCGTTCATAGCGGTTATGGCTGTTTTCATCGTCTTCTCCCTGCTGCCATATTTCGGGGAAACGCTGTTCGATTTCCGCCGGGAAGAGGCCGCTGAAGATCGCATTCCGCGAGTAGGGCGTCGCCGTGGGCAGGATGGAATAGTAATATTCTTTTTCCATCGAATAGTATTCGCGGAGATACTTCTCCATCACCAGCCACTGGTCCAGCCGCAAACAATCGATCACAAAGAAAAAGACAGATTTCCCTTCTTTCAGTTGGGGAATAAGGTACTTGTCGACGATATCAACAGACAGGGTCGGCTTCTTCCCTTTTTGCTGAAGCCAATCCGGATAACTTCGTTCGATGAACTTCGAGAACTCCGCGTTGCATTCGCGCCGCTGGTCATCAAGCATCTGGTGCAGCCCGAGCCTTGGATGGAGGTCAAGTTCCATCTCCCAAGAAACCAATTTGACGTAGAGATCAACCCACTCGTCGTAGTTCAACGGGTTCATTAACGCACGGGAGATGGAATTGAATTCCTGAACATAATCTTTTGAGACTTGTTCGCTCTGAATCTTTTTCCCTTCAAGGAATTTTTTGCAGGCGAGAAGAATCTGGCTTGGATTGACCGGCTTCGTAAGGTAATCGGATATTTTTCCGCCGATGGCGTCTTCCATCAACGACTCTGCCTCGTTCTTTGTAATCATCACGACGGGAAGCGACGGCGACAAGTCTTTGATCTCCGCAAGCGTTTCCAACCCGCCTTTCCCCGCCATCATTTCATCAAGAAAGACAAGGTCAAACACGCGATTGCGAACCAGCTCGATTGCATCTTCTCCGTTTGTTGCTGTTTCGACGGCGTATCCTTTTTCTTTGAGGAAAAGAACGTGAGACCGGAGCAGTTCAATTTCGTCGTCCACCCAAAGAATATTTCCTTTTTTTTCTACTTCCATTTATTTTTTTCTTTCTTCTGATAACAAAATACAAATTGGACTCGCGAGAGTCAATTTGACGTAATGTTGGAGTAATGTCACAGTTTGAGAAATTTCACCCTCGTTCCCAAACTCACAGCCTGTGTGAAAAGTCTGCGAGTTTGGGAACGAGAAAGCGCTTGAAGAAATAGTGTCTAGCGTGAAACTGCAACACTGCCTTAGCACTAGGACTATCTATTGAATAGCAATATGGACGTCCAGTCCTCCTTCATTTGTTGTCGACCCGGGAATACTGGAACCTCCCGCATCCGGCGTAACTTTCGTGTACCGATAGAACAGCGATGCGGTTACCCGCGAACTGAGCACATAACGGATACGGGGTTCTGTGATGCTGCGCGAAGAACCTTCGCCCGGCACACCATTGTCAAGACCGGTTCCGGTTCCAACCGGCAACGATGTGAAGGTCTGGCGTGCATTGTCCGAGTAAGTGTAGTTAAGGCTGATGTCGATGTCGTTCGAGAGAGAAAGTCCGAAGAACGGAATTTCAAAACCCGACCTTCCGAAGCTTCCGGTAACGGAAATTTCCTTGGTTGCATTCTCGACAATATTTTCCGCCGACGGCACCAGGTCGTACGACGTGGTCGCGCCATACCGGATGTTCGCGCTGATGTTTCCTTTGAAGAATTCCTTAAATGTCAAACTCAGCCCGAGCAACGGAGAGAACCCGTAACCGATGTGCTGCGCATCAATAATCTGGTCGCCGCCGGAAAGATTGCCGTGGTACGAGGTCTGGAAGGATGAGGTGTACGCATGATCAAGACTGACCCGGGTCGTGAAATTTTTGAAGAAAGAGAGTTGTTCCAATCCATCCCAATGAAGCGAATAGTTGAAGCGGGGCATATACTCACCCAAAAGTTTTCGCAGGAGCGGAAGCGATTCGAAGCCATTTTCAAACGCCGCGGACAGTTTCTGATCGTTCGTGCGGGTATCCGATGTATTGTTTTGCAACGCGGCGTACTCTTTGCTGACTTCCCCGATGCCGCTTTTGAAAACGGAGAAGATGAACGTGGGGGGCATCGTGAAAAACGTACGGTCGATGCTGCCGCTGGTTGTTGTGCTGCTGATTGTCGATTGGCCGAACTTATCGGTGCTTAATGATTGGTTACGCGAATATTTCCAATCGACATTCCAACTCAAATCAATCCGGGCTCCCGCCCACAGATCGCGATTTGTGTGCAGCGTGATTTTGTTGTCTTGAGTGTACGAATCGTTAATCAACCCGAGGGCCGCTCGAAGACCCGTGCCCGTCCCGAAGCCGATAAACGGAAAGGCACTCTGCGTATGAATGCTCGTAATATCCGATGTCGGGTCCGAGACAAGGCCAAGTTGATACGCGCTCGATGGACCGAAACTTTGATCGCGAGCCATAAAAATGGGCACTCTGCCGAAGAGATTGGCAAATCCCGGCCTGCCCGGTACTCCGCCGTTCGAAGCGCTGTTCGACTCGTTAAAGGAAACGTCCACTTTGTCGTAATCAAGGAACGGAGTCTTAATGAACAAGCGCGCAATTTCAATAAGACTTTCTTTCGGCGAAAAAGGTTTCTTGGTTTTCGGTACGGGTGCTGGAACGGCCGTTGTGTCGCGTGCTTTGGTTGAATCCCGAATTGTCGACAAATTCGGCACTACCGTAGAATCAGTCTGTTCCGGTTTAGGCGCCGGGGGAGTGATATCCTGAAGTTCTTCATCGTCTTCGTGCCCTCGTCCCCGACCTACCCGACGCGAGCGGCTCTGCCCCTGCTCTTGCAGCGCTTCGGCCCCTTTCTTAGTCGGAAACCATGTTTCAACAAATGGCTTAAGGCTGACAGCGGATGTGAGAGAAATACTGTTTCCCCAGCTCGTTCCCTTTCCCAAATCGCCCTGCTGCAAACTGTTCTGCCATCGGAACGAGACGCTGTAATGGGACGACATCGTGAAATATTTGTTGAGGCCAAGCACATCGAGAATCTTCGGATGCGTTTCGATGTCGATGTTCTGCGTGTATGAATTGTCGCGCCCGAAGCCGATCACCTGATCCTGGAAAAACAAATCACCCAGAATTGACGAGAAATCCCTTTGACGGCCGAAACGGTCAATCTCAAGATGAACCAGCGAACTGCTTATACTCAAGGAGTAATTTCCCGATAGATTGATAAGCCCGTTTTCCGTCAGTTTCCATGAAAACGAGAGCGAACGATTAGCCGATAGAGAGCGATTCGGCGGGCTTTCTTCCGATTGGCCGCGCATTTGCTGATGTGTTTGAGCTCTGGACATATCCAATGACATGTTGATATTCTGGAGCGGATAGTACAAACGAAGATCTTTTAACCCTCCGAGCAAAAATATATTTTCGAAGCTGGCAAACGGAAGGAAGAAATTATCGGGCGAAGTGATATAGGCATATCCAAGGTGTGCACTCCACGACCATGAACTCTGGTATTGCACCGTCGGGGTCCGTGTTGCCGAATTCGTGTACGAGAAACCGTACGTGAGTTTATTGAAAAAATCCCGTATCAGCCATTTCTCCGACGGCAAAACAATTTTAAATGTCGGCATAGCATACGTGCTGGACGTCGTAAGGGTTTGCGTTTCAAGAATGAGTTCTGCCTGTGCGGCGTTGGCTTCTTGGACCGATCCTCCCTGTGCGAGCACAAGCTCGCGCTGACGCGCTGCAGCTGCCGTCACATCAATATCGGAACTCGGAAGGTATTTCGGGGATGTGCTTCCTTCCGAATGAGAATAGCTAAAAGGAAGCGATGTCCCCACCCACGTCGCCGGGAGGAACCGGTCAAGCGCGAAATTTGACGAAAGGTTCCAATTACGGTTGGTCATCCGGCTTCCAAACTGTGCTTCTAATTGATGGAAGTTTGGGTCGACGTCCGAATAAGTAAAAGCAATATTGCCGATGTCGGCAAGCTTAAGAGTTGTGCTGACACTGTACGCCCGGCCCTTGCTGTCGTCCACGTCGGCCAATCGAAGCTCATTAACCCACACGGTTGCCGAATCGATTTTGTGATGATAGAGAGAATCCGAATTCTCTATCCCAATGGAAATGTACTGCACGTTCGTTAACGTCGGATTGCCAAGTACACTGTAAATTGCGCCGACCGGGCCTCCCGGTACCGCCTTTGAAATCACCCTGTTTATTTCTGCCGAGTCCCTCCCTTGCTTAAGCGATGTAATGTCCCCGAACTTTATGTCAATATTGTTCTGAGGATTCCAGACGCTCGGTTCGTCCCCGGACTTCGGGAGCGCAATAGGCACAGACGGCATGATCGGCTCGCGGTATTCATAATAGTTCAGGCTGTCTGCTCCAAGACGCAGGAAAATGCTTGCACTCGGTTTCATCGGATTGGTCGAAAAAGTCGGATCGCCCCTTACAAACATTTTCAATTCCCGGTAACTGAACATATCCAACGGTTTGGTGCCAAACTGTTTAATCGCCTGCCTGCTGTCGCCCGGCTTCAAATTGCGGATATTCATGGAAAGCGCTTGCTCGTTCTCGAACACCTGTTCGTTGGGTTTCGTGAGGTCCCGGGCGCGAGAAACTCCCGGAGGACTGATGTATTCGGGGTTGTCCTCGACGTTCACAACGGCGAGGGAAAATGTGCTGTCATTCTTTACTAACTCTTGCCATTGATTTCCTACCAGGTCGAACTGTGCAATAGCGAGATGAATTTCAGATGTAAAACCGGTGAACCACATCCTCGCGTATTCGACCAAAGAAAAATCCGGCGAACCAACTTTGTTTTTCCATTGGATAAGCGGAATTCGGTACTGGTACCAGCCATTCGCACCGCCGCCGACAAGCTGCGGATTCGCATAAGAACCCGAAGCCGTCTTTGACGTATCGAGATTCAACTGATATTCGAAATAGCTGTTCGTCTTGTCCAAAACATTATTACGGTTCAAATCGTCGGTATCGGGATTATAGCCCGTTTCACTCTTATCGACAAAGTTATTTTCTGTTCCGTTGACATGGCTGTAGTCACCATTCGAGGCAGCGATATAGTCGTCGCCCGCCGGGTCGTTGACGATGTCGGGAAAGTCGGCTTGGTTTGCAGCGATAAAGGAGCCATAAGTAGCCCGTTCTGCATCATCATGGAGTCGATCGATACCAGTGTCCTTGTCATCGTTCATGCTGCCGTTCGGCGTCGTCTCGTTGTCTTCGGTATGTATGTTCCCGGCTTTGCTTCTCGAATCGCCGGGGATGACATCCTCGTTGATCGCGCCGAGGTCGATAAACACTCTGTTCTGTGCCGTATCGAGCGTCCCTCCTTCGATCTTCACCCATATTTCGATGAAATTGACATTCTCCTGCACAAGATCTACTACACCGGACGAAAGAAGCCGCTGCATGCCCCCCCAGTTTGTTGATATTTTTGAGAGCGTTAAGGGTTTGACTCCCAATGACGAATCCAAGTTCGAGGAAAAATTGTACTCCCCGCGATTGCGCGGATTGTAGTCAACATGAAAGATCGATGTAAATTGATCGGCCTGGGCCACCGATTTGTTCGGCCAAATATTTTTCACGGCCTCCCCGTTCGGTATGGTATACCAGTACGCTTTAGCTTTTGAAAACATCTTTATCGCGTCGGGTTGGGCATTCAACAAATCCGTGATTGTGTCGACGCCTTCCAGATACGCCGGAGGACTCATGTCGTGCCAGGAACCATAACTAACGCCGAACGGAATAGTTTTCTTCGCTCCCTCAAAATCATCGATGTACGCAATCCCTTTTCCATTGTCAATCCCGATTGTACTTTTCTTCGTATTTGGGTCCGGCGACATGTATGCCATCTCTCCGCGGAGCGTAAAGTCGGATTTGGCTTTCGTTGATATCAACGGGAGTGCGTCAATGGCTTTCGTAAGAAAATCAAGGTTCGCGCCGGTTTGTGCGTCCAACCCGTAAATCGTATTGTTGGTCGGCTCTTCGTTCAAACGGACTTTTTCGCTGAGGGTCTGTTGATTGAGATTCATAATCGTGAACCCGAGCGAGGTACGGTCTGAAAGCTTCAATTCGCCCCTCGTGCCAAGCAGAGTCTTCGAAGCGAGTTGGAACAAATCGTTCTGCTCGTACTTCACTTGAAGATTCGCGCCGGGGACCAATGCCGCCTGATTCTTGATGATGATCTGGCCGACAATATAATCGACTGTGTAATCGACGTTCGGCGTCAACGCCTGGCCGTTAAGCAAAACCTGAACACTGTTCTCGACGATATTGAAGCCGAGATTGATTGTGTTCGAACTTCCCGCCGTCGTTTTACCGGTGATCGTAAACCGGTCGCGCAATGTGTTATTTTGCGCCGCCCATGACAAGGTATCATACACATCGGCGAAGCTGAACGAATCGGGAGAAATCGTCACCTTGTAGTTGTCGAATGCCTTCTTCAGTCCCCCGTAGAGAGGCCTCCCTCCCGAAGTATCGGACCGTGTGCCGAGAAACGGTTCGACTGAAGGAAAAATAATTTCACCTCGCGACTCGTCGACAGTGTACGGCGGGATGTAATCAAAATTGTTATCAGGGCCGTTCGAGTTACCGTCCCCATAATTGTCGAATCCGAACAATTGCAGCAGTTTTGTTCCGCCGATTTGATCGACCGGGCTTGCCGCCGGAAGATTGTAGTAAATATGGAGCTCAAACCCCGCTTTTTTTATGTCGCGTCCGCCGAGAGAATAAATATTTTTCATCAACAATCGCCATGCTTGCCTATTTTCAGGCAAAAGAGATTTCGGTTTAATAAGTTTTAAGACGAGAACTTTCGATTGCTGCCCGGATCCGGTAAACGTTCCATAGACATTATCCTGATCGTGACCCAGGCTGCTCTGGACTCTGTACGCCATTGCGATCGCTTGCCCTGTTTGCAGCGACCTGTTCAAGGTAATGTACCCCGCCCACTGCTGTACGGTGTAATCTTTTATCGGAGTAAGTTTTTGCCATCGGCCGACTTCGGTTTCACCCGGAATGGCGTTCGTCGTATCACTGCGAAACCGGTCGTACGATGCTGTATCACTCGGTTTCACAGAGGGAAGGTTGATAAAGGCTACACCTTGAAAGGCAGTCGGGTCCGCCGGGTTTTGACTTGTAATCCACACCTCTTGGTCGATGATCTCTTTGTTCGGGTCTCCCTGATGCAGTGAGTTGGAATAAATTTGTTCAAATAATGGAATATAGCTAGTGTCGACGAAATAATGGTCGGTGTTATAGTTGTAGGCGTGCAATGTGAAGTCCGTTTCTGAACTGCCGCCCGTAATATTTTTCTCCTGAATCTGTCCTTTCTTTTGAGAAGCAATACCGGTCAGCTTCAGCGGGCCAAATTGAAATACTGCTTTGATGCCGAACAATGCTGAACTGCTCGAAATAAAAGAAGAATTTGTCGCCAGTGAAACGTTGCCCGCCTCTACGCTTTGAACAATTTCATCGTCGTAGCCGGTGTACTTTATTTTCAGCTGGTTTTCATATTCGAACGTCCGCTGAGTATTCCAGTCAGCGAGAATGTTGAGCTTGTCGCCGATCGTGCCGCTTACGTTTATCTGCACTTCTTGCGAAAAGTCAGGCGTGTTGCGGGTGCTGCCGAGACTCGACAGCGTTATCTGGTCTGTCGTCGTATTGGTAAAGGCAGCATGGATATCGACCGCTCCGGAGATATGAAGATTTATTTTCGGCGGTCCAAAAATGCTGAAGACGGGATTCGCCGGAATGGGTATATCAATGTTCGTAAACGAACCGAGCAGGTCTCCAAGGTCGTTTTTCTTCTTCCCCCCTTCATACTTATAGACTGCATCCTCGATGCTTCGGTAGATCTCATACTGGTCCCGAAGTTTAATGTATTCGCTCAACGGCACTTTTTGCGGGATTCTTATATCCTCGCCGTTAACGGTCTCCCGAATAGTGACATACTGACCGGCGGAATCTATTGAGACAGTTCGGATGATAAGCGACGGAGGTTTTCCAAACATCGAATACGTCCGCTGTTCAAAGTACGAAACCATGGGTGCGTCAGTCCGATGGTACTTAAATTGGGCAATGCGTGCCGTCGAATCGCGCGGTATTCTTCGTATCGAATCAGCGCGAGCGAGCGAATCCCTCATCCGTTTGGGGAGCAAGCTCAATGTATCTTTTTTTGCAGAGGTATCTCGAATGCCGAGCTTCATGCCGCTGGTATCTCTCTTTCCAACAGCTTTTAGCACGGGAGCGTTTTTGGTGCCAAGCGAATCGCTCAGCGGCATGCCCTGCGTGTGAGAGTCAGATGGTTTGCGCAGGAGAGTCGTTGTATCTCTCCTGGCGGAAGTATCACGAACGCCGAGTTTGATTCCGCTGGTGTCTCTCGCACCCGCGGCCTCTTGTACGGAAGCATTCTTGATGCTCAGTGAGTCGATTCCGGGCATGCCTTGAGGATGAGAATAGAATGATCTGCCCGGGTTGGTCGGTGTGTCTCTTCTCATGGATGTATCACGAATGCCGAGTTTGATTCCGCTGGAATCTCTCGCTCCCGCAGCCTCCGGCGCAGAAGCATTCCTGCTGCTCAGTGAATCACTCCCCAGCATATTTCCACCGTAAGAGACGAATGGAAAGGAAGGCGAGTATCCGGAAAAGAAAAACATCGCGGTCAGCGCCATAACAAGGATGCCGAACATAGCGCTGCGCCCTCTGAAAAAAGAGACTATCCTGATTAATATAGACGTACGTATTGGATTCACTACCGGAGATAGAGAAAACAGTCAATCGCCCGAAGGCACATGGTCAACGCGGACGGAATGTCTTTCGCGCTGAGCGTTTATTGATCAAGTAGCAAAGATCCGCTGACTGTTCTCCATTTTTGATTGGACACCAATGAATGGTATTACAAAGTAGAAAAAAGATGAAAGAATTGCAAGCTATGGTAATGGGCTACTTTGCACCATCGACCCTTCGACGCGTCCCCCTTTGGGGGACTTGCTCAGGGTGAACAGGCCAAGTTCATCCTGTCCCGAAGGGATCCCTTCGGGAAGTAAGTGATCCCGCTCGAAGAGCGGGAGAGCGCATCGAAGGACGATGAAGCACTTTCTGAATCAAAATAGCCCACTACCCAAGCTATGCATTGAAAGAAACGACGACACTTTGTATATTGCATCATGATTCTCTTCCGACATATTCTGCGGGCGCATTTCGCACCGTTCATCGGCTCATTTTTCGTCTTGATGTTTCTGTTTGTCCTGCAATTCATGATGAAATTTATGGATCAACTGGCAGGCAAAGGATTGAGCGGCGCCGTCATCGTCGAACTCATGGTGCTCAACCTCGCATGGATCGTTGTTCTCGCCGTACCGATGGCCGTCCTTGTTGCGACCCTCATGGCGTTCGGCGGACTTTCCGCGAACAGCGAAATCACGGCCATGAAAGCAAGCGGTGTCAGTTTGTATCGAATGATGTTTCCCGTTCTGATCGTCGCCGGCATCCTGACGTATCTGATGGTTGAATTCGACAATAAAGTTCTCCCGGAAGCCAACCATCGTTTGAAAACGCTGACAACCGACATTCGCCGCAAGAAACCGACCTTCACACTGATTCCCGGGTTATTCTCGCAGGATTTGCCCGGCTACAGCATGCTCGTCCGAAAAACTTTCGCTGAATCAAACAACCTCGAAGGCGTCATCATTTACGACTTTACAAATCCGAATAAAAATGTGACCATTACCGCAAAGCGCGGCGTTCTTTCTTTTTCGTCGGATTATCGCCGGCTTATTATGGACCTGTATGACGGTGAGATCCACGAACTCACCACGACGGATAATAAGTCGTACCGCAACATTAAATTTCAACGCCAGGTACTGACAACGCAGGCCGAAGGCTTTGACTTCGAGCGTTCGGGTGAAAACACGTTCACCCGGGGAAACCGGGAACTGAGCGCCGGCGAAATGCTGTATATCGTCGACAGCCTTAAAACACAAGCTGTTGCTTCGCGCAATCGCATTAATGCACTCACCGACGGCCTCCAGCAAAAAGTATTTTCCGGCTCGATTACGAAACAATCAGACGCTTCCGCCTCCTGGCGTGCGATCGAACCGTTCACAAATATCACCAGTCAATTGATGATGCTGCGCAACGCACTCGACGGTGAGCTCGCGAACTATACATATCTCGACCGGACAATGAAACAATTCTGGGTGGAGATCCACAAAAAATATTCAATTCCAGTGGCATGTTTCGTGTTCGTCCTTGTCGGCGCGCCGCTCGGCGTTATGTCGCGCCGCGGCGGATTCGGCGTTGCCGCTTCATTGAGCCTCGGCTTTTTCCTCTTGTACTGGGCATCGCTCATCGGCGGCGAAAAACTCGCCGACAGAGAATTAATCGAGCCGTGGCTCGGAATGTGGATCGCCAATATCGTCATCGGTGCGCTGGGAGTAATTCTCACGTACCGCATCGCGAAAGAAAATGTCGAACTGCGGTTCGATTGGTTCAAGCGGCTCGTGCCCCGCCGGTTCCGCACTTCACTGTAAGCATTGTTCACCATCATACCACTCATGAAACTTCTCGACCGGTATATCACCAAACAATTTCTCCTCACCGCGCTGTTCGGGATCATCGCGTTCACCATTATTTTTATCGTGATCGACTTGATGGAAAAACTCGACGACTTTCTCGACCGAAAAGCGGATGCGATGGTCATCGTGCAATACTACATCGCATTCACTCCGGAGATGGTCAAACTCATGACGCCCGTTGCGATTCTTCTCTCCAGCCTCTTCACGACGGGCAAACTTTCGAACAACAACGAGCTGACGGCGATGAAGTCCAGCGGCGTCAGCATGTACCGTTACATGGCGCCGATGCTGATCATTGCGCTCATTATCAGTGTCGCCTCGGTCTACTTCAACGGCTGGATTGTTCCTTACGCTAATCAGCGCAAATTCAATATCGAACGCGTTTACCTTCAGCGTAATTACGAATCGACGGCCCGTTCAAATATTTATATCCAGGACGGCCTGCGCCGGATCGTCTCCATCAATTTTTTCGACCGCGCCACGAATCTCGGAGGCCTAACGTCCATTCAAGACTTCAGCGATTCCAACCTCATCAGCATTTCACATCGTCTCGACGCGCGGCAAATCCGCTGGGATACCGCTTCGGGAAAATGGACTCTCTTCGGAGTTACGCAACGCTCGTTCAATCAAAATGAGGAGAAGATGAGCACCGTGGACCGGCTCACCATTGACACGCTTCATTTTGTTCCCGCCGACATAGTCAAGAAGGAAGAGAATCCCGACGAGATGAATTATTTTGAGCTTCGGCAGTTCATCGAGCGGCAGCAGCGAACAGGAACCGATGTCGCCCGGTTACAGGTCGATTTCTATAGCAAGGTGTCATTCCCGTTTGCAAGTTTCATCGTAGTTTTGTTTGGCGTCCCCTTCTCGTTTGGAAAACGCCGAGGCGGTTTAGCGGTACAATTCGGAATTTCAGTAGCGGTGTGTTTCATTTATTTGATCTTCATGAAAACCAGCCAGGTGTTCGGCTACAACGGAGACCTTCAGCCGTTGCTTACGGCGTGGCTCGCGAACCTGATCTTTCTCGCCGGCGGCATAGTGAACATCGTCCGGATTCAAAAATAGAACTACGCGCAAAGAACGCGAAAAGGCACGAAGAAAATATCTTCGATTGGGAGTTGGGCTCAAACTTCGTGTTGCCTCGTGTCCTTCATAGATATATCCACGAAAAGCACGAAGGACACGAAGGAAATTTATTACGCTGGAATTTGAGTTCAAACTTCGTGTTTCTTCGTGTCCTTCGTGGACAGTTCTACAAGCTTACCTTCACAGTCAACTCCGTCACGAGCGCAACTTCCCCTCCGCCGACATCCTGGAAATGCATGCCCATTGCCGACGTAATCTCTTTATTGTAATTGGATGTTGACCAGGCGGCATCGAGCGCGCTGATGACGTGGTTGACGACAATAAGGGCGGTTGCTAATTCTGCTGTATAATAGTAGTCGTTCGCTTTTCCGCGATTGTCGGCGTAGGTTTTCATCTGCTGAGGGATGTAGGTAACGTCGTAACCGTCGTCGCCGTAACGGGTGCCGTCTTTCCCCACATAGGTATCCCACCCGTACTTAAACTGGGAATATTTTCCGATCAATTCGTAGTACTGCTGCGTGTTATATTGAGGCAATTCATGGGAAAATCCTGTCGTATGGGATTCTGCTTCCCATGCATTGATAGCGGCGAAGTCAACTCTTTCCCATGAAGGAAGCGACGTATTCGGATTAATGATTATGGCCGGGTTTGGCGCCCCTGATTCGTCGTATGCAGCCCCGTTTTGGTTGATCCAGGTTGCGTAATCGACCGCGCTCCAATGCTGGTTGGCGTAATTTTGGAATTCGTTGGTCTTGTTGTTCCCTTTGGTGTTGTACACGATTGCCGTCGTAACGACTGCAACCTCAATTGCAAAGAATATTCCGCTCTTCACGAGGCGGTCTGAATAGAACTCGCCCGATCCAGGGATTAAAAGCGACATCGCCCCGCCGAGCAAAGGGCTTTTCAGTTTTGAACGGTCGGTTTGGCTTTGCACCATGACGCTTTGCGATTGAGGAAGCGAATCCGAAGGCGAAACTGCGAGCAAATCCCTTCGCGCGTTTCCGGTGAGCGGATTAGTGCCGGCGATAGCTGCCAACGGAAGCAAAATGAAAAAAAGAAACGCTTTCATAGATATAGCACTCCTAAAAAAATAGATATTGTCTTTCTTGCGCAAAATCTTCGGCAGAATTACCCCAATCAATAAGACAACCCTGACAAAATTCCTATTTACAGTGTTTGAACGCATAACAATCTCCTTGCGTTATGATTGAGAAGCGTTGGTCCAATTACTGATCACATTTGGATCAGTGGTAACAAGGAGAATTGTGTCTCTCTCAGTTAAGATCGATTTTCAAAATCAAAAGACGAGTATGTCCTGCAGCATTTGTGCAATAGCTAATCTATATCGAAGTCGAAAAGAATTCCGAAATAAAATCTCCATTCTTTGCCGTAATGAACCGGAGTACCGTCGGTGCCGGTAATCGAAAACGAATCAAAGCCGTATGTCCCGTTGAAAAATATCCGCGTAGGGTAAGCGTAGAAGGAATACGATTCAAGCCGGAATTCGAACCCGGCGTCTCTCTTGAACGAACCGATGACCGGATCTCCGTTCCATGCATTCCCATAATCACCATGCACTGAAGCATACAACTTGTCGAAGTACAAAGGAAGAAAACGAACATCGATATTGTCCCACAACGGAAAACGATACGTCGCGTTCGCGAACGCCATCCTGTTCCCGCCAAGGGCGTAAAAAGGATAGCCCTTCATCCCCAGCATTCCACCTGCGTAAAAATCAAAAAAGTCCGGAACCTGGGGACCGAAGATCGTACCGCCGTGCAGCGACAGTGTGAAGGTGTGCTTCCACCACGGTAATTGAATATACTCGCTGTACTTCACTTCGGCTTTGTGAAAATTAAACGGCGAAAGGACAGGCGACACGCCCGTCTCCGTCTCGGCATACTCATTATTGTAGTTGAAATGGTCCAGCTCGTAATCATACCGGAGAAAGAGTTTTCTGCCGACAGGATTGATTTCCTCGTCGCGCGACCGCTCGACGCCATTGAACTCCCACGTCAACGAGAAATCGTTTCCCTTGAAATACAGATCGGTTGACCCGGGAATATCTTGGTTCAAAGAAGGAGAAAACGTCGACGCGATGTCCTGGCTGTAGCGCGAGTTTGCAAAACCAAGCGTGATAACGTCCGCTTCTGAAAAGAGGTTTTGTGTAAAATTAATATCAAACTCCAGTAAGCCGTAACTGGGATTGAAATTCACCGTATCCAATCCAAAGACTCCCTGCACTGCCTTTGCTTCTCGCGTTATGTTATAGATTTGAAAAGAAACGGCTGGTGATAAGCCAAGCTGATAAAGCCCCGGGATTCTGGCCCGGTAGTCGAAGATGAAAAACAAATCACGTTCGAACTGCCGATTCATTGCCGCTCCGCCAAAAATACTGTACTTGTCGATCACATCGGATGACGTAAAATAAAATCCTGGCTTTATGTAATCGATGCCTTTGTTCGCCGTGCTGTACTCGTCTATCCGCAGGAACGGAACAATGGAAAGGCTCGTGAAAATGTTCTTGTAGGGCTTTGGTTCTGATTTGGGAAGTTGCGTATCGTCGTATGAACGAAGTTTACTCCAGTACATCGAGCTGTCCGTATCGGCGAAAGTCGGGGATGCAACAGGTGCAGCCGTTACCGGGACGTAACTATCTGCCAGAAAATTCTGTGGGGAAGGCGATCGGAGCAGATTCAATTTGAATCCGCCGGAGGTGTACGATGCAAACGCGACGTCGCCCGCCTGATTGACTGACGGCATGAAAGCTCCGCCGAGCACATTGGAGACCTGCTCTACAGCTTTTGTTTGAACATCGTACGTGTAGATGTTAAAAATTCCCGTTTTATCCGAAGAAAAATAGATCTTTTTCCCATCGGGTGTGTAGGTCGGGTTTCGCTGATCTTCGCTGCAGGTGAGAAGCGTTTCAACCGTTTCGTCGGCAACTGTTACGCGGGCAACATCCTGCGCCTCGCGGAGGGCATAGCCGAAAACGACCGCAGTCCCGTCGGGAGACCACTTCGGAGTGAACACTTGCTCGCCGTTCTTGAAGTTCGTCACCAGGTGAAAATTCTTCCCGTCACTGCCGACTAGGCCGACATTCATCGTGGCGTCGCTTTCTGTCGCGAAGGCAATTGTTTTACCATCCGGAGAAACTGAGGGGTTCAACGCACGGAGAGAAAACGTAAGCCGAGTCTCTTTCTTTGTGTCGAGGTCGTACACGTACACATCTCCCACGCCGGACCAATGGGGATTGTCGCGTGTGATTTTCGAGTAATAAATTTTCTTCCCGTCAGGCGACCAGGAAACGGACGAGTGAATCTTTGCGCCAACTTCTATTTCCTTCTTCGAATCGAGGTCGTAAATATAGACCGAGGACACGCCGAAGTAGTCGGATGTTTTATTCGAGGTGTATGCAATTTTTTTCCCGTCCGGAGAAAATGCAGGATAGAAATTTCCAAAACCGACGGAGCCGATCGTCTCTCCTTCCACCCTGCTGCGCAGTATCGGCTCCGAACGCTGCCGGTACTGTTCAACGAGGTGCCGGCGCCATTCATCGTACAACTCCTGACCGCTTTTCCCTATTGCCTCTTCAATCGCGCCGTCGATCGTCATCGCTGTCAAATTCGACAGATTCAATGCTATCCTCCGTATTGCGTCCGGGCCGTATGTTTCGGAAATATATTTTACCAGCGCGAAGCCGGCATTGTACGAAGATTCGTTGCCAAGGCTCGTCTTTCCGAAAACACTCATTTCGCTCCACGAGAGCATATTCCCGTCCAGCGCATACATCCGGAGAATCATGTCGCGATGCGAGTCCCAATAATCGTAGCTCAACTCCGGTCTATTGTACTGCGCCACTCCTTCAGCAAACCAACTTGGAACGAGGAAACCCGAAATCGGATACGACACGATGACATTCGGATATCCATAGAGCACATCCTGGCGCCGCTCGGCTTCGTAGCCGAGCCATTGGAAATAAATTCCCGGGACGTGCCTGCCGAATTTCATCGACGTCTGGATTTGGATGATATGTGTAAACTCGTGCGTCACAACATTGCGGAACCAATTATGCGTGCCGCGTAAATCAAAGTCGAGCGGAGGCGCCCAGAGTTCGATTTTGTTGTCATAAAAATAAGCGGCACCGTTTGAGTAATCGTCGTAATCCTTTAAGACGATGCTGACTTTCTGGTCCGGCTCGTGATGGTACAGCGACGTCACCGGCCCGTAGATTTCTTCGGCAACCTTTGCGACAACTTTCGCACTTCGTTCTTCACCATTGTGGAAGTGGACAAAAAAATGGGGGGTTTCGATGGTGAACCAATTGAGTTCGGTGTGATTGAAATACTCGTCCTGAGCATGAAGCGTGGTCGATAGCACAACGATCGCCAAGACTGCGAGAGAAGTGAGATGGAAAAAAGCGGGCCATAGTTGATGGGAGCTCCGAAGGCGGCGCGGAAAGCTCAATCCATTTTGTTCGCGTGCTCCGGACCTGCCGGCTGCTTTTTTCATTACTTTATAACTGCGATTTTTACCACAACACTTTTTTGTTCCCCAGAAGCATTCGCCCTGATCTGCGCGAAGTATACTCCGCTCTGCACTTTCGAAACATTCCATTGCACTTCGTTGTCGATATTTCCAACCCCCGGACCTGAGAATTGGTCGACCAACTCGCCCGCCATGTTGTAGATTTTAATTGCAACTGTCGCAGGTTTGCTGAGATAGTAGCGGATGTTTGTTATTTTATCGTACACAGGATTGGGCCAATTATAGGCCAATGACGTCGGAAGAAGTTCCGTCGATTTTGCGGTTAACGGTGTAGCGCTCATGACATAATTCGAGTGGTATTCATCCGCGAGGAATCCCTTCCAAAATACTTTCGAAGAGTCAAAGACATTGTCGACCCGCCAGACGTAGATCGACGAATCGGTCGAAGCCGCCGCCAAAAGGCTCCCCGAAAAGGCGAGGGAAGAAACCACGCCGCCCGTTTGCAGGGGGAAGCCGTTGAGAACTTTCCCGTTTCCGTCGTACCCATATATCTGGCCGTTGGAACTGCCAAAAATAATTCCGACAGAACTGCTTCCAAGCAGGCCGGCAATGATAGGGCTGCCGGAAATTTTCCCGCCGTCAAGAACCTTAAGCGGAAAATTCTCTATGGGCACGCCGTTCCAGTTGTAGGCGTATAAACCGTTGTCCGTCCCAATGAGAACATCCTCCTGTCCGTCGCCGTTGACGTCGGCAATTGCAAACGAACCGGTCACGTTTCCATTGACGTGATACCCGCCGGCACCCGCCAGCGCTCCGGCATCGAAGACCGAAAAGGTGTTATCATCAAACAATGCAACAGTTTTTGTCGAAGAGGAAGAATTCTCAACCTTGACATTCCCGAAAGCAACAATATTCTTTGCACCGGCATATATGGCCGTACTCTGGCTGTTGAGCAATGAATCGCGAGTCGAGGCTGTCCACGCATGAGCCGGCGTGACGGACAACAACGTGACCGGAGAGAAAGCGGCACGATGTTGTTGAACTGGGGCATGCACTCCGGGACAATCATCAATCGTTCCGTTCTCATCTCCCATATAATAATGCGCATCGGTAGAAATGACTGCGCTTACCGGCGTTGAAATCACTGCTCCGGTATTGATGGTCTCAATGGTATCCGCGAGACCGTCCATATTTAGATCGTTGTCGGCCAAAATCAGGAACGTGCTGTCCCTGACGCAAGCAAGGCCGGCAGTCGACGTCGGTACATTCGCATTCCGGGCAAGCGCGGGTTGAAATTCTCCGCCGTAGGATGAAAATAGTCCCGTCCCGTTGTTGAGGTAAGGGGTCAGGTCATTCTTCAGCACATAAATGGAATCGCCGGAAGTGTAAATGAGTTCGTCCGAACCATTGCCGTCGATGTCGGCAAACAACGGAGCATCGTTTTGATTCAGCTTGATGTTTTTTCGTTTGATAATTTTTAACAGCGAAACGCTTGCATCTCCCACATTTGTTTGGAATGTCATAACCGGGCCTGCGTCGCTGAAGTTGTTCACCGTTACATGAGACCGGGCACGCGAATTGCTGAGCGAATTCGGATGTGTCGTCTCGCTGAATTCGTTCACGTAAACAGGCGAACTATTGCTTTTGAACCAGTAGTCAATCGGCGAGCCATCTTCGCTCCCGCTCCCAGCATCGAGCAATCCGTATGTCTGGCCGATGTCCTGAGAACCATCCGCCTCTTCGAGGTTAATGCCGCGATGAGCGGGGTCGGCGTTGATGGAGTTCGTGGCGAGGTTGTTGTCAATCACGGTCTCATCGATATGCCAGATGAGAATGCCGCCCATATACCCGATGGCACCGGGAAGGCTCCAATCCAATTCGTCGACATCGACGACGGTTCCGTAGATTGAATCGACATTGGATGCGTTGAAATCATTATTGTCCTGCAAATACGTCTTCGTCAGCAGCTGGCCGTTCCACCGGATGGTAAGCGTCTCCCCGTCCTTGTGTGCGTCGCGGTTCCGGTTTTCCGCGAGAAAATATTCTTTTGCGCTGATCGGAACTTTGAACACCGTATCCTCCCCGGTTTGATACAGCCCAACCGCGGGAGCCCGAAGCGACGAACTTCCGAACGCGACCGTAATCGGCGAGGTCCATCCAAGAAAAACTTTTTCCCATGCGCACGGCTCTGGCGGAAACAATCCGGAGAAACTAAAAATGGCCTGACCGTCCATCAACCCGAAACGCCCGATAGCAGTTGCACCGGTCTTCGTGTCGAACAAATCCGGCAGCCCGAGATGGCTGGCGATATTCGCAACAAGAAGTCCGTTAATGCCGAGTTGATAGAGAAAATCACCCCCCGTCGAAGCCGGCAGTGTTCTGTTCTCAGTCTCCGGCAGCACAACGGAGTTGGTAATGTAAAACGAATGGTTTTTCATCGGAACGCCGGCGTACGAAGAGCCGAAAATATTCTTTAGACCGTTGAGGCTAAAATATAAGGACGGGATATCGTACGGCGTCGGGTCATAGCCGATCGACGCTTGAAGGTCGATGTCCTTGCCCGATCCGGCGTGAAAGATCACGAAGAGGTCATAGTCCTGGAAAGGGAATGAGGGATACACCGAATCTGCCAGGCTCCAGGCTTCTTGGATTAGCGGTCCAAGAGAATCAATGGGAGCGTAATGTTTCATCTGGTTCGGCAATGTGAGCACTGTACCGAGAAGCGTCGCTGAAATATTTTGCTTCCCGTTCGATGCCTTTGGAAAATAATTTTCTGCAAACAGCAGGTGGTCGGCAAAGTACGATGAGTCCCGTGGCGGGGCGTCGATAATGCGCTGCGGGGCGGTCGTGAGGTCAAACTGCCCGTTCCCGCTCGTCAGCGGATCCGTGTCCGGCCGAAACTGAACCATGACAGCAAGAATTTTCAGAGTGTCGGGAAAAGTATTTGACGACCGGGCGCTTCTCAAGGGAAGCGCGTCACCCTCTGCACGAAGAGGATGATTCATTTTTTGCGCGACGCAGTGGAATGCAGTGATAAATACGAGTGCAGCCGTGAGGCAGAACTTCGCCATCATGAATCAGTCCGTTGAATGAATGTGCAAAGCAAACGACGACCTTATACCAAGACTAATTCGGGCCGCCCCATAAGATGAGCAGAGTGAACCGCAATGTATCGGAGAGTGGGCTGTCTATATCTGACGCTGAATCATAACTGAAATCGAACCCGTACATGTCGTAACGAATGCCGGCTCCGAACGTCATAAACTTCCTGTTGCCGTAATCGGGGTCCTCATAAAAGTAACCCATCCGCAGCGCAATGAGTTTGTTGTACCAGTATTCGATACCCGCGGATGTTTGCGTTGAACGAAGCACATTGTTCCAGCCAGGACCTGTCCATGATGTGATGAGGGATTTTGGAAGCGCGTCGGATGTTACACCGTGCCGCTCCACAAGAAGCCTGCTGAAGTCAATTGCGATGGAGAGACTGTTAAACTCGTCTTTGATGGGAGTAATTCCAATTCCAACGCGAAGGTTTGTCGGCAACGGGTCGGCCTGAGCCGCGTCGATATATGTCACTTTGGGTCCCAAGTTCGAGAGATTTGCGCCGATGCTGAAACAATCTCCCAGGTCGACGTCGGTAAATGGGATGACAATGGACTTCGGTTTGTAGAGCGTTGCGATATCAAAACTCATGTCATAAGCGATGCCGTTGCCCTGTTCCTGTCCTGTTCCGACGGGAGAAAGGCTGCTGTTAATAAATCGTAAATTCATTCCTATCCCCCATGTGTCGGTAATCGTCGTGCCGTAACCGACCGTTGCCGCCACCTCAAACGCTTTAAACGTTCCCTTCGGAACGGGGCCCGTCTCGTCCGTGATGGTGAACTCGCCTAAGTTCAAATAGGTGACGCTCCCTGCGATACTCCCTCCCCACTCAGGAACATCCTGGCGGTAGTTAAGATAATCGTAAAAGAGATCGGCAAGATGAAACTGGGGAAGCCAATTCGCGTGCGTAATGCTGACTTCGTTTCCTTTGAGAAACCCCAGACCTCCCGGATTCCAGTACACCGAACCGGCATCGTCGGCCAGGCCTGCACCGGATTCACCCATGCCGCTTGCCCGGGAATTCGGAGAGATGAGAAGGAACGGAACTGCCGATGTTCCGCCTTGGGCAAGCGCACTTTCCGAACCGATAGCGATCATCGCCGCTCCTGCCAATACAAACATCATCGTTTTCATGCTCAAACAACCTCCACAAAGAATTTAATGGTGCAATGTACACTAATTATTTTTGAGGTTCAATATCGTCTGCGTAACGATGATTCCCGTCACCGGACGACCGACAACTTCCCGATTGCTTCATTTGTAAATTTTCCATCTACCGTTTTTGCAATTACTTTATAGAGATATGTTCCGTTTGCGACCCTCGACCCGTCGCGGTCGCGGCAATCCCACGGAATTTGAACGAACTTTTCCGGATAGCTGCTGCTTGAAAGAATTTGAATCAACCGGCCGGCAACCGTATAAATCTTAATTTCAACATTGACCGGGGTCAATTGGTTATGCTGAAAGGTGAAGGTTGTGGTCGATCGAATAGGGTCCGGAATATTATAGACATTTACTAAAGCAAGCCCTGTGCTCGAGGCAACTGAGAAATCCACCTGACTTGTTGATGAATTATTATATACATCCCATGCGCGCACGGCAAGAGTATGACGGCCGGGCGTCAACCCTGTGAGTTGATATTGCACAGTACCCGCTTGATAATTATCTTTTGCTGCGTTGTAAAAATCCGTCAAGTCAATACCCTTGGAAGCTCCGTCAATCCACGCTTCTAAGCCGTGTCCCACACCGCTTCCTGCATCGTTAACCCCGCTGCTGTCGGTAAGGTCGACAAGCATCAGTGGATTCTCATTTACCAGGTCACCCGAACGGAATGACCTCGTGTCGAAAAATATATTGATTGTCGGCCCCTGAGTATCGTTTGCAAGCGACGTTGACGTTCCTCCTACAATCACCTGGTTGGTATAACCGCGCCCGTCCGTTCCGTTGCCCGAAAAATACGCTGAGACCTTCCCCTGCTTATTCTCATAAGAAATATCCTTCGGAATAATAAACGTTGCAGAAACTCTCCCGTTGCGGAGGGTATTATCTCCTCTGTAGATCGTCGCTCCCGGCTTGAGGAATGTAAAGCTGTGGTGCCAAGCACCGCCGATGATGCCGCTGTCGTATACTGAATCCCTGCGTTCGGCGTCGAAGATTGTGACAAGGGCGGAATCGCTGTTGAGATTTTGAATCGCACCGTTGTTATCCCGAATTGTTGCTGCGACGGTAACCTTGCTGAGAGCCTTCAAAGTGTCAAACGTGAGATCCGATACCGGCTTTCCGTTGATCGAATCAATTTGCATCGCGAGCCTGGGAACTGCCAACCGCATTGTCGGGTCGGCAAGCAAATGATACTTGCGAACGTTTTCGAGGGAGCCCGATTGGTAATCGTTCTTCGTCAGCATAAGCCCGTCTCCCAATCGCGGGGTAAGACTGAACGGATCATTCAAGAACAGATATTGGTAAAGAACTTGGTTCAACGCAGCGTTATCTCCCGAATACACTTCTCTATCTGCACTGATAACACCGATCGCTCCCCCATTCGGGTTTACTATAGCATCCTCAGCCGAACTTTGAGATCCTGCATCATCAAACCTTCCCCAATCGCACGTTGCTGCAACAATGAACGTTAATGTGCTTGCGTTGAAAAACTGCGTAAGAACGTCATCCCTGGTCAGAATAGTTTCGTGAGACCATACTTTAGGATTACCATGTCCGACATAATTAATCACGAGCGTGCCCCGGTTGATCTGGTCTATAATCGCCTGACGCACTTCAGGCTTCGTCCTTCCCGTCGCAGCTATGACCGTCGGATAATCTTCTTCGTAAATCTTTTTCAGTTCAAACGACTCTGGAACATCTTTTATTGCCAGCGATTCTGCCTGTTCCGGATTCTCAGCACCATCCTCGGCTCCATCTATATTGCGGTCGTCCGCAACGATCGTTATTAAATTCCTCCATGAACCAAAAGTCGGAGCCGTCTCATATTGAATAATTCTATCCACGGTAAGCCGTGCTTCATCGGGGCTCCGCACGGCAAGTCTTCCGGTCGAGAGAGTAACGGTATATGTGTTTCCGGGTGTAAGGTACGTAAAAAAGTCATCGTAGCCGTACGTCGAAATCTGCAAATCCGATTCAGGGGACTCATACGTTGGAACCCAATTTTTGTCAAGGTTTAAAATATTCTTATAATCGAAGCAAGCGTCTCCGAAAAAAAGAACATACCGCGGCGCGGGCTGCCAATGAGTAGTTGCGTACTCCAAAAAATCACGAATCGCAACAGGGTCCGGCAGTCCGTTTCCAAATTCATTATAGAGGGAATCAATCTCTACTACAACCGTTTTCAACGCTTCGGTGCCCGGTAAGCTCTCTTTGTGCGCCTTGAGCCTCAGTGCCTCGGAAACAAAATCGTGATGCGTTATGATAATAAAGTCGGCACCGGAAATTCCGCCGCGCAGGTTTGTATTGGGAATTCGCGTAAACGACAGCGGAGTCTTATAGGCAGCCGTCGTTCCCGCCCAGTACCGTTTCACTGTTCCGCTCGTAAGATAGTCCCTGAAGAGATGCGTCCCCGCGAGTTGGTCGGGCTGCGACTGCAACACTTTAACGGAATCGGTGACATCAAACACCGAAAACTGCGCTCCTGAAAATCCCGAAAGATCATATTCAACCGCCGCGGTCGTATCGGGAGAAGTAAATATCAGCGCGTCGCTGACTGCGGCAAGCTGCTGCGTATAGTTCAACTCCACCCAATTGATGAAACCGGTTGCACTCGTGCTGGATGCGTTATAGACAATCTTCAGCGTACTGCGACCGCCGGCTCCAACAGGAAGAACAGCCGACGCCTGACCGGTATCCCCGTTTGCAAAATTGGCTGTAGGGTCATTATAGGTGTCTGCGTCGTCTTCAATATATAACGACCCGATCTGGTTCCCGGTTTCCTGAACGCCAAACACAGCCGAAGCGTCGGAACGAGATAACAAGAAATACCGATAGTGAATCGTTGTGCCCGGGACATAACCATCCAACTTGTTCTCGATGACACGGATGTCATTCGAATTCATCGGCGCGCTGTACCATTCTAATCCCGACTGCGCAAAGTTTGTCTTCTCTTCTTCAAACAGTTTTTTACCGACCGTTGTCGAGACCTGCATACCGCTTCCCGGACTCAGTGCAACAGCCATCTGTTTGCCGTTGGCCGTACCCGGTGCGTATTGGAGAAAATACTCGTTGCTGTTTGTGTAATGATTGATGTAATGAGAAAACTGTTTCGATCCCGGGCTGTATGTCCAGCCGGCAACGCCTTGTCCATAAAAGAGAATGTAATCCTCAGCATCGAATTTTGAGTTGCCGTTGACATCAACGTACAACGCGGCCTGCTGGGTCAGGTCTGCCGGGCGCGGCTGCGTTAAGTCTGCCGGAAGCGTTATGCCGTTGCTGCCGTAAATTTTCAAATCCCGAATGGACGGAATAGTCGACCGGTCGATGCCGAGAACGCTGAGATACGATGCATCTATTTTATACATGCCGTCATCGCGAACTTCAAGTTTATACCACGTGCCCGAGGACAACACACTGTTAGGGAGGGTTGCCTTCTGAAGCACGCTGGAGGGCTGCAGCGAACGCTTCACCACCGAATAGTTAAGCAGGGAGACGCGCATCCAATCATCGTCGGCAGAAGGCGCCGTGGAACGCTCACGCGGTCCGAAATCGACCCGGACAACAATGCGGGAATATTTTTTCAACGCTCTTGCCATGCCGTTATACTGCACCGGAAAAATTTTGATATAGCCCACATAGGTTCCCTTCACGATTGCCACGTTGTCAAGCACGGCAAGAGCCGGCGAAGAAAAAGTTGCAAACCCGGTCGGCGATGCCTTGTAGATTCTGCCGTTCGGACTTTTCTGAAAAGAGGCCGGCGCCGGAACCGGAGCTAACGAGAAACCACTCATCGTCTCAAAATCAGAGGTGAGGACTGTTACACGGTTGTTCGTCTTTCCCCGAAAACCGATTGCGATCGAACGGCACCGAACATCGGGTTTCCCTGCGTTGGCGTAGTCCCATCCGGAATTTCTTTCGAATTCAACCGTTTGGTATTCCTTTCCATCAGATAGGATCTTCTTGCCGGAGGTGTACTGCGGCTTGAATTCCAGCGTGATGCCGCTTTCGGTGGATTCAATAACCCGGACGTCCGGATAATTTCCGAAGGAAGCGAGCCCGTGTGCAGGCGGCAACGCGATACCCAGCGCGAAGGCTACAAGAATATGTTGTCGTATTTTTTTCACGCCCTCAACGAAAATAAAAAACCGAACTTTCTGGCTTTTTCATTCACACCAAAAACGTTCGGTACAATAAAAAAGCAACTCCGTATGCAACGTCAAAGGCTTAGAACGAAAATGTGACCAGAAACTTTTTCTTAACCTTTAACAATGACGATACGTGCTGCTCCTCATATGATTCTTGTAAAATATACCCAACAGGCATTGTATTGTCAAGAAAAAATTTTGGGCTCAGGTGCCTTTTAGCGTGCAAGGATCGCCGAACATTTATGTTAAAAAGCTTCATATCATAATAGAGAAACACCGTTCGACATCTCCAGACGGATTTTGAATTGCTTATCGCACGGATTTTTTGTAAATTAGTAAGCATTGGTCACAGTTTTGTCTCCCTATTAGAAACGCTATGTCAAGGCCACTTAATATTCTCTTTGTGTCAAGTGAAGTAGAACCGTTCGCAAAGACTGGCGGATTGGCAGATGTTTCGGGAACTCTCCCGCAGGTAATAAAAGACTCCGGCCATGAAATCCGTATCATTATGCCGCGATACGGCTCCATCAGCGAGCGGAAATTCAAGCTTCATGATGTTATCCGCCTCAAAGATATCGACATCCCCATCGGAGCAGACAAAAAGATTGCCAACGTCAACTCTTCTTTCATCGCAAACGTAAAATCGAAGGTCCAGGTTTATTTTCTCGCGAATAAAGAGCTGTACGACCGTCCGGGAATCTACGCAAACCCCGACACCAAAAAAGACTATGCGGACAACGACGTCCGTTTCATCTTCTTTTGCCGCGGAGTCCTTGAGACCTTGAAGCGGCTCGGGTGGCAGCCGGACATCATCCATTGCAACGATTGGCAGACCGGCCTGATTCCTGCATACATTAAAACGATCTACAGCACCGATCCCTTCTTCAAGCACATGAAGACCGTTTTCACCATTCATAACCTTGCGTACCAAGGAACGTTTCCCTTTTCGTCGTTCGAGAAAACTGGGCTGCCGGAATCGGAATTTACGAAGGAAGGCGTCGAGTTTTACGGAAAGCTGAATTTCATGAAATCCGGCTTAATGTATTCGGACGTCATCACGACGGTCAGTGAAAAATATGCGGAAGAGATTTGTTCGTCCGAAGAATTCGGCTGCGGTTTGGAGGGGGTGTTGCAAAAAAAGAAGGCGCACCTTCACGGCATCATCAACGGGATCGATTACAGCATCTGGAATCCCGAAACAGACGAGCATATTGTCAAGCGCTTTGACGCCAGAACGCTTGAAGGAAAGCTCGACAATAAGAAAGAACTGCTGGCAAAATTCGGCCTTGAGTTCAAGGAAAATATTCCGCTCATTGGAATAATCTCACGGCTCGTGGACCAAAAAGGACTCGACCTTATCAAGGAAATTGCCGACGATCTCATGAAACTCGATATTCAATTCATCATGCTGGCGGCGGGGGAAAAGAGATATCAAGAGTATTTCGAGGCAATGCATAAAAAGTACTCGTCGAAAATGGGGGTCTTCATCGGCTACGACGACGATCTTGCCCATCTCATCGAAGCCGGATGCGATATGTACCTCATGCCGTCGCGGTACGAACCGTGCGGGCTTAATCAACTGTACAGTTTGAAATACGGTACAGTCCCCATCGTTCGGGCTACGGGAGGATTGGAAGACACAATCCAAGATTTTGACGGGAACAGCGGGACTGGGTTTAAATTCAAGAAATACGATTCAAAAGAACTCCTCAAAACCGTCCACCGCGCTTTGAAAACGTACCAAGACGGCGCCACGTGGAAAAAAATCATGAGGAATGGCATGCAGCAGGATTTTTCATGGGAATCGTCGGCGAAAAAATACACGAATCTCTACAGAAATCTTGTCAAGCAATAGAAACCGATGACCCGATCTGATATTGCAGTGTTCCTCGATCGCGACGGGACTGTGAATGTGGAAAAAAATTTTATCTCGTCGCCCGACCAACTCCTGCTCATACCCCGCACCGGCAGTGCCATCCGAGAATTAAACGATTTGGGAATTAAGGTATTTATCATTACGAATCAGTCGGGGGTTGCTCGCGGCTACTTTTCTGAAGACACGGTACGCAAAGTTCACGAAGCGCTGAGGGCTTTGCTGAAAAAAGAAGATGCTCTCGTGGACGACTTCTTTTACTGCCCGCACCTGCCGGGCGCTGAGGACAAACGCTATAACATTGTCTGCGATTGCAGAAAACCCAAGCCGGGAATGCTGTTTCAGGCGCAGAAAAAATACTCGATCGACCTTCGGCGTTCGTTCGTTGTCGGAGACCGCTGCATCGATATTGCAGCAGGGAAAGCAGCGGGCGCCGGCACGGTCATGGTATCGACCGGTTACGGCTCAGAAGAAATTCTCAACTGCAGAAACGAACCGGATTTTTTCGCCGACGATTTGCAGGCCGGCGTGAATTATATCAAACAAAAAATCTCCTCCCAGGAACGCTCATTTACTCAGTCTCGCACAGCATGAAAGTGTCCCCGAAGTTATCAGCCGTCATTCTTTTTCTGTTGGCGTCCATCAGCGGATGCAGCCAAAGCCCGACATCGGTAGGAAGAAAGATTATCCCCGGCAGCGATAAATACACCGTTCATGACACGTCCATCGCTTCCATCAGCGATACGACATTCAAATTTTCATCGCCAAACGGGTCGGGCGGAAACCTTCTCGTGGGAAGTTATGCATCGGTGAACGCAAAATCGCTCTTGCTTTTCCTCGTAACAATGCCAGATTCGATGACGACGGTCCAGATCGACACTGCCGAATTAATCCTTACCGCCAGTTACGGATGGAATGTCGCCTTGCCGCCGACACCGGTGCAATTCGAAATTAAGGAAGTGTTGACGCCATGGTCGGCTTCGACTGCGACCGCCGATTCTTTCAGCTCGCTGAATTTACTTCCGACAAACTCTTCTTTGGTTACAATTACGAACCAGGATACACTCAGCATCGGAAGAGAGGTGGTCACTCAATTCGATACATCACTCGTTCGCAGGTGGATCAATATCTACGCCGACACCGTATTACCGAGATTCTTCAGTATCGCACTGGTTACTAAACCGGCGCTGAGCAACGTCGGAATCTGGGGCTTCTATCAATTTGGCAGTCAATATCCGCCGGCGTTGCAGATCATCTACGAAAAAAATGGAGTCAAGGACTCAATCAGCCTTAGCGTCGGCGAAGGCACCTTCCTTGCCACAAACAATGCACTTCAACCGTCTGCAAGCATTGAAACACAGGCGGGCATATCGTTCTACGGCAGGATTAAATTCAACCTCTCGCCTGTGTCAGATTCTGTCAACAAAGTGATCGTGAACAATGCTGTACTTCAGCTCACGCTAAATAATTCGCAAAGCAAACTTGGGTTTGGATCTTCGGACAGCGTTATCGCATATGTCGCGGGAAGCGCTTCTACGCAAGCCGATTCCATCGCACCCTCATATTTTGGGTATGGCTACCGCAAGGATACAACCCAGACGACAAACAGCGTGTACATTTTTACTCTCACGTCTATGGTTCAACAATGGATTAACACCCCGAGCAACAATTTCGGACTCGAATTGCGTCCTGGGAACGACGCTTCGTACCTTGACACGCATATTTTCTACTCTTCCAAGGACCCGGCAAAAGGCCCAAAACTCTTTATCACGTACACAAAAAAATAATCCGCAGGTATGAAGACGGTAAAAATCCTTTTTCTGCTTACATTCGTGGCGCTCGGAGCGAGTGATCATCTCTTTGCAGGAGACGGTTCAGTCTATTCCCGTTTTGGCGTCGGCGAGATCATGACATTTTACGGCAATCGCTCCGCAGCGATGGGCGGAACAGGCGTCGCGTCCCTCACCGATGGGTATATCAATGAAGCGAATCCCGCGGGTCTCGGCCAATTGTCGCGGACGCAGTATTCCGGAGATTTCCAGTATCAGGGGTACGGCCTCAATGACGGTTCAGGGTCGACGTTTCTCAGCTCGGGAAATTTTCAGTCAGCCGGGCTCGCATTCCCCGTCTACAGCGATTACAATATCGGTTTTGCGTTCAGCATTACGCCGTTCAGCCGGAGGGCATATGATGTGAAGGATGATGTAACAACCGCCGGTATCGTTCAATCGTACAGCGGCACCGGCGGTTTGTCCTCGGCGCAGTTTGGTTTTTCCTTCTCGCCGGCGCAAGATCTATATTTCGGCGTCACAACACACTATCTGTTTGGAAACTTCGACGACGTACAACAACTCGCATACGACAGTTCGGGGTACTTCGCCACCAACGCCGATAAAAATATTTCAATGCATGGGTTTGCATTTACTTTCGGTGCGGTGTTTGCAGGATTTGACAAGGCAATCGGTATTTCGAACGAAAAGAAAATGAACGTGGGCATGACAATTTTCTCCGGCGCGTCGCTCTCTGCAACAGAGCAGACGTTTCAAAATTATTCTACCAGCCAGGAGACGACCAATGTCTATACCGGTTCGACAAAAATTCCTCTCGGGTTTGCTCTTGGACTGGAATACGATGTCCGGGACAGGACCATCCTCACCGGCGACGCACAATTCCAGCAGTGGAGCCAATACTCCTACATGGGTGTTCATCCGGCGGAAATTCAGAACAGCCTGCGCCTTGGCATAGGCGCTGAGTTTCTTCCCACAAAATCTTTGGCCGAACCGTACTATCACCAGGTAACATACCGGGCCGGCGGATACGTTAATGAATCATACCTCAAACTCAACGGCGAAACAATCAATGAATATTTCATCACCGGCGGGGTCGGTGTGCCGATTTTCTTTACTGCGGGGAGCGAAGCCCGCCTCAACATAGGGCTCGAATACGGCACTCGCGGAGCAACTTCCAACGGACTGCAACGAGATACTATTACCCGGCTGACAATTTCATTGAACGGCAGCGACACCTGGTTCAATCCACCAGAGGTCCAATAAACTATGATAGCACTTGCGAGCGACCACGCCGGTTTTTCTTACAAGGAAAAAATAAAAACAGTCTTGAACGAGATGCAGCTTCCGTTCACCGACTTCGGCGCGCATTCCAACGAGTCGACCGATTATCCGGATTTCGGGCATGCAGCAGCCGTGGCCGTGTCGAAGGGAGAATGCGACAGAGGAATTCTTGTCTGCGGCACCGGCATCGGGATGTCCATTGTTGCAAATAAACACGAAGGAGTGCGCGCAGCAGCATGCGAAACAATCGAAGCAGCCGAGCTTTCGCGCAAGCACAACGACGCCAACGTTCTCTGCATCGGAGAGCGATTGACGACATGGGACGAGGCACAAGCGATAGTGAGGATTTTTCTGAAGACAGATTTTGAAGGAGGACGCCACGAACGCCGTGTTGCAAAGATTCATTCCCTCACGTCGTGCTGAAAACTCCTCGGGCCGAAGGCCTCCTTAGTACACAGATCAACAGATCTCTTCAGGCTGAAAATTCACAGAGACAACCATGAACCAACTCCACCAAGCCGACGCCGAAACATACGCGGCAATTAAGAATGAGCTCCACCGGCAAAACACGAAACTGGAACTGATTGCATCGGAGAACTTCGTCAGCCTCGCCGTCCTTGAAGCCGCCGGCTGCGTGATGACGAACAAATATGCGGAAGGATATCCCGGCAAACGTTATTACGGAGGCTGCGAGTATGTGGATGTTGTCGAAGACCTTGCCCGCGCCCGAGTAAAGGAATTGTTCGGAGCCGAGTACGCAAATGTTCAGCCTCATTCGGGTTCGCAGGCGAACATGGCCGTGTATTTCACGTTCATCAAACCGGGGGACAAAGTTCTGGGAATGAACCTCTCGCACGGAGGACATTTAACGCACGGTTCACCGGTGAATTTTTCCGGGCAATTCTACAAGTTTGCTGCATATGGAGTTTCAAAAGAAACCGGCCAGATAGACTACAACGACGTTGAAGAAACCGCGAAGCGGGAGCGGCCGAAGCTCATCACTGTCGGAGCGAGCGCGTATTCACGCAACATCGACTACAAGAAATTCCGGGAGATCGCCGATAGCGTCGGCGCATTCCTCTTCGCCGACATCGCTCATCCAGCGGGACTCATCGCGTCAAAACTTTTGAATGATCCACTCCCCTATTGTCATGTCGTTACGTCGACAACGCACAAAACATTGCGCGGGCCCCGCGGCGGCCTTATTCTCGTGGGAAAAGATTTCGAAAACCCGTTCGGCGTTGTCGCCCCGAAATCGGGAAGGAAGAAGATGATTTCCGAACTGTTGGATTCGATGGTGATACCGGGAATTCAGGGAGGTCCGCTCATGCATATCGTCGCAGCAAAAGCGGTCGCGTTCAAGGAAGCTCTGCAGCCCGGATTCAAAGATTATTCGAAACAGATAATAAAGAACGCACAAACGCTCGCGGATGCCATGGTGCGCAAAGGTTACGATATCATTTCCGGCGGAACGGACAACCACCTTATGCTCATCGACCTTCGGAACAAGAACGTTAACGGAAAAGAGACGCAGGAAGCGCTCGACGCCTCGGGAATCACGGTAAATAAGAACGCCGTCCCCTTTGACGATAAATCACCCCTCATCACCAGCGGTATCCGTGTCGGCACACCGGCGCTGACAACCCGCGGAATGAAAGAATCCGAGATGCGCATTGTCGCCGATTTCATTGACGAGGTTGTTTGCAATATCGGCAAACCTGCGGTGTATGAGACAGTGAAGAAGAAAGTTGCAGACCTCTGCAGCGGTTTTCCACTCTATAAAGAAATGGCGTAATGCTTCAAACGAATGCTGTTGACAATTCGCTTTCTCCAGTTTGAAGCTGAACATAACGAACATACTCAATGGCAGATCAAATACCAGGCGCTGACAGCAGCGCGCGAGAGATGTCGTTCTTTGACCATCTCGAAGAACTCCGATGGAGAATCATCAAAGGGTTGATCGCGCTCATTCTCGCTTCGATCGCCTGCGCATTCTTTTCGGATTTTCTTGTCCAGGATGTTCTGCTCGGGCCGCTCCGTGCCGCACACCTGAAAGTGCAGGTGCTCACTCCCTACGGGATCATGGTCCTGTACATGGAGGTGATTCTGTTTGCCGGATTGATTATCAGCATGCCGGTGCTTCTTTATCAACTGTGGAGGTTTATCGCTCCCGGATTAATGCCGAACGAGCGGCAGTATGTCTGGCGGATCGTTTTCTTCACGTCGTTTTGCTTCCTCGCCGGAGTCGTCTTCGGATATTTCATCCTTGTTCCCACGGCGTTGACTTTCTTTGCCGGGTTTGGCACTCAGAATATCGACTTAAACATCGCCGCCGACCGGTATGTCAGTTTCATCATGAGCCTGGTCGTCGGTGCAGGTCTGGTCTTCGAACTTCCAATGATCTCTTTCTTTCTTACCAAGCTCGGTTTCTTGACGCCTGCATTCATGAGACATTACCGCCGGCATGCGATCGTGGTCATTCTGATTATCGCAGCCATTGTAACGCCGACGCCCGATATCGTGACGCAAAGCCTGCTCGCAGCCCCGATGTTCGTGTTGTATGAGATCAGCATCATCGTCTCGAAGTTCGCGCAGAAGAAAGAACCGGATGCCGCTTCATGAATCGACTTCAATCAATAAGCCTGGATGAGATCAAAGAGCCGGTAGGCGAGGAACTGAGGGAGTTTGGACGGCATTTCAAACATTCGATGCGCTCAAACGTTCTGCTCGTCGATACTGCCGCCCGATACATCGTCAAGCAAAAAGGAAAAAGGATCCGGCCGATCCTTGTTTTCCTGGCGGCAAAAGCGTGCGGGCAAATCACGGAGAGCACGTACCGCGGGGCAACGCTCGTCGAAATTCTTCACACAGCAACTCTCGTTCACGACGACGTCGTCGACGACGCGGACACACGCCGCGGACTCGCATCAATTAATGCGGTGTGGAAAAACAAAGTGGCTGTATTGATGGGAGATTACCTCCTCTCGACCGGATTAATGCTTTCATTGAAATATGAAGACCATTATTTTCTGAACGCTGTGTCCGACGCGGTCCGCCGGATGAGCGAGGGAGAAATTCTGCAAATTCAAAAAAGCCGGGAACTCGATATTGACGAAGAGACGTATCTGAAGATCATTTCGGATAAGACGGCATCCCTTCTCTCCACCTGTTCCGTGATCGGCGCTGCGAGCGCCACAACCGACACCGGGCAACGCCAGTTGATGAGAAATTTTGGCGAGAATGTCGGGATGGCATTTCAAATACGGGATGATTTATTCGACTACACAAGCAGAAAAAACATTATCGGTAAACCGGTGGGTGGAGATATGAAAGAGAAGAAGATCACCCTGCCTCTCATACACTCGTTCCAGCAAGCCCCAAAGAAAGAATCCCGCCGGATTCTGAAGATGATCAGGAACGGCGCGAAAAACAAAGACGTGGAGTATGTTATTGCGTTTGCGCAGCAATACGGCGGGATCGAATACGCCGTTTCAAAAGCAGAATATTACAGCAAACAGGCGCGCGAATGCCTGCAACCGCTGCCCGATTCCTCAGCCAAAGAAGCCTTAATGATGTTCGTCGATTTTGTGATGGAACGAACGAAGTAAAGGGAATAACGGCAGCGTCGCGGTTCGAGTATTCCAACTTTTTCCAAATATCATTTTCTCCCGCCCGGCTATAGATATCTCTCCCTAATAATTTTCATGTGATGCAATTCATGTCCGGCGACCAGATATGCCAGCGCACGAACGCTCACCGGATTTCCATTTGCTGTGCCGCACCGAAGCACATCTTCATCGCTGAAGCTCTGAAACAGAGAGAGCGTTGCTACTCTCACAGCAGCGTATTCTTCAAAAATGTTTCCGAGGCTTCGTTCATTGGCCCTTGAGTACGGGACATAATCATTCTGTTCATAACCGGGCAATTCTGTTTTATCGTTCCGCGCGATACGCAAAGCCCGGTAAGCAAAAATTCGCTCTGTATCCATGACATGAACAAGAATTTCCTTTATTGTCCATTTGTCCGGTGCATAACGACACGTAAGTTTTTCTTCCGGCAACGAAAGGATGAAGTTTTTCATCGATGTATAATTATTCTTCAGATCGTCGAGCGTAAGTCCGTCATCCGTCAGCAATTTGATATACATAATCGCGTACGGCGCGTATTCACCTTCGTTCGGTTTCGGTATTCTTTCCATAAGTATTGTCCATGAATTGGATATAACATTTTTAGGAAACTCGTAATCCTTGAAACAACAGATCAGGCGGTGCTGAAATTGACCTTACAACAATAACGCTGCTAACGCAATTATTGCTGGGAGCGCTTGTTTGTAAAAAATTGATTTATGCGCACTCAATGCGCCGTAGGTGCCTGCAACAATGATACAGCAAACAAAAAAGAAAGCAACGTTTTTTGACCACACGGCATCCTGAATGAGCAGCGCCCAGAGTAAACCCGCCGCGAGAAAACCGTTGTAAAGGCCTTGGTTTGCTGCGAGCGCTTTTGTTCTCTCGAACAAGTCGGCGGGAAGTGAAGAGAAAACTTTTCTTCCCCGTGTCGTCCATGCAAACATTTCCAGCCAAAGGATGTACACGTGCTCAAGTGCTACGACTGCTACGCATATTTTCGCTAAAAGCGACATTGTGTTTTTATCGTTTGATGAGGTTCACGATGATTTATTCCGCTGCAGGAAAAAACCTGCGAACGGCGTAGCCGCCTTCTGGAAAAGCGCCTGCCGTGCAATATTCGCGGGATGGCTTCTAATCGAATTGAATTAAAACTCCCGCCGAGCCCAGTCCGACGGTTGGATAAATTGAATAGCGCTTCTGGTGCGCATCTACCTCAAATTTTCCTATTGCCACGCCGAGCGCTCCGCCAACGATGACGTCCGAAAGCCAGTGATCGTGCTGAGTAATCCGGGAAACGCCGCAAAGTCCCGCGCATGTATATGCGATGACTCCAACCCACTGAGGTTCCCGTTCGGCGATGACTGCCGCCAGGCTGAACGCTGTAATAGTATGTCCCGATGGGAAGGAATCGTAGGGGGAAAAACCTCCGCCTTCATACCGTTTGAATATTGCCCGCGGTCCATACCAAATGTCCCTCCCGTTATACACAAAAGGACGGCTTCTTCCGAACATATGTTTCAGCACTTGAACGATGATCCCGGAATGGAGCATCGCTTGAGCGGCCAGCAATCCAGTACCCATTCGCGCGTCGTCCTCAAAAACCCAACCGTCTAAACAATAGAGTGCTGCGATACCATAGGGAACATAAAACTGACCAAATTGCGTCGCAATTGGACTGACCGTTTGAACCCAAACATGTTCGTTCCGGAATCTGTAAACGTCTCTGGAAACCGGCTCGTCAACACCTATTGCGATCGCCGTTGTCGCAGCAATGCCGCCCCAGAGTAACGCTTCATGCTGATTCATGTGAAAGGGGGACGTCCACATCCTGGCCTCATCGTCGAAGAAGGTATAAAAAAAATTCTGTTTCTCCGATTTTGGCGCGACGACAGCAGTTGCCTGGTCAGAAGAAGCCGGCCTGGATTTTGCGAGAGCGATCGAATCCGGCTCTGTTTGCGAAAACGCAACAAATCCGGATAAGCAAAACGCTATTCCCCAAAGAACTATGCGCTTCATATCACCGCACTGACGGGCAGCAAAGAACAATTTACAGGGAGCGGCTTTTTTACAACGTCTCACGTTGAGAAACAAATTCGTCTTTCAAGTTATTAAAGAGGAAGAATTAAATTTCTCCTTGCCGACAACGCTCGAATTTCTTCCAGATCCTATCGACATCCATCTTGCTGTAACTTACACTCAGTGAAGCCTTGACAAAAATTATTTATCCGCTAAGGAAATTCGGCCGTTTTTATTTGTTTATTTCTTCCTATAAAAACGCCAAAACCTCTCTCATCGTCCGATGCGAATCCAGAGGTTTAATCTTTCCGCCGTAGCCTTTTTGCCAACTCCCGTCGGGACAAAGGCCTGAAGAAAATAGTGCTTCTTCGGCTAAAACGCAAGAGAGAATCAGGTTTCCAATTTGAGAGGAAGAAAGAGAATTTGAACTTCGTCACAAATGGGGAAATTTAAAGCATAAAAAAATTGCTCCCAAGGCCTTCGACAGGCGCCTGGGAGCTAATGGGAATCGCTACTGTCAGCGTTCGTAATTATTTCAGTAACACCATTTTCTTCATCTGCACTTTGCCGCCGAACTCCAACCGGGAAAAATATATTCCGCTTGCCAAATTCGCGGCATTGAACTGGGCTTGATGGATCATGCCGGCTGCGGCTTCGCCGTCGAACAACGTGGCGACTTCCTGTCCGAGCACGTTAAATACTTTCAACACAGCCCGGCCGTTGGATGGAACGGTGAACTGAATTACCGTTGTAGGATTGAACGGGTTTGGATAGTTCTGGGAAAGAGAAAATATCGTCGGAATTTTTGCCGAAGTACCGGCAACGCCTGTTGTTGTAATATTAAAAACAATCCCGGTCTGGCCCGGATGAACAACAACATTCGGTACCATCTCATTCGGAGGTATATAATAATTCTGTAAATACAGACTATAGTTGAAGATCTTATTGCTCACCATTATCGTGAAATTTCCCGAATTGTCTGTCCACACAAATGAAGCTCCCGTATCGGGATTTGATGCGCCAACCTGAACCGGGCTAGACATCGGATGCCCGTCCAGCTCAACCACTCCTTGAATAGTTGAGTTGACCTTATAGGAAACGAGGTTATAGAATAAACTGTCGTTCGTATGAAGTATCGGAAGTGTTTTTTGCGCAATCATGTGATCGGTGATGCCGTTCCCATCATAGGTGGTGGATAGTATCCAATGTTGAGATTGAGTTTGCTCGATTTCGCCTTCCAAGAAACCAATTTGGAACAACCCTGTGCCATCCGTTTGAATATAGCGGCTAAAGTTGCTGAAATTCCCCGACGAAGCGCTCACATAAACAGTATTTTGGATTGGCGTTCCTGAATCATCCTTCAAATAGCCCGCCACTTGTGCTGCCGCCGGCTGGAACACAAGATTAATGCCGCTTGGATTCGTGATAATCGTAATCGCAGTGTCTTGAGGAGTAATAATTGACGGAGGATATGGGTTAGTCTGAACTTGAACGTACCATGGATTCCCTGTCGTATCGGCGTTCATTTCAATTTGGAAATTACCCGATGCATCGGTCATGGCATCCCAGGAATTAGGCCTGCCGGAACCCGTACTTCGGCTGATTAGAACGTCAATGTATTGCGCGCTTTTGCCCGCAGGCGGAGTCACGTGTCCGGATATCAAATGTGCCGGAGAAGCCAGGTGCGATACTGTGCCTGCTTCGGTAGCAACGCTTGCACCGTTCGTAAACCTGAAAATATAATTTCCCGGTGAAATTCCCACCGGCTGATAAAATAATACATGGCCATCAGCCACTCCGTCCATATCTCCCGGACCATTCTGTCCTGTACCACCGTCGGTTTGTGTAAATACTCCGTAGGATACATCGGTGCCGGGATCGATCGTCCCGTTATGGTTGACGTCATACCAAACTTCAACTGTGACGGAAGCGCCAACGGGACAATTGTATTCCCATCTAAGAGTGTCTCCCGACACCAAACTGAAATTTGAACTCACATTGTTGATTTTCAGATTGGTGATTTGTGCCGAAACCAAATATGGAATGCATAGCAAAGAAACAACTAACAAAACACGAAGAAAATTTTTCATTTGAAGCCTCCTTTATATAGTGAAAAACTGTACAATCCCTCAGCCAATACCATTGATAAGAGTCACTATAAATAGCCGATTTTTCGCTTGAAAAGTGCCCAATACTATTTAACGAGGAGTAATTTCTTCATTTGCATGCCATTGCCAAATCGAAGCTGCGCAAAGTAGATTCCGCTTGCCAATCGGGAAGCATCGAATGTCGCTTGATGGTACTCACCCGCTGTTGCTGTATGGTGTTATTCCCTCCTATGATGGATGACTGACCGATGTTAAATCGTTTTCATGGTTTGGGACGAGCCGGCTTTATTCGGTGCGAAAAAAATCTTTGATACGGGTTAAAGATAAATGAGCCTGAACGACGGACAATTTTCTCCGTTCAGTTTTGACATCGTAGCGTCACTTAACTCATGCATTTCTTGCCTTTTGGAATTGCTGCACATTACAAGTTCTTTACTTACACAACTCTCCTCGCTGACCGAAATACTCTTTTGGAAAGCATTCCATCCACGGTTCAAACTACTGGTATGATACGCCGATTCGTCTATTCATCACTGAGAGTCTGGACGAAAATGGCACTATTGATAGATTGAGTATTA